>Ga0335085_10012846_pt1 | contig 12312 bp, 10 predicted proteins | sample Lox_Sample_45_FD_206712 | JGI IMG/M metagenome (GOLD analysis project Ga0335085, IMG submission 206712) | Soil microbial communities from Loxahatchee National Wildlife Refuge, Florida, United States - Lox_Sample_4.5 | ecosystem: Environmental > Terrestrial > Soil > Wetlands | place: USA...
GTTCAGCGGGTTCTGGTCCTCGGCCGGGATGCGGCCGCGGATCAAGAAGCCCATCAGCACCGGGGCAAGCGTCACCGAGAGCAGCGCCGCCGCCGCCATCGAATACGTCTTGGTGAACGCCAGCGGCTTGAACAGCCGGCCCTCCTGCGCCTGGAGTGTGAACACCGGCAGGAATGAGACGGTGATTACGAGCAGCGAGTAGAACAGCGTCGGGCCGACCTCGATCGCGGCGTCGCGAATGATGTCCCAGTGCGGCTTGCGGCCGCCGTCGTGCTCGAGGTGCTTGTGGGCATTCTCGATCATGATGATGACCGCGTCCACCATCGCGCCGATCGCGATGGCGATGCCGCCGAGGGACATGATGTTCGAGCTGATGCCTTGCCGCTCCATGATCAGGAACGAGGTCAGGACGGCGACGGGCAGGATGATGATGGCGACGAGCGCGCTGCGCAGGTGGAGCAGGAACAGGATGCACACCAGCGCGACGACCGCGCTTTCCTCCAGCAGCTTGCGCTGCAGCGTCTCCACGGAACGGTCGATCAGCGTCGTGCGGTCGTACGCCACCGTCGCCTTGATGTCCGGCGGGAGCGCCTTCATCGCCTCCGCGAGGCGCACCTTCACCGCGTCGATGACCGAGCGGGTGTCGACGCCGTAGCGCACGACGACGATGCCGCCCACGGTCTCGCCGTCGCCGTTCAACTCGGCGATGCCGCGCCGCATGTCTGGGCCGAGCTGCACGTCGGCCACCTGGCCGAGGAGGATCGGCGTGCCGCCGGGGCCGACGCCAACCGCGATCTGGCGCAGGTCGTCGAGGCTCGAGATGTACCCGCGCACCCGGAGCATGAACTCCTTCTCCCCCATCTCGATCGAGCGGCCGCTGACCTCGCCGTTGCTGCGCCGGACCGCCCGGGCGACGTCGTTCAGCGCCAGCCCGTAGGCCCGCAGCCGGTCGGGGTCGACCGTGATCTGGTACTGCTTGACGAAGCCGCCGACCGAGGCGACCTCGGCCACGCCCGGCACGCTCGCGAGCTGGAACTTGAGATACCAGTCCTGGATCGAGCGCAGCTCGGCGAGGTCGCGCTTGGGCGAATTGAGCGAATACATGAACGCCCAGCCGACGCCGGTGGCGTCCGGCCCGAGGCGCGGGGTCACGCCCGCCGGCAGGCTGCCGGACAGGCCGCTGAGATACTCGAGCACCCGGCTGCGCGCCCAGTAGGGATCCGTGCCGTCGTCGAAGATGACGTAGACGAACGAGAAGCCGTAGAACGAGTAGCCGCGCACGACCTTGGCCTTCGGCACCGACAGCATCTTGGTCGTGATCGGGTAAGTGACCTGGTCCTGGATGAGCTGCGGCGCCTGTCCCGGCCACTCGGAGTAGATGATGACCTGGGTGTCGGACAGGTCAGGGATGGCGTCGAGCGGAATGTGGCGCAGGGCGGAAACGCCCCCGCCGATGAGGAGCACCGTCCCGACCAGGACGAGGAACTTGTTCTTCAGCGAGAACTCGATGACGGCCTTGAGCATGGTGGCATTCCTCGGGGCGGCGGCGGGGCGTCAGGGCGCGGCGGCCGTGGCCGGCGGATTGGCGGGCTGGCGCAGCATCTTCTGGATCGCCTCCCGGAGCTGGCTTTCGGAATCGAGGAGGAACTGGCCGGAAATGACCACCCGCTCGCCCGCGGCAAGACCCGACAACACCTCGTCATCGTCGCCAGTGCGCGCCCCCAACGTCACGGGGCGCGGGAGGAAGGAGCCGTCGGCGAGCGCGACGAAGACCGTGTCGCGGTCGCCGCTGCGCAACACCGCCATGTCGGGCACGAGCACGGCCGACGCCCGGAGCTCGGCGGCAAGGCGCATGTCGACGAACATGCCCGGCTTCAGCGCCAGTCCGGGATTGGACAGGACGATGCGCGCCTTCGCGGTGCGAGTTTCCGCCCCGACCTCGGGGATGACCCGGTCGATCCGCCCGGCGTAGGCGTGGTCGCCGCCGTAGGTGGAGCGCACCTCCACCGGCTGGCCCGCATGCACGAATGCCAGGTCGTCTTCGTAGATTTCGGCGTTGACCCATACCGACGAGGGATCGGCCAGGCGGAACAGGCTTTCGCCCGGTTTCACCATCATGCCCTCCACGGCGGTCTTCTGGATCACGACCCCCCCGGCGGGGGCGCGGTAGACGAAGGTGCGCGGGGCCTCGCCGGTCCGGGCCAGCTCGGCGAGGAGGCTGGCGGGCACGTCGTAAAGGAGGAGGCGCTCGCGGGCGGCATGGGTCAGCGGCCCGCCCATCGCGCCCTCGCTGCGGTACGCGATGAGGTAGTTCAGCTCGGCGTTGTAGAGGTCGGGCGAATAGATTTCGAACAGCGGGTCGCCGGCGTGCACCTCGCTCCAGGTGGCATCGACGAAAAGTTTCTCGATCCACCCCTCGTACTTGGTGGTGATGTCGCGCAGCCCCGGCTCGGCGAAGGCTACCGTGCCGACGGCGCGGACCTCGCGCCGGACCGGTCCGGCCTGGACCAGACCCGTCTGGAGATTCATCTTCTGGATGGTCACGGGGTCGATGCTGATCGTGGCGTCGGCCTCGGCCTGGTCCTCATACACCGGCACCATCGCCATTCCCATGGAGTCCTTGCCCGGCAGCTGTCTGATTTCGCCCGGGTTCATCGTGGACTTGTAGTAGAGGATCCGCCGAGCCTGCGCCGCGCCGCCCGCGGCGACGGGCACGAGTTTCATGCCGCAGATCGGGCAGTTGCCGGGATGGTCGAGCAGGATCTGCGGGTGCATGCTGCAGGTGTAGAACTGCCTCGGGTTCGCGGTCGGGGCGCTGGGCGGCGCGGCCCAGACGAGGGCGGCGAGCGCGAGCGCGGCGGTGAGGACCGGGAGGCGGAGGGTTTTCATGACGGAAACGGGTTCAGGAACGGTTCGGGGGCGCCAGCGGCGCGCCGGGGGGCGTCCGGCCGGCGATCAATAGCGCGAGATCGGCGAGGGTGTCCTCGCGGTCGCGCAGGGCGGCGACGCGTTCGACCTCCAGTGCCAGGATCATTTCCTGCGCCTCGGGCACGGCCGCGAATCCGGCCCGGTCGGTGGCGTAGGCGGCCGCAACCGAGGCGAGCGATTGCTGGAGATTGGGCAGGGCCGTGTGGTCGAGGTACGCCACCGTGCGGTCGGCCTCGCGCACCATGGCGGTCATGCGCGCCAAGTCGGCCGCCACCGCGAGCTCCCCGGCCTGGAGGCGGGCGACGGAGGCGTCGCGACGGGCCTCCGCGGCCGCGACTTCGTCGGCGATCTTCTGCCGCCAGACCGGCAGCGACAGCGCGGCGACGGGTCGCCACAGGATCGGGTTCATCTTCAGGTCGGCCATCAGGCCGGCGGCGAAATCGGGGGTGCGCGCCTGCTCGGCGATTGCGATCTGGGCGACGGTCATTTCCACCATCGCCCGCATTTCGCCGAGCCGCGGATTCGCGGCGGCGGCTTCGGCCCAGAACGCGTCGTCATCCGGCAGCGGCGCGGTGTCGGGCGTGAAGTGCGTGGGCCACGGCGGATCGGGGGCCTCGCGGGCGAAGCCGAGCGCGGCCTTGAAGCGGGCGCGCAGGGCGCCGCGCTGGTCGTCGAGGTTGGCCACCTCGACCTGCAGCCGGCCGGCGTCGTTCATCAGGCGCGTCATCTCGTCGAGCGAGCCCATGGCATGCATGGTCACGTGCTCGGCGTGCGCGAACGCGACCGCCTGCTCCTCGAGCACCAGCATCTGCTGCACCAGACGCCGCGTCTCCTCCAGCGCGGTGAGGTCGGCCCAGGATTGCTTGACGTCCGCGGCGGTCGTGAGAATCGCGGTGACATAACGCCGGTACGCCACGTCGCCCGCGGCGGCGGCCTCGTGGGCCAGCGCCGCGCGCTTGCCCGACGCCAGAAGGTCGAACATGAGTCCGGGCATGATCGAGGTCACGGTGCTCCGGATGTCGGCCTGGAAGGTGAGCTTCGGATCGGGCAGCGCCCGGGCTGGCGCGATAGCGAGAACCGCCGCGCGCCAGTCATCGTAGGCCGCTTCGACCGCGGGATGATCCAGCAGCGCGAACTGGAGGTAGTCGGCAACCGTCGAATCCGCCGTCAGCACCGGCAGATCGGCCCGCCGGCCCGCCGGCGTCAACTCGGCGCCGACCGCGCGGACCTGCGCCCGCGCCGCCTGCTCGGCCGGTGTCGCGGTGACGCAGCCGGTGAGCAGCCAGGGGAGGATGAGAGCGATGACGCTGGCGCGATGCATGGCGGGGAAGGGCGCTCAGCCCTTGGTCTCCGCCGTCACCGTGCCGCAGGTGGACATGGCCTGGCCGAAATAAGGGTTGGCGATCTGGCGGGTGCTCTGCACCCAGTCGGCGTCGGCCATGGGGCAGCTGACGATGAACCAGCCGCGCTCGTGCCGGGCGAGGGCAACGGCGTCCCTGCTGAGGATCTTGAACGCCCCGCGCGTGGCGGCGAGATCGGGCGCCTTGGCCACGGCGACAGCGGCGTCCGCCACGTCAGCCTGGTGCGCGGCGACCGCGGCCGCGGCCAATGCGCGGGCGGCGGCGTGAGCGTCCGCGAGATTGTCGACGACCAGCGCCGCCGAAACCTTCTCGTAGAACAGCAGGAGCCGGGGTGCGGGCTCGCTGGCGCATAGACGGTTTGCTCCAACCGAGGCAGTGGTGAGCACGAAAACGAGATAAACGGCTTTCATGTGGCACCGGGTAATACGCCGCCCGGCCGCCAACCCCTCCGTTGATTGTGCCCCCGCGGGCCTTTTCCGGTCCGGGCTGGCTAGACGAAATACCGGGCCAGCGTCTTTCTTAACTGCTGGCGCGCCCGGTAAAGCCGGGTTTCGACCGCCTTGGGCGTGGCCCGCACGATCTCGGCGATCTCAGCGTGGGTCTTGTCCTGGTACTCGAACAGCACCACGGCTTCGCGGAGCTCGGCAGGGAGCGCGGCGACCGCCGCCCGGACTGCGGCAGCGCGCTCAACGGTCAGCGCGGCCTCGGCCGGCGTGACTTCGGTGGAAACCTGCATTTGGGCGCCTGCGTCTTCCGACTCGTTTTCCAGCGGGTCGGTGGGATGGCGCCGCTGCCAACGGGCGCGGGAGCGGGCGAGATTGAGCGCGATCTGAAACACCCACGTCGAGAAATGGGCCCCCGTTCGGTAGCGTGCCCGGTGCTGGTAGACGCGTACGAACGTCTCTTGCGCGAGGTCGAGGGCGTCGGGCTCGTTTTGCGTGTACCGATAGAGAAAGCTGCGGAGCGGCACCTGCCATCGGTCCATCAACAGGTTCAGCGCCGCAGTGTCGCCGGCGGCGAGCGCCCCCATGAGGGCTTCGTCGTTGCCGCCGATCATCGGCGGGGAATCGGCGCGCGGTGCCGGCATGATCGGGGCCGCCGGGTCATCGCATCCCCATGGGTCCGAGATGATCGCGGCTGACGATGCGCGGCACCATCATGTCGAGATATCGGCGGCCCTCGGCAGGAGCCATGACGGCGGCCACGGCCTCGATGTGCTTGAAGGTGGCGGCATTGCACTCGCGTTTGATCGCCTCCCACTCGCCCAGGGTGGCGAGGTATTCAGGCGTGTTCTTCCGGCCCGCCCCGGCCAGATCCGCCAGGTGCTCTTGGGCCGCCATGATGCGCCGGCAATGGCCGGCGCACACCGGCTGATAGGCGGCCTGCAGCGCGTGAAGGCGCGCCAGCTGCGCGTCGTTGAGGTCGAACTCGCGCCGCAGCCAGGTCCATTGGTCTTCCGGTTGCCGGCTGCTGCCGTAATAGTAGGTGAGGCCGTAGGCTCCGGTGGCCACGGCGACGATTAGCACGAGAAAGGCGACGGTCCGGCGCATCAGGGCTGGGGCGTGGTCGTCATTTGCAGCGGGTCGATGCCGCGGACATAAGCGGCGGCCATGCGCTCGTTGCGAACGTGATTAATGTGGACGAGGCCGGCGCCCACGCCGGCCGTGACCGCTAGGGCGAGGGCGATGCTGGCCCCGAGCGGCAATGCCCAGCGGAAATGCTGCGCGGGAATGCCGAAGGCGCGGGCGATGATCGCCGCGGCCGACCAGGGCGCTGCGCGCGCCGTCTCGATGCGCGCCCAGACCTCCGCGTTGAAACGCGGGGCGGGCGCCGGCTCGTGCGGCCAGCCCTGGAGAACGCGGGAGAGTTCGGGATCGCGGTCGGTCATGTCACGTAATACGCCGCCGGACGGCGCATCCCTTGGAGATTCCGCCGCGGCGTGAACGAACTACCTAGGCGGCGCGGCAGGATTTTCAAAGCCCAAATCGCGGGGAGGCAATGCCCACCCCTAAGCGGAATTGAAGCAAGTGGAGCAAGCTGGAGGACGGCCACGACTGGCCTCAACCCGAAGCACTTGCTTCACTGGCCCACGGCGCGCTGGAGGTGACTGGGAGTTTCCCCTGTGCAAACGATGATCCGCAGGTCCAGTTGCTTCAGTTTCTTCGGATCGCCGTCCGAGCTGCGCAGCCATTCGCCGCGCGGGCGGCCGGGAGGTAGCGCCGCGCCGTCCGTTGATTTTCGGGCCCGCCGCGCTAGGGTAGCGTCAGCTCCGACCGCGCATGACGACTCCGACGGCTGCTCACGCCCTGTCGCGCCTGCCCGGGTGGTGGATCTCCTTCGTCACCTGGACCTCCCACCTCGGCACCCGCGGGCTGGTCGTGTTCCTCGCCGCCTACGTCGTGGCGACGCTGTGCTTCGTGCCCAACTGGATCCTGCGCCTCGGCGCCGGCTTCGTGTTCGGGCTCGCCAAGGGCGTCGCCCTCGCCGCCGCCGGCACCTCGCTCGGCGCCGTGGCCGCGTTCTTCCTCAGCCGGCGGTGGCTGCGCGACGCCGTGCGCCGCCGCTGGGGCGCCTCCCGGGCGCTGGCCACCGTCGAGCGGGCGATCGAGCTCCGGGGCGCGCAGATTGTCCTCTTGTTGCGCGTCTGCCCGGTGCTGCCGGCCAGCCTGCTCAACTATCTCCTCGGCGTCACCGGCATCCGCTTCCGGACCTTCCTCGGGTCCACCTGTCTGGGCATGCTCCCCGGCGTGGCGCTTTATGCCTACCTCGGCGCGGTCAGCCGCACCGAGGTCGCGGCCGCGCTGCACCACGGCTGGGGCCCCGGCCGCCTCGGCCTGCTGGCCGCCGGCGCCCTCGTCGCGCTGCTCGCCGCGGCCGAGATCCTCAAGCCCTGGCGCCGGCGCGCTCCGCTCGCGGCGGCCGCCGCGCCCGCGGCATCCGACCCGACCCGCTAGGCGCTCCCACCCCGGCCGTTCCCCGCGGCGCCGGGCGCCCTGCCTTGGACGGTCCAAGGAAAGGGCTTGCCTTCTGCCTTGGATTGTCCAAGGAAGAGGCATGGCCCGAAAATCCGATCTGCTCCAGGGGACCCTCGACATGCTCGTCCTGCGCGTCCTCAGCCGCGGCGAGCTGCACGGCTGGGGCATCACCCAAAAGCTCGAAACGCTCTCGCAGCGCGCGCTCCAGGTCGACGAAGGCACGCTCTACCCCGCGCTCTACCGGATGGAGGACAAGGGCTGGATCGAGGCGGAGTGGAAGACGACCGAGAACAACCGCCGCGCGAAATACTACGCGCTGACGCGGACCGGCCGCAAACAGCTCGAGATCGAGCAGGAGGACTGGGACCGCATGAGCGCCATCATCGCCCAGGTGCTGCAGTCCGCCTGACCGCCGCCCCCGCCGCCCGGCCCCATGAGCCTGTTCCGCCGCCTCCGCCACCTCCTGCGCCGCCGGCAGTCGGAAGCCGACATGGCGGAGGAAATGCGCTTCCATCTCGACCAGCGCGCGGCGGACTACGCCGACGCCGGGTTGCCGGCCGACGAGGCGGGCTGCGCCGCCCGGCGCCGGTTCGGCAACCTCGGCAGCATTCAGGAACAGGCGCGCGAGGCGCACGGCTGGGGCTGGCTGGACCGATGGCGGCAGGACCTGCGCTTCGCCTTCCGCCACCTGGCCAGGTCTCCCGGCTTCACGCTGCTCGCCGTCCTCACCCTCGCCCTCGGCATCGGCGCCAACACCGCGATGTTCGAGCTGCTCGACAACTTCATGCTGAAGAGGCTGCCCTATCGCGACAGCGGGCAACTGGATGCCATCTACCGCGCGACGGCCCAGAATCCCGAGGGCAGCCTCGCGCCCGCCGATTTCCGCGACCTGCAGCGCGAGCCGGGCGCCTACGGCGGGATCGGCGCCTACGCGTACGCCGACACGAGCCTGGCCGAGCCCGGCCAGCCGGCCGAGATGCCGCGCGCCATCCGCGTCACCGCGAATTTCTTCGGCCTGCTCGGCGTCCGGCCCGAACTCGGCCGGGACTTCCGCCCGGGGGAGGACCTTCCCGGCAACGACCGCGTCATCATCATCGGCCACCGCTACTGGCAGAACCGTTTCGGTGCCCGGCCCGACATCATCGGCCACACCGTGCGCGTCAACGGCGTGCCGCAGGAGATCGTCGGCGTGCTGCCGGCCTCGTTCGACGACTGGCGCCACCTGGGCTGGTGCGACGTCTTCCAGCCGCTCGCCCTCGCCCCGGAGCAGTCCGCCGACCGCCGCACCGCCATGCTCCGGGTCGTCGGCCGGCGGGCGGACCGTTTCTCCGCCGCCGAGGCGGGGGCGTTCATCGCCCGCCTCGGGGCGCGTCTCGCGGCCGATTTTCCCGAGGTCAACGCCGGGAGCACGTGGCGCACGGTCGGGCTCGATGCCGCCGCCATGGGCAGCACCGGCGCGAGCCTTTTGGCGATGCTCGTCGGCCTTTCCGGCTTCGTGCTGCTCATCGCCTGCTCCAACCTGGCCAACCTGCTGCTCGCCCGCACGATGACCCGCGCCCGGGAATTCGCCGTGCGCTCCGCCCTGGGGGCATCGCGCACCCAGCTCCTGCGCCCCCTGGTCGCCGAGTCGCTGTTGCTCGCGCTCGCCGGCGGCGGCGCCGCCCTGCTCGTGGCGCGCTGGGTCGCCAACTGGCTCAACCTCCGCGCCCAGAACGACGACGGGGTCACCGTCGCGATGGCCCTCGACGGGCGGGTGTTCGGCTGGGCGCTGGGCGCGGCGCTCTTCACCGCGCTCGCCTTCGGCCTGGCGCCGGCGCTTTTCGCCCTGCGGCTCAACGTCAACGACACGTTGAAGAGCGGCGCGCGCGGCACGACCGGCGGGCGCGGCCAGCAGCGTTTTCGCCAGGCCCTGATCGTCGGCCAGTTCGCCCTCGCCATGGTCCTGCTCGCCGGCGCCGCGCTCTTCATCCGCGGGCTCGACGAACTGAACCACCGCGGCGCCGGCTGGGATTCCGCCCCCCTGGTCACCGCCACCATCGTGCTGCCGGCCGCCGGCTACCCCGACGCCGCCCGGATCACGGCCTTCCACCGCCTCGCGATCGCGCGCCTGCAGGCCCTGCCGGGCGTGGCGTCGGCCAGCCTCTCGTCGTTCACGCCCTTCTATCCCTGGTACGACGCCCGCCGCTTCGTCGTCGCAGGCCGCGAGTTGCCGGCGCGCGGCCACGAGCCCGTGGCACTCGTCAACAGCGTCAGCCCCGGTTATTTCGCGACCGTCGGCACCCGCCTCGTCGCCGGGCGCACCTTCACCGACCGCGACACGCCGGCCGCGCCCCGGGTCTACATCATCAGCCAGACCACGGCGCGGGGCCTGTTTGGCGACGACAACCCGATCGGCCGGCGCCTCGCCCCGGCCGGCGGCGGCGCCCTCCAGTGGGGCGAGATCGTGGGCGTGGCGGTCGACGTGAAATCGATCGTCCCGGACCCGGGGCCGGTGACCTACCAGCTCTACCAGCCCATGGCCCAGGAGCCCCGCGCCCGGAACGAGATCGCGGTGCGCGCCGCGGGCGTGGCACCGGCCGCGCTCCTCGACGCCATTCGCACGACCATGACCGGACTCGATCCGGACCTGCCGCTGCGCCGGCTCGCGCCGGCCGAAGCCGGCATTGACCGGGCCAACTTCCGGCTCGGCGTGCTCCGTGACCTGCTCGCGGCGTTCGCGGTGCTCGGGCTCGCCCTGGCCTCGCTCGGCGTCTACGGCGTCATCGCCCGCACGATGGCGCAGCGCACGGGCGAATTCGCCATCCGCCTGGCGCTGGGCGCGAGCATCCGGGACGTCACGCGCCTCGTGCTGACGGCCGGCGTGAAGCTGGCCCTGCTCGGTTCGGCGCTCGGGCTCCTCGGGGCGTTCGGCGTGGCGCGGCTGCTCGCGGCCGTGTTCCCGGGCATGCGCCTGGAGACGCTGCCCGCCCTGCTCGGGACAACGCTTCTGCTGATCGGCATCGCGCTGGTGGCCTGCTGGCTCCCGGCCCGCCGGGCCGGCCGGGTGGATCCGATGCTCGCCCTGCGCAGCGAGTGAGCGGACGACCGGACCCGCACGGCCCCGGCCTCACGCCCGGCCGCCGCCGCGACCGGAGAACACCAGCGCCGCGGCCACCACCAGCACCGCGCCGACGACGTAGACCAGCGAGCCGGCGGCGATCGCGTCGCTCAGGTTCGCCGCCTCGTCGCCGGGGTGCCGCCCGTATTGCGTCGCGAACCCGACCGCGACCGGGCCCAGCGCGCCGCCGAGCCAGCCGACGGTGTTCATCAGGCCGGCCGCGGTGCCCCGGGCCCGCGGCTCGATCGAGTCGTAAAGCGCGGCGAAGATCCCCGAGTCGTAGAATCCCTTGCACACCCCGAAGCACGTCATGGCGAGCAGCAGCGTGACCGTACCCGACGCGCGGCCGACGAGGTAGACGAACGCGGTCCCTCCGATCAGGCCCGCCGCCTGCACCGCCATGCGGCCCGCGGCCATCCGCCGGCAGAGCCGGTCCGCCAGCCAGCCGGCGAGCGGCACGGCCATGGCGCTGGCGAGGTGGATGTAGACGGTGCCGGTGAGGCCGGCCGCGCCGAGGGAATAGTGGAACTTCGTCACCAGGAACTGCGGCGTCCAGGTGAGGAAGATCACCGCGACAAAGTTCGCGCAGACGAACGCGCCCATGAGCAGCCACGCGGCCGGCGTGCGCGCGATCAGGCGCAGGGTTTCGCCGACCGGCAGCGCCGGCGCGGCGCCCGCCGCGGTGGCGCCGTCCGCCGCGCCCCGCGCCGGCTCGACCAGGCAGCGGGCGAGCACCAGGGCCAGGATCAGGCCGAGCGGACCGAAGCAATAAAACGGGGGCCGCCAGTTGTCGGCGCGCTGCGCCAGGACCGCGGCCACCCAGCCGCCGAGGATCGTGCCGGCGTAGACGGCGGATTGGTGCCACGACAGCGCCCGGGAACGCGTCCCGGGGCCGTGGTAATCGCTCAGCAGCGCCATCGCCGCCGGAAAATAGAAGGTCTCCCCCAGCCCGGTGAGCGCCCGCACCACCACGAACGTCGTCAGGCCGCCGCACCACGCCGTCGCCAGCGTGAAGAAGCTCCAGCCCACGCAGGCCAGGATGATCAGGCGGCGGCGGAGCCAGCGGTCGGCCGCCAGGCCCGCCAGCGGCGCGGCCGCGGCGTAAACCCAGGCGAACGCCGAGCCGAGCCAGCCGAGCTGGACGTCATCGAAATGGTACTGCCGCGTCAGCAGCGGGAACACCGAGCTGATCGCCTGCCGGTCCGCGTAGTTGAGAAAACACACGAACCACAGCATGAACACCACCCACCACTTGTACTGTCGGTTCACGGGTGGCGGGGGCGGCGGGGGAAAGGTTCAAGCGGCGCGCCGGGGGCGCGGCGGCGGGGCGGCCGCGACCGGGAGATTCCAGGACCGGAAGCGCCGGCGCAAGTCCGCAACGATGGCGCGGTAGAGGTGCGCGGATTCGGCGGACACGACGGTCTTGGGCGCGCCGGGCTGGAAGCCGCGCGCCTCCATCCCGCACGCCATGTTCAGCGGAAAGGACAGCCGGTCGACCAGGCGGCCGACCGTCCGGACCCGCGCCGCGGCCGGCGGCGGCTGCCTCCGGCCGTCGCGCCGGCAGACGTTGAACACCTCGACCATCGGCTCGGGGAGGAAGTTGACCAGACCCCCGATGCAGCCCGCCCCGCCGAGGGCGAAAACCTCCGGCAGGCGCGTGTCGGCGCCGGAGAACACGGCGAAGTGCTTCTCGCGCCCGAGCCGGACCAGCGGCCGGTGGTAGGCGAATTCGGCGCCGCTCTGCTTGATGCCCGCCATCGGCGCGCGGTCGGCGAAGGCGGCGACGGTCTTCAGGCCGATGCGGTTCGAGGTGACCTCCGGGTAGTTGTAGAGGAACACCGGCAGCTGCACGGCGTCGGCGGCGCGGAGGAAGAACGCCAGCATGTCGGCCTGGGAGATCGGGAAGAAGCTCGGCGGCATCATCGCCACCGCCGGCAGGCCGAGCCGGCGC
>Ga0335085_10012848_pt1 | contig 12311 bp, 10 predicted proteins | sample Lox_Sample_45_FD_206712 | JGI IMG/M metagenome (GOLD analysis project Ga0335085, IMG submission 206712) | Soil microbial communities from Loxahatchee National Wildlife Refuge, Florida, United States - Lox_Sample_4.5 | ecosystem: Environmental > Terrestrial > Soil > Wetlands | place: USA...
CCGAGCCGCACCTCGATGCGGTGCTTGCCCGGCGACACCTCGTGCTTGAGGCTCCCCGTCCCGACGAGCTTCCCGTCCACGCGCACCTCGGCTCCGTCGGGAGCGGTGACCGTCAGGATCCCGGGGGCGCCCGCAGGGGCGGGATCGGCCGACCCGGTGGACGCCGGCCGGCTCTCCTTCCTGGCCTTCTTGCTCGAGGCGGGCTCCGCGTGGCTCGCGGGCTTCGACGGAGCCGGCGCAGGTGCCGGCGGCACGTACGTCGGGATCGGCACGGCCGCCGCACGAACCGGCTGGGTCGGGGCCGGCGCGGGCGGATCGCCGGCGCGCGAGAGCGCGAATCCAACCCCGAACCCGAGCGCGCCGAACACCAGGCCGGCGGCCACGACGACGGCGCGCGCCTGCGGCTCGGCGGGGCGCGGCGCGGCGAACGTGCGCGCGGCGTCGGCGGGAACCGAGATCGGAGTCGGCTCGACGGGGACGTTCGGGTCGGGCAGGCTGGAGGTCCTGCTCCTCGCCTTCGCGGCGGCGATCTCCTCGTCGGTGATCGCCCGCATCATCGGCATCGTCTTCGCCGAGAGCATCGCCTGGTCGAGAACCTGCTCCGGCGCGATCTCCTCCGGCGGCTCGGCGGGCTCCTCGGGAGGGGCCGGCCTCGGCTCCTCCTTCGGCTGAGCGACCTTGCCCCGCGAGCCCGCCGCGGCGCCGCCGAAGCGCGCCTCCGGGCCGAGCGCCTCCTCGATGAGCCTCGCCCGCTCCGCGCGAACGCCCTTCCCCGGCGGCAGCGCGGCGTTCACCCACGCCGCCACCTCCTCGCGCGTCGCCGGAGCAGGCTTCACTCCGGCCGCGATCGCCTCCGACAGCGCGGCGGGTCCGAGCACCGCCGAGGCGGGGCTGCGGTAGCGCGTCACCACCGAGGCCATGCTGGGCGGGACGCCCGGGGCGTCGAAGCGCTCGCCCGGCTTCTGGCCGGACAGGCACCAGGCGAGCACACCCGCCACGCCGGTCACGTCCTCCGCCGGGTCCTTGCCGCCTCCGGTTCCGAGGCCGCACAGCTCGGCCTGGCCCTGGTCGCCCATCCACACCCGGTCCGGCCCGACGGCCCCGTGCACGAGAGGCCGGCCGTCGCCTGCGTCGAACGCATGCAGCGCGGCGACCGCCTCGCAGAGGTCGAGCGCCACCCGCGCCGCCACGGGCGCCGGCATCCGGCCGGCGGCGTCGAGCGCCTCGCGCAGCGTGACGCCCGGCCGGTACGACTCGACCACGGCTGGCCCCTCCCCGACCGACTCGAGGCCCATCACCGAGACCGAGAGTGGATGGCGGTAGCGCGCGGCGGCCTCGGCGTCGCGGACGAGGGCGGGCAGGCGCACCGGGTCGTCGGGCAGATCGCCCGGCGAGAGGTAAACGACGACGGCGCGCGGCACCGCTCCCCGCTCGATGGCGAGGGCGCGTCGGAAGGGACCTGCATCGGGCAGCGGGGCTAGGACGGCGTATCGTTCCGGCGGGGCCACGGGACCGATGGTAGCAGGAGTGAACTCAGGGCGCGCGCCGGCCGGCTCGTCCGGGCCGTGGGCGCCGGGGATGCCGCGGTAGCCGCCGGGGGGGACGCCCGGGTACCATCCGCGCGTGCCGCGATACCGGGCCGTCGTCACGGACCTCGACAACACGCTCTACAACTGGGTGGACTTCATCGTCCCCAGCCTGGAGGCGATGGTCGTGTCGCTCCAGGCCACCACCGGCCTGCCCCGCGTCCGCATCGTCCAGTCGCTGAAGGCGGTGTACGCGAGGCACGAGTCGAACGAATACCCGTTCGCCATCCAGGAGTCGGAGCTCTTCCGGCCCTACGAGGCGGACTTCGACTCCTTCCACGCGCTGGTGCTCGACCCGGCCCGCAAGGCGTTCGCCGACTGCCGCGAGCGCTACCTGCGCCCGTATCCCGGGGTGCGCGAGACGCTCGACGCCCTGCGCGAGCGAGGCCTGCGCGTGGTCGGCCTCACGGACGCGCCCCGGAACGCCGCCGAGCTGCGCCTCAAGCACCTGCGCCTCGACGGGCACTTCGACTCCCTCTACACGCTGCCCGGCTGGCCGCTGCCGGAGCACGTGGAGGAGGAGATCCGCCGCCGCCAGGAGGCCGGTCACTACCGGTCGAGGACGCCCGTGGTGGAGCTCCCGGCCGAGGCCGAGAAGCCGAGCCCGCTCGGCCTCCGCCGCATCCTCGCCGACCTGCACCTCTCGCCCGGCGAGGTGCTCTACGTGGGCGACAACGTGAAGAAGGACATGCCCGTCGCGCAGGCCTGCGGCGTCACCGGCGTGTGGGCCGAGTACGGGACCTACGTGTCGGCCGAATATCGTGACCGGCTGGCCGTCATCTCGGCGAGCGCCGTCACCCGTCGTCACGTCCAGGACGAGACGCCCGCCCGCTGGCCGCTCGCCATCTCGTCGTTCGTGCAGGTGCTGGAGATGGTCGATGCCGGCCGCCCCCGCGCCGGTCGCTCCCGCGTCCCCTCTCCCCCACCGGGGGAGAGGGCCAGGGAGAGGGGGCAACGCTCGCCACGACCGCGGAGGCGCCCGTGACCCTCCTCTCGCGCTACTCCGACCTCGCCGGCCGCCGGGTCCTCGTCACCGGCGCCTCCTCGGGCATCGGCCTCGCCACGGCCGAGGCCTTCCTCGAGCAGGGCGCGAGAGTTGCCATCCACTACCGGTCGCAGCACGCCCCCGCCGAGGCGCTGGCGGCCCGTTTTCCCGGCCGCGGCCACGCGCTCCAGGCGGAGCTCGGCGACGAGGGCGGGTGCGTCGCGCTCGTGAAGGATGCGGCCGCGCGGCTCGGCGGGCTCGACGGCCTCGTGCACTCGGCGGCCATATGGAACGCCGGCCCCGCGGACCGGATCGACGCGGCCCGGCTCGAGCAGATCTTCAGGGTGAACGTGTTCAGCGCGTTCTACCTCGTGCGCGAGGCCATCACGTTCCTCGGGAGGGGCGGCCGGGGCAACGTCGTCTTCATCGGCTCCACCGCCGGCCAGCGGGGTGAGGCCGGCCACGGGCACTACGCGGCCACGAAGGGAGCCCTCCAGTCGCTCGCCATGAGCCTCGCCGTCGAGCTCGCACCGCGGACGCGCGTCAACGTCGTGTCGCCAGGCTGGGTACGGACGCCCATGGCCGACGCCGAGCTGCGCGACCTCGGCACCGACATCGCCGGGGCGCTGCCGAACCGGCGCGTCGCAGAGGTGGAGGACGTCGTGCAGGCGGTGCTCTTCCTCTCGAGCGAGGCGTCCGGGCACGTCGTCGGCGAGGACGTCGCCGTCTCGGGCGGCGCGCTCCTCGTGGTGCCCCGCGGGCAGATCGTGGCGAAGCCGTGAGGCCGCCTTCCCGTTAAGCTCACGCCCATGCGCTTCCGCCACCACGTCTTCGTCTGCGAGAACGTCCGGCCGCCCGACGACCCGCGCGGCTGCTGCGGCCTCGCCGGCCAGGCGGTGCGCGAGGCCCTCAAGGCCGAGCTGGCGCGGCGCGGCCTCAAGAAGATCGTCCGTGCGAACGCCGCCGGCTGCCTCGACGCCTGCTCGGGCGGGCCGTCCATCGTGGTCTACCCGGAGGGCGTCTGGTACGGCCACGTCACGCCCGCCGACGTGCCCGAGATCGTCGAGCGCCACCTCGTGAACGGCGAGCCCGTCGAGCGGCTGCGCAGGCGCGAGCTCGAGGGCGATCCGGTCGAGTGACGGGGCGGAAGCCCCCCTTCTACGCCCGCTCCCGTGTGGGCCGCGAGCGGAAGGGCGCGCGGCAAGTTGCCGCGCGACACGCCCCAAACGGTCCGCCCGGGCCGTGCCGCCGCGCACTTCCCTGTCCGGGGCCGGGGCGTAGAGTGCACCCGTCGTGAAGCTCACCCAGACGAGGGATGACCATGCACGAGGCCGTCGCGTCGTTGCTCTCGGAAGTGAAGGCGAAGAACCCGTCGGAGCCCGAGTTCCACCAGGCGGTCATGGAGGTGGCCGAGTCGCTCGTGGCCGTGCTCGACCGCCACCGTGAGTACCGGACGAGCAGGATCCTGGAGCGGATCGTCGAGCCGGAGCGGGTGATGATGTTCCGGGTGCCCTGGGTGGACGACCGGGGCGAGGTCCGCGTCAACCGCGGGTTCCGCATCGAGATGAACAGCGCCATCGGGCCCTACAAGGGCGGACTGCGCTTCCATCCCTCCGTGAACCTCGGCATCCTCAAGTTCCTCGCCTTCGAGCAGGTGTTCAAGAACTCCCTCACCACGCTGCCCATGGGCGGCGGCAAGGGCGGCTCGGACTTCGACCCCAAGGGCAAGAGCGACGCCGAGGTCATGCGCTTCTGCCAGGCGTTCATGGCCGAGCTGTTCCGCCACATCGGCCCGAACACCGACGTGCCCGCCGGCGACATCGGCGTGGGCGGCCGCGAGATCGGCTTCCTCTTCGGCATGTACAAGAAGCTGCGCAACGAGTTCACCGGGGTGCTCACCGGCAAGGGGCTCAACTGGGGTGGATCGCTCATCCGGCCCGAGGCCACCGGTTACGGCTGCGCCTACTTCGCGGCCGAGATGCTGGCGACGCGCGGCCAGACGCTCGAGGGCAAGACCTGCCTCGTCTCCGGCTCCGGCAACGTGGCCCAGTACACCGTGGAGAAGCTGCTCGACCTGGGCGCGAAGCCGGTGACGCTCTCCGACTCGGCCGGTTACGTGTACGACGAGGCCGGAATCGACCGCGAGAAGCTGAAGTTCGTGCTCGACCTCAAGAACGTCCGGCGCGGGCGGATCAAGGAGTACGCCGACCGCTACAAGAGCGCCGTCTACGTCGCCGCGGACCCGAAGCTCGACCACAACCCGATCTGGGCGCACAAGGCCCACTGCGCGTTCCCGAGCGCGACGCAGAACGAGGTGAACGGCAAGGATGCAGCGAACCTCGTCCGGAACGGCGTGTACGTCGTGGCGGAGGGCGCCAACATGCCGTCCACGCCGGACGCCCTGTCGCACTTCGTGAACGCGAAGATCCTGTACGGGCCGGCCAAGGCCGCCAACGCCGGCGGGGTGGCCACCTCGGGCCTCGAGATGGCGCAGAACTCGATGCGCTTCGGGTGGACCCGCGAGGAGGTGGACAACCGGCTCCACCTCATCATGAAAAGCATCCACAAGGCGTGCATGGACACCGCCGAGCGCTTCGGCACGCCGGGCAACTACGTCAACGGCGCCAACATCGCCGGCTTCCTCAAGGTGGCCGACGCGATGCTGGACCAGGGCATCGTCTGACGCCTCCGCTCCCCCTTCCCCCGCGCCGGCGGGGGAAGGGGCCCGTCGGTGAAGGGAGCCGCCTCCGTTGAACGACGCCCGAGCTCCCCGCGGCCCGCACGACTTCCAGGACCTGCTGCGTCACCGCATCATGGACATCCTGCTCGTCGCGAGCCCCTACGACTCGTTCCTGCTGGAGGAGGCGGGCCAGCTGCCGGAGCGGATGCTCGGCGAGTTCCGCACCCTCGACCTCACCTACCCGCCCGGCCTCACCGCCGTCGCCACCGGCGCCGACGCCGTCCGCGCCGCCCGGGAGCGGCGCTTCGACCTCGTCATCACCACGCCGAACGTGGGCGATCTCTCGGCTCCGGCCCTCGCCCGCGAGATGCGGCGCGCGGGCATCGAGTTGCCGATCGTGCTGCTCGCCTGGAACACGCACGAGCTCGAGGCCATGGCCGGCCTCGGCGGCGCCGACGCGATCGACCGGGCGTTCCTCTGGCAAGGCGATGCGCGCCTGTTCGTCGCCATCGTGAAGTACGTCGAGGACAAGCTCAACGCGCCGCACGACGTGGGCGAGCTGGGCGTGCAGACGCTGCTCGTGGTGGAGGACTCGGTCCGCTACTACTCGAGCTTCCTTCCGGCCATCTACACCCAGCTCTTCCAACACTCGCGGCGGGTGATCGCCGAGGGCCTCAACGTCGGCCAGAAGATCCTCCGCATGCGCGCGCGGCCGAAGCTGCTCCTCTGCGGCACCTGGGAGGAGGCCCAGGCCGCGTTCAACGCCTACGGCGAGGAGGTCCTCGGCATCGTCTCCGACGTCGAGTTCCCGCGCGCGGGCGTGCGCGAGCCGCGCGCCGGCTTCGATCTCGCCCGGATCGTGAAGGAGCGCTACCCGGACGTTCCCATCCTCCTCCACTCGGACGCCCCCGAGAACGCCGACCGGGCCCGGGAGATGGGGGCCGACTTCCTGCTCAAGGGCTCGCCGCTCCTCCTCCTCGGGCTGCAGCGCGTCATGCTCGACGCGTTCGGGTTCGGCGACTTCGTGTTCCGCATGCCGGACGGGACCGAGGTGGCCCGCGCCGCCGACCTCAGGCGGCTCGTGTCGGTGCTGGAGACCGTGCCGGCCCAGTCGCTCGTCTACCACGCGGCCCGGAACCACTTCTCCCGCTGGCTGAAGGCCCGCACCGAGTTCGCGCTCGCCCACGAGCTGCGGCCCCGGAAGCTGTCCGACTTCGACGGGCCCGAGGCGCTGCGCGCCAGCCTGGTGGAGTCGATCCGGAGGTACCGCCGGGCGCAGGCCTCGGTGGTCGTGGCGGACTTCGACCGCGACGGCTTCGACGGCACGGGCGACTTCTTCCGCGTCGGCGGCGGTTCGCTGGGCGGCAAGGCCCGAGGGCTCGCATTCGTCCGGCGGCTGCTCGCCGAGCAAGGCCTCCGTGATCGCTTCCCCGGCGTGGAGGTGGCCGTGCCGCCGGCCGTGGTGATCTGTACGGGGGTCTTCGACGCCTTCCTGGAGAACGGCGGGCTGCGCGACGTGGCCTTCGCCTCCGACGACCCCGCCGACCTGGTCACGCGCTTCGACCAGGCACCCTTCCCCGACGAGGCGAGGCGGGACCTCGTCGCCTACCTCGGCCGGGTGCACCACCCGCTGGCCGTGCGCTCGTCCAGCCTGCTCGAGGACTCCCAGCACCTTCCGTTCACCGGCGTGTACGCAACGCGGTTGCTCCCCGGCGGCACCGGGCCAGACCGCATCGACGCCGTCATACGCGCGGTGAAACGCGTGTGGGCCTCGACCTACTCGGCCCACGCCAAGAGCTACGTACGCGCAACGCCCTATCGCCTGGAGGAGGAGAAGATGGCGGTCATCCTCCAGGAGGTGGTGGGCGCACCGCACGGGGGCCGCTTCTACCCGCACTTCGCGGGGGTGGCCCGCTCCCACAACTCCTACCCCACGCCGCCGCTCCGGGCCGAGGACGGCATCGTCGCGGTCGCGCTCGGCCTCGGACGCTGGGTGGTGGAGGGAGGCACCTGCCTGCGCTTCAGCCCGCGGCACCCGCGCCACGTGCCCCAGCTCTCCTCCGTCGAGGAGGCGCTCGAGGGCTCGCCCGCGGAGTTCTGGGCGCTCGACCTCGCCGAGATGGACCCAGACGGCGGGAGCGAGCGGCGGTTCCCGATGTCCACCGCCGAGGCCGACGGAACGCTCGCGGCGGTGGCCTCCACGTACTCGCTCGACGACGACACCATCAGCGACGGCACCGCCCGGCCAGGCCCGCGGGTGGTGACCTTCGCGCCGGTGCTGAAGCAGGGGCTGTTTCCGCTGCCGGAGGTGATCGAGGAGCTGCTCCGGGTCTCCTCGCGCGGGATGGGCAGCCCCGTCGAGATCGAGTTCGCCGTGGAGCTCGGCTCGGGGGGGCGCACGCACCGGTTCGGCTTCCTCCAGCTGCGCCCCCTCACCGTGTCGCGCGAGAGCGACGAGCTCACGCTCGGAGAGCTGGAGCCCGAGCGCATCCTCTGCCGCTCGCAGCGGGTGCTCGGGCACGGCCGCATCGAGGGTTTGCGCGACCTCGTGGTCGTGGATTACCAGCGCTTCGAGCGGGCCCGCAGCCGGGAGGCGGCGGCGGAGGTGGCGCGCCTCGACGCCCGCCTCGAGGACGAGGGGCGGAAGTACCTCCTCGTCGGCGTCGGGCGCTGGGGCTCGCGCGATCCATGGCTCGGCATCCCGGTGACCTGGGACCAGGTCGCGAACGCCAGGGTGATCGTGGAGACGGGCCTCCGGGACATGACCGTGACGCCCTCGCAGGGCAGCCACTTCTTCCAGAACCTGACCTCGTTCGACGTCGGTTACTTCACGGTCAACCCCGAGCTCGGGGACGGCCAGCTCGACTGGGCCTGGCTCGACGCGCAGCCCGCGCTCTCGGCGGCAGCCCACGTTCGCCACATCCGTCTCGTGGATCCGGTGACGGTGCTCATCGACGGCCGGCGCCAGGAGGGCGTGATCCTGAAGCCGGGGTGACATGCTCCCCGGAGAGGGGCTCCCTCGCTCAGCTCGAGTGCAGCAAGCACCCCCCCCCTCCCCGCCCTGCGGGGAGAGGGGTCGGGGGTGAGGGGCCACCTGGCTCAGTTCGCGAGCGGCCTGCTCCGCTTGAGCCTCGCCAGCTCCGCCTTCACCTGGCTCTTGTCCGCCGAGCGGGGAGCGCGCTCGAGCCAGTCCTCCAGGTCTTTCGTGGCCGCCTCCACGCCTCCGAGCCGCACCGCCGCCATGCCTCTCGCCCGGAGCGCGTCGAGCTGGCCGGGCAGGAGCTGCAGAAGCCGGTCGGCCACCCAGTAGCCGCCCACCGGGTCCTTGCGCTCGGAGTACACGCGCCTCAGGTTGTGGAGCATGCGCGCGAGGATCTGGCGCGACGAGATGCCCTTCAGGTGCCTTGGATCGAGATCCTTCCCGGCGCGCGCGTGGAAGCGGGCCGCGCACTCCTCGGCGGTGAGCATCTCGCCGCCGTTGAACGGGTCCACGAAGACCTCGGTGCCGGTGCCGCTCGCGTACTTCACGAGGAAATGGCCCGGGAACCCCACGCCCTCGAGCCGCAGGCCAGCGCGCCGGGCGACCTCCAGCCAGACGATGGAGAGCGTGATGGGGATGCCCACACGCCGGTCGAGCACCTGCGAGAGGAACGAGTTCCGCGGGTCGTAGTAGTCCTGGTCGTTGCCGCGGAAGCCCTCCTCGACGTGCAGCACCTCGCGGATGGCGCGCAGCATGGCGGCCGCGCCGGAGGCCCGGCGGCGCACGCGGTCGGCGAAAGCGTCGAGGCGGGTGAGGTAGACCTCGGGCTCGATCGTCGGATCGTCCTCGGCGGCGATGGCGAGGGCGGCCTCGGCGAGCGGGACCGGGTCTCGCTCGATGAGCAGGGCGAAGCGGGCGCGGGCCTGGCTCTCGCCGATCATCCGGGCCCCAGTATAGGTCGGCGGTGCGACGGAAAAGCCTCTGTGATCGTGCCCCTTGACGGTACGCGGCGACCTTCTCTAGATTCGCCCCCCTGCCATTCCCCAGTAGCTCAGTTGGCAGAGCAGGTGACTGTTAATCACCGGGTCGCATGTTCGAGTCATGCCTGGGGAGCCAGTGACACCGGGGGGTTGGGGGTTGACCCCGCCCCCCGGTGCGTTTCCCGGGGTAACGCTGGGGGACTGGTCCACGGGTAGTGGAACCAACAGCGTGACGGTCCGCTACCAGAGCTTCCACCAGGGCCGGCGCTTCGCGAGGCCCGGGGGCTGATGGACGACGCCAGCCTGCGGGTCATAGAGGGTCAGCCCGTGCTTCGTGACGAGATCCAGCAGCAGAGCCTTGGTCTGGTCCGCCCGAGACCAGACGGAGCAGATGACGAGCGACCCCGGCGTCCGGTCCATGGCGCAACTCCAAGGGCAGAGTTCGTGGTCATCGAGCCGCTCCTCGGGCACGTCGTCGATCTCAGGGTGGCTCGCGGTGAGTTCCTGGTAGAGCGCATCGACGGCGACGTGCGGCTCGACAACGCTCCCCTCCCCTTCGCAGAGGCGCTCGTACAACCGCTGGGCCTCACGCGGCGTGATCGGCTTGTCCGTGTGCCAGATACCGAAGTCGCAACTCACCTGGCCCTCCCCTCTCCGAAGCGCCGCGCCGTACCGGCATGATTCGCACTATGCAGTGAAGTCCCCCGCGTTCAGCCACTCGATCCCGCTGTCGTCCGGATCGCAGCCTGCTGCTTGGAGCTTGATGACGAACTCCTTGCGCTTGTCCTTGGAGTTGTCGAGCCTGAGGACGTGGCGCCCACCGACATCCGAGAAGGGCTTCACCTTCCCGACCTCGACAAGCATGGTCGAGTCGGGCTTGCGCGCGAACGCCATCCCCGCTTTGAACAGTACGTTCGGTCGGGCTTGGCCGGTCAGTACCTTCTCGTAGGCGGGATCGTGCTTCTTTCGGAACCTCCGCTTTGGCCTGACCTCATCGTCCGGACTGATCAGGACAAGAGATCCGCCCGGGGACGTGCCGGCGGCGGGCGACGTTGTCGTCCGGGATGGTGTCCCGGCTGGCCGAGTCCGTCCGCACGAGCTCCAAGCAGTCCCTCGAACGCAGGGCCGCGCGCCTCGCAGGCGCACGAGCCGACCTCACGCCGGAGGAGGACGCCCTCCTCTCGCTTCGCATCGACAAGAACCTCTCCTGGGACCAGATCGCGCACGCGCTCTCCGACGGCGACCGACCGCTGGACCCCGCCACCCTCCGGAAGCGCTACGAGCGGCTGAAGGAAAAGCTCGCCCGCAAGGTCGGGAGGTCCGGCCAATAGCCTCACTCGGTGAGGATCTCGGCGGCGCCCGTGTACAACTGCTCCGGAGAGCCGGGGAGCGCGCCTCCGGCGATGAGCCACCTACCGTCCTGAAGCTTGGCCGCCCTGACACCGCTTCCGTGATCCACGGGCGTCGACGGCCCGGGCTCCCAGTGGCCGGTCGAGGAGTCGTAGCGCTCGGTCAGATTCTGAGATTGGCTGAAGTAGCCGCCGCCGACGAGCAACACGTCACCCGAGTCGAGCAGGAGCGCGGCGTGGTCGGCGTGCCCCCGCGCGAGTGCTCCGGTCGCGCTCCAGGTCCCAGGGGATGGGTCAGAGTCGTACAGGGTGGCTTGCTTGTCGCGGGCGAGGTCCCCGCAAGCGCTCGCACCGTTGTAAGTGACGCAGCCGCCGGCGACGAGGACCTCCCCCGAGGAGAGCAGGGTCGCGGTGTGGGCCACCAGGGTGGAGGGCAAGTTGCCGGCACTGCTCCACTCCCCCGCCCCCGTACCGGGGTCGTAGATCTCGGCCGACGCGGTGGCGACCTCGAAGTCGAAGTCGGTCGCGCCCCCCGCGACCAGGACCCTTCCGTCGGCGAGCTTGGTCGCGGTGTGGTCCGCCCGCCCCGTCGCCATCGCCCCGGTGGCCGTGAAGAGGCCGGTGCCGGGGTCGTACAGCTCCGCGGACGTCGTGCCCCCCGGAGCGTTGTTCTCGCCCCCCGCGACGAGCACCTTGCCCGAGTCGAGCAGCACGCACGCCGGTTCGAAGCGCGCGACCGCCATGGGCTGCGCCGTGGCGGTCCAAGTGTCGGTGGCGGGATCGTACACCTCGGCCGTGTCGAGGTCGGTCCAGTCGGGCGTGGGCCTTGCGCCGCCGGCGACCAGGACCTTCCCGGACGGGAGCAGCGCCGAGCACGCGCCGTGGCGCGCCTCGGACATGGCATGCCCGGCGGTCCAGATGCCGGTGGAGGGGTCGTAGATCTCGACCGCCGCGGTGGCGAAGGCGCTGAACGGATACACCAATCCCCCCGCGGCGAGCACCTTTCCGGATGGAAGGACGGCCATGGCGAAGAAGGCCCGAGGCAGGGCTAGCGCTCCCGTCGGGCTCCACACGCCGTCCGCGCACGTCACCTCGATCCTCACGTCGGTCGTGAGGACGATGCCCGCACCGCGGGCCACCGAGCAGGTCTGGGCGGTGGGCTGGGTCTTCACGGTGACGGCGTAGGACGTCCCGTACTTGACCCGGTTCGCGAAGGTGAACTCGGTCTGCCCCGGTGTCACCGCGATGTCCGGCTGGCCCGGCGTGGAGAGGACGAGGCCGCTCCCCGTGAGCCCGGTGATGGTCCCACCGATGGCGTGGAGCGGTGAGTCCTTCCCGCAGCCGAAGAGGGCGACGGGCAGGAGGACAACCAGCGATGCGACGAGGGTCGTGCCAGCTCTGACAGATCTCATGATCTTCCTTTCGTCGCGACGACCCGTCCACCCCGCACGGGCGTCGGTCCGACCTCCGGATTCCGCTGCAGGGAAGGTGGAGCCTCACGGCCGTTGTGACAGCCCCCTCCCCGTCCTGGCTTCTCCCCAGGGATGCGAGGCTTCTCCCCAGGGATGCGAGCGCACCGCGCCTCCGGACTTGACTCCAAGGAACGGACCCCGAGGAGGCCGTCACCATCAGAGACCGGAGGGGATGCAGTCGCAGCGGGGCGGCGGGCAGGTTTGCGATGGGTCCAGGGAGCCAGTAGCGTCGGGGAGATGCCCTAGCCTCGGCGAGTGTGGAAGTAGGACGGGGTACAG
>Ga0335085_10012849_pt1 | contig 12311 bp, 5 predicted proteins | sample Lox_Sample_45_FD_206712 | JGI IMG/M metagenome (GOLD analysis project Ga0335085, IMG submission 206712) | Soil microbial communities from Loxahatchee National Wildlife Refuge, Florida, United States - Lox_Sample_4.5 | ecosystem: Environmental > Terrestrial > Soil > Wetlands | place: USA: Florida...
GAGAATTTGGATGGAGGAAGACGGATTCCCGGAATTGCCGCTGAAGACCATCTTGCTGCCGTCAGGCGACCAGATTCCGTCAGTCTGGGAGTTAGGATCGTCGGGCAGGAGGGCCCGCGGAGTTCCGCCGTCAACACCCACCGTGTAAATCCTGGGCTGGCTGGAGCCGAGCACCTGATAAAACGCGATGGTCTTGCCGTCGGGGGACCACCGGGGAAGAAAGGGCAGGGCTGGGGGATAGGTGAGCTGGAGGCGCTCGGTTCCATCCACTTTGCTGCGCCAGAGGGTCTGCTCGGGGAAGGTGACGTAGGCGATCCATTGGCCGTCATTAGAGAAGGCCACGTGCTCGGCGGACATGCCGCCGAGGAACGGTTCTAAGCGGCCGGATTTTAAGTCATAGCGGGTGAGCTCACCGCGAAGAGTACGGCCCGTCACGAAGAGCTTCTTGTTGTCGGTGCTGAGAAACGGAGTCCCGAGCGGCACCGGGCTGGAGGTCAACTGAAGGAGCTTGGATTGCCCGCCAAAGAAACCTGCTTTTTGCGGGAGGGCCCAGATCTGATCTCCCCCGAGGAAGACGAAATACTGTCCGTCAGAAGTCCAGTGGCCGCAGCATTCATAGGCTGGGGCGGGTTGATTGCCATCGATGCGATGCAAGTTAGAGCCGTCGATGGAGACCTCCCAATAAAAACCCGGCAAACTGAGGGTCTCTTGCACGGCGACGCGCAAATGCTGTCCGTCGGGGGACCAGACGGGTGAGCCGAGCACCGCCGTGTCCTTGAAGGAGACGACCTTGCGAGACTCGCCGCCGTCGGCGTTCGCTACAAATAAGCTGTGGCCACTAACGTAGGCCAATTCCTTGCCGTCCGGTGACCAGGCACCGTCGTTACCCTGGATATCACTCAACATTCTTGCCGAACCACCCAGGACGGGCACCGTCCACAGTGGGCCGGAAAAAGGTACGCCGCGGCCATCCACCGCGAGGAGCTGTGAGCCATCGGGCGATAGCGCCATGGGACCCAAGGTTGGGGGCAAGACGGGAAGCCGTTTCGGATCGCCGCCGGAGCTGGACATCTCCGCCATGCCGGTGTAATCGTGACCGATCAGCAAGAGGTAGAGCCGCGATCCTTCCGTCCCGATAATGGACTTGGCCTCACCATCGTGGGTGAGCTGGACGAAGTTCGAGAGCTTCGGCACTGATGCAGGACGCGTCCAAAAATAGGCGACCACCACCAAGGCGAGCACCGCCACGCCGGCCGCGCCCGCTGCCAGCAGGAGGCGAGAACGGTTCACGGATTGGTCCTGATGGAGATGCGCGCCGCTGACCGAGGAGCTTCCGGTGTCGGACAGCGCCTCGAGCGCGAAGGCGAGATCGGAAGAGGACTGAAAACGCTGTTCGGGGTTCTTCTCAAGGCAGCGATGCACGACGCGTTGCAATCCGGGGGGAGCGGTGGGGTCAATCGTCGAAATGGAGGGCGGGTCCTCGTTGAGGATGGCGGTCATGGTCTCGGCGGACGTGGGCTTGCGGAAGGTCTGCTTGCCGGTGACCATCTCGTAGAGGATCGTGCCGAAGGCGAAGATGTCGGAGCGATGGTCGGCAACTCGTCCACGTACTTGCTCGGGAGACATGTAGCCGGCGGTTCCCATCACCATGCCGGGTTGGGTACCCAGATCGGCGGTTGCCTCAACCTCCGAGACTTCTTTGGGCTGAGCCAGCTTGGCCAGTCCGAAATCGAGAATCTTGACCCGTCCGTCTTTGGTGAGGAAGAGGTTTTCGGGTTTGAGGTCGCGGTGAACGATGCCTTTGTCGTGTGCCGCCGCCAGACCCTGGGCGATCTGCACTCCGGAGTCGATGGCTCTGCGCAGCGGGATGGCGCCGCGGCGAAGGCGTTCGCGTAGAGTTTCACCTTCGAGCAACTCTTCCACCAGATAGGAGATGTGGCCCTGGGAAGCCATCTGGTAGACGGCAAGGATGTTGGGGTGATTCAGCGCCGCGGTGGCGCGAGCTTCCTGTTCGAAGCGGCGCAGGCGTTCGGGATCTGAGGTGAGCGATTCGGGCAGAACCTTGATGGCAACTTCGCGGTCCAATCGCGTGTCGTAGGCACGATAGACTTCGCCCATTCCGCCGGCACCGAGCGGAGAGCGGATTTCATACTGCCCCAGGATCGTTCCGGCGGCGAGGGCCATAAGGTGAGTACGCAGGATTATACCCCCGCTCGTCTGGAGGGAATCCTGAACATTCGCGGAGCTTTCGTCCTAACAGCGTAAATCTATAATCGGCCAATGAAGAAGGATTGGACGACCAAGCTCATCCACTCGGATGCGAAGATTCCGGAAGGTTTCCGCTCGCTGGCGACGCCGACGTATCGCGGATCGACGACGCTGTTCTCCGACGCAGGCAAAGTTGACGACAATTGGAACCAGTACGAAGTGGGCTACACCTATGGCCTCTACGGCACGCCCACTACGCTGGAGCTGGCGGCGCGCATCTGCGAGCTGGAGGGCGGCTTTCGCACGATGATCACGCCGGGTGGCCAGTGCGCCATCTCGACGATTCACTTCGCGTATCTGAAGTCGGGCGATCACATTCTGGTACCGGAGAGCGTGTACGGACCGAACCGAAAGCTGGTGCGCTTCGTACTGCGGCGGTTTGGTGTCGAGACAACGTTTTACTCACCCACGATAGGCCGAGGGATAGAAGCACTGTTCCAGCCGAACACACGCATGGTTTGGTGCGAGAGTCCGGGGTCGATCACGATGGAGGTGCAGGACGTTCCCGCCATCGCTGAAGTGGCGCATGCGCGCGGCGCCCTGGTGGTGATGGACAACACCTGGGCGGCGGGTGTGCTCTTCGACGCGCTGGCGCACGGGGTCGATATCACGATGCAGGCGGTGACCAAGTACATCGGCGGGCATAGCGACCTGTTGCTCGGCGCGATCACTGCGAAAACCGAAGCGCTGTGGAATACGCTGGGCGAGCATCAACAGGTATTGGGAGCGGCGGCATCTCCGGACGATTGCAGCCTCGCGCTGCGAGGCATGAAAACCATGGCGGTGCGGCTCAAGGCGATTGAAGCCTCCGCATTGCAGGTTGCGACATGGCTCGAAGGGCGGCCGGAAGTTGAGCGTGTTTTGCACCCTGCGCTGCCCTCGTGTCCTGGGCATGAAATCTGGAAGCGCGATTTTCTGGGGTCGTCGGGGCTGTTCTCGGTTGTGTTGAAGCCCGGTGTGACCAAGCAGCAGGTGCTTGATTTTGTGAATGCGCTGGAGCTGTTCGAGATTGGCTATAGCTGGGGCGGGTTTGCGAGCCTAGCAGTCGCCTACGATTTCACGGGGTTCAAAGGGCGTCCGGATTATGGCTACCGCATCGTGCGGTTGCACATTGGACTGGAGAAGACCGAAGACCTGATGGCGGATCTGGAGCAGGGGCTGGGGAAGCTGAAGAGTTGATTTCACCGCAGAGACGCAGAGGCACAGAGGAAAGAAGCGGGTCGCTGTTCGCTATTCGCTATTCGCCATTCGCTTTTCGCGAATAGCACGAGGGGGCAAAAAAGCGCTGCGACGGTGACCATGGCGGTGACCGTGACTTCGGTGTCTAAAGGGACTGAGTAAAAAGCAGATCCCTCGCGGCCGAAGGCCGCTGGTGATGACAAGATGTAGGATCTACTTCATGGTGCCAGCTCTTTTCAGAATGGCTTCGGCGAAGAAGTTCTCGACCTTGGCCTCGTCGCGGATCACCTCGTAATAGGCGGCCTTGAGCAACTGCTCCTTGCGGTCGCGAAGCTGCTCGCGAATGGCCTGCTGGACGCGCGGGTCCTGGAGCTCACGCTGTCCCGCAGCTTCTTTGCTGATGAGGCGCACGACGCGATAGCCAAAGACCTGATGGCTGTTCGGATCGGCCACCACCAATATTGCCGTGTATTGACCAGGCTTCAGCTTGCTGATGGCGTCAAAGGCGGGTTTGTCGCCCTTCAGTGACGACTCGGGGACGAAGCCGAGGTCTCCGCCGTTCTGCGCGGTCTCGGGCTGTTCAGAGAGGTTCATGGCGACCGAGCCGAAATCTTCTCCGCTGTCGAGGCGATTCTGGATGGCCTGGATTTTCTTCCTGGCTTCGGCATCGTTCTGCGCCTTGTTGGCAACGTTGCGAGTCTGAGGGTTGGGCTGGGTGGTTACCAGAATCTGGGCCAAATGGTACTGCGGCTCGATAAGATTGAACTCCGCCTTGTGCTGGTTGTAGTAGGCGGCGATGTCGCCGTCGGTGATGTTGATCTTAGAAGTGATCTCCTTGTTCAACACCTTATCGACAGTGATGGACCGGCGCAGGTCGGCCTTGAAGTCGGCGAGGGTAATGTTGCGGGCGGCGAGACGCTTGTCGAACTCATCCTGGCTGAAGGGAGCTTTAATCTCGGCCAGCTTGGCATTCACTTCGTCATCCGTCGCCAGCAGGCCGAGTTTTTCGGCGCGCTGCATGAGGATTTCGTTGTCGACGAGCTGCTTGAGAATGTTGAGGCGCAGGGTGTCGGCCTGCTCGTCGGTAGGCTTCTGCGGAGCGTCGGCGGTCTGGTTGTCGTAGTACTTGTCGACCTCGGTACGAAGAATCTTACGGCCGTTGACCGTGGCCATGACGCCTTCCGTGGCCTTGTTGGTGTTGCAAGCCGTGCCTGCCAGCAGCAGGATTAGAGCCGCCGCGAACCAGATCGCGCTGCTCCTTCGACGACTAAGATTCGATTTCAAAACGTGCTCCTTGTAACTTGGCAGACAACCGTCCGGCATGACGCCGGCAGAGGCCGTACTAACGGCAGATCCTTCGCCCGCCGCCGCGGGTTCGTGATGACAAATCAACAAAGGCGATCACTGTCTTAGTTGCTGGACTTCGGGTCGCCTGGCTTCTCGCCGCCGGACTTCGGCTGCGCCGCAGCCGGGGGTTCCGCAGGAGGTTGAACGCCAGCCGCCAGCAATTGCTGATTCAAGATTGCCTTAACTTCGTCGACTCCAACTGCGCCTTCCAGCTTCTCGCCATTGATGAACATGGTTGGAGTGGCATTCAGTCCCAGGGAGTCACCCTCGTCCATGGAGGCCTTCAGGGTCTTGTCCGATTGGGCCTTCAGACACGCCTGCAGGCGGTTCATATCGGCGCCGTTCTTCTTGCCCACGTCGAGCGCGATCCGATCCAGCTCGGCGGTGGACTTCTGCAGGTCCTGTCCAGTTCCGATGGACTTCTGATTGGAGTGGGCGTAGTCGACGAATTCCCAATACGCTTTGCCGTTCTCGGCGGCGAGGCAGTTGGCGTTGTTGGCGGAATGCGGCGCCCAGGGATGCATGGAAAGTGGGAAGTCCTTGTACACGATCTTGATGCGGTCGCCGTACTGAGGGAGGATCTCCTGCATCAGAGTCTCGTGCATCCGGGAGCAGAAGGGGCACTGCAGGTCGTCGTAGTTGACGATGGTGACTTTGGCCTCGGGATTGCCGCGAACGGGACGGCCGGCGACGTCGATCTTGCTCATACGCTCGGCGTAAATGTCCCTGGTGAGGTCGATTTTGGTGACCTTCGCCAGGGTCTTACTGTCCTGCGACAGCAGAAAATCGACCTTCTGCTCGTGGCCACTTTTGCCGGTGAGCGTGATGGTCACGAAATCGTAGGTCGGAAAATCGCTGGGACGGCGCGGGCCGACATCGATCTTTACGTCGGGAGGAAGATCGTATTGGGCCTGGACTTGCCGCTGGATACGGCTCCTGGTCTCCGGAGATACGGTTTGTGCGGTTTGGGCCGAACAGCCGGCTGAAACCAGCAACAAGAGGACAGCTAAGCGTTTTCTGAGCAAAGTACGAACCGCCTTTGGAAGAAAGCCTGAACTTCTTATTATCGCACGCGCTGCCGTCGACGAGCGTGCTGCCAAATCGTTAGAAACGTGCAACTTGTGCCGAGCCTTCGTGACAAATTCCAGCGTCCGAAGTCCAACGAGGAAGGTTATTAGCCGCAGCGTGTCCAATCGCGGACATTCGATGGCGCAGGTGGACGGAACGGCTGCCGGCTAGCGCAAATAACAAGCGTTAGATCAATGAGTTGCGCAGGGTCGAGTGGGAAGCCGACCTGCTTCTAAACGGTTTGAGGTTGCCGTAATCATGAATGGCATTCGTATCGCTCTGCGACCGCTCAAGAAATCGCCGGGATTCGCACTCACTGTCATTTTGACGATCGCGTTGGGTATTGGGGCGAACACGGCGATTTTTACGCTCGTGCACGCCGTACTGCTCAAGTCGCTGCCGGTTACGGATCCGAAGACGCTTTACCGGATCGGCGATAAGGATGACTGCTGCGTTAACGGCGGCTTCATGAACGATGACGGCGACTTCGACCTGTTCTCGTACGACCTGTACAACCACATTCGCGAGACGACGCCGGAATTCGAGCAACTGGCGGCGATGCAGTCGGGCAGCGAGACGATGCCGGTCAGGCGCGGATCTGAACCAGCGAAGTCTTTGAGCGCTCAGTATGTGTCGGGGAACTTTTTCACGACGTTCGGCGTGGGCCCGTTCATCGGACGGGTATTGAGCAAGTCCGACGATACCAAGGGTGCTCCGCCAGCCGTGGTTATGAGCTACCAGGCATGGCAAGCGGAATACGGAGGCGATCCGTCCATCGTTGGTTCGACCCTCTACGTGAAGACCGAGCCGGTCACCATCGTGGGGATTGCGCCACCCGGCTTCTTCGGCGACCGTCTACGACCGGACCCGCCGGCTCTGTGGATTCCGCTGTCAGTTGAGCCGCTGATCGAACACGAGAGATCGCTGCTCGAAGTAAAACCGAGCAACTGGTTGTACCTGATTGGGCGGCTGAAGCCGGGAACTGCGATCGGGCCGCTGCAGGCGAAGATCTCGAACAACCTGGGGGTCTGGCTGGCGACCGTGGACGAGTACACGCGGGATGGCGGAGCCAGTCAGATTCCGAAGCAGCATGTGGTGATCACGCCGGGCGGGGAGGGCATCCAGAGCATGCAGCAGGAGACGGGCAAAGGCCTGTACCTGCTGATGACGATTTCCGGGCTGGTGTTGCTGGTGGCGTGTGCAAACATCGCCAACCTGTTGCTCGCACGAGGAACAACGCGCAAGGCGGAGACCTCAATTCGCATGGCGCTGGGCGCCGCGCGCAGCCGGCTGGTCGGGCAGATGCTGACGGAGAGCATATTCCTATCGGTTCTGGGTGGTCTTGCGGGATTGGCCGTTGCCTATGCCGGGACACGGACCATCTTGTCGGTGGCGTTTCCCGATTCCCCCTACTTGCCGATTCAGCCCACTCCGTCGCTGCCGGTGCTGGGATTTGCGTTCCTGCTTTCGCTGATTACCGGTGTTGTCTTCGGGATCGTTCCGGCGTGGATTACCTCGCACTCCGATCCGGCGGAAGCGTTACGCGGCGTGAATCGTTCCACGCGAGACCGAGGAGCACTGCCGCAGAAGTCGCTGGTCGTGTTTCAGGCGGCTTTGTCGCTAGTCATGCTAGTTAGCGCCGGGTTGCTGACCAAGAGCCTGCGGAACCTCGAGCACCAGAATTTCGGGATTCAAACGGCCAACCGCTATGTAGTGCACATCGATCCGGCAGGAGCAGGTTACACGCCGGAAAAGCTGCAGCCGCTGTATCAACGGCTGGAGCAGCAGTTCAGCGCCGTGCCCGGCGTGCAAAGCGTGGGCCTGGCGCTGTACAGCACGCTGGAAGGCAACAACTGGGGTGAGAGTGTTTACATCGAGGGACGTCCCACACCAGGACCAAATGAGCACCATGGTTCGTCGTGGGACCGCGTCAGTCCCAAATTTTTCGAGACCGTGGGACAGCCGGTGATTCGCGGGCGGGGATTCAGCGACGCCGACACAGCGACCTCACAGTTCGTAGCGGTGGTGAACGAGGCATTCGTAAAGAAGTTCTTCCCCAAGGAAGATCCTATCGGCCGCCATTTCGGGGTCTTCGACCAGCAGTTTGCAGGCCGGTTTGAAATCGTGGGGGTCGTTGCGGACGCGAAGTACACAACCCCTCGTCACGAAGTCAGGCCCATGTATTTCCGGCCGCTAACGCAACAGCAGCAAGTCACCGAGCCAAACGCGGTCATGGCGGAAGGCTGGTCGATGTACATCAATTCGATTACGCTGCGATTCAGCACCCCGCCGCAGAATGTGGATGCCATGGTGCGCCGCACGCTGGCTGATATCGATCCCAACCTCACGATCAGCGACTTGCACTCGCTGGACTACCAAGTAAACGGTAACTTCACGCAGGAACGGCTGATTGCACGTCTTACGACGTTGTTTGGCCTGCTGGCACTGGTGCTTGCGGCGGTGGGTTTGTATGGCATCACGTCGTACGGCGTGGCGCGACGTACGGGCGAGATCGGCTTGCGCATGGCCTTGGGGGCGGACCGCGGCAGCGTCCTGCGGTTGGTCATGCGGGGAGTGTTTCTGCAAGTTGCAATCGGGCTGGCGATCGGAATACCGGTGGCAATCCTGGGAGGGCGATTCATGGCGAGTCAGCTCTTTCAAGTGAAGTCATGGGACCTGGTCAGCATGGGAGTCGCTATTGCCGTGTTGGCGGGAGCCGCAGCGTTAGCGGGATTTATTCCGGCACGAAAGGCCGCCAGCATCGAGCCGATGGAAGCGCTGCGGATCGAGTAGTTCGGGCGAGCTATCTACGCCGGCAAGTGCAGCTCACTCCTGCGGGTAGGCAATTTTGGGCCCGAGAGAATTCGTCAGGCGCGCGACCGTATACGACTTATGGCTGAGTAAGGATGTGCAGTGGTAATACCGCGTTCATCGATCCCGATCGGAAACCTTCGAGATCGAGGGTCACGTAGGAAAAGCCCAGTGCCTTGAAGATGCGAGTGAACTCGGCAGCCATGTCGGCACTAAATGCACGGGGTAATTCGTCGCGGGCAATCTCGATGCGAACAATATCTCCGTGATGGCGGACGCGAAACTGGCGGAATCCCATTTGACGCAGCGCTTCTTCGCCCTGCTCGACGACCTGCAGGGCTTCAGGCGTCACTGGGCGGCCATACTCTATGCGCGAGGAGAGGCATGCCGAGGCGGGTTTGTTCCAGATGCGCAGTCCAGCCTGGCGGGCAAGGTCGCGAATGTCCTGTTTAGTGAGGCCGGCATCGAGCAACGGAGCTGCCACTCCATGCTCCCGCGCGGCTTGTTGCCCGGGACGATAATCGCCCTGATCGTCAGCGTTGACCCCATAAGCGATGATCTCGAAGCCCCGCTGGGCGCGGAAGTCCTCCATCACCGTGAAAAGCTCATCCTTGCAGAAGAAGCAGCGCGAGGCATCGTTCTTGCGATACTCGGTCCGCTCCATCTCGGCTGTCTGGATGATGGCGAGTGGAATGCTCTGTTCCTCGGTGAAGGCCACGGCATCCTGCATCTGGGAGCGCGCAAGGCTGGGCGAGTCGGCGAGCACCGCCAGCATGTTTTCGCCTAATGCCTGGTGAGCGGACCAGGCCAGGTACGCAGAATCCGTTCCGCCGGAATAAGCAACCAGCACGCGACCCAGCCCGCGCAAGTGCTCCTGCAGCCGTTGCGACTTGGCAGTCAAGGAGACGGGCGCAGTGAGACCGGGCGAAGACATGCTTCTATTCTAGACGGCCTGGTGCACAGAAGGAATGCAAACTAGTAGATTCGCTGCAAGCGCTTCAAATTGCCGAAGGTGCCAACATTGGTCAGGCTAAAGGCAAAGCGGTAGGCGTTCTCATTGCGTACGGTCCCCAGGGCCCAGCGGGCGTACTCAAACGTGAGACCGCAACAGTCCCAGTTGTAGGTACTCTGCACCGTTGCGCCCTGCAAGTAGACATTATGGATGTCGAAAGCAATGGCCGCGGCAGTACTGAAACCGTGATTGCTGAGGTTCCCATAAATTCCTTGCACACGAAACTGGTTGGAGATGTCGGGCGCCAGAACCTGGTTGATCGTCGACGGAATGACCTCGCCGGGGACGTGCAGATACGTTTGCGCGCCGATGAGAGTCCACTTTGGGGCCAAGCGCTGAGTAATGAAAATAGTGCTGGCGTTTACCTGGTGAAACACAGGATCGTAATCCAGCGCCCAGTCAAAGTTGGTTGGACCGTCATGCAGCGACAGGCGAGAAATGATCGGAGAGGCGTTGCGGGGCTGGGTCAGAAACGCGATACCGCTGAAGTCGACCGAGCTGTCAAAGACATTCCGCTGGTTCGGAACCAGGGCGCCGCCGAAGGTGGGATTGAAGAAGTATTTCTGGGCGATGGTCCAAGTGATGATCTCCTTCGCGGCGCCGTTCTTGTCGTCGCAGAGAGATGGATCCCGGGCCATTTTTTTGGTTACGTCGGCCGCCGGAGTGTCGGAAGGCAAATACTTGGGATTCAGGTAGCACTCCGGATTCGACTTGGACTTTTTGGCATAGAGCCGATTGACGACGCCGTATTCGACGCCGCTGGTATCGGCCAGAATGTCGCGCTGATCGAAACGAATAATATTGGCAAAGTTATTGACGCCGGTCTCGTAGCTGTAGACGGCATAAGGTTCGACGACGTGCTTCATCACGTATCCCAGGACTTTGCGATCAAAGATCCTGGCGATAGACGGCGGACGCACTTCCATGGAGGCAAGGAACACATTGCGATTGAGAGCCTCAGCGACGGCGATTCCAATCACTCCGGTATCGCTATGTGAGGGCTCGAGCCGCTCGCTGTATACCGTCTCGCGAACGCCGACTTCAGGCCGGAACGTCCAGCCATTCAAGAATGTGGGCAACGAAAGCGTGGGATAGGCGTCAAAGCGTCCGACGACGTTTTGGGTCTGAAAGCCTGGCTCATGACGCGAGACACCCTCGCCCGCGACGTCGTAGGTATACATGACCTTCGAGTTAAACAATGGAGTTTCGACGTTGGCCAGCTGCAAGCTCGGAAGATGGGCGATGTCGATGACGTCACCATTCACGGTGCTCTGGTAATCCTGGTATCGCGAGGCCATGAGGCCCATGAAGTTTCCGGCGTCGCTCTTGCTAACGAATCCAACTGACCGGACTTCCGAGTTGATGGCGTCGGTGAAGCTCTGCCCAAAGGCCAGACGAAAGAGATAGGAACTCAGGTAGTCGACGGAGATCACGCCGCGAAAGTCGAAAGGCAGGGCGGCTGCGCCGTTGATCTTGAATTCTTCGCCGCCCTGATTCTGGTGGTTGACGGGATCGCCTTTCTCGTCGATGACTCCGTAGTACTCGGCGTGAAGCTGGTAATGCCAGCCTATGCTGCGGTAGTTCCCGGTTTGCGCCCAGCCGCGAGACGAGAAATAGTAGCCGCCGATTTCCAGGTCGGAGCTGCGATTGATCGCCCAATAGAAGGAATCGCCGATGATGGTTCCCTTGGAGTTCGATGTTCCGAACGCCGGAATCAGGAATCCGCTTTGTCGCCCGAGATTGTCGGCGGGATGTTGCACATAAGGGAAATAGAAGAGAGGTATCCCGGCGATGCGCAAGGTGGAGTGATACATCTTGGCGTTGCCACCGACCTCGACAGTTGCCGTGGCGGGGTGATACTCCCATTTCGGTTTGGGAAGCCGGCAGGAAGTGATAATGCCGTTGTGCACGCGGTACAAGTCGGGCCCGAGTTTGTCCACGACCTTGCCGGTGAAGAAGAACGGAGTCGAAGAGCGAAGAAACATGCCGGGATTCTTCACCGTGATTCCAGTGGAACCAGTGACATCGTAGAACGTGCCGGTATCGCGGCTGACATCGTAGGTGGCATGGCTGCCAACCAGGTGTTCACTGTGCGTGCCACCGTCGTAAACGACATGCCCGGTTGCATCAATGATTCCGGTTGAGGAGTCATAGGTCGCCTGGTCGCAGTGAATCGTGTTATTGCGAAAACGAATTTCGACATTACCGCGGACCTTGTAGATGTCCTGGTTTTTTTCTTGTTGGTTGGCGCGAATCAGGACGTCGTTACGATTGAGTACGACATTCGCAGGAGGGCGGGGTGGTCCTGAGGCCTGATCCTGCATCTGCTGTCGTACGACTTCCTCCATCACCTTCATGCCTTCGTTGGGCTCGGAGGGCGTTTCATTTTTCGGCGGAGCCGTCTGCTGGCCCGATGTGGCGGAGGGAACCGGCTGTGCCCCAGTGTTTGTATTTTGCTCGTGCGGGCCGGAAGAGCCGGAAGTCGATGAGGGCTGTGGAGATCCATCGCCGGCGGAGGTGCTCCGCAACTGGCTGGTTAACAGGGCGGGCGCGAGAAGTAGATGACAACCCAACAGGGCCGTGATAATCAATCGAATGCGGGAGATCATCGAAAGCCGCGCGTTGC
>Ga0335085_10012850_pt1 | contig 12310 bp, 10 predicted proteins | sample Lox_Sample_45_FD_206712 | JGI IMG/M metagenome (GOLD analysis project Ga0335085, IMG submission 206712) | Soil microbial communities from Loxahatchee National Wildlife Refuge, Florida, United States - Lox_Sample_4.5 | ecosystem: Environmental > Terrestrial > Soil > Wetlands | place: USA...
CGAGATTGCGGAAGGCAGCCGATAAGCTGTCGCTGCGGTGCTGCAGGGGCGCTCTGCCGAGCGCCCACAGGGCGTTCTGCAGTCCCTCGGCGAGGGCGACAAAGCTTTCGCCGCCGAGGACGACCGCAGCATGCTCCCAGCCCGAGAAAGCCAGGCGAAAATGGTACAGCCGGTGATCGAGCGGCACGCCGGCGATGCTGACACCGCGGTCGGCCATGCCGGTGAAGTCGGACAGGCCAAGCCGGCCGGGCGGGTGCTCTTGTCGGAAGATCACATCCTGCTCGGCACCATAGAGCGCTCGCCAGGTTCGGATGCGCCGCTCCAGCGTGCGGCGAATGCCGGTGCCGATCTCGGGATGGCGGCGACGAACCTCGTCGAAAACGGCGACTGGCCGCAGCCCTGCGCTGCTCTTCAGGAGCGGCACGATCTCGCTATCCCATACCGAAGCCAGCGGATCTTGTCGCCGCCGACTTCGCGGTGCCTGCTTGTGCGACGGCAGCCGCGGGTCCTGCTCGATGCGATAGGCGGTGGCGGTTCTGAACCCGGCCTTGGCGGCGGCGATGACGGGCGTGTCGGTCTGACGGAAACTCATGAACAGCCTCATCTGGCAATCGGTGATGTGGCGGCCGGGCAAGACAGGTTCCTCATCAGATGAAGAACCCCCTCCTATCCGGCCGGCCGTGATCGCCAGCCAACGGCCCCGTTCAGGGACACGCCGATCGCCGGATTCGCAACGTCAGTCGGGCTACGCCCTCCTGCCGTCACTAACCCGGCGACACTTTCTCATCCTGATTGACGCTGTCTTTGCATCCTGATTGTCGCGCAGCAATCGAACGTAGCAAGTGATCGGCTGGCAAGTGGCGTTCGAGACTAAACTCGTAAAACAGCGCCTCCTGTACCACTGTCCGTTCGCCCATCATCGCCAAGTCCCCCGTCCCCCAAGAGGACTGAATCAGGACTTCGCGCCACAAGCAACCCAGACTTCTTCAACAAAATCCGCCGATTCCGGCCATTGGCTGGGGCGGGAATAGCCGGCGGGAGCCGACCCAACTGCGACATCAGACACGCGGGTGTCAGCTGCCTGCCAAATTAGCCAAAAAGCAGCATTCCCCCTTGGGCAGTTAGCCCTTGCGCTGGAGCGTCAATGGCTTCCACTTTGGGACTGGTAAATCGTTCTTCCGGCGCTGTCGCACAGGTAGAAACTCGTCAAAATCCGCTGGGAGGCGTGAGTGCGATACAAGTCTTCGGCCTCAACTTTCGCAGCAGCGTCGTCAGAAGCGTAGATATCGTGGCGGCGCCACAGTAAGGGGGCGGGATGGCCCGGCTTGCGGCCCGGCTTGAAAATGTCCATCCGATATTTTGCCATGCCCCTCTCCACGTGAATTGTCTGGCTGACGAGTTTGGTGTCAACGGATTCCAGCCTCGGCGGAACCGAGATCATGGGCATCCGATCGCAATCGGGAAACCTCTACCTGATCGACGCTCTGTCTGGTGTCGACCGAATTAATTTTGACACCAGCTGGCGTGGTCGGCGGTGCCAAAATCCCTTGGAGATCACCCTCGCAGCTGGCGTTGCTAACACGGATATAGTGTTCCGCGTACTGGTAGTAACTTTCGTCGGCAACTGGATCTTCACTTCCTGCCATGTCACGCGCCAGCGCAAGATAGCGCGCTGCTATCTGGAGGCGGTTCCCCTTATGCGCTCGTCAGGTCCCCGGCTATTTTTCGGCACTCGTCGTTGCTGCGGGGATGGCCGGCTTGCATTAAAGCGACCGCGCGACCGGTGATCCGTTATCGGTCTCATGATACGGGCGCTGAGCGGTTGAACTGACGCGCCTGACGCCTCGGGCTCGGGAGCGCCGTGGCGGTGCCCGGGTCCGCAGCATCTCTATCGGCAGCTTCCTTTGCCAGCCGAAGGGAGCGCAAACGAGTTGTTTTGAGGGCTTCAGCTTGCCTGTTTTTCTCGGCGAGCTGCCAGACACTCGTATCTTGGTATTTTGGGTTTCTTGCCATTTGGAAGGGTCCTTGGCGCGGCAACGGCTTTGCTGGCGCGCTGGTGGGTAGGACTGGCTCTGCCGCCAACCAACGCGCGGGGCGGTCTTAGGCTTCCTCGTTTTTACTCGGCGCCCAATCCCATCGACGACCCGCCAGCCATCGGGGCTCTCAGCGTCGGATACGTTTTGTTGCACCTCATGCAGCCAAGCGGCTGCCAGTATCGCGACTTTCGCTGGATCGACAGTCGTCTTAATCAGGCGGGCTTGCAGGGTTGGCGCGTCCCATCCTGGCTTTTCCGTCAGCTCGATCGTGTACATCAATTTATCCTCGCCTTCCGTTAGGCGTTATGGTCACGGGAGCGATCGGCGCGAGAGCTCGCCGCCGACGGGGCATTTTCAAACTGAGGCATTTCCCGGCGGCCTAATTCGGCCGGAAACCTGAAACAACCCACGGCAAGCCTAAAACGGCAACAGCGATGAGAACGATGCCGGTCGTGAGTGTAAGCGCGGGGGACTGCGACGGTATATTTTCCGATACCGGGGCGCCGATGACGTAGGCGCATGTCCAAAACACGAGCCAGAGCGCCGTTAAGCCTATTGCAAGCCGTACTAATCCTCGGCGTGTCACCTTGCCGCCCGCCTCACAGCCATTGTCTAAACTCGCCATCGGGTTCGCCTTTATATTGGCGGGATCGGGGTCCTCGCCGTTGTGCGACGATTTGGGACTAGCGCGCGATCGGGGCGGACGGGAAACCGACCCGAGATGACGGCTGCGCGGTCTCGTTGCCGTCCGGCGTAACGTGGCCATGCGCTACCAAGGCTCCCGGGCCGCGTCGTCTCGCGATTTCGACTGGAAGGTGCGGATCATTCGTTCCGGCAGCTCTCATTCTTGGACACTGGAGATGCTCATCGCGTCTTTTGATGAGGTCGTCACGCCTCTACCCTCGCTCCAAGGCGACCATGGTCACCAGGCCGGTGGCGAGCCAGGTTCTTGCGTGATTCGCGTCGGGGTTACCGCTGAAGTTCCCTTGAGTGCCGAAGTAATAGGCTGCACAGGTTAGTCGATCGCGGTGAAGTTTCTCGGCCTGGCTGATTACCGCGGTATCGCGGACAATTGTTCTTTCCGCTGAGCCATTCCCGTCGGTGCGAGCGTCGCCCAAACATCTCCTGGCGGTGGCTCGTGCAGACTGCAAGATCATTTCGGAATGAGCGGCTGCGGCCACGTAGCTATGAAAATAAGCCATCAGTAAAATACTCCTGGTCGGTTAAACTCTTGCTAAGCATTCCCCCGCCGGTTACTTACCAGGATCATCTCCTACGATCGGCCGCGCGTCCGTGATCTGCCTCGTGGGCGAACCGGCGCTGCGCGGCGGCAAGTTGTCGCGTTCGTTTCTGGTAGCTCGCATTCCTTGATGGCAATCGGTGATCGGGCGCCGCGCGGCTGCCTTGCCGGGGGCCGCCTGTTCTGATCGGCATTGTCGTTACTCCAATCACGGGCTCGGTGGCACTGAGGCGATGCGGCAAGGCTATCTAAGGTCACCCACCCCGAAAGCGACGAGTGCCAGGGTCAATTCGGACGAAGCGGCTAGCTCTGCAGGACCAAGCTTCGATCGTGACGCCCTGGCCGCGCGGATCGGTTACGGCCATTGGCCCACCCCAAAGAAACTTGCAAACAGTTAGCAGCACGACCACGACGCCAATAAAGTAGACGAGTTTCATAAACTTCCCCGGGTATGGGCGAAAAGAGACCCACTGATCAGATGATGAGTTCAACCTCTAGCGTTGAGACCGATGATCCGCTGCTGGACGGGTCTCGCCCTTGGCGTCGATGGCTGTCGCGGAAACTGGGGCACCGGTGGCGGCGGCGGTGGCTTGAGCCCGAGCGCGGGTCGCGGTTAGCGGAGTAGCCAGAAACGTCGCACCCATCAGCGCCGATCGCCACCTTGCGGAAAAACAAAGCAGAAAGGGTCGGCGAGTGTAGGGAAGGGAACATTTGGGGTCTCCTTTCGAGGCGCCGTTATCAGGATTATCTCCTGATTTTTCTTAACTTGGCTCAAGTGAGCCTGCGGGTACATGGGCCTTAATTTCGTAATTACAATCGTTATATTTAAGTAGAATGACAATCATTTTGATTTCTGACTGAGCGGCTGAAGCGCCTGGAGGAAACCGGGATTGTCGAGCGGCGGTTTTACGTCCAGCGCCGCCCCGCGCCGAATATTTGCTGACCCAGGTAGGCGCTGGCGAGGTAGTTGCGCGCGAGCTTGTCGTATCGGGTGGCGATGCGTCGCCAATCTTTGATGCGGCACCACAGTCGCTCGACGAGGTTGCGCAGGCGATAGGCGGTGCGGTCGTAAGGGATTTGTCGCACACGCGGTGAGCTTGGCGGAATGACGGCCTCGGCGCCGCGCTCGGCAATCAGCCGGCGGATGGCATCACTGTCATAGCCGCGGTCGGCGACCAGCCGGCGGAACGGCCCGAGCGCGGCGAGCAGTGCTGGGGCGGTGGCTGCATCGGAGGCGTTACCGGCGGTCAGCAGGATCAGTCGCGGCCGGCCGGTCTCGTCGGTAGCGGCGTGTAGCTTGCTGGTCCGGCCGCCGCGCGAGATGCCGAGCGCGCCTGCTCGAAAGCCCCTTTTCCGCCGGCGGCGGAGCGGTGCTCCTTGATATGTGTACCGTCAATCGCCGCCAGCCCGTAAATGCCGCTGTGTCCGGTGAGCGCCTCAAAGATGGCAAACCGCAGCCCTTGCCGGCCCCAGCGGTTAAAGCGGTTGTAGATCGTCGTGTAAGGCCCGTACACCGCCGGGCAGTCGCCCCAGCGCGCCCCCGAGCGCAGCATGTGAACAATCCCGCTGATAACCCGCCGGTCGTCGACCCGATGCGCCCCGCGACGACCCCGCGGCAGAAGCGGCTCAATCCGAGCCCACTCCGCATCGCTCAGCCAAGTGATCCCCTTCATCCAAGCCCCCCACTGTTCGGAAGCTTGAATCACATCGCCTCACTCAAGGGAACCCATAATTGAGTACGGAACCTAGGAGCCCTGCTCAAATGGGGCGAGCGCCATAGCGAGTATCGGGCGCCGGACGCATCGAATTAAAAAGACGAAGCATCGGTTGCGTTGCCGAAGAGGGCGATCATCGCCGTGCCAATCAGCCGGGCTGGGCTGTTCAACTTCGGGAGTCCGACCGGCAGAAATGGGGCAATTTTACCCGTCGACGGCGCCTCACCCGAATGTCCGGTCCCTGATCACATTGCTGCCGTTGCCTCGCCGATCGGCACCTACTGCGGTGCGCCGGGAGCCGACCTTGAGTCGCTGGTAGAAGTGCTGTGAATCGTTGTCGATCGACCGCGCTGACGACTGCAAATCCTCGCGGTTGTCATCGCGGGCGGATGACTTGCGAGATCGCCCGTTGGCCGGCGAACCCCTTGGCGCCCTCGGTGCGGATCAGCTCGAAACAACGGCGCTTTACGGCGGTGAAGACGTTGCCGAACAGCATCTCGGGTCGACGTGGCCGGGGCAGGTCGACGCGCATAGCTTCGAGAATGCGGCCGGGCGAGGCGCTCATCACCACGACGCGATCGGCAAGGAAAACCGCCTCGTCGATGTCATGGGTCACGAACAGAACCGTGGTGCGAAACTCCGACCAGATGGCCAAGAGCGCTTCCTGCATCGTCGCGCGCGTTTGTGCGTCGAGCGCCCCGAACGGTTCGTCCATCAAGAGAACGCGCGGATAATTGGCCAAGGCGCGGACAATGCCGACGCGCTGCTGCATGCCCCCTGATAATTGCGACGGATAGTGCCTTTCATAGGAGCCGAGACCGACGAGCGCGAGGAACGAGCGCGCCGTGCTCGCCGCTTCTTGCGCCGAATGTCCGTTGAGCAGCGGCCCGAGCGCGACATTGTCGAGGACTGTTTTCCACGGCAGCAACGTTGGCTGTTGGAAGACCATGCCGCGCTCGGCGCCAGGATTTTCGACTTTCTCGCCGTCGACATGAACGCTACCGGCCGTGGGCTGAAACAGGCCGGCGATGGCGTTGAGCACAGTCGACTTGCCGCAGCCGGAGGGACCGAGCAAGCAGACAAATTCGCCCGGCTTGATCTCCAGGTTGAAGTCGGCGACCGCGGGTCCCAACCCGCCGCCGTACTCCACTGTCACGCCGCGCACCGAAACCCGGCCTCGGAGGGTTGGCGCCGGGTCGCGAGGCGAGAACTCATCGACCGCCGGTGGCTGGTCTCGCAGGACGATCGTCCCGCCGTGGCCGGTCATGGTTTGACGGCTTTTTCCAGATAACTCGGATTGATAAAGGCCTTGTAGACGGCGTCGTCTTTCACCTCGGACAGCCGCTTCTGGGCCCTGAGGAAGTTTGCCGTCGCGATCAGCGTGTCGGCGAATTTCCCCTTTTGTGCCGACGTGCCGAGATAATCCGCGGTCAATTGCTTGTCGCAGGGGACCATGTAGGTGCCCTTCATTTCGCGCGCGGTCTCGTCGAGCGGCAAGTTGAGCTCCTTGGCGATGATCTCGGCGGTCTTCTCAGGGTTCTTGTTCCAGTAGTCGATCGCCTGGCATTCGGCCTTGAGATAGGCGACCACGACATCGGGATGCTTGGCGCCGAAATCCTTCATCACGACGCCCACGTCCCAGGTCGGATAGCCGTGCTGCGCCATCGTGCCGCTATCCATCAGCACCTTGCCGCCGGACGCCGTCATCTTGCCGAGGATCGGGTCCCAGATATAAGCGGCGTCGATGTCCTTGCGGCTCCACGCGGCGAAGATGTCGGGCGGGCCGAGATCGAGGATCTTCGCATCCGACGGGTTGAGGCCGGCCCCGGCGAGTGCCGCGATCAGCTCGTAGTGCGAGGTTGAACCGAACGGCGTCGCAATCGTCTTGCCCTTGAGGTCGGCGATCGACTTGATGTCGGCGCGCGCGACCAGCGATTCCACGGGCCCGAGTTCGTCGAGCACGAAGATGCCCTCATAGGGCAGCCCTTGCGTGATGCCGATCGTGGCGGGCGGGTTGCCGACGCCGCCGAAATCGAGCTGCCCGGCCGCCACCGCGCGGTTGAGATCGCCGCCGGAGCCAAATTTGATCCAGGTGACCGGGACCTTGACAGAGTCCTCCGTTAGATGCATCGCCTTGGCGATGATCTGAGCGTTGACGAGGTCGACATAGCCGACGCGGATCGCCGCGGGGGCGTCGGCAGCGTGACCGACCGCCGGCAACGACATCAGAACCGCCGGCAGGGCAAGTCGCGCGGCGCAGCGCAACCAACGACGCATGAGCCGTGACAATGCGATGCGCGGGTCCGGGCTTTGTGTCCTCATTTCCCCTCTCCTCCCCTTCACTTGTGAATAAAACGCCATGGCGTCAGCGCCCGCTCGAGACAGCGCAGCAGCAGGTCGAGCCCCAACCCGGTGAGACCGAGCACGATGAGCCCCATGATCACGACATCGCTGAGGAGGAATTTCGCGGCGTCCCAGACCATCCACCCCACCCCTGCTGTCGCTGCGACGATCTCCGCAGCGACCAGCACCGTGTAGGTGAAGCCAAGGCTGATCCTCATTCCGGTACATATCCCGGGCAGGCAAGCGGGCAGGATCACATGGCGCAGCAGCTGGCGCCGGTTGGCGCCGAGGGCCAGCACGGCCGTGATATGGGCTCTGTCGATATTGGCGACCGCTTCGGTGGCGCTGATCGAGATCGGCGGCAACGCGGCGAGGAACAGCAGCGTCACCTTCGAGGCTTCACCAATGCCGAGCCACAGCACGATCAGCGTGTAGAGACCGAGCGGCGGCAGCGGCCGATAAAATTCGATGACCGGATCGAAGACCGCCTTGGCCTTGCGGCTGAGGCCCATGAGGAAACCGAGCGGGATACCGATGACGCAGGCGAGCAGCCAGCCGGCGAGCACGCGCTCCAGACTCGCCGCCAGATGCTGGTCGAGCCGGCTGCCCTGATAGCCTGAAACGGCCGTCGTGACGAAGGCCTCCCACACCGCACTCGGGGCAGGCAGGAACAGTGGATTGACTAAGTGAAACTGCGACAGCAGCACCCAAGCCAGCAGCAGCACCGCGACCGTCGTAAGCGTTAACAAGCGTTCGGTCGACAGATGGCGCCGGCGGAGCAGACGGGCCGTCTGCCAGCGCACGGAGGCCCGCTCGCTAGGGGATCCACGGTCACGAGCGACAGTGGCTGTCACGACCCGCGCTCGCTGCCTGTTGTCTCGCGCACCCCGAGGATGCTCAGGATCGCCAGGGTCAGGACTTTTGTCGCGGCGACCGATTTCTGGATCCCGATGTACTCATTGATCGGCGGCCAGCCGTCCTCCCCCGGCCCGAAGGTGACCGCGGGGATCCCACGCTCGGCAAAACGGATCGTGTCGTTGAAGGCGTTCTTCCGGTAAACCTGCGGTTCTTCGCCCAAGATCGCGAGATAGGCTGCGCGCAGCGCGTCGGCAGGCTGGGCGGAGGGGTCCTGCTCTTGCGTGCCGTTCACAAAGAGCGCGTTGGGAAATGGCCTCGCGCTCGCCTCAAGGCTCGGGTCTTTCGCCCGTTCCGTGGCAAGAGCCGCTTCGATGTCCGCCATCACCGACTCTTCCGTCATGCCCGGCACGATGCCGACGACGGCCAGCACAGCCGTGCTGCGATCCGGGGTGAATTGCATTTCCCCGGGCAGTCCGGCGGCGAGACGCACAACCGTCACCATCGGCGGTGTCCCGCCGTGTAGCGGCGGTGGCGTGTGGCGAAAGGTCATGGTTTCGAGCGCGGCAAGCAGCCGTGCCATCTTGGCGGCGGCGTTGACCCCGGTATCCGGACGCCAGATATGCGTCTTGCTGCCGCGCGTCTCGATCTCGACGAGGAAATTGCCGCAATTCGCGAGGGCGATGCCGATCCCCCAATTGCCGTCCGGCCGGGTCCAGCCCGTCGGCTCGCAGGTGATCTCGAGGTCGCCCTTGAGCCCGTATTCGTCGAGCAGGTAGATCGAGCCGTCGGGGCCGTTTTTCTCTTCGTCAACGGTGTAGACGCATTGCAGCGTACCGTCGAATTCGAGCCCGGCGTCGCGTATCGCCTTTGCCGCGAGCAGCGTGCAGGCGAGGTTGCCGCGCGTGTCCGAGGTTCCACGCGCATAGAGACGATCGTCGTGTCGCGTCGGGCGGTAAGGCTGCCCGTCGGTCATCGTCCAACCCGCAGGATCACCCGCGGGATACGTGTCGAGATGGTCGTTGACGATCAGCGACGGGCCATCGCCGCTTCCCGCGAGGACCCCGATGACATTGGGACGCCCCGGCCGCTTGGCCGCCAGGGTCACCGCGAACCCCATGTCGCGCAGCTTGTCGGCGACCAGCAACGCGATCCCCTCTTCGTGACCGTGCGGCAGATCGGGGTCGAGCGGGTTTTCCGCCGCGGGCTGCCCGGCGGGCACCAGCTCTCTCGCCAGCGCGAGCCATGCCTCTTCGGTGATGCCGGCCAACACCTCGGCTTCGAGGTCGGAGGGGATCGGGGTATTACGCAGCGACGGTATTGCGACTGACGTGCTCATTGCGACTTCCGTGCGGGCTCTCTGCCCTTCTCATGAGCAAGGAGAGGACCACTTTGCACGGAGGCCGTGAAATCGGCGAAACGGTCTGCTTAATCAATTCATTAAAAGAATTGTTGATTCCTCCACAGAAGATCGTCGTTGCCCGCCGATTGAGCATCCAACTGCGGACCGCCTGCCTTGATTTCGTCCGGAAAATGCGACGGTCTCGGACCTTATTGGATGCCGGTCGCCAATTGATCCGGTCTGCGGATCAGCAGCATGCCCCGCCGGTATTGGAGGATGCCCGCCCGCTGCAATTGCGTCAGGCGAATGGTGACCCATTGCCGGGTCGAGCCGACGAGATGGGCGATCTCCTCGTGGGTAAAGGGCGCGGCGATATAGACGCCGTTCTGTTCTTCGATCCCGTATGTGCTGGCAAGAAACAGCAGCAGATGCCCGAGCCGTTCGGAAATCGAGCGCGTCCCCAGCATCTGCGCCACCGCTGAATAGCAGCGCGCCTTAAACGCGAGCGCATCGATCAGCCCGAGCGCCAGATCGGGGATGGTGGAGGCCAGCTCGCGCAGCGCGCGCCCCGGCAGCGTCGTAAGCTCGGTCCGCTGCACCGCCATCGCGGCCCACATATGAGTGCCGCCGCCAAAGATATCGGGGCCGCCGATAAAATTCCCGGGAAACCAGTAGGCCAGGGTAATCTCGCGCCCCGAGGGCGCCGTGTAGAAGCTGCGAACGCGGCCGGTATCGACGATGACGATGCCGTCATGAGGATCGCCTTGGACAAACAGCAATTCGCCCGGTTGCAGGGTGCGCCGTCTGGCATGCCGCAAGACAACTTGGCGGTCCTCTTCGCGCAGGCGATCGACGAGGCTCGCCTGACGCGCCGCCAGGTCTTCATGCTCTGCCAAGAGGATGCCCGCGAGACTATCGTTTAAAGCCGGTGGCGACGGGCGCCGCACGGCCCGCGCGGCTGCCGCGGTGCGGAGCGAGGCGTCGCTGGCGGGGGTCTTTGTCACGATCATTGCGGCTGTTTCGTATCGGCTCATCCGACAACCCGATATCGGGCAGGCTGACACGCGCACACCGCAACTGCAATGCATGACGATCGTCAGCTGCGCCATGGCCAAGGAAATTAATTGCTGGTCTCGCGGACGGTATTCGTCACCCTGCAACAGCAGCTTTCGCAGCATCGAGCGTGATCAATGTCGATATCCCCTGTAACGGCATGGGACCCGCTGCGCGGCGATCTGTCTCTGCCAACGCTGCGGGCTCTGTACCAATCGGGCGATGTTGCGCCGGTCGATGTCGTGCGGGCGATCTATCGGCGGATCGCCGCGCGCGGCAACGATGCGACCTGGATTACCCTTGTCCCGGAAAAAGCCGCGTTGGACCAGGCCAAGCTGCTCACCGCACAAGCCGTGCGCGAAACCCTGCCGCTTTACGGCATTCCGTTTGCGGTCAAAGACAATATCGATGTCGCGGGGCTGCCGACGACGGCGGCCTGTCCCGGTTTCAGCCATGTCCCGTCAGAGTCGGCGCCATCGGTCGCGGCGTTGCTCGATGTCGGCGCGATCTGTCTCGGCAAGACCAATCTCGATCAGTTCGCCACGGGCTTGTGTGGTATCCGCTCGCCTTACGGTCCCTGCGCCAGTGTGTTCAACCCGGATTACGCGGCCGGCGGCTCCAGTTCCGGTTCGGCTGTCGCCGTCGGCGGCGGACTCGCAAGCTTTGCCCTCGGCACGGACACCGGCGGCTCGGGCCGCATTCCGGCCGGTTACAACAATATCGTCGGCATCAAACCGACGCTTGGCCTCGTATCGCTGCGCGGCGTCGTGCCGAACTGCCGGACGCTCGACACCGTGTCGATCTTCGCGCTCACCGCGGCCGACGGCGCCGAAGTGCTGCGGTTGGTTGCCAAGTACGACCCCAACGACCCGTTCAGCCGTCAGACACCCCATCGCGACGTGCAGCAACCGACCGGCGTGGATCTTGATCCGCGCTCATTGACTTTTGGCGTGCCACGCGAGAAAGATCGCGAATTCTTCGGAAATCGCGACGCAGCTGCGCTGTTCGATGCCGCCGCTGCCCGTATTGGCGGGCTCGGCGTCCGGATCGTCGAGATCGATTTCGCGCCGTTTGTGGAAGCCGGGCAAATGATGTTCGGCGGCCCGTGGGTCGCCGAACGTGTCGCCGGATTATCTGATTTTCTGCCCCTGCGTCGAGACGATCTGTTGCCGATCACGCGCGCCATCTTTGACACCGCCGGCCGGTGGTCGGCGGCCGACGCCTTTACACAGCTCTACCGGCTTCGCACTCTAAAGCGCGCTCTCGAGACCGAGGTTTGGCCACAGATTGATATGCTGCTCGTGCCGACCGCGCCCACCGCGTATCGGATTGCGGAGCTCGAAGAAGAGCCAATCCTTCGCAATAATCACCTCGGTCATTATTCCTACTTTGTGAACCTGCTCGACCTATGCGCCGTCTCAATTCCCAATGGCTTTCTGCCCAGTAATGGCGTCGCCATGGGGGTGACGCTGGTAGCGCCGGCGTGGCAGGATGGGGCCTTGGCGGCCATAGCCGCGAAGTGCCACGCCGCGCTCCATGCGCCACCGCCGTAATGCCCCCCACAAAAACGCTCTTCACACTCTCATCAGCAGCGAACGACAGCTGTGGGGGTGCGCCGTGACAAGGCGGCGCTTTCCAGTGGGTGCAAGACCCACCCGGTGAACTCGCTCCCGCCGGAAGCAATCGGAGCAGTCATGGAGGTAACGAAATGGCTGAAGCCTTCGAT
>Ga0335085_10012851_pt1 | contig 12310 bp, 10 predicted proteins | sample Lox_Sample_45_FD_206712 | JGI IMG/M metagenome (GOLD analysis project Ga0335085, IMG submission 206712) | Soil microbial communities from Loxahatchee National Wildlife Refuge, Florida, United States - Lox_Sample_4.5 | ecosystem: Environmental > Terrestrial > Soil > Wetlands | place: USA...
GTGCATGGACTCCTACGTGGCCGCGACGGACAAGGAGAACTGGCGGCCGAACTGCGTGGAGGCCTGCGTCGCCGGCGCGCTCCGCTTCGTGCCCTGGTCCGACCGCACGGCGGAGATCCCGCCGCGGCACGTGGTCCCCGCGAGCATCCAGCTCGCAGCGGACGTCAAGGACACCTGCAAGCAGTGCCACTGACCCCGACACCCAAACACACCAACCACGGAGCGGAATATGGCTGAGAGCTACGGCTGGGCAGGAAAGGTGCTGCGGGTCGATCTGACCTCCGGCACGATCACCAAGATCACCGGGACGGAGTTCGAGAAGTACAAGGCGTTCATGGGCGGCACCGGCCTCGGCTGGAAGGTGCTGTGGGACGAGGTCCCGCCCGGCACGGGCGCCTTCGACGCGGCCAACAAGGTCATCTTCGCAGTCGGCCCGGCGACGGGCTCCGGCTCCCCTTCCTCGGGGCGCACGTCGATCTGCACGCTTTGGCCCGTCCACGCTGACGAGCTGCCCTCGGCCGGCCACATGGGCGGGCACTGGGGCCCCGAGCTGAAGTACGCGGGCTACGACGCCGTCATCGTCGAGGGCGTCTCCGCGAAGCCGGTGTGGCTCCGCATCGAGGACGACAAGGTCACCCTCGAAGACGCCTCGGCCATCTGGGGCCAGGGCATCTACCGGGCCACGAACTACATCTGCAACCTCATGGGCACCGAGGCCCACGTGGCCGCCATCGGCCAGGCGGGCGAGAACCAGCTGCGCCTCGGCGCCGTCTTCTGCGACCGCTCGCACCGCGCGGGCGGCGCCGGCGGCGTGCTCGGCTCGAAGATGCTGAAGGCGATCGGCGTGCGCGGCACCGGCGCGGTCAGGATCGCGCTCGACAAGAAGGCGTGGCGCGACCTCAACAACTACTACCTGGGCATCATCGGCTGCAACAACCAGGGCGTCGTGGCCCAGAACCTCCAGCCCTGGTCCGAGTACTCTCCCGGTGGCACGCGCTGGACGGGCGCTCCGGGCGTCTACTGGGGCTCGGCGCTGCCACCCGTGCACATGGGCAACTGCCCTGACGTCGAGCACCCGATGATCGACGCCCCGTACCCGGCCAACAAGATCGGGATGCGCACGCAGAAGGGCTACCTGGACTTCGGCGCCGAGGGCATGAAGCGCACCGTCCGCATGGACGGCTGCCACGCGTGCCCGATCCGCTGCCACATCGCCGCGGACCACCCCGAGCTCGAGAACTACGGCATCTCGCGCTACAACATGAACACGTGCATCGGCAACGGCGGCGTGCGGAACACCATCGTCAACACGGGTGGCTCCAACCCGCAGCAGAACGTGATGCTGTGCACGTACATGTCGAACCACCTCGAGGGCGACTACGGCATCTGGTGCGACTACAGCGGCTGGACGGCCGTGTGGTCGTTCATGTGGGACGAGAAGATCACGAACACCGACGACGTGATCCCGGCCACGATCAAGGACGCCGCGGGCCTCGACATCCCGAACCCGCTGATCGGCCAGCCGCTGCTCGCGAAGTACCTCTCGGCCGCGGAGTGGACGCGCATCCGCACGACCGCCCTGTGGAGCTCGGGCAAGAGCCCGCTCGCGCTCAGCGAGGCGGGTGACCCGCGCTGGGTCCAGTTCTTCGCGGCGGACATCGCGGCCAACGTGCCGGGCACGGTCGGCTGGTTCTACGGCCGCGGCCCCGCCTGGACCGTGAAGGAGGGCGCCGGACTCAGGGCCAACGGCAAGTCCTGGGCGGACGCGATGACGTTCACGCCGACGGGCGGGACGGCTCAGGTGATCCGGCCCGAGCTGCCGCCGGACTACGGCATCCCGGAGCTGGAGGAGGCCCTCTACAAGGACAGCCACGTCCACATGTGGAAGCAGGCGCACACCCTGCACCACTCGATCGAGTGCGGCAGCCAGGTCGGCGGGATCATGAGCACCATGCAGGCCTGCCGGGACATGAACAACCACACCCCGCAGAACTTCAACACCAACGGCCTGCCAAACTCGGCGGCGTTGCCGCTGAAGGTCGCCATTGCGCAGGAGATCGCCCTCAGCTCGAAGACGTACTTCAAGGTGGGGACGGCCGACAGGCCCGTGGCGGCGGGAGAGTGGGCGTGGCCGACCGCAGGCGTGTGGAGTCCCTCGAACTGGGCGCGGGCCGGCTTCGCGGTTCAGGCCCTCGTCTCGTACGACCTGCACAACAGCCTCACCCAGTGCAACTACACGCTCCCGGTGTGGGCCTCGCCGCGCAAGACGAGGCTGCTGCCGTACACCGAGAGCGACGGCACCACCTCCAGGATGGGCGATTCCGCCAGCGTCACGTCGGTCAACGGCATCGCCACCACGGGCTACCGTGGTGACCCCGAGCTCGACGTCAAGGTCTACAACGCCGTGACGGGCGAGAACCTGACCCAGGCCGAGTACGAGAAGATCGGCCTCCGCCTGTACACGATGTGGCGCGTCTACACTGCCCGCATCCTGAGCGCGCGGAACGCTGGCACGGGCGCGAACATGCGGACGAATTTCGACCAGGCGCCCGCGTGGGCATTCGAGGACCAGAGCACCGACCCCAGCCTCAACAACTCGCTCAGCACCGTCTACGCGCTCCGCCCGAGGACGCACCTCGGGGTTCCCGTCGCCACCGATCCCAACGACTGGGAGCTGATGAAGGACATGGTGTACGACCTGCTCGGCTACGACAAGACGACCGGCCTGCCGACCGCAGCCACGCTGACCGACGTGGGCCTCGGCGACACCGTCGCGAAGCTTAGGGAAGAGGGCATCATCCCGTAGCAGGGGGGTGAGGGTCGTGGAGAGCCCCCGGAATCCGAAAGGGCCCGGGGGCTCTTCATTTCTGGCGGCGACCGCAACGCGGAGAGCTCCCGTGACGGCAACCCAATTCGACGTGACCGAGCGCATCCCGGACAAGATCAACGTCGCACAGGACGACGCGCCGAAGCCCGACCTCGTGGCCGTGAAGAACCGGATCGCCGAGCGGGTGAGGAGCAATTCGCGCGACGGGAAGAAGCTGACGCCGGACCACGAGGTCCTGGCCCTGGCGCCGGAGCTCGAGCCCGACGAGCTCAGGGCCCTGCTCGCCGAGATGGCCGGCCAGGGGCTCTTCGGCGACATCCAGGCGGTGGTGGCTCCCTCGGGCCGGATCTACCTCTTCTCCCAGAAGTTCCTCATCGCGGTGGAGGCCGCCGACCTCGGCAAGATCGAGGAGGCGCGGCACGCCATCGTCGAGCGCATCCGCTCCGACTCGAGCCGCGTCACGCTGACCACCGAAGCGGACCTCGAGCCGCTCTTCCCGTTCCCCGAGCCCGCGCGGCGCGCCGCCCTGCTCGCCGAGATCCAGGCGGACGAGCGGTTCCAGGACATCGTCAAGGTGACCGGGCCGAAGGGCGAGGTCTACTACCACTCCGATCGCCACGTGAGCGGCAACTACGCCGCGGTGATGATGCGGGCGAAGGCGGGCGACCCCCTCTTCGCGATCGCCGAGTTCGTGCGCAACAACTCCCGGATCATGCCGGCCCCCACGAAGATCACCGCCTTCGGGGACCCGGTGTTCGGGATCGACCCTGCTCGCCTCGACGGCGTCGTGGAACAGGTCCTCCGGACCTCCGCCTACGCCGACGTGAAGCGCATCGTGCATCCCGAGACGCGAGCCGTATACCTCTACTCGGATCGCTACCTCGACGAGGAACGCGCCTTCGGGATCATGGACTGGAACGAGGTCGGCGCCCTCAGGAACCCGTAGGGCGCGAGCGCCCCGCTCACCCGGGAGAGGGGTGGACGGGGCGCTATCCGTCCGTCGTCACGACGCGGACGCCCCCGGGCGCCTGCACGCCGCCATCCAGGCCCAGCTTCCTCGCCTGGTAGCGGAGCGAGTCGTAGGTCATCCCCAGCAGCTTCGCGGCCAGGGCCTTGTTGCCGCCGGCGCGCTGCAGCGCCTGCTCGATGAGACTGCGCTCGAGCTCGTCCAGGGACAGGCCGCCCTCGGGCAGGATCAGGGTGCCCGGCGGCTGGGTGGGGGCGGGCGGCGCCTCCTCCCGCATCCGCAGCAGCTCCTTGGGGAGGTGCTCCTGCAGCACGAGGTTCCCGCCGCCCAGCACCACGATGCGCTCCATCACGTTGCGCAGCTCGCGCACGTTGCCCGGCCAGGGGTAGGCGTGCAGCAGCCTCTCCGCCTCGGGCGAGAAGTCGGTCACGGGCGTCCGGCCGTACTTGGCCGCGAAGGAGGCGAGGAAGTGGCGCGCCAGCGGGAGGAGATCCTCCGGACGCTCGCGCAGCGGGGCGAGATGGAGGGAGAAGGTGGCGAGCCGGTAGAAGAGGTCGATGCGGAACTCCCCCTTCTGCATCGCCTCGTCCAGGTCGCGGTTGGTGGTGGCGAACACGGTGGCGGTGAGGGGGATGTCGTGGCGGCCTCCGACCCGGCGGATCACCCGCTCTTCCAGCACCCGCAGGAGCTTCGCCTGGAGCTCCCAGCGCATCTCGCCGATCTCGTCGAGCAGGATCGTGCCGCCCGCGGCCAGCTCGAACACGCCCTTCTTCTCGGCGCGCGCGTCGGTGAAGGCGCCCTTCTCGTGGCCGAACAGCTCGTTCTCGATGAGCGTCTCCGGGATGGCCGCGCAGTTGATCGCGATGAACGGCGCCACCCGGGCGGAGCCGTTGGGGTGCATGAGCTGGTGGATGTAGCGCGCCACCAGCTCCTTCCCGGTCCCGTTCTCGCCGGTGATGAGCACCATGTTGACGGCGGCCCGCGCCAGCTTCTCGGCGCCCTCCCGCAGGGCGCGGACCGCCTCCGAGGTCCCGATGATCTCCCGTACGGCCAGCGCGGCGCCGGTGATGCGCCGCAGGTACTCGACCTCACGCTGCAGCCGCCCCTTCTCCAGGGTCGAGGCGACGACCAGCTTCACCTCCTCGAGGTCGAACGGCTTCGTGAGGTAGTCGACCGCCCCCATCTTCATGGCCCGGACGGCGCTCTCGGCGCTGGCGTCGGAGCTGAGCATGACCACCTGCGCGCCGCGCACCCGCTCGCCGATCTCGGTCAGGAGGTCGAGGCCGGAGACGCCGGGCAGCTTCACGTCCAGCAGCACCAGGTCAGGCCCGAACGCGCGCATGGCCTCGACCGCGCCCGCCGGGTCGCTGGCGCCCCTGACCTCGTGCCCCTCGCCACGCAGCGCCCGGACGAGCATGGTGACCACGAGGTCGTCGTCGTCGAGGAGGAAGATTCGGGCCGCCGCGGTCACGCACTCCTCCGCTCGGAGGCCCGCTCCGCCACGGGCAGCTCGATCCGGAAGGTGGTGCCGCCGCCCGGGTTGGCGACGAATTCGAGAGATCCACCGTGCTGCTCCGCGAGGCGCTTCGAGACGGCGAGGCCGAGGCCGGTCCCGCCGGGCTTGGTGGTGAAGAACGGCTCGAACACCCGGGCGGCGTGCTCGGGACGGATGCCGCGCCCGGCGTCGGCGATCTCGACGTGCACCGTACCCGCCCTCTCGTCGTGGCCGGTCCGCACCTCGATGTTCCCGCCCTCGGGCATGGCGTCCACGGCGTTGAGGAGCAGGTTGAGGAGGATCTGCTGCAGCTGCATCGGATCCGTGAGCGCCGGCGGGACGGTGGCGAGGCTCTTCACGATGCGCAGAGGGCGCCCCGGCGCCTGCGCGTGGCTACGCAGGTAGAAGGCGGTGGTGGACTCCACGAACGCGTTCACGTCCACCTCGGCGAGTTGCGGCCTCGCCGGCCTGGCGAACTCGAGGAAGCTCCTGAGGAGCGCCTCCAGGCCCACCACCTCCCGGCCCACGCGGACGAGGACGTCGCGGTCCTCCTCCGACAGGCTGGCCTCGCGGCCGAGCACCTGGACGGCGGCCTTGATGCCGGCGAGCGGGTTCTTGATCTCGTGGACGAGGCCGGCGGCCATCTCCCCCACCACCACGAGCTGCTCGGTCCGTTGCATGAGCTGCATCTGGTTCTTCAGCGACTCCGCCATCGCGTTGAACGAGTCGGCGAGCTCCCCGAACTCCGCCTCCAGCCCCTCCACCCTGTGGTCGAGGTCCCCGTGCCTCAGCCGGTGCGTGGCCTCACGGAGCGTGTCGAGGGGTCGGGTGAGGCTCCGCAGGGCCACGAGCCCCAGCACGGCGGACAGGAGGGGCCCGAACAGAAACAGCGCGTAGGCCACGTAGCGCGTGCTGGCGACGCCGCGCATCACCACCATCGTCCGCGCCTCGAGGCGCTGATGCGTGACGTCCACCATCTCGAGCACGCGCGCCACCATCTCCTCGCCCTGCACGAAGGCCGCTTCCGCCGCCGATCCGGGCCCGGAGCGCGCCTCGTCGAGCGCGGCGCGGAGCCTCCGCGTGCCATCCCGGAGCGCCACGAGGCGCGCGCTGTCCTCGTCCGAATGGTGGCAGCCGAAGCAGGCGGTGATCGAGCGCTCCAGCGTCGCTGCGTCGTCGTCGGTGAGGACGGCACCCTGCGCCGCACGTTCGCCCCGGGCGAGCGTGAGCTGGACCTCGTGGAGGCGTACGAGGAAGTCCTCCCGGAGGAGCTCCACGTCGTGGAGCCTCAACACGCGCTCCATGTCCACCGTCGCGCCACGGATCTCGAGCGCGAGGTAGCCGCCCGCGACCAAGAAGACGAGCGTGTGGAGCACGAGCCCCAGGATGATCTTGCGCTTCACGTCCCCCCTCCGGGAGGCCCGTGGCGGGCCGCTCGGCACCCCTGCCTCCGAGCCTCATACGCCACATCCGCCCCCCCGGCATTGACGGGGCCCGCGGCACGATGTCTCGCCCGGGGTGCCGAAGCGCGGCCCGATGCCGCAGCCCTCCCGGGCGCCTCCGGAGGCATGATGCGCGTCCGGGGGGGGCGCCGCGTGACAGCGCCGCGCGCCGAGGGGAAGGCCGATGGATGCGCTGAAGGTCATGCTCGCCGTGCACGTCTACGGCGACGTCTGCGGCGAAACGGTCCAGTCGCTGGTCGCCGAGCTCGGGTGCGACGCTCCCGACCTGCGCTGGGACGTGGTCTACCCGAAGAGCGATGCGCTCGTCTCGAGGCTGCGCTCGGAGATCGTCACCCGGGCCATCGAGAGCGGCCAGGACGTGCTCGCCTGGCTGGACCACGACATCGCCTGGGAGCCGGGGATGCTCGGGGGGCTGGTGCGGCGGTGCGCCGAGGTGAAGGGCGTCGTGGCGGCCCTCACGCCCTACCGCGCCGAGTGGATGTTCGGCCGCGGCTTCCCCTGGCTCCCGCTTCCCGACCGGACGCCGGACGGCGTCGAGCCGGGCGTGGACAGGCTGGTCGAGGCGGACAAGGTGCCCGGCAGTTTCGTGGCGTTCTGGGTACCCGCGCTCCGGCGCACGGTGGAGTCGCTCGAGACGAGCGCGGATCCGGCGCTCCGCGTGACCCGCTGCCGGTCGGCCGTCGAAGGCTGGTTCTGGGACGTGTGCCGGCCCGTCGCCGTTCCCTACGCGGACGGCCAGCCCCACCAGCACTACCTCTCGGAGGACTGGGCACTGGTGATGCGCCTCCAGGCGTGCGGCGTGAAGGCGTACATGTGGACGCTGCCCTTCATCCGCCACATCGGCCGCAAGACCTACGGGGCGGGCGACGCGCTCGGCATCCCGGGCCCCGTCGATGCGGTGGAGGACCACCTTCGCATGCTGGCGTCCCCGCAGAGTCCTTTCGCCAAGCGTTGATCCCAGGAGGTCCATTTCGATGGCCACGGCGAAGCGAGGCGACAGGGTGAAGTTGCACTTCACCGGCAAGCTTTCCGACGGGACGGTGTTCGACTCCACCGAGAACGCCGGGCCCGTCCGGTACAACGACTTCAATGGCGCGGGCGTCGCGTTCGCGCCCCTGGAGCTCGTCATCGGATCCGGCGAGATGCATCCGGAGTTCGAGGACGCCCTGATCGGCATGGAGGCAGGGCAGTCGAGGACCTTCAGCATCACCTCCGACCGCGCGTTCGGCCCCCGCCACCCCGAGCTGGTCGTGGTCGTCTCGCGCGACGAGATCGCGCCTCGCGACCAGGGTGTCGAGACGTTCCGGGTGGCCGAGGGGCGCCACCGGCCCAACGTGTTCGATCCCAAGGTCGGATCCGTGCTGGGCCTGAAGAATCCCGAGGGCAAGCTCCTCCAGGCGAGCGTCGTGGCGATGGACGACGAGACCGTCACGCTGGACACCAACCACCCGCTCGCCGGTCGTGACCTCCACTTCGAGATCCGGCTGGTCGAGATCGTGCCGGGGAGCGCCTAGGGATGGAGCGGCTCGTCATCCACGTCCACGAGGAGGCCTGCATCGCCTGCGGGAACTGCCTCTCCTCGTGCCCGCGCGGGGCGATCGAGCTGGTGATGGACCGCGCGGTGCTGGTGGACGAGGCCCTCTGCGCCGGTGACGGGGCCTGCCTCGAGGCCTGCGGCGGCGCGCTGGAGCTGGAGCTCCGGGAGGCGGCCCCGTACGACGAGGCGGCCGTCGAGCGGCGGCGGGGGAAGCGAGAGCTGCTGCGATCCCTCGGGGCAGAGATCTAGACCGGAGAGCCAAGGACCCATGGACAGCCATGCCGATGTCTTCTTCCAGTCGGTCGCCAGCGGCGACAAGAACGCGGTGCGGGTGGCGCTGGCCGGGGACCCCACGCTGGCCGTGGCGCGCGACCGGGAGGCCGGGAGCACCCCTCTTCACTTCGCCGCGCACCGCGGCTTCCTCGAGATCGTGCAGGCGCTCCTGGACCACGGTGCCGACGTCGCCGCCCTGGAGGAGCTGAGCGGCACCACCCCGCTCCACTGGGCCGCGGAGGGAGGCCACCCCGAGGTGGTGCGCCTGCTGCTCGCGCGCGGCGCGGGCCTGGAGGTGCGCGATGCGTGGTTCGGCCTCACCCCGCTTGGGTGGGCCACCGCGGTCTCCCGCGTGAAGATGTTCCAGGAAGACCGCCCGGCCGCGGCCCGCCTGCTGCGCGAGGCGGGCGCGCGCACGGACGCGTTCGTGGAGCTGGGGGCCGACGACGTCGGTGCGCTCCGGCGCGTGATCTCGGGGGACCCCGCCGAGCTGAGCCGCCGCCTGTGCTTCGGCGGCGACGAGATGCAGCCGCTGCACTGGGCGGGCGCCTACGGGAGGGAGGCCGCCATCCCGGTGCTCGTCGAGGCCGGGGCCGACCCGAAGGCCCGCACCTCGCTCGGCCTGACGGCGATGGGAGCAGCCCTGCAGCGCGCGCAATCCGGCGCGGCGGCCGTCCTGGTGACCCACGGCATCCTGGCGGACGAGAGCAGCGCGGTGGTCGGCGGGTTCGTACCCATCGTCGAGGCCACTCCGACGGAGGTGCTCACCCCGGCGCTCTCCTCGAGGCTCCTGTTCGTGGCCGCGGGCGAGGGGCACGCGCCGATGGTGAAGGTGCTCGCGGCCCGCGGAGCGGACCCGACGCTCCGCCTCCACCGCCTGATCGGCGAGGTTCCCATGAAGGCCACCGCCCTCCACATCGCGGCTCGCGAGGGGCACGCTGACGCCGTGAAGGCGCTGCTGGAGCTGGGCGCCCCCATCGGAGCGGGCATCGATGACGGAGGCCTCACACCGCTCCACGTGGCGGCCAGCGAGGGCCGGGACCTGGCGGTGAGCGCGCTGCTCGAGCGGGGCGCGGACCGGAAGATCCGCGATCGCCGCTACGACGGCACGCCCGCGGACTGGGCGGCCGCGTTCGGCTACCATGCGCTGGCGGCGCTCCTCCGCGCCCAGGCCTGACGGGGCGAGGCGCCCCGGGAACGGATCCCGTGCTCTCGCCCGACGCCGCGCTGCGCCGCATCCTCTCCACGCTGCAGGACGTCGCGCCGCTCCCGCCGGAGCGCACGCCGCTCGCCGACGCTTTCGGGCGCGCACTCGCGCTCGACGTGCTCGCGCCCGCGGACCTGCCGGCCTTCGACGCCTCGACGATGGACGGTTACGCGCTGCGGGCCGCGGATGCCGGCCGACCCGGGGCGAGGCTGCCGATCGCGTTCGAGGTCTACGCGGGACACCCCGCGCCTGGACCGCTCACTCCAGGCACGTGCTGCCGAATCACCACCGGCGCCGCCCTCCCCGAGGGTGCCGATTGTGTCGAGATGCAGGAGGAGGTGCGGCGCACGAGTGGAGCCGCCACCTTCCGCCGAGCCGCCGAGCGAGGCCGGTTCGTGCGCCCGCGCGCATCGGATCTCGCCGCAGGAGCGGTGGCGCTGCCGGCCGGGACGGTGGTCGACCACGGCGCCATCGGCCTCGCCGCCGGGCTGGGGCGCGCCGAGCTCGTGGTCCGGCGGAGGCCCCGGCTCGCCATCCTGCCCACCGGCGACGAGCTCGTCCCCCCGGGGGCACCGCTCGGTCCCGGCCAGGCGTACGAGTCGAATGGCCAGGCCCTTGCGTCGGCCGCGCGGGAGGCTGGCGCGGAGCCGTTCGTGCTGCCCGCCGCGCACGACGACGCCCGGTCGCTGGCCGCGGCGCTGGAGGCCGCCCGCGGGTTCGACGCGCTCGTCACGAACGGCGGCGTGTCCGTGGGGGCGCGCGATCTCGTTCGCGCCGCGCTCGACGCGCTGGGCGCCCGGATGCGCTTCTGGAGGGTCTCCATCCGGCCGGGAAAGCCGTTCCTCTTCGGCCTGTGGGGCCGCACAGCCACCTTCGGCGTGCCCGGCAACCCCGCGAGCGCGCTCGTGACCTTCGAGCTGTTCGTCCGCCCGGCGCTGAGGGTCCTGGCCGGCCTGTCCGGGCACGGTCGTGTGGAGGCGGTGGCGACGCTCGCCTCCGCGCAGGAGAAGCCGTCGGAGCTCACCGTCTACCTGCGCGTCCGGCTGCGCAGGGGTCCCGGCGGGCTCGTCGCCGAGCCGCTGCGCACGCAGCTCTCCGGCCACCACTCGTCGGCGACCGGCCACGACGCCCTTGCGATCCTGCCGGCCGGGAAGTCCCGCCTGCCAAGGGGCGCGAAGGTCGCCGTCCGGATCGTGAACGCGCCGAGCCGTTGAGCGGGAAGTCGCAGCGGGCCGCGTGCTGGCGGAGCCGCCCCTGCGTCCGCGGGGCAGCGCCCCGCGCGCCCGATTCGAGTGCACAAGCGCCCGGACTGCCCGCCCGCAGCCCGCCCGGACCGAGAGTACCGCGAGGCGGCCGGTGGTCCGCGGCGCGACCGGCGCTTCTGACTGCGAGCGGTGAGAAATCAGCAGTCGCGCACGGCACGGGGCGTGCCCTGCCAGGGCCCATGACCGCCCCGCGCCAGATTCTCCCCGGAGCTTCCTACCTCATCACGCGCAGATGCGCCCAGAGGCAGTTCCTCCTCAAGCCCTCGCCGGTCGTCATGGCGGTCTTCAAGTACGTCCTCGCCGTGGCCGCCGCTCGTTACGGCATCCTCCTCCACGCCGTCTGCGTCCTCTCCAATCACTTCCACATCGTCCTCACCGACCCAAGGAGCCAACTCCCCCTCTTCGAGCAGTTCCTCGACTCCCTCGTCGCCCGGGCCCTCAACGCCTGCTACGGCCGCTTCGAGCACTTCTGGGCTCCGGGGAGCTACAGCGCCGTGAAGCTCGAGACCCACGAGGACCTCCTCGACAAGGCGGCCTACACCCTCGCCAACCCGGTCACGGCAGGCCTCGTGAGACACGGGCACCACTGGCCCGGCGTGTGGTCGGACCCGAGGCAGATCGGCAAGGGTTCCGAGGTGGTGGAGCGGTCGGAGTTCTTCTTCAAGCCGGACGGCTCCATGCCGGACTCGGGGCGGCTCGTCTTCGTGGCGCCGGCCGGGTTCGAGTCGGCCGAGGCATACAGGAACGCGCTCCAGGCCGCGCTCGAGGATAGGGAGCGCTCCGTCGCCGCCGAGCGCAAGGCGAAGGGCCTCGGCTTCCTGGGGGCGAAGAGGGTGCTGGGCCAGAAGCACACCGACGTGCCCGGGAGCGAGGCGCCGAGGCGTGGGCTCAACCCGCGGGTGGCGGCGCGGGATAGGTGGAGGCGGATCGAGGCGCTCGGACGCCTGGTGAGCTTCCTCGACGACTACCGCGAGGCGCTGAAGAAGCTGCGGAGCGGAATCCGCGACGTCGTGTTCCCGACCGGCACTTACCAGCTGCGCGTCTCGTTCGGCGTGGCCTGCGCCGGAGCCGGGTAGCCAGGCCCCGGCAGTCAAATCCACACAACACTCTCGCCGCGGCGCCAGCTGCGGGTCGGACGGGTGCGCCCGTAACCCGCCGACTGGCTGCCTCCGTCGCGGGAGCGAGGGATGCGTGCCCGTCGAAGCGGACGAAGGACGCACTTACGGGTCGCCAACTGGCCGGATCACTCGCAGCATCACCAAGCCGACACGCTCGC
>Ga0335085_10012852_pt1 | contig 12310 bp, 13 predicted proteins | sample Lox_Sample_45_FD_206712 | JGI IMG/M metagenome (GOLD analysis project Ga0335085, IMG submission 206712) | Soil microbial communities from Loxahatchee National Wildlife Refuge, Florida, United States - Lox_Sample_4.5 | ecosystem: Environmental > Terrestrial > Soil > Wetlands | place: USA...
GAGCGGCGCCTGAGGGGCTGCGCGCGCCGCCGCCGCTCAGGCCGGCTTGGCCTGCGCTGCCCGGGTCCGCTCGAGCATGGTCATGGCCGACGTGATCAGCGTCGCCATGTCGCCGAGGTTGGCGGGGACGATCAGCGTACTGTTGGTCTTGGCCAGATTGGCGAAGGCATTGATGTACTCCTCCGCCACCTTGAGGTTGGCCGCCTGTTGGCCACCCTCCTTGCCGAGCGACTCGGCCACCGCAGTGACGCCCGCGGCGGTCGCCTCGGCGATCAGCCGGATCGAGGTGGCATCGCCCTGCGCCTTGTTGATCACCGCGGCCTTGGCGCCCTCGGACTTGAGGATTGCCGCCTGCTTTTCGCCCTCCGCGATGTTGATCTCCTGCTGCTTCTGGCCTTCGGACTTGGCGATCAGCGCGCGCTTCTCGCGCTCCGCGGTGATCTGCGCCTGCATCGCGCGCAGGATCGTCTCCGGTGGGGTGATGTTCTTGATCTCGTAGCGCAGCACCTTCACCCCCCAGGAACGGCCCGCCTCATCCAGCACCGCCACCACCTGGCGGTTCATTTCGTCGCGGCTCTCGAAGGTCTTGTCCAGTTCCATCTTGCCGATTTCGCTCCGCAGCGCGGTCTGAGCGAGCTGGGTGATGGCGGCAATGTAGTTGGACGAACCGTAGGATGCGAGGCGCGGGTCGGTCACCTGGAAATAGATGACCCCGTCCACCGAGAGCTGGGTGTTGTCCTTGCTGATGCACACCTGTTCGGGAACGTCGAGCGGCACCTCCTTGAGCGAGTGGGTGTAGGAGACGCGGTCGACGAAAGGCACGATCACGTTCAGTCCCGGCTGAAGGACCGCGTGGAACTTGCCCAGGCGCTCGACGATCCAGGCGCTCTGCTGCGGCACCACGCGCACGCCTTCGATGACGAACACGATCGCGAGCGCCAGGATGAAGAACGGAATGGTGAAGCCCCTGGTCTGATCGAATTGCGCGATCAGAATGGTGGCGATGATGACGGCGATGAGCTTCGGAAACATGGGAACCCCCTCAGGGTTTGGTGGTTGCGACTTTGAGCGTATTGCCCTGCACCGCGTGGATGAACAACGCCTGCCCCTGGTGGAGCTCGCGCTCGCCCTCGACCTCGGCATCCCAGTGCGTATTGCGATACCGCACCCGCGCCGTCCCCTGTTCGCGGCTGATCCAGGCATCGAAGGCGACTGCCTGGCCCACGTCGAGCGAGGCCATGTCGGGCTGCTGCATCGCCTTGCGCTGCCGCCGCACCCAGAACACGCCTACGATCGCCACCGCAGCGGCGCACATTGCCTCCACCCAGAACCCCAGGCCGAACCAGGCGGTGGCCGATCCCGCGAATGCCGCTATGCCGAGGACCAGCAGGAAGAACGTGCCGGTGACGAGTTCGGCGATTACCAGCACGAACCCCGCGGCGAGCCAGATCAGGTAGGTTTCCATCATCTTCCGCAGCAGTCAAGCCGCCTGCATCATAGCGCAATATCGCGTCTGCCTGCATTGCATCGCCGCATCCGCGCCGCTGCGCTATCATGCGCGCTGCAGGGATGGCGCCGTGAAGCGAGGGAACCGAACGACAGGAGGCAGGCGTGAAAACCGATAGCAGCGTCCACCACGAAGCCGGCGCCCTCGCGGGCGTCGTCCCCAGCGTCAACCTGGCCGCCGAGCCGGGGCGCATGGACTTCTACGAGCGCGCGCGCGGCCAGAACCTCGCGCCGCTGTGGCGCGTGCTGCATGGACTGGTGACCGAGCGGCCGGCGCCGCGCTGCGTGCCGGCGATCTGGCGCTATGCCGAGATACGCCCCTATCTGATGGAAGCGTGCAAGCTCATCAGCGCGGAAGAAGCCGAGCGCCGCGTCATGGTCCTCGAAAACCCAGGGCTGCCGGGCGAGTCGCGCATCACGCAGAGCCTGTTCGCCGGACTGCAGATCATCCTGCCGGGCGAGTTCGCGCCGGCGCACAAGCTCTCGGCCTCCGCGCTGCGCTTCATCACCGAAGGGCACAATGCCTATACCGCGGTCGCCGGCGAGCGCACCATGATGGAGCCCGGCGACTTCGTCATCACCCCATCGATGACCTGGCACGACCACGGCAACGAGAGCGACGCGCCCATGGTCTGGCTCGATGGCCTGGACATGCACATCGTCAATCTGATGTGCGCGAGCTTTCGCGAGGGCTATCCGGGCAAGGTGCACCCGCTGCACCGTCCCGAGGGTGCCGCCGCGGCCGAGGCCGGCCACAACCTGCTGCCCGTCGACCACGAATACGCTTCGCAGACGTCGCCGATCTTCAACTATCCGTACCGCCGCACGCGCGAAGCGCTCGACCAGCTCGCGCGCTATCGCGCCGCCGACCCCTGGCACGCCTACAAAATGAAATACATCAACCCGGTCAACGGCGGCTGGGCGATGCCGACGATGTCCACCTGGATGCAACTCATCCCCAAAGGTTTCCGCACCGCGGCGTACCGCTCGACCGACAGCGCCATATTCACGGTGGTCGAGGGCACCGGCTCGAGCAGGATCGGCGACGCGACCTTCGACTGGGGTCCGCACGACATATTCGTGGCGCCGAGCTGGGTCGCGCACGAGCACGCGGCCTCGGCCGACGCGGTGATCTTCATCTACTCGGACCGGGTGGTGCAGGAGAAGCTGGATTTCTGGACGGAGGAAAAGACCGGGGGCTGAACCAGGAGCGCGGCATGGAGACGCGAGTCATGCCGCGCTATAATCGCCGCGTCGCAGCCGCAATGACGAACGCGGTCGACTCACGACAGGGGGAAATGCGTGCGCGCACAGTCCGCTGACGTATTGAGCGTCGAGGAGGAGGAGCTACGCGGGATTTCGCGCACGGTCGCCGAGATCGAGTGGCTGCTGCTGATCCTGGTTCTGCTGTACCAGGCGTTCGACGGGCCTCCCGCAGCGGACCAGGCGGCGATATCCGCGGGCCTGTTCTTTTACGGCGCCTTCGTGCTGAGCTTTCGCTACACCAATTTCTACAAGCCGGAATCGCGCTGGAAGATCGCCATCGAGACGTTCGCGATGGTGCTGTTCATCACCTGGGTGCTGTGGTTCACCGGCAAGCTCGCGAGCCCGCTGCTCAACACCTACCTGCTGGTCATCATCACCTGCGCGCTGACGCTGGGCAAACTCACGACGATGTTCGAAATGGCGCTGATCACCGCCTGCTTCGTGCTGCTCGGGGATGATTCCCCTACGCGCGGGCTGTTCTCCCTCGCTTACGTGGGAGGGCTGGTGACGCAACTGGCGCCGATGCTCCTCGTCGCCTATATCACTACCATGTTTTCCGCCGACATCCGCTTCGGCCTGAACCGGGCGCGGCTGCTGTCGGAAACCGACCACCTCACGGGCATCTACAACATGCGCGGTTTCGCCATCGTCGCTGGCCGCCTGTTCGATCAGGCGTTGCGCTATAACCGCCCGGTCAGCCTGCTGATGATCGACTCGGACAACCTCAAGGCGGTGAACGACCGCAACGGGCACGAGGCTGGGAACTGCCTGCTGAAACTCGTGGCGAAGTGCATCGAAACCGAATTGCGCCATACCGACGTGCTGGCGCGCTACGGCGGCGACGAATTCGTCGCGCTGCTGCCGGAGGCTCCCGCGGCGCGGGCGCTCGAGGTCGCGCAGCGGATCAGCCAGGCGGTGGCCGCCGCCCCCCTTGAATTCGAGGGCAAGCGGATCGAGACCAGCGTCAGCATCGGGCTGGCGAGCTATCCCGACGACGGCCGCAGCATCGACGCCCTGCAGGTGCGCGCCGATCGCGCCATGTACCAGGCCAAGGAACAGGGGCGCAACCGCGTCGTCAAGTTCAGCGTCTAAGAGGCCATTTCAGAATTAACGAAATGGCCCCTGATATAGGGGCATATGGGGGGAGGGAACCCCTCATTTTCAGTGAATTCCGAGCGCGGCTGCGCCGTGCGCGCGACACCTGTCAGCCCGCTGCATCCTCCGCCTGCGCCAGTCTGCGGATGGTGCCGATGGTGTCGATATCGGCCTCGATATAAGCCTGTTTGGCAAAGCTGCTGTAGAACTCGTCCAGCGGAGCGGGCGCGCCGCCGCGCACGGTCTCGTAGTCGAAGCGCACGAACAATTGTCCAGGCGCGGGTTCCTCGATCGTCATGGTCAGGGTTGCTGCGGGCGTGTCCTGCGCGGCCTCGATTTCATAGCGCACCCGGCTCATCGGACTGAAACTGACGCGATCGCGCAGGCTGACGCTGCCGAAATGCAGCACGCGCACGAGTGAATTTTCGCCGCGCCCGAGGATCTCGAATCCATCCAGCGCCAGCACGAACAGCAGGGGGTTTTCCGCGCGCAGCACCAGGCCGCGCCAAAGCTGCTCGCGCGACAGGGGATCGATGAGCGGATTGAGCGGATCGTTGATCTGGACCAGATGGCTGAATCGCATGCCGCATTTATATCATCTTCGGCGCGCAGAAAGGCCGCACGCCGCCGCCACCGGGATCAGCATTCCGTTTCGCGTTTCTCGGCGTGCGGAAAGCCTGTAAAATTCCAGCTTTCCACACTTCGTTTAACCGTGCCGACCTTTCAGGAACTTATCCTCAGGCTGCAGTCCTATTGGGACCGGCAGGGGTGCGCGCTATTGCAGCCCTACGACATGGAAGTCGGCGCCGGCACTTCGCACACCGCGACGTTCCTGCGCGCGCTCGGACCGGAGCCCTGGCGCGCCGCTTATGTGCAGCCGTCGCGCCGCCCCAAGGACGGCCGCTACGGCGAAAATCCCAATCGCCTGCAGCACTATTATCAGTACCAGGTGGTGCTGAAGCCGTCCCCGCCCGACATCCTCGAGCTCTACATCGGTTCGCTCGAAGCGCTCGGCATCGATCCCAAGGCGCACGACATCCGCTTCGTCGAGGACGACTGGGAGAACCCGACGCTGGGCGCCTGGGGCCTGGGCTGGGAAGTGTGGCTGAACGGCATGGAGGTGACGCAGTTCACCTATTTCCAACAGGTCGGCGGCATCAATTGCAAGCCGATCACGGGCGAAATCACCTACGGCCTCGAGCGCCTCGCCATGTACCTGCAGGACGCGAAAAACGTGTTCGACCTGGTGTGGACGCCGGGCGTGACTTATCGCGACGTGTTCCACCAGAACGAGGTCGAGCAGTCGATTTACAACTTCGAGCAGTCCGACGTGCAGATGCTGTTCCGGCATTTCGCCGACCACGAAAGCGATGCCAAGCGCCTGATGCAGGCCAAACTCGCCTTGCCGGCCTACGAAAAGGTGCTCAAGGCCGCCCATACCTTCAACCTGCTCGATGCGCGCGGCGCCATTTCGGTGACGGAACGCGCCGCCTACATCGGCCGCATCCGCAACCTCGCGCGCAGCGTGTCGCAGTCGTATTTCGATTCGCGCCTGCGCCAGGGTTTCCCCATGTGCGCGCCCGGACAATTGCAGAGGCTCGGCATCGATCTCGTTGCCCTGCAGGACGACCTGCACAAGCGCGAAGGTGCGACGGCATGACAGCGAGCCTGCTGGTGGAGTTGTTTACCGAGGAATTGCCGCCCAAGGCATTGCGCGAGCTCGGCGTCAATTTTTCGAGTGCTCTGCGCGAAGCCTTGGCCGCGTCGGGGTTCGTCGCCGCAACCGTTGTCGAACGGGGATTCGCCACGCCGCGCCGGCTTGCAGTCCATATACCTGCGGTGCGCTCGGAATCGGATGCGCGCGCGGAAGTGAAGAAGCTCATGCCCGCGAAGGTAGCCTTCGGCGCCGATGGCAATCCGAGTCCGGCATTGGCAAAGCGCCTGGAAAAGGAAGGCGCGTGCGCCGATCAGGTCGAGCGCAGGATGGAGGGCGATAACGAATACGCCTTCCTCAACAAGACGACCCCGGGCAGCGCGCTGGCGACGGGCCTCCAGATTGCGCTGCAGGAAACGATAGCGAGGCTGCCGATACCCAAGGTCATGAGCTATCAGCTCGCCGACGGTGCCACCACCGTGCAGTTCGTGCGCCCCGTTCACGGTCTTGTCGCCCTGCACGGCGCGGAGGTTGTGCCGATCTCCGTCCTCGGCCTCACTGCAGGCCGCATCACCCACGGCCACCGGTTTCAGGGCGTGAAGGACATTCGCGTGGATTCCGCCGACGCCTACGAGGAGGCGCTCGCGGCGCACGGAAAGGTGATCGCCGCGTTCGATGCGCGCCGCGCCGAAGTCCGGAGGCAGCTGAACGCGCGTGCCGCCGAACTCGGTGCCTCGCTCGGACCGGAACAGGGCCTCGCGCCGCTGCTCGACGAAGTGACGGCGCTGGTCGAGTATCCCAGCATCTACGCCGGCGAATTCGACCCCGGCTTCCTCGCAGTGCCGCAGGAGTGCCTGATTCTCACCATGCGGCAGAACCAGAAATACTTTCCGCTGTTCGACGCCGCCGGGCGGCTGAGCAACAGGTTTCTTATCGTGAGCAACATGCAGCTCGGCGACCCGAAGAACATCATCGAAGGCAACCAGCGCGTGGTGGGACCGCGCTTGCATGACGCGCGCTTCTTCTACGAACAGGACCGCAGGCAGCGGCTGGAGGAACGCGTGCCGCAGCTCGCGCGCGTGGTCTATCACAGCAAGCTCGGCAACCAGCTGGAGCGCGTGGAACGCGTGCAGTTGCTTTCAGGAAAGATAGCCCGCGCCATGGGCGTAGATCCCGTGCTGGCCGAGCGCGCCGCCTGGCTCGCCAAAGCCGACCTGCTCACCAACATGGTGGGCGAGTTCCCGGAGTTGCAAGGGGTAATGGGGCGCTACTACGCGCTTGCCGACGGCGAGTCTCCGATCGTCGCCGCCGCCGTCGACCAGCACTACCGCCCGCGTTTTGCCGGCGACGCGCTGCCGGAAAACGAGGTCGCGCTCGCCGTCGCTCTGGCCGACAAGCTGGAGACCCTCGCGGGCATGTTCGGCATCGGTCAGCAGCCGTCCGGCGACAAGGACCCGTTCGCGCTCAGGCGCCATGCCCTGGGCGTTGTCCGGATGCTGGTCGAAGCGGAATTGAAGCTGCAGCTGCCTGCGCTTGTCGGCTCGGCGTTCGCGGTGTTCGCGCCCGGCGCGGTCGGTTCAGCTCATACCGATCTGGAAACGTTCCTGTACGAGCGCCTGCGCAACCATCTGCGCGAAACCGGCTATAGCGCAAACGAAGTCGAATCCGTGCTTTGCATGCGGCCGACGCGGTTGGATCAGGTGCCGGGGCAACTCGCCGCCGTTCGCGTCTTTTCCGGCCTGCCGGAAGCGGCGAGCCTTGCCGCGGCGAACAAGCGCGTCGCCAATATCCTGAAACAGGCAGAGGCCAAAGGCGAGTCGTTCGCCAAAGTCCGGGCGCACGATCTGAAGGAGCCGGCGGAACGCGATCTGTTCGACGCACTCAGCCAGGCCTCGCGCCTGGCGACGCCGCTGTTTCAGGCGGGTGACTATACCGGCTATCTGAAGGCATTCGCGGTATTGAAATCTCCGGTCGACACCTTCTTCGAATCGGTGATGGTGATGGTGGATGATCATGAGGTTCGCAAGAATCGCCTCGCGCTGTTGCGGGATCTGCGCGACGAGATGAACCGCGTCGCCGACATCGCCAAGCTCGCCGCATGAACGCCGCTCACCCGCAGGGCGGCGAAGGACGGGCGCGCGAATGAAACTCGTCATCCTCGACCGCGACGGTGTGATCAACCTCGACAGCGACGAATACATCAAGAGTCCGGAGGAATGGACGCCGATCCCGGGCAGCCTGGAGGCGATCGCGCGCCTCACCCAGGCGGGCTTTCGCGTGGTGGTCGCGACCAACCAGTCCGGCTTGGGCCGCGGCATGTTCGACATGGCCACGCTCAACGCCATGCACGACAAGATGCACAAGGCGGTGAGCCAGCTGGGCGGGCGCATCGACGCGGTGTTCTTTTGTCCGCACGCGCAGGAAGCGGACTGCGCCTGCCGCAAGCCGCGGCCGGGCATGCTGCTGGAGATTGCGGAACGCTTCAATCTCCCGCTTGCGCAGGTGCCCGCGGTCGGCGATTCCCTGCGCGACCTGCAGGCGGCAAGCGCGGCCGGCGCCCGGCCTGTTCTGGTGTTGACGGGCAAGGGCCAACGGACCGCCGATGCGGGCGGCCTTCCCGCGGGCACCGAGATCTACAGGGACCTCGCAGCAGCAGCCGCGGCGCTCACCGCATGATGGTCCTGCGCGCACTCCTCTACTATTTCCTGCTGGTCGTCATCGTCGTGCCCTATTGGGTGCTGGTGATGTGCGTCGCGTGGCTGCCGCGCATTCCGCGCTGGAAGATCATCGCGGGCTGGCCGCGCCTCGCCGCCTGGCTGGCGATCCACGTGCTCGGCATCCGCTACGAGGTGCGCGGGCGCGAGAACATTCCCGCCGAGCCGGTGGTGATCCTGTCCAAGCACTCGTCCGCCTGGGAGACGCTCGCCTATTCCGAGATATTTCCGCCCCATGTGTACGTGATGAAGCGCGAACTCATGTGGCTACCGTTCCTTGGCTGGGGGCTGGCGCTGTTCAGTCCGATTTTCATCAACCGCGCCGACCGCAAGGGCGCAATGCGCCGCACGGTGGAAATCGGCAAGGAGCGCCTCGCGCAGGGCTTTTGCATCATGATCTATCCGGAAGGAACGCGCATCGCGGTCGGCAAACGCGGCAGATACAAGCTCGGCGGCGCGTACGTCGCGGTGCAAACCGGCGCGCGCGTGCTGCCGGTGGCGCACAACGCCGGGCTGCTGTGGCCGCGCAACTCCTTTCTCAAGCGCCCGGGTAAGGTGACGGTGGTGATCGGCGCACCCATTCCCAGCGCCGGCCACACGCCGGAGGAACTGATGCGCAAAGTCGAAGACTGGATCGAGAGCCAGGTCGAGACGCTCGTACGCGCGGAGCCCGCACACCATGCAGCTTGAGCTGCCGCTGGCGCTGGCGCCGGCAGAGCTCCCCGCCGGCACGCTGCGTTACATCCAGCTCGAGCGCGAGATCGTGGGCTACCGCTTTCGCCGCGCGCGGCGCCGCTCGATCGGCATCGTCATCGACAACGACGGGCTGCGCGTCGCCGCCCCGGGCCATGCCACCATTGCCGAAGTCGAAGCTTTCATCCGGGAGAAGGCGCGTTGGGTGCTGAAGAAACTATCGGAGTGGCGCGCGGCACCCAAGCCGCCAGTGGTGACCTGGGGCGATGGCGCAATCCTCACCCTGCTCGGGGCGCCGGTCACCATAGAACTCCTGCCCGGCCGGCGCGAGATCAGGCTGGAAGGCGGCCGCCTCGCCATCGGCCTTGCGCCGCGCGGCGAACCGGCGGCACTGAGAAAGCGCAGCATCGCCTGGTTGAAGGAGCGGGCGCGCTCGCTCCTGGGCGAACGCCTGGCGCTGTACGCCGTGAGCCTCGGCGTGCCGACGCCGAGGCTCTCGCTGTCCAATGCACGCACGCAATGGGGTCTGTGCAGCGCGGACGGACGCATACGCCTGAACTGGCGCCTGATCCACCTGCCGCTGCACCTGATCGATTACGTGGTTGCGCACGAATTGGCGCATCTGCGCGAAATGAACCATTCGGCGCGCTTCTGGGCCGTGGTCGGCAAACTCTATCCGGAGTACCGCAAGGCGCGCGCTGAATTGCGCCACAGCAACCACCGCTTGCCAATCCTGTAGGAAGGAGTGAAATACATGAGAATCTTGCACACGATGTTGCGCGTAGGAAATATGGAGCGCTCGGTGAAATTCTATACGGATGTCCTGGGGATGAAATTGTTGCGCACCACCGACCGGCCGGAGCAGAAGTACTCGCTTGCCTTCGTCGGCTACGGACAGGAGGACGCGCACGCCGTGATAGAGCTGACCTACAACTACGGCGTGGACCATTACGACATGGGCAACGCGTTCGGGCACCTCGCGATTGAGGTACCGGACGCCTACAAGGCGTGCGAGAACGTCAAGGCAAAGGGCGGCGTCGTGAGCAGAGAGGCGGGGCCGGTCAAAGGCGGCAGCACCGTGATCGCCTTCGTGCAGGACCCGGACGGCTACAAGATCGAGCTGATCGAGCGCAAGTAACGCACATTGCGGCTCTCAGCCGAAGCGCGCCGTTCCCGCAGAACGTCCGGAATCAGATCGCACACTGCGGCGCATCGGAGCTACGAGCCTCTAAACAGCCCGCGCCAGGGACATGCGCGGGCGGTCCTTGAAATTCGCGGCGCATCGGAGCTACGAGCCTCTAAACAGCCCGCGCTAGGGGTATGCGCGGGCGGTCCTTCAACCGCGGGCGGTTCTTCAATCGGGCGATCCCTACAATGCCGCGACCCGATACTTGCGCAGCACGCTGGGCTGGCCGATCAGCATCTTGGCGAACTCTTCCAGCGTCGTTTCGTTGATGTCGAGCGCCGGAATGTGCAGCTCGTCCGCGCCCAGGCGGAAGAAATGCTTGCCTTTCACCACCAGCCTCGCGTTGTCGTGGTCGGCCGTGATCGTGATGTCGCAGGTCACGTTGCTGGGAACCGTGAATTTCATTTTTTCGAAACCGCCGCCCGGCTTCTTGATCTTCTCCTCCTCAAATTTGAGGCCGAAGCTCCACAGCGCGTCATGGACTTTCTGGATCGCGGCAGGCATATCGCGTTCGACGACCAGATTGGCGGGCGAAGCCCACTTTATGAACATCGTGACGTAGTCGTAGTAATCCTTGTCGCCGATCTTCTTCTTGCGATAGTTGATGAACGACTCGGTGAAGCCGAGGTTCTGGAAATCGCCGACGCCCGGTATCGAGTACACCGTGGGGTTCGTCGGCCTGAGCACGGCCAGCTGCTTCAGCAGATCGTTCAGGTAGAGGAACGTCTGGTGCATCTTCGCCTCGACCAGCTTGATGCTTTCTTCCAGAATGGACTGTTGCGAAAGCTGCTGGCTCTTTACCAGGTCAGCCTGCTTTTTCAGGTCGTCGAGCAAACCCATACTGTTCTCCGGCGTGGAAGCGTTTCGTGCGTCACAAATCCAGGGATTGCATCCCTGCAAGCGCCCCTGAGTCGGGTCTTCTTGCGCTGTACCGAAATTCCCGCGCAGCGATTGCGGCAAGGCGTCTATTGTGCCAGCAGCCTGTGCATTTGTGAATATCAACGCGCCGCCAATTTGTCCTTTTTTTCCAGGTAGTTGCTGATCGCCACAAAATCGGCCACCGCCAGGTTCTCGGCGCGCAGCCCGGGCACGATCGCGAGCGCGTCGTAATCGACGGCCTGAAGCAGGCCGGCGAGCGCATTGCGCAAGGTCTTGCGCCGCTGCGCGAAAGCGCTCCGCACGACTTGCGCCAGGCGCGCCTCGCTCGCCGCCGTCAACTGCGCCCGTGGCCGCGGCCGCAGGCGCACCACGGCGGATTCGACCTGCGGCGCCGGGGAAAACGCTGCGGGGGCGACGGCAAACAGCGACTCCATGTCGAAGCGGTATTGAAGCATCACCGACAGACGGCCGTAGTCACGGCCGCCGGGGGATGCGACCATGCGCTCTACCACCTCCTTCTGCAGCATGAAATGCAGGTCGCGTATGCGCATGGCGTAATTCGCCAGGTGGAACAGCAGCGGCGTGGAAATGTTGTACGGCAGATTGCCGACGACGCGCAGGTCCGGCGGCAGGTTCGAAAAATCGAAATCGAGCACATCGCCAGCATGCACGCGCAGGCGCCCCGGCGGGTAGTCGCGCTGCAGGCGCGCGATGATGTCACGGTCGATCTCGATCACGTGCAGATGGCGCAGCACCTGGGTCAGCGGCATGGTGAGGGCCCCCAGCCCGGGTCCGATCTCGACCATCACATCCTCCGCCCGCGGCGCGATCGCGGCGACGATTTCCGCGATCACCGCCTGGTCGGTAAGAAAATGCTGACCAAAACGACGCCGCGGAATGTGTTTGTTCATTGGGACAATGATGAGCGGCGGAGTTTTAGTGAAGGCTAACCTGCGCAGCAGGTTATGCCGAAACTAAAACTCCTTCGGGAAATATGTTTGTTCATTGGGACAATGATGAGCGGCGGAGTTTTAGTGAAGGCTAGCCTGCGCAGCAGGTTATGCCGAAACTAAAACTCCTTCTGGAAATATGTTTGTTCATTGGGACAATGATGAGCGGCGGAGTTTTAGTGAACGCTAACGTGCGCGGCAGGGTTTGCGCGGGACACGGTTCATCGACGCGGCGGTGTGAATCGGGGAGCTAGCGTCCCGCACCCTGCGCACGCGAAGCGCGCACCATTTCCGACGCCATTTCGATCGCCGCGACCAGGCTGCCCGGGTCGGCCTTGCCGCTGCCGGCCAAATCCAGGGCGGTGCC
>Ga0335085_10012854_pt1 | contig 12308 bp, 10 predicted proteins | sample Lox_Sample_45_FD_206712 | JGI IMG/M metagenome (GOLD analysis project Ga0335085, IMG submission 206712) | Soil microbial communities from Loxahatchee National Wildlife Refuge, Florida, United States - Lox_Sample_4.5 | ecosystem: Environmental > Terrestrial > Soil > Wetlands | place: USA...
TCAACCCGCAGCCGCTGCGCAAGCGGATCGCCGACATCCTGGACCAGATCGTCCGCGAGGACGCCGACACCGAGCAGCTGATCGGCGGCGGCGGGCGGCAGCAGTCCCGCGGCAAGGCGCCGGTGCCGGGGCTGTCCTCGCGCGCCCGCGCGATCGCCGCGCAGGCGGGCGGGCGCACCGCGGAGGGCGAGCCGACCAAGGAGGCCAGCGCCGCCCGCGCCGAGCTCGTCGGCCTGATCAGCGAGCTCACCGAGCAGATGCACACCGCAGCCGCCGAGCTGCAGTTCGAGGTGGCGGCCCGGCTCCGCGACGAGATCCGCGAGCTCAAGTCCGAGCTCCGCGGCATGCATGCGGCAGGCGTCTGAGTTGCGATTAACCCCTGACGGGTGAGGTGCGGGTCCGGCAGCCTCTTAGGCTCAGGGCTATGGACCAGGCCAGCGGTTCGGGGCAGGCGGCGGTGACGGCTGCGGAAAGTCCGCGCAGTGCGCCCGAGCAGCACTGGCTCGCGCGTCTTAGCTTCGTGCTCGTCGGCCTGGCGGTCGTCTTTGTGGCGGTCTTCGCCGAGCTGAAGAGCTTCACGATGCTCGCTGTGGGCCTCGTGGGCGCGGCCGTGAGCCTGGCCGCCGCGTTCTTCTTCCTTTCCCGGCGAGGCGTGTGGCGCTGGCTGGCGCTGGCGGTCTTCATCCTGACGCCGATCGCCGTGATCGCCGTTTTCGCGCTCAGGAACCTGCTGTGGGTGGCCGTCGTGGCGGCCGCGATCTGGCTGCTCGCGAGCATGACCGCGCGCATGGCGCTGGCCCGGGATCACACGGACTGGCGCATGCCCGAGCATCCCGCGGAACCGCCTGCCCAGCACCCGTACCTGATCATGAACCCGAAGTCCGGCGGTGGGAAGGTCGAGAAGTTCGATCTGAAACGCAAGGCCGAAGAACTTGGCGCCGAGGTGTTTCTCATCGGCGGATCCGAGCCCGTCGACGTCGCCAAGGTGGCTCGTGAGGCCGTGGCCCAGGGTGCCGACCTGCTTGGCGTCGCCGGAGGCGACGGGACGCAGGCCCTAGTGGCCGGCATCGCCGCTCAGCACGGCATCCCGTTCGTGGTGATCAGCGCGGGCACGCGAAATCACTTCGCCCTCGACCTCGGGCTGAACCGTGACGACCCTTCAGCCTGCCTTGCCGCCCTGTCCGATGGCGTCGAGTTGCGGGTCGACCTCGGGATGATCAACGGTCAGGTATTCGTCAACAACGCGTCGTTCGGCGCCTACGCCGAGGTCGTCGAGACTCCGGCCTACCGCGGCGACAAGCTCAATACGACGCTGAACCTGCTTCCGGACCTGCTGCAAGGCCAGCGCGGAGCACGGCTCTCCGCGCGGGCGGCGGACGACACGGAGTTCAGGTCGCCGCAGGCCTTGCTGGTGGCCAACAATCCGTACGGAACCGGGGACATCGCCGGCCTGGGGCGCCGCGCACGGCTGGACGCCGGCCTGCTCGGCGTGATCGGCGTCAAGGTGCGCAACGTCCAGCAGGCCGTCGATCTGCTCCGCGGCCGCAGGGCCGTCGGCGTGCGGGTGCTGAGCACGAAGAAGATCGAGGTCACCGCCGACGTACCCCAGATCCCGGTCGGCGTCGACGGCGAGGCGCTATCGATGTCCACGCCAGTGATCTGCACGATCTCCCCAGGCGCGCTCCGCGTCTGGGTGCCACGAGACCGCCCTGGCATCGTTCCGCCGAAGCCCCCCATCAACTGGGCCAGGCTGTGGCACCTGGCAGGCATCCACCGTAAGCGTGCCGAGGTGGCTATGTGAGAGCCGGCTTTGAGCGCGTAACCGGGCTGGATGACGTGGTACGCCGGGCCGCGGAACTGTCGGCGCGGACGCTGGTCGTCGACGTGGAGCCGCTGGTGGCTTACTGGGATGGCGATCAGGAGGCCCTCGACGCGGGGATTGCCCGGGTACTCAGCGAGGTCGCCGTGCTGCCGGCCGTGCACGTGGTGTGCTTCGCCACCAACTCGCTGCGCCGCCCGTCGGTGGTTCCCAGCCGGGCCGCCGTCCAGGTGGTCTACCTGGCGTCGGCGGGTAAGCCGGTGCAGACCGCGGCCTACCGGCATTTCCCCCGGCCGGGCGTGGTGATCGGAGATCAGGTCGCCACGGACGGGATCCTGGCGCGGCGGCTGGGCTATGCGTTCCTGCTATTCGACCCGCAACTGACGGGAGTTCCGCCAGGCCCGCGGCTGATGGGTGCCTGGGGAAAGCTGGTACGGCCGCTGTTGTTCACGCGGGACGGCGGCTGAGTGATAACCGGCACGCCGTCAAATTCCTAAATGCCTCATAATTCACCTGGTCATCAGGGGGCGCGGTACTCCCGTTAACCGCTTTAATGATCATTTCCCGGCAGGGTATAGTGCGTGGCGAAGCGGGGGGGCGCGGTCGCGAACGGCCGGCGGGGGCCGTGAAATGACGGAGGCACGACTATGCCCTGGGTGGTCCGGGACACGGTCGACGAGATCAACCGGGCCGTGGGCCGCCGCTGGCAGGGCCTGGACCGGCTGCTGCCGCTCCGGGCTGAACTCCCCGAGGGCTGCGCGGCGCCGTTCGTGGCTACCGGGGGCAACGGCCGCCCGGCCGGGCTGGCCGCCTGCCACCACGAGCATGTCACGGCCGGCACGCTGAACCAGACCTGGGGAACAACGGACCGGTTCTCGCTGATCGCGCGGCTGCGCGAGGCCGACACGTCCGCCGCCCTCGACGACCTGGTGGGGCAGTGGCGCGATCACCTGGCCGGCCTGCCCGGGACCCGCGCCGGCGACACCGCGGCGATGATCACCTGGCCAGCCCGCGACGTCAGCGGGGTGAGGTCGCTGCTGCGGCACGGGCTGCAGCCGATCACCGTGATCGCGGTGCGCCTGGCCCGCTCGCAGGCCGCCGGCCCTCGCCCGGCCGGGGACGCGAGCCTGGTCATCCGCGAGGCCGGGCCCGCGGACCTCGACGTCGTGATCGAACTCGAGATGGGCGTGATCCGCTACGACGCGCTCTTCGGCGCGGCCATCCTCCGCCCGGCCACCGAGGAGCTGGTCCGCGCCGAAACCCAGGCGGCGCTGGCCGTCCGTCCGGCCCGGGCCTGGCTAGCCGAACGGGACGGCGAGCCGGTCGGCCTCGTCCACGTCCAGCCGCCCGAGCACTCGCGTTGGATCGCCGGCATGACGCGGGCGGGCGTGACGGTGTACCTGCAGACCATGTTCGTCCGGCCCGGCGAGCGCGGCGGCGGGGTCGGAGAGGCACTGGTCAGGCATGTGCACACGGTGCTCGACGCTCGCGGCGTGGACACCACGCTGCTGCACTTTGCGCAGCTGAACCCGCTGTCCGCGCCGTTCTGGAGCCGGATGGGCTACCGTCCGCTGTGGACCGGATGGGAGGTGCGGCCGGCCGCATCGCTGCGGTGAGGCGGAATGCTGAAGATCTGCTCACGGTTTGCTCAGAGGATAGCCGACTAGCAGATAAACCGGGGGAGGTGGGTAGTGCTAGTCAGCCTGATCGCGGCCATCGTGGCGGCGCTGCTGTACGGCATCGCCGCGGTGATGCAGGCGATCGCGGTACGCGCAGCCAGCAACAAGCCGGCCGAGGACGCTTCGGGGGGCGTCGATCCGGGTCTGGTCGTCCGGCTGCTGGGTCAGTGGCGGTTCGTCGTCAGCATGGTCCTGGACGCGCTCGGCTTCGTGGCCCAGCTCATCGCCCTGCACCGGCTGCCGCTGTTCGCCGTCCAGGCGTTCGTGGCGTCGAACCTCGCGGTGACCGCGGTGGTGGCCTCCCGGCTGATCAGGGTGACCCTGTCCTGGCGGGAGTGGACGGCCGTGCTCGGCGTGGTGGCCGGCGTCGGCCTGCTCGGCTCCTCGGCGGGCGCGGAGGGCGCCGCGCAGGTGGGAGCGGTGTTCAAGCTGGCGCTCATCGTGGCCATCGCGGGCCTGGCCGTGCTCGGCCTGGCCGCGGCCAAGCTCAACGAGCCCTACCGGACCACCGCGCTCGGCCTCACCGCCGGGTTCGGCTACGGGGTGCTCAGCATCGCGGCCCGCGTGCTGGCCGGGTTCTCGCCGCTCGAGCTGGCTCGTGATCCCGCCGCCTACGCGGTCGCCGCGGCCGGCATCATCTCGTTCATGTTCTACGCCACCGCGCTGGAGGGCGGCAGCGTGACCGTTGCCACCGCGGCCGTGGTGCTGGCCGAGACGATCCCGCCCGCCGTGATCGGCGTGATCTTCCTCGGCGACCAGACACGCCCGGGCCTGTCCGTGGTCGCCTGGGGCGGCTTCTTCATCGCCGTCGCTTCGGCCGTCATGCTGGCCAGATTCGGCGAGGCACACCAGACAGAAGACGTCGCGATGGCCGACGCGGCCGCCCGCCGGCAAGCAAATGCCGGGCCGGCCGCCGCCGGCCTGTTATCCTGGTGGCCCGTGGACCTGCAGTTTTTCAATGCCCTATTGGGCACCGCCGTACCGGACACCACGGGAGCCTCATAGTGGCCGCATCATCACTTCATCCACGGCCGGCGCAAACCAGACATCTCTTCGTCACCGGGGGCGTTGCCTCCAGCCTCGGCAAGGGACTAACCGCATCCAGCCTCGGCCGCCTGCTGAAACTGCGCGGCCTGCGGGTCGTGATGCAAAAGCTCGACCCCTACCTCAACGTCGACCCGGGCACCATGAACCCCTTCCAGCACGGCGAGGTGTTCGTGACCGACGACGGCACCGAGACCGACCTGGACGTCGGGCACTACGAGCGCTTCCTCGACACCAACCTGTCGGGTGAGGCGAACGTCACCACCGGCCAGATCTACTCGACGGTGATCGCGAACGAGCGCCGCGGCGCCTACCTCGGCGACACCGTGCAGGTCATCCCGCACATCACCAACGAGATCAAGGCCCGCATCCTGCAGATGGGCGGCGACGACGTCGACGTGGTGATCACCGAGGTGGGCGGGACCGTCGGGGACATCGAGTCCCAGCCGTTCCTGGAGGCGATCCGCCAGATCAGGCACGAGATCGGCCGGGACCGGTGCTTCTTCCTGCACGTCAGCCTGCTGCCCTACATCGGCCCCTCGGGCGAGCTGAAGACCAAGCCGACCCAGCACTCGGTGGCCGCACTGCGCAGCATCGGCATCCAGCCGGACGCGATCGTGGCCCGCAGCGACCGCCCGATCAACGCGAACCTCAAGCGCAAGATAAGCCTGATGTGCGACGTGGACGAGGAGGCCGTGGTCTCCGCGCCGGACGCACCGTCGATCTACGACATCCCCAAGGTGCTGCACGCCGAGGGCCTGGACGCCTACGTGGTCCGCCGGCTCGGACTGCCGTTCCGCGACGTGGACTGGAACGAGTGGGACGACCTGCTGCGCCGGGTGCACCGGCCGGCCCACAGCATCACCATCGCCCTGGTCGGCAAGTACGTCGACCTGCCCGACGCGTACCTGTCCCCGGCCGAGGCGCTGAAGGCCGGCGGCTTCGCCAACGACGCGCAGGTGAACATCCGCTGGGTGATCAGCGACGCCTGCGAGGATCCCGACGGTGCCGCCGCCGAACTCGACGGCGTCGACGGGGTGCTGATCCCGGGCGGATTCGGGGTCCGCGGCATCGAGGGCAAGATCGGCGCGATCAGGTACGCGCGCGAGCACGGCATCCCGATCCTCGGACTGTGCCTGGGCCTGCAGTGCATGGTCATCGAGGTGGCCCGGGACCTGGCCGGGCTGGCCGACGCGGACAGCGCCGAGTTCAACCCGGACACCCCGCACCCGGTGATCGCGACCATGGCCGACCAGGAGGACGTGGTGGCGGGGGAGCGGGACATGGGCGGCACCATGCGGCTGGGCCTGTACCCGGCCGCGCTGCAGCCCGGCACCCGGGTCGAGGAGATGTACGGGAGCACGCTGGTGGAGGAACGGCACCGGCACAGGTACGAAGTCAACAACTCGTACCGGAGCGTGCTCGAGCAGGCGGGCCTGGTCTTCTCCGGGCTCTCGCCGGACCGGCACCTGGTGGAGTTCGCCGAGCTCGCCGGGCACCCGTTCTTCGTCGGCACCCAGGCGCACCCCGAGTTCCTGTCCCGCCCCACCCGGCCGCACCCGCTGTTCAGCGGGCTGATCTCGGCCGCCCTGGCCCGCTCCAAGGCGGCCAGCGCGGGCGCGCGCGCCGCCGCCAGCGCATGAACATCGGGGACGAGCCAGCGCACTGGCCCGTCGTATCAACGGCCGAGCTGGTCCGCGGCCGGCTGGTCACCGTGCGGACCGACAAGGTCCGGATGCCCGACGGTGAACTGGCCGAACGGGACGTGGTGATTCACCCCGGCGCCGTGGCGGTGCTCGCCCTCGATGACGCCCAGCAGGTACTCCTGATCCGGCAGTACCGCCATCCGGTGGGGCAGCTGCTCTGGGAGATCCCGGCCGGCCTGCGTGACGTAGCCGGGGAGCCGCCGTGGGCGACGGCGCAGCGGGAACTGCTCGAAGAGGCCGGTTACCGGGCGCGGGACTGGCGGGTGCTCGCCGATTACTACAGCTCGCCCGGATTCAGTACCGAGCGCCTGCGTGTCTTCCTCGCCCGCGACCTGGAGTTCGTCCCGGAGAACGAGCGCCACTTCGTGCCGGAGGGCGAGGAGACCCAGCTGGTGTCGGCCTGGCTGGCGCTGGACGAGGCGGTGCGCAAGGTCTTCGCCGGTGAGCTGCACAACGGGGTCGCGGCCCTGGCGATATTGGCGGGGTATGCTGCGCGGGCAGAGGGGTATGAGCGGCTCCGCCCCGTTGATGCCCCGGAAGAGCAATGAGGCTCCACAGTCTGGAAGGACCGCCATGAAGGTTGGAATTCCCCGGGAAATCAAGAACCACGAGTACCGGGTGGCCATCACCCCGGCCGGCGTGCACGAACTCGTCCGTGGCGGCCACCAGGTGCTCATCGAGGCCGGGGCAGGCCTGGGGTCGGCCATTCCGGACGAGGACTTCGTTACGGCCGGCGCGAAGATCCTGCCGACCGCCGACGACGTCTGGGGCGAAGGGGACATGATCCTCAAGGTCAAGGAGCCGATCGCGGAGGAGTACCACCGCATGCGCTCCGGCCAGGTCCTGTTCACCTACCTGCACCTGGCCGCGTCCAAGGCCTGCACCGACGCGCTGCTCAGCTCGGGCATCACGTCGATCGCGTACGAGACCGTCCAGCTGCCGGACGGGTCATTGCCGCTGCTCGCCCCGATGTCGGAGGTCGCGGGCCGGATGGCGCCGCAGGTCGGCGCGCACCACCTGCAGCGCGACGGCGGCGGGCGCGGGGTGCTGATGGGCGGGGTGTCCGGCGTGTACGCGGCCAAGGTGGTCGTGCTCGGCGCGGGGGTGTCCGGCATGAACGCGGCCGCGATCGCCCTCGGCATGCAGGCCGAGGTGCTGCTGGTCGACAGGAACATCGCCCGGCTCCGCCAGGCCGACGCGATCTACCAGGGCCACCTCCAGACCGTGGCGTCCAACGCCTACGAGATCGAGCGCGCGGTCATCGACGCCGACCTGGTCATCGGCGCCGTTCTCGTGCCGGGCGCCAAGGCCCCCAAGCTGATCAGCAACGAGCTCGTCTCGCGGATGAAGACCGGAGCGGTGCTGGTCGACATATCGATCGACCAGGGCGGCTGCTTCGAGGATTCCCGGCCCACCACCCACGCCGAGCCCACCTACCGGGTGCACGACACGCTGTTCTACTGCGTCGCGAACATGCCCGGTGCCGTGCCGCACACGTCCACCTACGCGCTGACCAACGTCACGCTGCCCTACGCGGTCGAGATGGCCAGCCGCGGCTGGCGCGACGCGCTCCGCGCGGACAAGCCGCTGGCCCTGGGCCTGAACACCCATGCCGGCCAGCTGACCTGCGAGCCGGTCGCCGAAGCACACGGGCTGCCCTACACCCCGATCAGCGAGGTCCTCAACTGAGTCAGCCGCTGGGCCAGTCGCTCGCTGACGCGCTTCGCGGTTACCTGCAGTACCTGGTCGTGGAGCGCGGGCTGGCGGCCAGCACGGTGGAGGCGTACCGGCGCGACCTGCGCCGGTACGCCTCGGTCCTGGCCGACCGGGACAAGACCAGGCTGAGCGAGGTCACCCCGGCGGACGTGGCCGACTACCTCGCCTCGCTGCGTGAGGGGGACACCGGGCACGCGGCGCTGGCGGTCAGCTCGGCCGCCCGGGCCGTCATCGCCGTCCGCGGCCTGCACGCGTTCGCGGCGGCCCAGGGCCTGGCCGGCACCGACCCGGCCCGCGAGGTCCCGCCGCCCTCGCCACCCCGGCGGCTGCCTAAGGCGATCGCGGTCGAGGACGTGGAGCGCCTGCTCGACGCGGCCGGCCCCGGCCCCGATGACCTGTCCGCTGAGCCCCGGCTGCTGCGGGACCGCGCCCTGCTCGAGTTCCTCTACGGCACCGGGGCCCGCATCTCCGAGGCCACCGGCCTCGACATCGACGAACTGCAACTGGACGCTGACCCGGTGGTGCGCCTGATCGGCAAGGGCGGCAAGCACCGGGTGGTGCCGGTGGGCCGCTACGCCGCGCGGGCCCTCGAGGCGTACCTGGTCCGGGCCAGGCCCGGTCTCGCCCGCAGAGCGGCCTCCCGCCGCGCCCCGGGCCGGGGAGCCAGTCCCGCCGTATTCCTCAACGCCCGCGGCGGGCGCCTCACCCGGCAGGGCGCCTGGGGGGTGCTGCACGCCGCCGCCGCCCGCGCGGGACTGCCCGAGGTGTCACCGCATACGCTGCGCCACTCGTTCGCCACCCACATGCTCGACGGCGGCGCCGACATCCGGGTCGTCCAGGAACTGCTCGGCCACGCGTCGGTGACGACTACCCAGGTCTACACCCTGATCACGGTGGACAGGCTCCGCGAGGTCTACGCCACATCCCACCCCCGCGCCCTAGGCTGACCCGCTGGAGCTCAGCCGAGCGCGGCCACCAGCTCGGTCAGCGTCCGCCCAAGCGGAGCGTCCAGGGTGGCAGTAGCGTACCCGTCGCCGCGGGTGGTCCCCTGGTTGACGATCACCACCGGGCGCTGCAGCCCGGCCGCGTGCCGGACGTACCGGAACCCGGACATCACCGTGAGCGAGGACCCCAGGACGACCAGGGCCCCGGATCGCTCGACCATCGTGTAGCAGGCTTCGGCCCGCGGCCTGGGCACGTTCTCGCCGAAGAAGACCACGTCGGGCTTGAGTACCCCGCCGCAGGCGGAACAGTCGACGACCTGGAACGACTCGGTGGCCTCGTCGTCCAGGACCGCGTCCCCGTCCGGGTTGACGGTGGCCAGGCGCGCGTCATCCCAGCCGGGATTGGCGGCCTCGAGCCGACGGTCCAGCTCGGTACGCGCCGTCCGCTGCCCGCACGACAGGCAGATGACCCGGTGCAGGCTGCCGTGCAGCTCGGTCACCCCGAAGGCGCCCGCCGCCTGGTGCAGGCCGTCCACGTTCTGGGTGATGATCGCGGTCAGCAGCCCGCGGCGGCTCAGGGCGGCCACGGCACGGTGACCGTCGTTCGGTGCCGCCCGGGCGATGTGCCGCCAGCCGAGGTAGCTGCGCGCCCAGTACCTGCGCCGCGCCGCGGCGCTGCCGGCGAAGACCTGATAGGTCATCGGCTGCGCGCGGCGGGCCAGGCCGGTCGGCCCCCGGTAGTCCGGGATACCGGACTCGGTGGACAGCCCGGCGCCGCTGAGGATGAGCACCCGGCCGGAGGTGACCACATCGATCAGGGTGCCGAACGATCCGGTGGCACGCGCCTGCGTCAGCTGGGTCACGCAATAACTCTATTCAGAGCGCCGCCGCCCTGATGGCCTGGGACACGGCCGCCGCGCCCTCCCGGTCGAACAGGATCGTGTAGTGGTTCATCCCGGGGACGGTCTGCGGCCGCAGCGCCGGGACGCGTTCCTGCCACGCCTGTACGGCTTCGTGCGGGATCAGCGGCGGCGGTGCGCCGAACATCCCGGCCGGGGCGGTCAGCAGCGGTGTCGGCCTCGTCAGCCGCTCCAGCGCGTCGGCGAACGGCTTTCCCGCCAGCACGTCGCGGCCGTCGGCGCGGACCGCGTCCTCGACCGCCCGCGACCGCAACTGGCCCGGCTCGCCGATCAGGTCGTAGCGGGCGTACGCCTCGACATCGGGGGTCCAGTGCGCGGCCAGGGCCGGATGCGCCCGCCAGAAGTCCAGGTACGCCTCGGTGCTGGGGAAGCTCTGCCGCAGCCGCGCGATCGCCGGGCCCAGGGTGGCGTCGAGCACCGCGTCCATGTCGGTGCCGTCCGGCACCGGCAGCGGCAGCCCTCCGTCGACCAGCACCAGACGGCGCACCAGTTCCGGGTGCGCGTCACGTGCCAGCAGCGCGACATAGGCGCCCATTGAGTGCCCTACGAGCACCGGCCGGACCCTTGAACCGCCGAAGTGGCGCAGCACCGCCACCACATCCCTGGCGTGCGTGTCCAGGCCGAACGGGCCGGGCAGGTCACGGCTGTGACCGCGACCGCGCAGGTCAGGCGCTGCCAGCGTCCAGTCGGGTGGCATATGGCGCGCGACCGCCTGCCACGACATACCCGAAGCCGTAATTCCGTGTACGGCGACCGCCACGCGCTTGCCTGTCCCCCACAGGAGCACACGCATGTCCCCGCCGTCCACTGCCACATTTAGCAGCCGGAGTTGCATGTTTCACCCTCCAACGGTCCCGGCGCTTATGGCCGGGCCGCCCATGTATTGAGCCTATTATCCGCCCTCAAGTTGATCGTGTGACGTCAAGTTCTAGATACGGTTTACCGGCAAAAGCATGCCATGCTGGACTGGGCAAGGAATGCCAGGTAAAACCAGCCATGGAGGTGGGCGGGGCATGTCTGTCGCACTTAGTTACTCGTCAGGAGAATCTGCGACGCCGTTGCTGGGCGACACGATAGGCGGCAACTTCGACGCCACGGTACGGGCGTTCGGCGATCGCGAGGCGCTGGTGGACCGGACGCCAGCGGACGGTACGGCCCGGCGGTGGACCTATGCCGAACTCGCCGCCGACGTGGACGCGCTCGCCCTCGGATTGCTGGAGGCGGGCATCGTCAAGGGGGACCGGGTCGGCATCTGGGCGCCGAACTGCGCCGAGTGGACGCTCACCCAGTACGCGACCGCGAAGATCGGCGTGATCCTGGTGAACATCAACCCGGCCTACCGCACCCGTGAGCTCGAATTCGTGCTCAACCAGTCGGGCAGCACGCTGCTCGTGGCGGCCGAGCGACTCAAGACCTCCGATTACGCCGCGATGATCGCCGAGGTGCGCCCGCACTGCCCGGACCTTGATGCCGTCGTGCTGCTCGGCAGCCCGGAATGGCACGCGCTGCTGGAACGCGGGCGCCAGGCGGACCGCGGTGCGCTCGACGCCATCGAGCTCGACACTGATGACCCCATCAACATCCAGTACACCTCGGGTACCACCGGATTCCCGAAGGGCGCGACGCTGTCGCACCACAACATCCTCAACAACGCGTTCTTCGTCGGCGAGCTGTGCAACTACACCGAGGCGGACCGGATCTGCATCCCGGTGCCGTTCTACCACTGCTTCGGCATGGTCATGGGCAACCTCTCGGCAACCAGCCACGGCGCGTGCATGGTCATCCCGGCGCCGGCCTTCGACCCGGTCGCGACCCTGCGGGCCGTGCAGGCCGAACGCTGCACCTCGCTGTACGGCGTGCCCACCATGTTCATCGCCGAGCTGTCCGTGCCCGGCTTCGCCGACTACGACCTGTCCAGCCTGCGCACCGGCATCATGGCGGGCTCGCCCTGCCCGGTCGAGGTGATGAAGCAGGTCATCGAGCGGATGGGCATGACCGAGGTAGGGATCTGCTACGGCATGACGGAAACCTCGCCGGTGTCCACCCAGACCCGTGCCGACGACTCGCTCGACCGCCGGGTATCCACCGTGGGCCGGGTCGGGCCGCACCTCGAGGTCAAGGTCATCGACCCGGAGACCGGCCGGACCCTGCCGCGCGGCACCCCCGGCGAGTTGTGCACCCGCGGGTACTCGGTGATGATCGGCTACTGGAATGAGCCGGACAAGACCGCCGAGGCCGTCGACGCGGCGCACTGGATGCACACCGGGGACCTCGCGGTCATGGACTCCGACGGCTACCTGGCCATCACCGGGCGGATCAAGGACATGGTGATCCGGGGCGGCGAGAACATCTACCCACGGGAGATCGAGGAGTTCCTCTACACCCACCCCGACATCCTGGACGCCCAGGTCATCGGGGTGCCCGACGCCAAGTACGGCGAGGAGCTCATGGTCTGGGTGCGGCTGCGCCCGGGGGCGCCC
>Ga0335085_10012855_pt1 | contig 12308 bp, 9 predicted proteins | sample Lox_Sample_45_FD_206712 | JGI IMG/M metagenome (GOLD analysis project Ga0335085, IMG submission 206712) | Soil microbial communities from Loxahatchee National Wildlife Refuge, Florida, United States - Lox_Sample_4.5 | ecosystem: Environmental > Terrestrial > Soil > Wetlands | place: USA: Florida...
ATTCCCACCTGCTAAAATAAGAGCAACTCTCGACGGAAGCGGGTCAGCAAAAAAGATGAGTTATTCAGTTGAAGCGTGGATGCCGAAATCGGTCATTCTCCTACGCGAGTACAACTACGAGAAGTTCACGTCCGATTTGATCGCTGGTGTGACGGTCGGACTCGTGGCACTCCCACTAGCCATGGCCTTTGCGATTGCGTCAGGAGTATCGCCACAAGCGGGGATTTATTGCGCGATCGTCACCGGTTTTCTGATTTCCGCGCTGGGCGGTTCCAAAACACAGATCGGTGGTCCAACCGGCGCCTTCGTGGTGGTGGTTTTGGGGATTATCGCGAAGTACGGCATCGACGGGCTGTTTACGTGCACGATGTTGGCGGGCGTGTTGTTGGTGCTCATGGGACTGACCGGGCTCGGCGCAATGGTGCGCTATTTCCCGCGCCCGGTAGTGGCCGGATTCACCAATGGAATCGCAATACTGATTGCGAGTACACAGATTCGAGATTTTTTTGGATTGCGGATGGAGCACGTGCCGGGAGACTTCTTCCACCGCATGGGGGCGATCGCCGCGAATTTCCGTACGTTGAATTGGGCGGCGACGGCCGTTGGTTTCGGGTCGTTGGTGGTGATGGTGGTCTGTGTGAAGTATTTCAAACGAGTGCCCGGAGCCATTGTGGTGTGCTTTGGCGCCACCGCGCTGGTGAGCCTGCTGCACTTGCCAGTAGAAACGATTGGGACGCGATTTGGGGGGATACCAAGCGGATTGCCGCACATGGCGATTCCCAAGCTGCAGCCGGGCCTACTGCTACATCTATTATCGCCCGCGATCACGGTGGCTATGCTTGGCGCGATTGAATCGCTGTTTTCCGCGGTAGTTTCCGACAAAATGAGCCACGACAAACACAATCCCAACGTGGAACTGGTGGCGCAGGGTGTAGCGAATATCTTCTCGCCGCTATTTGGCGGCTTGCCCGCCACTGGGGCGATCGCGCGGACCGCGACGAATGTACGCGCTGGCGCAAAAACTCCTGTAGCGGGGATGATTCATGCATTGACGCTGCTCGCGGTGATTCTGTTTGCGGCGCCTCTGGTAAAGAACCTTCCGCTGGCAGCACTGGCGGGGATTTTGTTCATGGTGGCGTACAACATGGGCGATTGGGGAGAGATCCCCGAGATTCTGAAGCTAACGAAAGCGGACATCGCCGTGTGGACGCTGACGTTCAGCCTTACGGTATTTGCGGACCTGACCATTGCGGTCGAGGTCGGCATGATCCTGGCGGCGTTCACCTTCATTCGGAAAATTTCGATGACAACGACGGTTTCGAAAGTGACGGACGAATACATCGAAGATGGGCGCGTACACATTCTGCAGGATAAAGACATCCCCGAGTACGCCGCGGTTTTCCGCATTCACGGACCATTCCTGTTCGGAGTTACGGACAAGATCTCGACCATTACCGAAAACCTGGAAGAACTCCCCCACATCGTCATTGTGCGACTGCGGAATATGACCGCGATTGATGCGACCGGAATAGCGGCGCTCGAGGAACTCGCGGATCAATTGCACAAGAGCGGGCGCACCATGTTGGTATGTGGGGCCCGGCCGCAACCCATGGCGTTGATGCAGGAGGCGGGATTCGAGCGTCACGTTGGAGCGGACAATATCTGTGAAAACATCACGATGGCGCTGCAGCGCGCCGAAGCAATTCACAGAAATGCTCTTACGCTGACGCCATCGCACATGTAAATTTCATCCAAGCTCGATGATTCTGTGCGATTGAGCACAAGGCGTGGAACTGACGGTCACTTCTGGAATTGGATGCTGTCGATAATGCTCTCGAATGCGGGTTTGAAACGCGGGTGATCCGCTTCGGGGGCCACAAAGACATAATAGTAGAGGCCTCCCGGACCGATCACCGTAACGAGCCAGTCTTTTTCGGTTCCGCCGGTGGGCGAATCGTTATGTAGGTAACTGGAGAGCGCGGCCTGACCATTGATCGAAATACTAGCAGAGGGTTGGTCGATCACCATGGCCTGGTTTTCCTTCTGTAGAGATTCGAGCAGTTTTTGCGTGCCATCGCGAAGTGGGTCGCTGCCGCGAGCCGAGGCCACGCCACCGAGCAAGCCCCAAGCTAAAACGCCCTGACCATTGCCAGAATCTATGACGCCTCCTGCGGGAACGAGCAGGAGTGCATTTTTCTTGCTGTAGTTCTTCCAGTTGGCCGGATAGGTGAGCGAGGCTTTGGCATAACGCAACGGTGTAACGTCGGCAGAAGGCGCTTCAGGCTTCGGAACATTCAGAGGGACATTGGCTCCGGGCTGCGGGCCGGGAGAAGTGGGTTTTCCCTTTGGCGGTGCGGGTAGGGCTGCCACTTCCCTTTTGATCGCTTCGAACTCGGCAGAATCCTTCTGCGCGCCTTCGGGAGCTCCGCCTAATTTCCGAACCTCCGACTCCACGCGTTCGATGCGATGGTCAGGATTGGGATGGTCTGAAAAGAATTCCGGCGGCCCTTTGGTTTCCGCCGAGGCGTTCAGGTTTTCGAAGAAGGCCGCCATAGCCCGAGGGTCGTAACCGGAGTCGTAGAGATCCTGCGTTCCCATTACATCGGCCTGCGTTTCCGCGCTGCGCGAATTGTGGAGAAGAACACTCCCGAACGTAAGTTGCCCCGCCCCTGCCGCAGCAGCACCGGCTGCGCTGCCAAAAATACTTCCTGCGGCACCCAAGATGCCCGCTCCGAGCTGGGCGTACTGAGCCTTGGTGGCCTGATTTGTGCCGTGACGCATGGCCACATGAGACAGTTCGTGAGCCATAACACCCGCCAGTTGCGCTTCATTGTCCGCAGCCTCAATCGCCCCGCGGTTGATAAAGACAAAGCCACCGGGCAAAGCAAAAGCGTTAACGGCCTTGTCGTTGACGCAATGAAATTCCCAGAGGTAATCGATGCCGCGGGTATTGAGGTGCTGAATCAAGCGCTGCCCGATTTTGGTGAGATAGGCGTCCACCTTCGGGTCATTACACATCGGTATCTTCTCCTCGACCTCATTCGCCGCTTGGCGTCCGATCTGAATGTCTTGTTGGGGAGAGAAAGTGTTGATGCCGGGCTTGAGATTGGTACGCTGCGCCCACACATTTGGGGCGACCGGAACCGTAGCGATCAAACATGCCAGTAAAACGGAACGCAGATAATGTTTTCCGATCATGGCTGCCCGGCCGAACTCATTTCCGGTGCTCGGAGCGGGTCGTTCAAATTATACGTGGGTTGGGAAAGAGAAAAAACCCAGGCGGTTTCCCACCTGGGCTTTAGAGGAGGAGCAGCACGAAATTTAACGAGCGAGTCGGGGAGCGGGTTCCGGTGGAACCGAGATACCGGGAGCTTCCACAGGGCGTCCGCCGCGAGCTTGCGACGTACGCGCAATAACCGTAGGTTCTGGACGACGCGCAGGCATGGCCAGATTTTCACCTTCGCGGACAAAGGACAGTTTGTCTTCGGAGCGGTCCCAATCGATGCAAATCAGGTCGCCGCAATGAACCTGGTCCGTAGCCAGCAGGTTGGCCATCGGATAGACCACGTGACGTTCTATGGCGCGCTTCAGATGGCGGGCTCCATAGCGCTGGTCGGTGCCTTCCTGCAGAAGGAAATCGCGTCCGGAGTCCGTGACGCGGAAGAGGAATTGGCCCTTGGCGGTCTCAAGGACGCGTTGCTGAACCATGGAGAGTTCGATATCGAGAACCTGTTCCAGTTGGGTGCGCTGGAGCGGATGAAAAACCACCACTTTGTCCAGGCGATTCATGAATTCGGGCGAAAACTTGCGGCGGGCCGCTTCCACGGCGGTGCGTTCAACTTTTTGGTCGAGATCGGTTTTCGGTTTGTCACCCGACTTGACGAAGCCATAGCCGCCGCCCATGAGTTCGGTGATTTCGACGCCACCGAGGTTGGAGGTCATGAAGATCACGGTCTGAGAGAGATCGACGCGGCGATTGTCGCCCAGAGTGAGAGTAGCCTTATCGAGCATGCCGAGAAGAAGCTGCCAAAGCGCGTCGCTGGCCTTTTCGATTTCGTCGAAAAGGAGGAAAGAAAGTTTGAGCTTATCGGAATGCGAGGCAGCCAGCGCTTCCTGAGTGATCAGCGGATGAGTTTCCCGGTGACCGAGATAGCCTGGGGGCGAGCCGATCAGCTTCGCGATCTCGTGAGAGTGTTGGAACTCGGCGCAGTCGACTTTGATGACTAACCGAGGATCGCCAAAAAGAATCTCTGCCGCCGCTTCAACGATGCGGGTCTTGCCCGACCCTGTGGGGCCGAGAAATAGCAGGTTGCCGACGGGACGGCCGGGCGAGTTCAAGCCCGCGCAAAAGACCTGGTAGAGATCGACGAGGGCTTGCACGCCCTCTTCTTGGCCAACGATCTTCGCGCGCAAAGACTGATGAAAGTCGCGAGTGTCGTTGCTGCGGATGGTGGGGTCGAGTTGATGCCGAACGGCTGCTCTCATATCTCTTACCTCGTCCGTACTGACCCTTTCCTTTAATCCCTCAGTGCGCATCAGGGCCGGCACGCGTGCGACGTCTGCAAAGGCGAGAAGAAGCATGATGGATGCCATCTCCGCGGCGATTTCCAGAGAAAAGAAAAGCCATAGCCTCAACGACATACAAATAGGGAGGTTAGAGAGCGTGTCTCAGGTTTGAGACGGCGTCGTGCAGGTGTGCCAATGTGAGAGAACCGCAGCAGTTTGTGTCTACAGGCCCATGACAAAAAGGGGCGCTCCGGTCGAAAAACGCCCACAAAAAAGGGTTTGGAATTTGAAGAGCTAGTTTAGATAGCGTCTTTCTTCTTCCGGCTCTGCAGAGTTTGTCGAGCCGCAGCCGGCGTAGTGGCAGGCAAGGCTGCCGGTTGTGTGCTCTCCTCGGAAATCGCTTCGACGGGAGTATCTTTGCCCAAGCCGTCGACATCCGGAGTGGCGGCAATCCCCTCTTCGGTGGGTGATTCCGGAGTTATGAGAGCACCCTCGCGTTCGCGAACGAAGGTGAGCTCCTTGTGAACGCCATCCCAGTCAACGCGTACCAGGTCACCCATACGCACTTGTTGGGTGGCCAGGAGGTTGGCCAACGGATAGACCAGAAAACGCTCAATGGCGCGCTTAAGGTGCCGGGCGCCGTAACGCTGGTCGGTGCCCTCCTGGAGCAGGAAGTCGCGGCCCGCATCGGTCACGCGGAACAGAAATTTGCCGGTGGCGGTGTCCAAGACACGCTTCTGGACCATGCCCAACTCGATATCCAGGACGGATTGTAGTTCATCGCGGTCCAAAGGATGGAACACGACGACTTTGTCGATGCGGTTCATGAATTCAGGAGAGAACTTGCGGCGCGCCGCCTCAACGGCGGTTCGTTCGACTTTCAGGTTGATATCGGTCTGGGGTTTGTCTTCCGACTTAATGAAACCATAACCGCCGCGGAACAATTCGGTAATGTCTGTGCCGCCGAGATTTGAGGTCATGAAGATGACGGTTTGCGAAAGGTCGACGCGGCGATTGTCGCCGAGGGTCAAAGTAGCCTTGTCGAGCATGCCGAGGAGTAATTGCCAGAGCGCGTCGCTGGCTTTCTCAATTTCATCGAAAAGCAGGAAGCTCAGTTTGAGATCCTCGCGCTGGTTGGCCGCGAGCGCTTCCTGGGTGATCAGTGGATGTGTTTCCCGGTGCCCCAAATACCCCGGGGGTGAGCCAATTAGTTTAGCAATCTCATGGGAGTGCTGAAATTCGGCGCAGTCGATCTTAATGACCGCGCGAGTGCTGCCGAACAGAATTTCTGCGGCTGCCTCGACGAGACGGGTCTTGCCCGAGCCTGTGGGTCCGAGGAATAGGAGGTTGCCAACGGGCCGGCCCGGCGAATTCAACCCGGCGGTGAACACCTGGAAGAGTTCGACGAGTGACTGAACGCCTTCATCCTGACCGACGATTCGCGCGCGCAGAGCCTTCTGAAACTCCACCGTCTCGGCGCTGCGAATATTCGGGTTGAGCGATAAATCACCTGTGGCCATGACCCCTCCTAGCGATCCCGCAATGCGGAATGCGCATTTCCCAACCGCCCGCCGCCCCGAGTGAGCCGCTTCAGATCATTCCGTTGCCGGAACTGGTCGAGCTTCACCTGGATGGTGGAATTGAGCAGGCGCAGTTGCACGAGAAGTTCGTGTGCAACCGCGGGCGATTCGGAAAGTCGCAGGACCGGTGGAAAAAGGTCCGCAAGGTCAAGGTTCAGATTGCGCAGGGACTGGACGAGCTTCTGGACGGCTGGAGATTGCGGATCGGCCAGATCGATCTGATTATTCAACTGTTCGCGCAACGAGCGCCAATTCAGTTCGACGAAGGGGTGTTTCTTGGTGACCTCGCGTACCACCGCGTCGGTGATCCGGGCGCGCTCACCCAAACGAGCCAAATGCAATTGGCGCACTTTTCCGCCGCGGCGCACATTGTGCACCAAGTAATAGGAATTGCCTTTGCGGCGAACGAAGGCCATCGCCCTCCCCCAACAGACTTTTCGGAAATCTCCGAGAAGCTGTTCCTTGGGCGTAGTGTAAGAGTATTCCACTACAGGCGTCAAGTTAGTGGGGCACGTAACAGTCAACATTTCGCCCATTATTTTTTCGCTGCGACAAATTGGAATTTCTGCTGACATGATCAGCTCTAGTTCCAGGCCTCGTTCATCGCCAAATTTGCTGGCTACGATGTTAAACACTGTGGCGAACGAAGAGTCTCTTCAGCGGGCCACGACTGAAGATGAAGAATTCCCGAAGCCCTGCTCCCGAACGCCTTCTTAAGGTTTGATGCTTCGCCTGCTAGGATGGGACATTTGCCTGAGAGGCTAGGGAGGGTTCGTATATGTCCTGGGATCCGGTGTACAAGTTGGTGAAACAAATCCCGCGCGGCCGGGTTACTACCTATGGGGCGTTGGCCAAGGCTCTGCGACTGCGCGGTGGGGCGAGAACCGCGGGAAGGGCCATGGCGGCAACGCCCTCAGGAAGAGGCATCCCGTGGCATCGCGTGGTCGGCGACCACGGTAAACTCCTCATTCCCGAACCCTACGGTTCTCTGCAACGAAAACTATTACAGAGTGAAGGCATCGAGTTGGTTGAATTTCGCGTCGCCCTGAAACGTTATCTTTGGATTCCCGGACGTGCCAGAAAAGCTCCTCTGAAACGAAAGGCTGGGGCAAAGCGTAGTACGAAAAGCAAAGCCAAGAGGTCGAGAGTTTAGCCTGCTTGGGTTAACATAAAGGCTCGCTTGCGAATCATCATGCCCAATCCCATTCTGCTCGTGGAGAACTTGGAGAAGCGTTACCAGGACGTGCACGCCGTCCGCGGCGTGAGTTTCTCGGTCGCGGAGGGTGAGGTATTCGGATTACTGGGTCCAAACGGCGCAGGTAAGACCAGCACTATCGAGGTCATCGAAGGCTTGCGCGTACCGGATAGCGGGCGCGTTTCGGTGTGCGGACTCGATCCCCAAAAGAACCCGAACGAGCTGAAAAGCGTGATTGGTGCAACGCTGCAAGCAACTTCCCTGCCGGATAAGCTGCGGGTAGGGGAAGCGATCCGGATGTTCGCCGGGTTTTACAAGAAACCGCGAAACACCGGCGAACTTTTACAACGATTCGGCCTGGAAGAGAAACGCGATAGTTTCTACAACCAGTTATCCGGCGGCCAGAAGCAGCGCTTGGCGCTGGCGATGGCGCTGGTCAATGATCCGAAGGTCCTCTTCCTGGACGAGCCTACCGCGGGACTCGATCCGCAGGTGCGCCGGGAGATTTACGCGATCATCGAAGAGCTCAAAGCCGAAAAGAAAACGATCGTCCTGACTACTCATTACATCGAAGAAGCAGAGCGGCTCTGCGACCAGGTAGCCATCGTAGATCACGGCAAGGTGATCGCGGCCGGAACGCCGCGTGAGCTGAAGCAGCGTTCCGCAAACACCACGCGCATTGAAGTGCGCCTGAGCAAGCCGGCATCCAACGGGACGCTGAAGAATCTGGATGGAGTGGTGGACGTTCGCGAATTGGAGGGCGCCTACGTATTGCATTGCCAGCGAACCGCCCCGGCGATTGTCGCGCTGGTGAAGCATCTGGAGACGGAGAACAACGAATTGACCAGTCTGGAAATTGCTACCCCTTCGCTGGAAGACGTGTTCATCGAATTGACGGGAAGGAGGCTACGCGATTGAGAACTGTTCTGACGCTCGCCTCCATGCGCATTCGCATTACGGTGCGGAATAAAGCGTTCCTCTTTTTCAGCCTGTTTATGCCCTTGGGGTTTTTCTTTTTGTATGGAAGCGTATTCGCCAAGGGAGATCCCGAAAAAGTGGCGTACTTGATGGGGCCAGTGCTTTCGCTGACGGTGATGGGAACGTTTTGGGGATTGAGCTTGCAGCTGGTCACCTGGCGGGAACAAGGGATCCTGAGGCGCTTCCGCCTGGCGCCCATTCCCGCGTCGAGCATGATCGGTTCGAGTATCGTGGCCAATTACGCGCTTATCCTGCCGACGGTGATTTTCGAGCTGTTGCTCGCGCGATTCGTTTACCACGTCACAGCCTTCGGCAACCTGGTCAGCCTGTTCGCACTGGTCATTCTGGGGATTACGTCTTTCGGCGCGCTTGGACTGATTGTTGCAAGCGTCACGAATACAGTGCAGGAAACACAGATCATCAACCAACTGTTGTGGCTGGCATTCCTTTTCTTGTCGGGAGCTACGCTGCCATTGGCCATGCTTCCGCGGGCAGTGCAGCGGATTGGGTTGTTTTTGCCAGCCACGTATCTTGTAAGTGGAATCCAGCGCGCCATGGTCTATCGGCAAAACGTGTTCTCGTTGGGAGTGGAACTCGGTTCTCTGGCGGCTTGGGGAGCACTGGCATTCTTCATCTCTTCCCTGCTGTTCCGCTGGGAGCCAGAAGCAAAACTGCCGCGCAACGCGAAGCTGTGGGCTATGGCAACGATTCTGCCTTTTATCGTGCTGGGAATTTGGGAGAACCAGAATGGCAAGCTGCTGTCCACAGCCGCGTCAATGATATCCGATCAGCCCGCGAAGGGTGCGCCTGCGCCCGCGAAAACTCCGTAACCGCGCCAAATTGGTCCGATTTTCAGAAGATACACCGCCAAAATGGCTGAAAAACGCCTGATGACAATGCGTTCATTTCATTGACGCTCTTGCCCGGCTGACTTATTCTCAAATTGCGAGCTGGCTACATCCGAATTACCTACAGGGAGGCACGACCATGCCGGTACAAAAGACAGACAAGATTTGGCACAACGGAAAATGGATCCTCTGGGATGATGCGAAGCTCCACGTTCTGACGCATGCTGTCGGCTACGGCTCAGCCGTTTTCGAAGGCATTCGCTGCTACGATACCCCGCAAGGGCCGGCAATCTTCCGGCTGCGTGAACACATGCAGCGGTTGATTAACTCGGGGAAGATCTACCGCATGGAATTTGCGTATTCGTTGGACGATTTCTGCAACGCCGCGTGCGAACTGGTTCGGCTCAACAAAATGGGCGCCTGTTACGTGAAGCCGATTGCGCTGCGCGGCTACGGAGAGGTCGGCGTGAATCCGCTGAGCTCGCCGCTTGAAATTTACATGGCGTGTTGGCAGTGGGGCGCTTATCTCGGGCCCGATGCACTTTCCAAGGGCGTGGACGTGTGCGTAAGTTCCTGGACGCGTATCGCACCGAACACGTTGCCCGCCATGTCAAAGGCCGCGGCGAATTACATGAACTCGCAACTCATCCGCATGGAAGCGTCATTGAACGGTTTCGCGGAGGGCATCGCGTTGGACGCGGACGGCCATGTCAGCGAAGGCTCCGGTATGAATATTTTTCTGGTGCACGACGGGGCGCTGATTACGCCACCGCTCTCGGCCAGCATCCTTCCAGGTATTACGCGCGACTCCATCGTAAAAATCGCCGGCGATTTGAATATTCCGGTGAAGGAATCGGTGATTCCGCGCGAGATGGTTTACCTGGCCGACGAGGTGTTCTTTGTCGGCACCGCCGTGGAGGTGACGCCAATCCGATCGATCGACAAGATCACGATCGGGAGCGGCGTTGCCGGCCCGGTCACGCGACGGATTCAGGAAGAGTTCTTCGCACTGACCAGTGGAAAGAAAGTCGATCGCCATCACTGGCTGACTCCGGTGAATGCGCCGGTGGCCGCCGCTCGCTAACAAGCTTCAACACGCTCGATCTTCCTGGAAGGGGTACAGTCCGAATGTGCCCCTTTTTTTGGGGTTTAAGCGACCGCTGACGCTCCGGAACACCTGACCTTCTGCTTCCTAGCGGACCTCGCACTTTCCAGCTAAGATTCCTTCGTTACGTTGTACATGTGGCGACCCGGGAGGCCTTTGGATGTACAACCTTACCCAAAAGCTGATTGCGGAGTTTCTCGGTACCTTTGCGCTGGTTTTCTTCGGAGCGGGCGCAATTTGTGTGGATTTTCATCTGCGGAATTCCGGCGGGCTCGGGTTGCTGGGCATCGCTCTGGCGAGTGGCTTGGCATTTGCCATCATGGTTTCGGCATTGGGTCACATTTCTGGCGGGCACTTCAATCCAGCGATCACGATCGGATTTTGGGTCACCCGCAGGCTGTCGACGCTGGATTCGCTAGCCTATTGGGGGGCGCAACTGCTCGGCGCCGTCGCGGCGGCGTTTTTTCTGAAGATGGTCGTCCCCGAGGACATCGCCAATAACGTTTTCCTTGGCACGCCAGAACTGATGCGAGACTTCCCGCGCTGGTCCGGGATGGCGCTGGAGGGTATAGCCACGTTCTTTCTGGTGCTGGTGGTGTTTGCAACTATGGTAGATGAGCAAGGATCATTCCGGTCGGTCGCGGGATTCGGTATCGGCCTTACCGTTACCCTAGGGATTCTTGTAGCGGGACCGCTTACCGGCGGGGCGCTTAATCCGGCTCGGGCGTTCGGCCCGGCCTTGGCGTCGAATCACTGGCTGAATTGGGGCATTTATTGGGTCGGCCCTCTGGGAGGAGGCTTCCTGGCCGGTCTTTTATACGATTCGCTATATATACGAAAAACGGAAGAGTAAACCAGCCAAGAGAGTCCCTGTGTGCCTGTCCGGTAGGCTAGGTAACTAAGCGGCCAACCCATTTCCCCAGTGTTATTGTTGCGCCTCCCGTAGGGTGCTAGGTTCAGAGAGGAAACGCATTCTTGCGGGGTGTCTGCTCATGGCTCTAAGCATTGATGACTTGTTGCGCCGCGCTGTTGAAAACAAATCGTCCGACTTGCACCTGAAGGTTGGCAACCACCCGTATTTGCGCGTAGACGGACTGCTGACTCCGCTGACCGATGTGCCGCGCATCACGCCGGAAGAAATGCTGTCGATGGCCTTCAGTATGATGACTAACCGGCAAAAACAGAAATTCAAAGAAACCGCAGAATTGGATATGGCATACGGTGTGGCGGGCCTGGGCCGATTCCGCGTGAACGTATTTCAGCAACGTGGAAACGTGGGAATGGTGTTGCGCGTTATTCCTACCAAGATTCGCACCATTGAGGAATTGAACCTTCCCCCGGTCATTTCGAAGATCTGCGAAGAGCAACGCGGGTTGGTGCTGGTAACCGGGACCACGGGTTCCGGTAAGTCCACGACACTGGCCTCCATGATCGACCGTATCAACGCCAGCCGCTCCGACCATTTAATTACGATTGAAGACCCCATCGAATTCTTGCATCGCGATAAGCGCAGCTTCATCAATCAGCGCGAGGTCGAAGTCGACACCGCAAACTTTTCCACGGCGCTGCGCGCTGCACTGCGTCAAGACCCCGACGTGATTCTGGTCGGCGAAATGCGCGACCTTGAGACTATTTCAACGGCTTTGCTAGCGGCGGAAACCGGCCACTTGGTGTTCTCCACATTGCACACCTTGGACGCCACAGAAACGATCCAGCGTATTATTGCGGTCTTTCCTCCACCGGAGCAGAAACAGATTCGCTTGCAGATGGCTGCGACGCTGAAGGCCGTAATTTCCCAACGCTTGGTTCGCCGCGCAGACGACAAAGGCCGCGTGCCTGCCGTGGAAGTAATGATCGCCACCGCGTACATCAAGGATTGCATCATCAATCCGGATAAGACGCGCTTGATTCACGATGCGATTGCCGCCGGTACGTCCCAGTACGGCATGCAGACATTCGACCAGTCGCTGTTTGACTTGTACACGAAGGAATTGATCACGTTGGACGAAGCTTTGATGCGCGCGTCGAACCCCGACGAATTCAAGCTGCGCATTCAGGGTATTCGTTCCGCCGCCGACGCTGCGCGCGAAGAAATG
>Ga0335085_10012856_pt1 | contig 12307 bp, 13 predicted proteins | sample Lox_Sample_45_FD_206712 | JGI IMG/M metagenome (GOLD analysis project Ga0335085, IMG submission 206712) | Soil microbial communities from Loxahatchee National Wildlife Refuge, Florida, United States - Lox_Sample_4.5 | ecosystem: Environmental > Terrestrial > Soil > Wetlands | place: USA...
AGTGTCTGCAGCACGTCCATTGCCCCAGCACAAATCCGACCGAAAGCTGCAGCTCATCCTGGAGCGCGCGGCGGAGGTGTTTGCGCGAAAGGGATTTGAGGGCGCGTCGATGCGGGACCTGAGCCGGTCGACGGGCATGTCGCTGGCGGGGCTATATCACTATGTGCCGAGCAAGCAGCAACTGCTGCACCGCATCCAGATGGACGCGTTCTCGCGGATTTTGGAGCGGCTGGAGGAGCGACTGAGCGGTGTGAGCGACCCCGAAGCGCGTGTTCGCGTGCTGATTGAAAACCACCTGGAATATTTTCTGGCGCATCCGGACGAAATGAAAGTATTCACGCACGAGGCGGAGGCGCTGGAGGGAAGCTACCGCAGCGAAGTCGGCGCCATCAAGAGGCGGTACTACGATCTGGCCATGCAGCTCTTCCGCGAACTGCAGAGCGCGGGAAAGGTGCGCGAGCTGAATGCGCGAGCGGCTGTGCTGGCGCTGTTTGGGATGATGAACTGGATCTATACCTGGCACCGTCCGGGAACGGATCCGGGAGCGGGTGAGCTGGGGGAGATGTTTGCGGACATCTTTTTGCACGGAGCGCTGGCGGCGGGAGCCCGGGAAGCGGGCGGAAACGGCCGCGCGCAAAAAGCGGGGGCAGCCGCGGCTGCGGGGCGAATTTCGAAAGACACGACAAAAGAGAGGAAGGCGGGCAATGGCCACAATCGAGGCAATTGAGCAGAAGCAACTGGTGCAGTACCGGGTGGAAGACGGGCTGGCGATTTTGGAAATGACGGACCCGCCGGCGAATACGTACACGCACGAGATGATGAAGCAACTCGACGAGGCCATCCTGAAGGCGCGGATGGACGAGAGCGTGTACGTGCTGATTCTGCGCGGAGCGGGCGAGAAATTCTTTTCCGCGGGGGCGAACATCGCCATGCTGCAGAAGGCGGATCCCCAATTCAAATACTACTTTTGCCTGCACGCCAACGAGACGCTTTCGCGCCTGGAGCAGACGCCGAAGCTGGTGATCGCGGCGCTCAACGGACACACCGTGGGCGGCGGGCTGGAGATAGCGATGTCGTGCGACATCCGGCTGGCGAAAAAGGAAGGCGGAAAGATCGGGCTGCCGGAAGTGAACCTGGGCGTGCTGCCGGGCACGGGCGGGACGCAGCGGCTGCTTCGCGTGGTGGGGCGGTCGCGTGCGCTGGAAATGATGGTCACAGGACGCACAATGGGCTTCGAAGAGGCGCAGGAGATGGGCCTGATTCACGATATTTACGAGCGGGACACGTTCTGGGAAGACGTGAAGTCCTACGCGCGGCAGTTCTGCCCGCCGAACAAGGCGGCGCGCGCGGTGGGGCGGATCAAACGGTCGGTGGTCAGCGGCGCGGAGATCGGCTTCCAGGAAGCGCTGGCGCTGGAACGGGAGTTGCAGCAACTGCTGTTCACCAGCGAGGACGCGAAGGAAGGACTGGCGGCGTACGTGGAAAAGCGGCAGCCGGTGTTCAAAGCAAAGTAGGTGAAGCAGCGGCGGGTGGCGAGCACATCTGAAGATAGAAGCGGGGCGGCTGAAGTACTGAGGGATGGAGAGGGCGATGAGGATATTGGCGGATTATCTGCGGGACGGATTGAAGCTCATCATCGTGGGATTCAATCCGGGCGAGGCCTCGGCGCGCGCGGGGCATTATTACGCGGGGCGCGGAAACACGTTCTGGCCGCTGATGTATGAGTCGGGACTCATCCCCGAGCCGCTGGAGCCGGAAGATGACCGGCGGCTGCTGGAGTTCGGGATCGGGCTGACGGACCTGGTGAAGCGGCCGTCGCGCGGAATCGAGGAAATCCGGCGGGAGGATTACACGGAAGGCCGGGTGATCCTGGGACAGAAGCTGGAGCAGCACGCGCCGCGGGTGATCGCGTTCAACGGGAAACTGGTGTATGAGAAATTTTCGGGACGGCCGGTAAAAATCGGGGCGCTGAAAGAAAAGCTGTACGGGGCGCAGGTGTACGTGCTGCCTTCGACCAGCGGGCAGAACACGACGGAGACGCATACGGAAAAGCTGCAACATTTCCGGCAGCTTGCGGCGCTGGTGAACGGGCATCCGACGCATGCGCCGGCGCGAAGCGCGGGAGCCGCGCGGGCAAAAGGGGTGGGCCGTGACTGAAGCGGCGACGGCGCAGGCACCGGTGCTTCTCGAATCGGTGCGCGAGGGAGTGCTGACGCTGCGCATGAACCGTCCGGACCGGCTGAATGCGCTGAACACGGAATTGGGAGACGCGCTCGCGGCCGGAGTCGAGCGCGGAGCCGCGAATCCGGCCGTGCGCGTGATGATTTTGACGGGAGAAGGACGCGCGTTCTGTTCCGGCGGCGACCTGGCGATGATCAAAGCCTACCGCGAGGCGGGGCGCGCCGCGGAGCTGGAGCCGCTGCTGGCGGCAGGTTCGAAGCTGATCCTGGCTCTTCGCACCACGGAAAAGCCGGTGATCGCGGCGGTCAACGGGCACGCCGCGGGAGCGGGAATGAACGTGGCGCTCGGATGCGACTTACGGATTGCGAGCGAAGAGGCGATGTTCGGGCAGAACTTCACGAAGGTGGGGCTGGTGCCGGATTTCGGCGGGACGTATCTGCTTCCGCGGCTGGTGGGCGAAGCGCGCGCGGCATGGATGTTCTACACGGGGCAGATGATCAGCGCGAAGGAGGCGCTGCGCATGGGCGCGGTGGACTATGTCGTCCCCGCGGCGGAAGTGATGCCAACGGCGGAAACGCTGGCGCGTCAGATCGCGGCCGGGCCACCGCTGGCGGTGGGGGCAGTCAAGCGGGTTCTGTTCGGCGCGCAGCGGGTGGAACTGGAACGCGCGCTGGAGATGGAGGCGCAGCAGCAGGCCAAATGTTTCGCTTCGGAAGATTGTACGGAAGGGATTCGGGCGTTTTTTGAGAAGCGAGCGCCGAAATTTGCGGGGAAGTAACAGGACGGAAAGGAAGGATCATGCCGGCAACAAAGATTACAAATTTTGACGACTGGGTGGACCTGTTCCGGGAATGGCAGAAGGACATCAACGTCGCATACCCGGAAATCACGGGCTACAAATTCGAGGCGAAGTTCGGGCCCATGCGGTCGAACGAGATCGAATTCGGGCATTACAAGGGCCAGCCGAAGTGGCGGCGTGTGATTGACGTGCCGGACCAGCGCGTGCGCGACGCGCTGATGAACCTGATCATCTACCAGGGGGACACGGAATTCGCGTCGGTGGAGCAGCAGCGGCGGCTGTTCGAGACCGCGCCCTCCGAGCACGACCGGCAATCGCTGTGCCGCGTGGTGACGGAAGAGATGCGGCACGGGTGGCAGATGTGCCACCTTCTGATCCACCAGTTCGGGCACGGCGGGCGCATCGAAGCGCAGAAGATGCTGGAGCGGCGCGCGTTTGAGAGCAAACGGCTGCTGGGCGCGTTCAACCAGGACGTGCGCAACTGGCTGGATTTCTTCACTTACACGGATTTTGTGGACCGCGACGGGAAATTCCAGCTCACCATGCTCAGCTATTCGGCGTTCGAGCCTCTGGCGCAGTCCATGACGCCGATGTTGCGCGAGGAATCGTTCCACCTGGGCACTGGTCAGGACGGGCTGAAGCGTGTGGTGAAGGCCGGTGTGGTGCCGCTCAGCGTGGTGCAGAAATACATCAACAAATGGATTCCGGTGAGCTACGACCTGTTCGGAGTGGACCGCTCCAGCTCGGCCCACTGGTTCTACGTGTGGGGGCTCAAGGGCCGCTACGACGAGCCGCGCAATGAAAAACCGGCGGACCTGGGCCACATCAACGAGCACAGCCGCGAGCTCTATCACCAGGAGTGCGCGCAACTGGTGGAGCAGATCAACAAGCACGTGCCCGCGGGCCAGCCGAAACTCTATGTGCCGAGCCTCAAATTCAACCGGAGGATCGGTGAGTTTGCGGGACAGCGCTGGTGCGTGCACGGCACGCAGATGGACGAAAAGGCGTACGCGGAGCACCTGAAGGAAGTGTTGCCGGGCGAGGCAGACCTGAAGCTGCTGGCCGACATCGAGGCCAACGAGCCCCAGTGGATCGCGCCGAAACAGCCGTCCGCAGAACCGCTGCCTTCCTGAAGGCAGCCGGGCCGGAGGAGGAAGAGTTGCCGGAGACGACCACAGTGGGGGGCAATCTGCGCGTCGATTCGAAGGAGCGCGTCGCGCGGGTGACGATCGACCGGCCACCGCTGAACATTCTCGACATCGGGATGGTTGCGGAGATCGGCGAGCAGTTGGTAAGGCTGCCGGCGCATCACGAATTCATCGTGTTCCAGGGGGCGGGAAACTGCTTTTCGGCGGGAGCGGATGTGGCGGACCACACGCCGGAGCGCGTGGGACGGCTGCTGGGTGCGTTCCATCACGTGTTCCACGAGATGGGAGCCGGCCACGCCGTGACCGTCGCGGCGGTGGCGGGACATTGCCTGGGTGGCGGATGCGAACTGGCGATGTGCTGTGATTTTATCCTGGCGGAGGAATCGGCGACGTTCGGCTTTCCGGAAATCAAACTGGGTTGCTTCCCGCCGATCGCGATGGTGGCGCTGCCGCGGATGATGCCGGGGCATGCGGCGTTCGACCTGATCCTCACGGGGAAAACAATCAGCGCGCCGGAAGCCAGCGCTCTGGGCATGGTCACGCGCGTGGTGCCGGATGGCGCGCTCGCGAATGCAGTCGAAGGCCTCTTGGGAGAAATGAAGCATTTGAGCCCGGCGGTGCTCCGGCTGACGCGGCGGCTGACGCGTACCGCGGGATTCAAGGACGAGGAAAAGGAACTGACGGAGATTGAAAACCTGTACCTGGATGAATTGATCCGGACGAAGGATGCGGTGGAAGGGGTACGAGCGTTTCTGGAAAAGCGGGCTCCGGTGTGGACGGGGCGGTAGGAAAAAACGCCGGCGGGAAGCCGGCGGCACAAAATGGCGAAACTGAAATTCCTGCACAAGCCGAGTTGAACGTCGTGCCGCAAAGCAAGAGGTCTCTTGCTGGAAGAGGGCGCGGAGCTGGAGTTGCGGGACATCGGAAAAGAGCGGCTGACGGAGAGCGAACTCGACGCGCTGATCGGCGCGGAGGATTACCGGAAATTCCTGAATCCGCGGAATGAACTTTACCGCGAGCGCAATATGGGGGAGAAACCCCCGGCGCGCGCAGAGGCCATCCGGCTGATGGCGGGAGAACCGAATCTGGTGCGGCGGCCGCTGGTCATCGCGGGGGGGCGCGTGGTGCTGGGATATGATGAGGCGGCGCTGCGCGGCCTGGCGGGGGCCGCGGGCGCGCGGAGCTCCCGGAAGAAGGCGCGGTAAACGGCGCTGAGCGCGCCGCCAAGATACGTGCAACCCATCATCGACATCCATGTGCACATACAGCCGCTGCGGCAGTTTCGCGCGGAGGCGATTGCGCAGGCGCGGCACGGGCACCCCAACTGGGCGCAGGTGGAGGAATTCTGCGAGAGTCCGGCGGCGTTCTTGAATTACCTGGACGCCGCAGGAGTGGAACGCGCGGGATTAATCAACTACGTCAGCCCGGAAGTGACGGGATTCACCGCTGAGGTGAACGATTGGGTGGTGAAGTACGCCTCGACGGACCCGCGAAGGCTGATCGCGTTCGGGTCCGTGCATCCGCGGCACACCGCCAATGCGGCGGCGGAGACGGACCGGCTGGCGGCGCTGGGAATCCGCGCGCTGAAGATTCATCCCTCGCATCAATGGTTCGCGCCGAACTCGTACCGCGGCGAGCTGCCCGCGCTCGGGAAAGTGTACGAGCGGGCGCAGGCACACCGGATGCCGGTGATGATCCACACGGGCACATCGGTGTTCACCGGCGCGCGTAACGTTTACGCGCAGCCCATGCTGGCCGACGACATCGGAGTGGATTATCCGGAGCTCGTCGTCATCCTGGCTCATGGCGGACGGCCTCTGTGGATGAACGAGGCATTTTTCCTCTTACGGCGGCACGCCAATTTCCACATGGACATTTCGAGTATTCCGGCGCGGAGGCTGCTGGAATATTTTCCCCGCATCGAGGAGATTGCGGACAAAGTGTTGTTCGGCACGGACTGGCCGGGATTCGGGATGAACGATCTGCGGACGGGGATCGAAGCGTTCCGCGCGCTGCCGATTTCGGCGGAGGCGCAACGGAAGATTCTGTACGACAATGCCGCGCGGCTATTCCCGGAGTGAGGGGCAGATGCCAACCATGGAAGGAAAAGAAGGCAAGCTGTGGATTGACGCGTACGTGAAGAATGCGGGGACGTTCTCTGGAGTGATGAAAGCGGTGCGGGCCCTCGTCAAGGAAACGGCGGCAGGCTGCGAGGAGTACGTGAGCCCCTGGAAGACTCCCGCGTTTGATTCGAACGGACCGCTGTGCGTCTTTGTGATGGGGAAGGAGCATGTGACGCTGGCGTTTTTGCGGGGAGCGATGCTTCCCGATCCCGAGAAGCTGCTCGAGGGCAAGGCGAAAGGCGTGCGCAACATAAGGCTGCGGACCGTGGCCGATGTCGAGCGGCCGGGCGTCAAGCGGCTGATTGCGGAGGCGGCGAAGTTGAACAAGAAAAATCCGCCGTCGGGCAAAATGGTGGGAATGGACAAGAGAAGGAAGAGTGCGGCAAAGAAGTAGGTAGCGGAGCGCGGGTTGTGTCCGCGCCGGGATCCGGTGTGGGCCGCGGAAAGGAGAGGGCGGAAGTCCGCTCTCGCACTCGAAGGCCTTCGTGCCGCCGCTGGATCGCGCCGGAGTGGGAATGGAGATTCGTACGATTGCCGTGATCGGAGCAGGAGCGATGGGCAGGGAAATCGCACGCGAGGCGCTGGCGGCGGGCTACCGCGTGATTCTGGAAGATGTGCTGCCGGACCGGCTGGCGGCGGCGAGGGAGGAGTTGCACGCGCGGCTCGATGGATCCGCGGGTGTGGGGTTTTCGACCGCCGCTTCCGTGGATGTGGCCTGCCGCGAAGCGGAAATCGTGATTGAGACGCTGCCGGAAGAAACGGAAATGAAGATCGACGTGTTCTGCATCCTGGAAAGGTTCGCGCGGCCCGGAGCCATCCTGGCGACGAACGCGCGGACGATCGCGGTGAGCGATCTGGCGGCGGTGACCACGCGCGGGGAACATTGCGTGGGGCTGCGATTTCCCGAAAACGAGTCGGGAAAAGCGTTCCTGGAAATCGTGCCCGGCCGGGAAACCAGCAAGGAAACCGTGGAAGCATGCCGGGAGATGGGGCGGCGGATGGGGCGTGAGGTGGTGGTGACGCTCGAGGCGCCGGGCGAGCCGGCGAAATGAGCGGGAAAAAGGAAATCCGGATTGTGCAGGGCGATCTGACGGAGATGGACGTGGATGCGATCGTCAACGCGGCGAACAACGATCTGCAGCTCGGCGCGGGAGTGGCGGGAGCGATTCGCAGAAAGGGCGGGCCGTCGATCCAGAAGGAGTGCGACGAAATCGGGAGCATTCCCATCGGCGCGGCGGCCATGACCGGCGGAGGAAACCTGAAGGCGCGGCACGTGATCCACGCGGCGAGCATGCAGCTGGGAGGAAGGACGACGGCGGAATCGCTGCGCGGCTCGACGGCGTGGTCGCTGCGGCTGGCGCGGGAGCACGGGCTGAAATCGGTGGCGTTTCCCGCCGTCGGGACCGGCATTGCGGGATTTCCACTCCGGGAGTGCGCGCAGATCATGCTGCGTGAGTCCGTAGCACACCTGAAGGGCGAAACGCCGGTGGAATCGGTTTATTTCGTGCTGTTCGACGCTCCGGCTCTGGACGCGTTCCAGAGCGTGTGGAAGGAGATGCAGTCGAAAGGCGAAGGATTGTGAACGGAAATCTGGAGAGAGTGCTGGCGGAACTCGCTCGGTACGAGCATCCCTTGTTCGCGTTCGATGCGCGCGAGGCCGGCGACGCGGTGGAAGTGTTGATCGAATTCCGGGGAGCGGAGCCGGCGGTGCACACGTACGTGTATTCGCTCCAGCCGCGAGACATAGAAAACGCGCAGTTTCCGTGGACCTTCCAGCGGCAGCTCTACGACTGCCTGCACGATTACGTGGTGGAAATGTTTACGCGCAATCCGCAGTGCCGGGACTGAGGCGGGCGTGGCTGCGGGTTCCTCTCCTTCTCTTCCTCCCGAACGCACACCGCTGGCGGAATTGCTTCTGGAGCGAATCCGCGCCCGCGGTCCGATTCCGTTTTCCGAGTACATGCGCGAGTGCCTCTATCACCCGGATCATGGGTACTACGCGCGCCCGGAGGCGCGGCGATTTCCCGACTACTACACGAGCCCGGAGGTGCATCCGGTGTTTGGGCGGCTGGTGGCGCGTCAACTCGCGGAAATGTGGGAGCGACTGGGGCGTCCCGGCGAGTTCCTGGTGGTGGAAGGCGGAGCGGGAGTGGGGCGGCTGGCGGGGCAAATCCTGGATTTCGCGGAGCGCGAGCTGCCGGAGTTTTTCTCGGCGCTCCGTTACGTTGCGGTGGAGGCGGGCGCGGCGCGGAGGTCGGTGCAGCAGCGGGCGATCGGGCGCCACCTGGAGACGGGGCGCGCGAAATCAAGCGCGGAGCTGCCGGAGAGGATTCCGGCAGGATGCGTGTTGTCGAATGAATTGTTCGACGCGCTGCCCGTGGACCGTGTGGTGCGGCAAGGGCGCGGCCTGCGGGAAATCCGAGTCGGAGAACGCGGCGGATGGTTTGCAGAGGAGATGGCGGAGTGCTCGCCGCGGGTAACGGGTTTTTTTGCGCGCCAGGGAGCGCGGTTGGCGGAGGAGCAACAGGCGGAGGCCGGATTGGAGGCTTGCGAATGGCTGGTGGAAGCGGGACGGCGGCTCGATCGCGGATTTGTGCTCACCATCGACTACGGACACGAGGCCCCGGAGCTGTACAACGCGCGGCACATGCGCGGAACCCTGCTGGCGTACCGCGAGCATCGCGCGACGGAAGATTACTATCAGGCTCCCGGCCTGCAGGATTTGACGGCCCACGTGAGTTTTACGGCGCTGGATTTGTGGGGACGCGATGCGGGACTGGAGCGCACGGGGTTGGCGAGTCAGACGCGCTTCCTGCTGGCGCTGGGTCGCGGGAATGAGTTTGCGGACATATACGACCAGGGGCAGACGGAGACGGAGCGGCTGCGTTCGCGGCTGATGTGGAAGACGCTAATCTATCCGGAGGGGATGGGGGAGACGTTTCAGGTGTTCATCCAGCATAAAGCAGTGGAGGCTCCTGTGTTGACGGGCTTGAAACAGTTGTAGGCCGGCAGGATTCCGTACTACGGGTTGCTTTTGGGTGGGCCGAGCTTGAAGGGCTGCGCCGTATATTTCGCCACCTCATCCTGGGCGCCGCCGGTGTTGTCGCGGGTTTCGCGCGCGCGGGCGTATTCGTTCATCGCGCGGTCTCGCAGGCCGGAGAGGTCGTAAATCTTGCCGATGTAGATGTGGCTCCAGACTTCCACCCATTTGGGATCTAGGTCGCCATCGAGCGCTTCGCGGAACGCTGAGGCCGCGGCCTGATAATTTTTCTGATAGAAGCAGGCTTCGCCGAGGCGGAAGTGGGCGAGCGAGCTGTTGCGCTGCACGTCTATGGCGTGCTGGTACTGCTGGATGGCCTGATAGAGGTCGCCGCGCTGGGCGTCCTCCTCGCCGCGTGCGATGAGCGCGCGCAGGCGGAGCTTGGGGCTGGACTTGAGCAGCTCGTTATTCGGGTCGATCGTAATGCCCATGGGCTTGGGGCGGCCAAACGTGTCCACGTTGAATTCGGTGCGCGTGCCGGTCACCTGAATCGTCTTGAGCTCCGGGTTTCCCTCGGTGGCGATCTTCATTTCCACCGGCATATTGAAGGTTTCCAGCTCCTGAGAGATGGTGCCGCGGATGGCGAAGCCCTTCTTCAGGCGGTAGACGACATAATTCAGCTTGAATTCGGGGACGCCGGTGGAATTGAGCCACTGCGCGAAAAAGGCAGCCATGTTTGGCGGCGTCTTCTTCTCGGCCTGGGCGCTCTGCTGCGCGAATTGGTCGGCCAATGCCTGGAACTCATCGAGGCGGACGTTCTTCCCCGCGTATTGCTGATAGAAGGCGTGAAGCAAATCGGTGAAGGTCTTGTCACCGAGAGTGGCCTGGAGCATGTGGAAGATCATCGCGCCCTTATTCTGGACGATGGAGCGATATTCGGGCGTGTAAGGCTTCAGCTCGGAGGCATGAGCGATGGGCGCAGTCTGCTCGTACATGAGCGCACCGACGGCATAATCCTCCAGCGCCAGGTCGAGCGCCTCGCGGCCCGAGGTGCTCTCCACGTAGAGGGCCTCAGCGTAACGCGCGAGCCCATCGGTAAGCCACACGTCGTCTGCGGTGGCGGCCATCACACTGTTCCCAAACCACTGGCCGGCGGCAAGCTGGGTGAGCAGACGCGAATTCGTGTGCGGGTCCCAGTCGCGCGGGTCTAGGAGCATGAACCCGGGCGCGGAGTAGCTGGTCAGCGTGCCCGCCGGGAGCTCGGCGATCGTGAAATGATTGCGGTCCTGCGGGCCAAACACCGACGAGCAGAACGACAGGGCATTGGAAAGCGATTGGGCATAGGTGTCGGCGAGCTTCGCATCGGATAGCGCCGCTGGCGGCCCGAAGAGAGTGACGCTCAACCCACCGGCCTGTGCTTCCTGCGTCTTCCATGGGCCGGCGAGGAAGGAGCCGGCCGGCTGGGGCGTCTTCACATGGAAGGTGTAGAGCAGACCGATGATTCCCTTGTCGGCGGGTTCCGTCTTCTGCTTGGGTTTGGTTTCGCCGGGCTTGGGGGGAGCGGGCTCGGCGAACAGGATGGTGCGCTTCTGCGGCGGCTCGGCATCACCGGTGCCAACAACCATGATGTTTTCCGAGGTGATGATGTTGAACTCCGCGGTGTATGCGCCGCCGGGATACTCCACCAGAGGAAACCATCGTCCGGCGCGCAGCAGGATGGCGCTTTCGTCGCCAACGTATGCCAGGCGCACGCCGCGCACGGGACTGGTCTCGTCATTAATCAGCGGCCCGGAGTAATCCACAATGATGGTGAATGGCTGACCGGGAAGCACCGTCTGCGGCAGCGGAACCATGATGCGCATGGGCACCTTCGAATCGCGGTCGAAGTGGAGGGCGCGGCCGTCGGCAAGCGTTACATTCTGGATTCCCAAATCCTGGTGAAGCTGAAGTGTGAGGAGAGCGGAGGGCTCCACCGCCTCGATCTGAATGATGGCGCGCGCAGAAATCGAGTGCTGCTTGAACAGGAGAGCCGCGCTCACGTCGTAATGCACGGCACGGAAGGAAATGCGCGCCGGGGCCTGTTCCTGCGCGGAGGAAGCACGTGCGAATAGCAGGAAAGCTGCGGCGGCAACCGTCAGTACGGCGGATACCAGGGCTCGGCGCATAGGCTCCAGTTTACTCCCATCTAGGACGGCAAATTGGGGCCGGGCGTTGCTTGGGAGGAAAGCATTTCGCAGACCACATCGGCGGCGCGCGCGATCGCGTCGCCGCGCGGGCCGTGGAGCCGGGCCTCTACGCCCGACAGTTCGCTGCGCATGGTTTCGCGCGCCTCCGGCGAGTCGAGAAGCCTCCCCACTTCGCGCGCCAGCGCCGGACCCGTGAAATCGTCCTGAATCAATTCCGGAACGACCGGCCGCCCGGCAATCAGATTGGTCATGGCGAAAAACGGCGCGCGAATCAACGGGCGCGCGATGGCCGCGGTGAGGGGCGAAACTCGATACACAACCACCGTGGGAGCGCCGCACAGCGCGGCTTCCACGGTGGCGGTCCCGCTCGACACGATGGCGACATCGGCCGCGGAAAGAACATCGTATGCCGCGCCGGACGAGATACGGATGTTCAGCGCGGGATCGAGCGCGGGAGCGAGCGATTCATCCGGCAGGCCCGGCGCCGCGGCGAGCACAAATTGAACGGGACGAGCGGCGGCCAGTTGGCGGCAGCCTTCCAACAGGGGAGGGAGGTTGTGCGCGACTTCCGCGGGACGGCTGCCGGGCAGCAGGGCCACCACAGGGCGGGCCGGGTCCAGCGAGAGACGCGAGAGGAATTCGTCGCGGGAGCAGGAAGGTTTGACGCGGCCCACGAGCGGATGGCCGATGTATTCCGCGTTCACTCCGTTTTCCCGGTAAAAATCCATTTCAAACGGGAAGATGCAGAGGGCGCGCTCGAATCTCCTGCGCACCACCCGCACGCGCCACGGGCGCCACGCCCAGAACTGCGGAGCGATGAAATAAAGATTGCGCACGCCGCGCCGGCGCAGATGGCGGGCGAGCCGCAGATGGAATCCCGGAAAATCGAC
>Ga0335085_10012858_pt1 | contig 12306 bp, 10 predicted proteins | sample Lox_Sample_45_FD_206712 | JGI IMG/M metagenome (GOLD analysis project Ga0335085, IMG submission 206712) | Soil microbial communities from Loxahatchee National Wildlife Refuge, Florida, United States - Lox_Sample_4.5 | ecosystem: Environmental > Terrestrial > Soil > Wetlands | place: USA...
TTGCTCAGTCATCCCGCCGTGGCGGGACTCCTTCGCCGAAGCCTCGCCAAAAATCAAAAATCCTCCCCCTGAACCCTGAGGGCCTCCTCACCCCGGCCCTCTCCTCCTTTTGGGGAGGAGAGGGAGGAGAGGCCTCGGGCATCGTGTTGGTTCCGGGGTTCAATGCGCGCAATTGGTTGAGGGGAATTCTCGCTCCGAGATGGCTACAGTATTTTTTAACCGCTCTTAGAGCATTTTCCGCCGGCTCTATATGCGATCAATCAGTGCGGACTATGCTCCCATGTGCGCGGCTGGGTCAGGCTTCATCCGCAGGCGGGTTTTCCCACTCGGGGTACACTTCCGGCTCGAGCTGTCCGCGGCGAATCAATTCCTGCAAATCGCGGATGATGGTCCGCCGCGCGACGTTGAACTGGCGTGAGAGCGCGGAAATGTTCGGGCGCTCCCTGGAGTTTTTCACGATCTCGCGAATGCGGGTTTGCCGCGCCAGCCGATCGCTCGAACGGCTGAACAAATCGAGTGCGTCCACGCGATGCGAGCGTTCCAGCGCTTCGAATTGTTTTATCAGCTCCTTTTCGCCGCATTCGGCCAGCGCAATTTCGACCGTGCGCTGGAGTTCGTGGACATCCACTGGTTTCGGGAGGCAGAAGTGGGCGCGGCGCGGGCCTTGCAGCGCGCGGATTTGCTGATGCACTTCCAGCGCGCCGGACACGATGATGATGGGCACGAAAGGCAGCAGCTCCTTCAGCTCGGGCAAAAAATCCAAACCGAGCTCGCCCTCGGACAACACGTGGTCGAGGATGAGCACGTCGGGCCGCTTCTCCGGGATGAGCGCGAGCGCTTCGCTGCCGGTTTTGACGCGCGTGAGTTTGTATTGGCTCAGCGCTTCCTCGTAGATTTCGTATTGGAAATCGTCGTCTTCGATGATCAGCACATTGGCAGGCATGGGGGTGGGTGGTTAACGGGTTGACTCATTTGGCCGATTTAACCTATTCGAGAATTTCATTTTTTGGCACCGGCAAAATCAGTGTGAACGTGCTGCCGACATCCACAATGGACTCCACGTTGAGGCCGGCTTCAAGTTTTCGCGCAAGCTCATAAACCATCGAGAGGCCCAACCCGGTGCCGCGCCGGGCGGACAAGGCTTTCGTGGTAAAGAAAGGTTCAAAAATGCGCGGCAGGTTTTCCGGCAGAACCCCGGAGCCGAAGTCCTGCACGGAGACCAGCACGTATTCGGGCGCGTGCGCGGGCTGGAGCACCAGATGTTCCTGCAGGCGGCGCGTGCTGCGGAGGCTGAGAACGATTTGTTTTTGTTTCGCCGCCGTTTCGGCTTCCGCGGCGTTGAAGACAAAGTTCAGCAGAATCTGCTGCACGAATTCCTTGAAGATCGGCACTTGCGGCAGCCCCGGCTCAGGCTTGAACAGCACTGCGGTGTCGCGCTGGAAGCGATCGCCGAGCAGTTGAATCGTATCGCTCACAACGGCGTTCAGGTCGCAGAGGACCGGTTCATCACTGGAACCGGCGCTGAACCCGAGCATGGCCTTCACAATGCCGGCGCCCTGTTCCACGACCGTTTTGATGCGGTCCACGCGCGTGCGGACTTTGTCGGCGTTGCTGACATTGTCCTCGATGATTTGCGCGGAGCCTTTGATGATGGACAGGATGTTGTTGAAATCATGGGCGATGCCCGCGGCCAGGGTGCCGAGCGCGTTCATCTTCTGGCTGTGGACGAGTTCGCGGCTGGTGACTTCAAGTTCGTGGGTGCGTTCGGCCACCTTCCGTTCCACCTCGGCGTAGCTGCGGAGCAGTTTGCGATGGCGATTGAACGCGAGCGCCGCGAAGAAGAGCGCGGTGATCATGCCAATGAATGAAATCAGCACGAGGCGCGGTTCCTTGTACCAGGGCACGGCGATGGAGAAAGTCATGTGTGCGGGCTGTTCCTCGATGTTGCCATTGCGGTCCATGGCGCGCACTTCGAGCGAATGTGTTCCGGTGGGAAGCTCCGAATAGGAGATGTTATTCAATTCCGTGAACTGCGACCATTCATGCTGGTCGAGGCGATAGGAATAGAGCAGCCGCTCGCGGGGCGTGTATTTCCATTTGTCTTCCCCGTCGAAAAACAGCGTCACCATGGCGTTTTGTGGAATGGAATTTCCCTCGGGTTGCCTGCGGATGTGGGTGAGGGGCGGGTCGGTGTCCGCTTCGGGGTGAAAGAGCGTGAGGCCGCGTGTGGTGGCGACCCAAATGCGGCCGCTGTGGTCTTCGTAAACCTGGCGCGCAGTGGCGTTCGGGAGGCCTTCCTCGATGCTGTTGTCAATCCACGCGCCCTGAGTGAAACGGCTCACGCCGCCGTTTGACGCGACCCAGATGGTCCCGTCGTGCGAGCGGATGATGCTATTGATCTGGTCGAACCCGCCGCGCACGCTGCTCCAATTCTGCCCGCTGAATTCCCAGATGGTGTCCGGCGCGGCAGCCCAGATTTTGCCATCGGCGGTTTCGACGAAGGAGACGATGGATGAGGGCACGTTGTTGGAAAACGTTTGCCATTTTTTGTCGTGAAACCAGATCGGGCCGCGATCACTGCCCAGCCAGATGTCGCCATTCTGCATCTCGAGAAAGGCGTTGAAGCCGCAATCCGGCGGCGCGGAAGGGAAGGGCGTGAAACTCTTGCCGTCATATTTTTCGAGGGAACAACCCTGCTGGCCGGCGCTGCCGGCTTCGATGGCGACCGAGCCGTCGCGGAAAAGTCCGAGCGCATGTTGCCGGTCGTTTTTCATGAACTCGACGGAGTTGAGCGTGTCGTTGAGCGGTTGAAACTGGTACAGCTGGTCGCCGGTATCCAGGAGCAGGTCTCCGTTTTTCAACGGCAATAGCGCGCGGGCGCCTTGCAGGATGAGCCGGAGCGAACGGGAAAAGGGATGTTCGTGATCCAGGCCATTTTCGAGTGAATGCAGTTCGCCCGCCGAGGCGAACCACAGCCGTGATTCTGAATCCTCCGCCACGCACGGCACGGCGGTGTTGAGATGTTGTATCGCGCGCGGACTTTTCCACAACGGCGGGCTGTAGCGCAGGAGGCCTTCGGCAGAAGCCAGCCAGAAGATGCCATTCGTCTGCAGGGCCATGTCAAAATAGTGGCCGGTGGAGAGTTCCTCGCTCTCCGCCGAGGGAGAGCCAAAGTTGTCGACTTGGGACAGGGTGTTCAGGGTGGCGACCCAGGTGGTGCCGTCAGCGCCGCGCCAGGCGCCGCGGATTCTCTGCGTGCCCAGCGTTTGCGCGATCCAATTCGTGCCGTCGAAATGCGTGACCAGCCGCTGTTCGGTGGTTGAACGTGAATCGGCGGCGCAGGTGATGCCGTCGCCGTCGATGTCCGTGAGGGGTTGCTGAAAATTTTCCGCCTGGAGCATCGGCGGCGGGAGAAATTCCTGCCACTCGTCGTCCGGTTTCAAGTTGCGCGCCGGAGTCGCGGTGTGTTCCAGTCCGCGCGTGCCGGATATCCAGAGGCTTCCATCGCGCGCGACGGTCATGCCCAGGAATTTTTGCAAACCGGTCTGGCTGGCGAGCCGCAGGGTGATGGTCCGGGGATGGTCCGGATCTTCGGAGTTGAATTCCATCAACCGGTCCGGCAGCAAAACAAGGACATGGCTCTGCCGGATGACGTGCAGCGGAATCGGCGGAATGGCGGCGGCGATCATTCCTCGAAAAGGAGTGGCGATTTCGGGCATTGAGTGAAGGCGCCAGGTGCCGTTGCGATATTCTTCGAGGCCTTCGGCGGAGACTGTCCAGAGTTGGCCGCCCGGGCTTCCGTATACGCGGTTGCGGCCGATTTCCGGAGAAGTGAAGGCCGTGATCGTGTAGCCGTTCAATTCGCTGATGGACGGAAGATCGAGATGCTTGACGAGGACTTTTTCGTTGAGGCTGACACTGACGGAAACGCATGCGGATTCGGCCATCCCGTCGGCGGCGCGGTAAATGCGCCAGTCCGAATAGCGCTGGCCCCAGGCCATCGGGCTGAGCAGGAGGAGCACCGCCAGAAAAACGCATCCTTTGCGCGTGATCATTGTTTTGGCCGTGACGTTTCGCGTCGCGGAAATTATCCCTTGGCGCTCACGCGGGCGCAATCAAAAGCCGCCGTGTGCGGAGGAACGCACGCCGGTCTGTGGCGGCGGTCGGGGACCGCCGCTGAATTCAAGATTCCTTCCTCAACACAGTATCCCGCTGCGCCCAGTCCGGATTTGCGTCCGGATAATCCAGGTTGTAATTCAGCCCGCGGCTCTCGGGCCGCGCGAGCGCGCTTTTCACAATCAGTTCGGCCACGGTCGCAATGTTGCGCAGCTCCAGCAAATCGCTCGTCACGATGAAATCCCAATAATATTCCTGGATTTCCTCCTGCAAATTCGTGATGCGCTTTTGCGCGCGTTGCAGGCGCTTGTTGGTCCGCACAATGCCGACGTAATCCCACATGAGGCGGCGGATTTCGTCCCAGTTGTGCGAAACCACCACCAGTTCGTCGGCGTTCGTGGCCTTGCCGGATTGCCAGAGAGGAATTTTCAAATCCGTTTTGGGCAAGGGATTCGCGAGGACCTTTTCCGCCGCGCGATGCGCGCACACGAGCGCTTCGAGCAGTGAATTGCTCGCGAGGCGGTTCGCGCCGTGCAGGCCGGTGCAGGCCACTTCGCCGACGCCGTAAAGCCCGGTGATTTCGGTTTCGCCATCGAGATTCGTGACCACGCCGCCGCACTGGTAATGCGCCGCCGGCACCACGGGAATCGGTTCCTTCGTGATATCGATGCCGTACTTCAGGCAGTTCTGGTAAATGTTTGGAAAGCGCTCGATGAGAAATTTCGCCGGCTTGTGCGTGATATCGAGCAGCACGTAATCCGCGCCGCTTTTTTTCATCTCGCTGTCGATGGCCCGCGCCACCACGTCGCGCGGCGCGAGCGATTTCAACGGATGATAATGGTCCATGAATTCCTCGCCGGCGATGGTCTTGAGCACGCCGCCTTCGCCGCGCACCGCTTCGCTGATGAGAAAGGATTTGGCGGTCGGATGATAAAGGCACGTGGGATGGAATTGAATGAATTCCATGTTCTCAATCGCCGCGCCCGCGCGATAGGCCATGGCCACGCCGTCGCCAGTCGCAATGTCCGGATTCGTCGTGTAGAGATAAACCTTCCCGCAACCGCCCGTGGCCAGCAGCGTGACCGGCGCAATAAATGTGCTGACGCGCCCGGAATTCTTGTCGAGCACATAAACGCCGAGGCAGCTATTGTCGCCCACATAGCCGAGCTTTTGGCTGGTGATCAAATCGATCGCGAAATGATTTTCAAAAACTTCAATGTTTGGCTGGCGCGAGACGGCGTCAAGCAGCGCGCGTTCGATTTCGCGGCCGGTGATGTCCTTCGCGTGCAGGATGCGGCGTTTGGAATGGCCGCCTTCCTTGCCCAGATCCAATTCGTGGCGCCCGTGATTTCGCGGGTCGTTTCGCTCGGAGAATTTCATCCCGAGTTCGATCAGTTCCTGGATGCGCGCCGGTCCTTCCTCGACGATCGCGCGCACGACGTTTTCCTTGCACAACCCCGCGCCTGCTTCGAGCGTGTCGCGCACGTGCATCTCGAAGGAATCCTCCTTGCTCGTGACGGCGGCGATGCCGCCCTGCGCGTAATTGGTGTTGGACTCGGCCTTGTTTTTCTTGGTGATGATGGCCACGCGCCCGCGCGGCGCCACTTTCAGTGCGAAGGAAAGCCCAGCGATGCCGCTGCCGAGGACGAGGTAATCGAATTGTTTCATGCCAGTTTCACGTGAAGGGAAAATCTGCGGTTTAAATCGGGTATTGTCAATGCGACAGATTGGTATTACCATGCCGGCATGAAGACAATCTCGCTAAAGATCGACGCCGACCTTTACGCATGGCTCGAAAAACAGTCAAAGAAGTCAGGCCGCAGCAAATCCGCGATTACTCGCGACGCCCTGAAGAAGTCCCGCCAGCAGAAAACCGAGCCGAGCTGTCATGATTTGATGCAGGATGCCTGCGGAAGTTTTCGCAGCGGCGTCAAGGACCTGGCAACGAACAAAAAATACATGAAGGGCTTTGGCGAATGGAAACGGTGATTCTTGATGCCAGTCCGCTCGTTGCTTATTTTGACGCGAACGAGGCTGATCATCCCTGGTGCGTCCGGCACTTTGATGCGCTCAAGCCGCCGCTGATTTCTTGTGAGGCGGCGATTGCCGAGGCTGTTTATCTTGTAGAATCACGCGGCGGCAACAGCGGACGAGTTTTTGATTTTCTTCGCCAGGGAATCATTCAACTTCCGTTCCATTTAGAGGACGAAATCGAGGCGATTATCGCGTTGCGGCAGCGTTACTCCGATGTGCCAATGAGCCTGGCCGACGCGTGTCTGGTTCGGATGAGCGAAACGCGGACGAACGCTCGCATTTTTACCCTCGATGGCGATTTCAAAGTCTACCGCCGGCACGGAAGGCAGGTCATTCCGCTGATTTTTCCGGATTGATTACAGCCGCGCGTTATCAATCAACCGCGCCTTGCCGACGAAGACAGCCAGGGCCATGTGCGAGCCGCGCGCGACTTTCGTGAGCGGAACCAGCGTCTCCGGATCAAAAAATTCCGCATAGTCCAATCGCGCGTCGGGCTCGCTTTCAATTAACTGCCTCAAATCCTCTTTCAATTTGGCCGCCGGGACGGATGATTTTTTTACCGCCGCTTGCGCTTTCTGGATCGCGCGCGCGAGTACGAGAGCCTGACGTCGCAAATCGCCTTCCAGATATTTGTTGCGCGAACTCATCGCCAGACCGTCCGGTTCGCGGTGGGTCGGCGCGATGTCGATTTTGATGGGAAAATTCAGGTCGCGCGTCATTCGTTGGATGACTGCGGCCTGCTGAAAATCTTTTGCGCCGAAGACCGCCACGTCCGGCAGCGCGATATTGAAAAGTTTCGCGACGACTGTCGCCACTCCCCGAAAATGTCCTGGCCGCGATGCGCCCTCCATCCCCTGCGAAAGTTCTTCTTCAACTACGGAAGTGCTAAAAGCTTCACTTCGACTGGTGGGGCGAGCGTAATCGCGAGCCTTCCCACGTCCCACATACATGTCCTTATCAGTCGGCGTGAAAACCACATCCACCCCTTCTTCGCGGCACAATTTCAAATCACTCTTCAAATCGCGAGGGTAACGGGAGAGATCTTCGGTCGGTCCGAATTGCGTCGGATTCACATAAACGCTCACGACGATTTTGCCGTTTTTGCCGATGAGCTTGCGCGCGCGTTTGACGAGGCTCAAATGGCCGGCGTGCAGGTAGCCCATGGTCGGCACAAGGCCGATTTTGGTTCCGGCACGCTGCCATTTTTTGGCGAGCCGCTGCATGGCGGCGACTGAGGTCACAACTTGCATCCGGCGCAGGTTAGTTCTGATTAGCAAAAAAACAAGCCGCGCCAATTCGGATAAAGGTCGTGCTTCAATCGGGTTGTAAAATGGGCAGCAAGGGCTATTCTCCGGTCATGAGAGCATTTTCCAAGAGTACCCTGATTGTTTTTGCGTTCTTTGTTTTGGCGACTCAATTGGTATTTTCTCAGACGAATAAGGTCTTCGAGTTCCCAAAACTGCCCGCCGACACGAAAGCGTTTCTCATGACCGCCGACGAGTTTACACTTCTCTCTCTAGATCCCAATCGGGACGCCGGGCGCAAAGCGAAAGTCGCATTCAAGGGGTATCGTGTGGTTGGATCAACTCCTATCGTTGCGTCGGAGGAAAGAACGAATTTGGTGAACGCGTTGGAGAATGGCATTGCAAATGCGAATGCTGTGATATTTTGCTTTAATCCACGACACGGTATTCGCGCAAAGAAAGCAGGTCAGACGATGGAATGCCTGATTTGTTTCGAATGCGCTCAGGTGATAATCTATTCAAACTCGACAACGAACGGATACGGCACGAGTTCCGAACCCAGCAAAACTTTCAACGATTCTTTGACGATTCATAAAGTTCCATTGGCCCCGGAATAAACAATAAACGCGAAGGCTTTCACCTTCGCGTTTATGTAGCGGCGGTCTGTGACCGCCGCAAATTCAGCTGCAAAATTATTTCCGGAACTGCAACGGCGAACTCTGCGGCATTTCATGGGCGCAAGGCTGGTTCGTCGGAGAATCGGCTTCGCGATTGACTTGTTGCACGAGGCCCTTGGCGAGCATGTAAGCTTCGACTTCGTCGCCGCTGATGTCGGGGAGCATGTGGCCGTTGATTTCCACGCACGGGCTGAGCATTTGGCCGCTCTTCTCGATCATCTCCTGACGCTGCATCGGGTCGTTGATGATGTCGCGGTCTTCGTAGGGCAAATCATATTTGCGCATGATGGCGCGCACGCCCTGGCTCCAGCCGCAAGAGGGTTTCAGATAAGCGATAATTTTCGGTTTATTCATAAAAATCGGTTAGGCCTTAACGTGCCATAACGGCTGGATTTAGCAACTGGCTTCTCCTATGTCGTTTTTGCGCGAAAGCATTGAAATCTCATTAATGCCGCAGCTTCAGCCCGGTGTCAGCGGCGCTTAGAACGGCGCGAACCGTTTCAACGGTTTGCATAGCGGACCCAAGCCGTTAAAACGGCTCGGGCTTTCTGTTTGGCGTGATAACACCGGGCTGAAGCCGCGGTGTTAATGAGATACTGTGGCTCGGTCGAAGGAGGCAGCCGCTTTTGCGATTGCACTGTACTCCATTGGCGATGATAAAGAACCCCGCCGTGAACATTCTCGTCATCCCCGACAAATTCAAAGGCACGCTCACCGCGAATGCCGCGGCGCAAGCCATCGCTCACGGTTGGCGCAAATCGCGCCCGCGGGATTCCCTCACACTGCTCCCAATGAGCGACGGCGGCGATGGCTTCGGCGAAGTGATGGGCCAATTGCTCAACGCAAAAATTCAAAAAATCAAAACCGTCGATGCCGCACATCGCAAATGCGAGGCGCGCTGGTGGTGGGCGCCGAGAACAAGAACAGCGATGATTGAGTCGGCGAGCGTGATTGGTCTCACGAAATTGCCGCCGGGAAAATTTCATCCGTTTGAACTGGACACCTTCGGCCTCGGCGCGGTGATTCGCACGGCAGCGGAAAAGGGCGCGAAGCGGTGCATCATCGGCATCGGCGGCAGCGCGACGAATGACGGCGGGTTCGGCTTGGCCCGCGCGCTGGGGTGGAAATTTTTGGATCGCGACGACGCGCCGATTGAGCGATGGATTGAATTGCATCGCCTGGCTCGCATCTGCCAGCCGAAACGCACTCGTTGGTTTCGCGAACTGATTGTGGCGGTGGATGTGCAAAATCCGCTGTTGGGTCCTCGCGGTGCGACGCGTGTTTATGGACCGCAAAAAGGTTTGCGCGGTGATGATTTCGCATTCGCCGAGAAAAACCTGCGGAGGCTTGCGCGCGTCTGTAGCGGCGGTTTGGGACCGCCGCCATTAAATCAGCGACGCTCATCCCGCCTCGGCGGGGCCGCTGCAACGCCCGGCGCTGGTGCTGCGGGCGGCCTGGGCTTCGGTCTCATGACCTTTCTCGGCGCGAAGATGGAGCCAGGTTTTGATTTATTCGCGAACCTCGCGCACTTGGAGAAATATATTCGTGCCACCGACCTCGTCATTACTGGCGAAGGGCGCATCGATGAATCCACCTTCATGGGCAAAGGCGTGGGGGCAATCGTGCGGCGTGGTCAAAAGTTCAAAATCCCCTGCATCGCGCTAGCTGGAAATATTTCCGGGCGCAAGGGCCGGGCGTTTGTGGAAATGCACGCGCTCACCGATTTGACCACGGTGGAAAAAGCAAAGGCAAATCCGGCTCATTGGCTGGAACGATTGGCCGCGAAAACCGCTAAAGCGGTTCTGGCCGTCCCGCGCTCTTTCCCACCCGGCTCAAGCCGGGTGTGAATGAGAGACGCTTTCATGTCGCTGCTGTTGAAAAGCTTGAACTCCCCTTGATGGTGGATAACGTTCCGGAATGAACCTTGAAGATCATCTGGGCGATATCATCCGCAAAGCGCGCGCGATGACAGGCGTTTCCTCCGGCGATGCCGCGCGCGCCGCCGGCTTGAACGATACGGAATTTTCGGCCTTGGAACAATCCGGCAACGCGCCGGCGAAATTGAAATTTGCCGAGCTGGCGAAATTGCTCGGATTGAACGCGGCCAAACTCGAAGGCATCGCGAAGGGATGGCTGCCGTCGCAGAAAGATCTAAGCACTTGGCGCGAGTTGCGGCAGATCAGCACCACGGAGCGCGGCACCGAAGTGCATTGCTATTTGATTTGGGACGAGGTCACGCGCGAGGCGGCGCTGTTCGATACAGGTTGGAGCATCGAGCCGGTTTTGAAAATCGTGCAGGAGGAGCAGCTTCAGTTAAAGCACCTGTTCATCACGCACAGTCATCCGGATCACATCGCCGGCCTGGCGAAAATTCGCGAGGCGTTTCCGAAAATCTTTTTGCACTCGGACGCGCGGGATGCTTTGCCGCAGCACAAGAATCGTCGCAACGATCATATCCACCTGGGCAGCCTGCGCATCACGAACCGCGAGACCCCCGGCCACGCGGCGGACGGCGTGACTTACGTGGTGGGCAATTGGTCCGAGGACGCGCCGTATGTAGCCATCGTGGGCGATGCGATTTTCGCCGGCTCAATGGGTGGCGCCGGGGAAAACGGCGCGCTGGCCAAACAAAAAATCCGCGACCAGATTTTAACTTTGCCGGCGGACACGTTGATTTGCCCGGGCCATGGTCCGCTCACAACCGTCGCGGAAGAAAAAGAGCATAATCCGTTTTTTTGATTATGCCGGTGATTTTGAGATTCGTTATCTCGTCTCTCACGGCAGCTTCCTTTGCTTGACCGGGGCGTTCGGACGACCTACGTTCTTCGTTATCACCGGGGAGCCAACCGGCGTCGGCAGGTGCCGCGCGAAGGCTGAGAGTGTGCCGCGGGAGCGTCACAGACCCATGAACCTGATCCAGGTAATGCTGGCGTAGGAAGGCACTGCCGTGCCGGGCACCTTTTCCTTCGGCATGCTTGGCCCGTGGGGAGCTTCTCTCAACTCTCAACGAATAGCTATCAACTGTTTTATGATCGCGAGCAAAGAGTCGTTCGAACCGCACAGCAGCGAGGCGCTGCCCAATTCCACTAAAATTTTCGTCCCCGGCGAAATCCATCCGGACGTGCGCGTGCCCATGCGCCAAATCGAAGTCACGCCGACGAAAACGTTCAGCGGCGCGGTCGAGCCGAACGAACCCGTGCGTGTTTACGATTGCTCCGGTCCGTGGGGCGATCCGAATTTCACCGGCACGGTCGAAGAAGGCCTTCCGGCGCTCCGCGAGAAATGGATTCGCGCGCGCGGCGATGTCGAGGAATACGAAGGTCGCGAAGTCAAGCCGCAGGACAACGGCTATCTCTCCGGCAAACACGCCGAGTTCGCGAGCCAGGCGGAAAAAAATCGGCTGGTGGAATTTCCCGGCCTCAAGAGCAATCGCCGCAAAACCCTGCGCGCAAAAGCCGGCAAAATCGTCACCCAGCTCGCCTACGCCCGCGCGGGCATCATCACGCCCGAGATGGAATTCATCGCCATTCGCGAAAATATGGGGCGGGCGAAAATCGCGGACATGGCGAATGACATCGTGCGGAATGAATTGGAAAAGCAGCACGCAGGTTCCACGCAACTCGGCAAGAGCGCTTATACACCTTCGATTTTTGGGCGGTTTCCCCAGAGAATTCCGCAGCAGATTACGGCGGAATTTGTGCGCCTGGAGGTCGCTTCGGGGCGCGCCATCATTCCTTCCAACATCAATCACCCGGAACTGGAGCCGATGATCATCGGCCGCAATTTCCTCGTGAAGATAAATGCGAACATCGGCAATAGCGCCGTCGCATCGAGCATCGAGGAGGAAGTGGAAAAGATGCGCTGGGCCACCAAGTGGGGCGCGGACACCGTCATGGATTTGTCCACGGGCAAAAACATTCACGCCACGCGCGAATGGATTTTGCGCAATTCGCCGGTGCCCATCGGCACCGTGCCGATTTATCAGGCGCTCGAAAAAGTCGGCGGCAAGGCGGAGGATCTGACGTGGGAAATTTTCCGCGACACACTGATCGAACAGGCGGAGCAGGGCGTGGATTATTTCACGATTCACGCCGGCGTGCTGCTGCGATTCGTGCCGCTCACGGCGCGGCGCATGACGGGCATTGTTTCGCGCGGCGGCAGCATCATGGCCAAGTGGTGCCTCGCGCATCATCAGGAAAGTTTTCTCTACACCCACTGGGACGACATCTGCGACA
>Ga0335085_10012861_pt1 | contig 12303 bp, 10 predicted proteins | sample Lox_Sample_45_FD_206712 | JGI IMG/M metagenome (GOLD analysis project Ga0335085, IMG submission 206712) | Soil microbial communities from Loxahatchee National Wildlife Refuge, Florida, United States - Lox_Sample_4.5 | ecosystem: Environmental > Terrestrial > Soil > Wetlands | place: USA...
CGGTCTCCCAGGTCGCGGCTCAGGGCCACGTCGGGGGTGATCTGGAGCGCGAGGGTGGAGCGGGACGGTGCCGACCCGGTGGTCTGGAAGGTCTGCTCCAGCCAGGCCCCGCCCAGGGTGAGCCCCACCTCGAGCGAGAGCCAGGAGAGGTCCCAGACGTAGGCCAGCCGGACCTCGGCGTCGATCTGGTTGGTGGTCGACGAGAGATCGGCATTTGAAAAGCCGGCCGTGCACCAGGCCACCCGGGGGATGATGGTGATCGCCCGGAGCTCGAAGGCATAGCCGGCGACCATGCCCAGGCAGGCGCCGGTGGTGCCGGAGAGCGCGGTGCTGGCCTCGAACGCCGCCTGCACACCCTGCACCGAGGTGCGGCTGCCCTCGCCCTTTCGGACCAGCCGCGCGTAGGCGGTCCGCTCGAGCTTGGCGTCGTCGATGGTGACCGTCCCGCCGGCCGGAACGTCGAGCGTCCCCTCGAGCAGCGAGTCCGTCGCCCGGCCCCGGACGAAGTAGCGGCCGGCGCGCACGCTCAGCCGGCGCACCGAGTCGGCGGCGGTCACCTCGCCCACCACCGGTCCGTCGGCCGAGTCCTGGAAGAGGAGGTAGGTCCGGCCGGCCGGAAACACCACCCAGGCGCGCGTGCCCTTCCGGTCGTGGAGGGTGGTGAGGACCAGGTCCCCCTGTCCGCGGAACTCGTACTGGAAGGTGGGGTGCTGGGTCCCGGCGATGCTCTTGCTCGAGCCACGCAGGGTGGTGATGTAGGCGTAGGCATAGGCCTCGCGCAGGGTGACCTTCCCGTCGCCGTCCTCGTCCGCCGCCCCGAGCAGGCCGGAGAGGAGGGCCTGGGTGAAGAAGCTCCCCTTCAGCTCGTCCGACTCCTGGCTGTCCTCCGACGCCGAGCTGGAGGTGAGGAAGACCGCCCCCTCCCCCGGGATCCGCTCGCTGACCTGCACGTCGAAGGGTGCAACCGGAGTCCCGCCCTTGACCCGGGTGAGCGCGCCGGAGCGGCAGGCATCGACGACGAGGAGCCGGAACCGCGCCGCCGACCCGCGCACCAGCTGCTCCAGCTCGGAGAGCTCGAGCCGCGAGGCGCCGAGGTGGAGCGCCTCGGCGTCGGCGTGCCCGGAGTAGTAGACGATGAGCACCGTCTGTCCCCCCGCGGTCCGGATCCGCTCGTTGACCGCGATCAGCGCCCGCCGCACCGTGTCCGCGTCGTCGCCGCGTAACAGGACCAGGTCCTGGGGCTTCACCTCGCCCACCTCGCGCAGCACCGCCGCCACCCGGGCCGCGTCGGACTCGGCGTAGCGCAGCGGCACATCGTCGCCCGAGCCGAGGTTGTTGCCCACCACCACCGCGAAGCGCTCCACCTGGGCGGTGGCCGGCGCTGCGGCGAGGAGGAGGGCGAGGGCGAGACCCCGGCTCACGGTCCGGCGCGCTTGGTGAAGCGGAAGGTCGCCCTCTGGCAGCCGGGCACCTCGGGGAGCCCGGGCGCGGCGGCCTGCACCGCCTGGCGGAGGGGCTCCACCGCCTGCGGCCGGTCACAGAACAGCGCCACCGCCTGCTCGTCGCCGAGCACCCCGTCCAGCCGGGTGCCGAGCGGGAGCGGCGCATCGCTCGCCGCCTCCACCCGCACCGTGAGCGGGCCGTCCGGGAAGTAGACCGAGGCCAGCCCGGCACCGTCGACGCTGAGGATGGCCAGGTAGCTGGGGCGAGCGATGGAGTAGCTGAAGCGCACCGCATCGCCCGGCTGCACGGGCTCGCCCCAGGCCGCACGGCGCACCTCGCCCGCGTGCTGGACGTACATCCCGAGCTGGGCCGGGGGCCCCTTGCTCCTGATGCCTTCCCCCGGTCGGAGCACGAGGAGGAAGGTGGCGGCCGCGGCCAGCGCGGCAGTGGGGGCAGCCCAGCGCGCCGAGCGCCGAAGCGCTTGCGTCACCGACCCCACACCGCGGATGCGGCCGTCCCCGGCGGGAAGGCGCAGCGGCGGCGCCGAGGCCAGGTGAGCGGCCTCCGCCGAGGCCAGCTCTGCCACCGCCTCCTGGCAGCGCGTACAGCCATCCAGGTGGGACTGCACCTCGGCCGACTCGGCCGGGTCGAGCTCCCCCAGCCTCCAGCGGTCGAGCCGGTAGGCGGACTTGCACGCCCTCCAGCCAACGTCCTCGAGCAGGGCATTCATGCGGTGCGTTCCTCCGACTGCAGCGAGGCGTGGGCCCGCTCCAGCAAGTAGCCCACCTGCCGGCGCGAGCAGCCGATCAGCGTGGAGATCTCCTCCTGGGTCATCCCGTCCAGGTGGTGGTAGACGACGACCGTGGCCAGCTCGCCGGGGAGGCGCGCCAGGAGCTGGCGGACGGCGGCCAGGGCCTCGCCTCGCGGCTCCTCGGTGCTCGGCTGGGTCGGCGCGACGCGGCGGTCGAGCAGCCGGCGACCGGTGCGGCGGTTTCTGAGCTGGTTCAGGCAGCGGTGGGTGGTGGCCTGGTAGAGCCAGGCCACCGCCGAGCCGGGGGCCCGGACGGCGCCCGGCGCCCGGAGCAGCTCGGCGAAGACGTCCTGGAGCACCTCGCGCGCCTCCTCGTCGCTCCCGAGCAGGGTGCGCGCCCGGCGCGTCACCACGTGCCCGTGCGAACGGTAGAGCGCCTCCACCGCTCCGGAGTCGAGCGTCATGGGCATCCGGCGGTGGACGGCGCCGGCACGGCGCCGATCTGCAGGGTGATGCCCTCGTCGAAGGAGACCGGGAGGAGGCGGTAGCTGGCCGAGCAGTAGGAGGTGGCCTCGCCGGCGCCGGGGGGGGCGTCGGGCACGCCCCGCGCGACCAGGTCGGCCACGCAGGCGGCGAGCTTCGGGGGGAGGAGACAGGTCGGGTCGGTAGCCTCGACGCGAAGCAGGTGGTAGCCGCTGCCCAGCGCCCCGCCCAGCCACCACTCGGTGAGCGAGCCCGCCTGGACGGACTGCTCGAGGAAGAGGAACCAGTGCTGGGTGTCGACCGCGTAGGCGATGCTGGAGACGTTGCTGAAGGCGCCCTCCGGCTGGGCCACCCCCACCGGGAGCACTGCCGCGTTGGCGCGGGCGAAGCGCACCTCGCCGTCCCGCAGACGGAGGCGCGCCGCCTCCGGGGCGGGATGATAGAGCCGGAGCATGAACTGGGCCGGGAACTCGCCCTTCACCGCGGCCCGCGTGGCCAGCTGCTCGTCCGTGGTGCTCGGCGGCGGACCGCGCTGCCAGAGCAGGCCGACCTCGAGCTGGGGCAGCGGCAGGGGAGAGCTGCTCGTCACCTGGCCCCGGAGCGTGACCAGCGGCTCGCCTGGGTAGTCGGGGGCCACCTGCGAGTCGCACCCGCCCACCGCCGACGCGAGCAGCAGCAGCCAGAGGGGTCGATGTCCGTGCCGCATCCGTCCGTCCGTCAGGGGCCGGTCACGCCGAGCGGCCGGAAGCGCACCGTGGCCAGCCAGCTGGGCAGCGACGGCACCAGCGCCGAGCGGATGCCGGCGTCGGAGATGGCGTACACCGCGTTGTCGGCCAGCACGCTGCGCCGGACGAGCGGCGACCACCAGTAGGTCCAGTTGTCGTAGCCGATGACCTCGTAGACGTCGGCCATGGACAGGCTGCCGGCGGGGGTGATTCCCCCGGCCACGTCCACCTGGAAGAGCCGGAGGTCGGAGACGAAGCCGCTCCAGGCGGTGCTCGGCTGGTAGTCGACGAAGGGGATGGCGAGCAGCTTCTTCTCCGGGAACCAGGTGAAGGCCTTGGGGTCCCAGAGCGCCTCGGAGTAGGCCCACCCCTGCCCGACCAGGGCCTGGTCCTGGATCCTCGGAGCGGCCAGGTTGCTCACGTCGTAGAGGGTGAGCTGGAGCTGCGATCCGGTGTGGTCCGGCTTGGGCTGGGCACCGATGGCCAGAAGATGCGTGTCATCGAGCGGGTGCAGGTAGCTGGAGAAGCCGGGGACGGTGAGCTCGGCCACCTTGGTGGGCTGGTTCGGGTTGCCGAGGTCGAAGGTGATGAGCGGGTCGATCTGGCGGGCGGTGACCAGGAAGCCCCGCGAGGAGACGAAGCGCGAGGCATAGAGCATCTCGCCTTGGGCCACCTCCTGGCTCTTCCCGGTGGTGACCAGGTGTCCGCCCTGGAGCTGCAGCACGCTGATCTGGTTCGACCACTGGAGCGTGCCCCATGGCCCGGAGGTGGGATCCACGACGCGCCGGGCGAGCTGGGCGGCCACCCTGAGATGCCCGTTCCACTCGTCGAAGCTGTACTGGTCCTTGGGCGTCCCGGCCACCATGCCCGACCCGAGGTAGCCGGCCACGTCCGGCTGGGTGATGTCGAAGGCGTGGACGTAGGTGGCGTCGTCCTGGCCGGGGGCGGGCCACCACCACCAGTGCGGCGAGGCGATGTAGAGGGTGGAGAGCGAGGCGTAGACCAGGCTTGCCTGCTCGAGCACCGAGGTGCGCGAGGTGAGGCCGGCTCCGTCCAGGGCCAGGGTGGCGATGGTGACGATGCCCACCCGGGTCGGCGCGTTGCTGCGGGCGAAGTCGGTGCAGTTGTAACCGAGCGGAACCGAGGTCCCGTCGGCGCGCTTGTAGGCCGGCCGCCGCAGCCAGTCGTCCAGGGAGGCGCTGCGGATGATGGCCTCGTTCTTCTGCTCCAGATCGGCGAAGGCCTGGTCGCGCTGGTCCTGGGTGGCGTTGGGGGGAAGGTCCGGCCAGAAGCTGAGGTCGCGCGGGTAGGGGAGCGGGTCGTTGAGCACCAGGCGCACCCGGCTGTCGATGCGGCGCGAGGTGAGGTAGCTGCCGGGGAGGTAGAGCTCGGCGGTGACCTGGGGGCTGCTCAGGTCGGTGACGTCGACGGTGGTGACCTTGGTGACGTCGTCGAAGTAGTAGCCGCACGACCAGGCGGTGTCGATGCAGATGGGCATCGCCGCCGCGTCGAGGGGCCGGACCGTGTACACGGACGAGAAGACCACCACCTGGTTCCCGGCCAGGAACATCTCGCGCGGCCAGCCCTCGATGGTCAGCTGGGACTGCAGCGCGAGCGTCTCCGGGGGCCAGCTGGAGGCGACGTAGAGCGTGTCGCCGGAGAGGACGAAGATGCGCGTCCCGTCGTTCTGCACGAAGTCCGCCTCGTGCACGCCGGCCACCTGCGCGTTGGTGGTGGTGTAGGCCGAGGGCCCGGCGGCGTTGCCGGCGTTGGCCGGCACCGGGCCACCGCCCCGGTCGATGCCCATCGGCCAGAAGTAGCCCTCCCGGGCCATCTCCAGCTGGCTCTTCATCTCCAGCACCTCGGTGTCCTCGATGGCCTGCTCCAGCGCTGCGCAGTCGGCAAACTTGGTCAGCGCCACCTCGGAGCTCACCGGGGGCGGGTGGTAGAGCGAGTCGGTGTTGCTGCTCGAGCAGGCGGCCAGCGCGGCCAGGGCCAGGGGGACGAGACGTCGGGAGGTGGGAGCGGGGCCTTGCATGGTGACGACTCCGGGGACCGAGGGATTCTTGGACCTTCCGAATTGAGGACCGCGAGGGGGCAGGTTTCGGCAATCCCGGGGTTTTCTGCCCCCCATCTTCGCCGATGTGGCCGAGCCGAGGGGCGGCGGTCCAGGCCGGCGGTCATTCTTGGCCGTGCGTGGAGCGGCCGGCGGGCCGCTGGAGCCGAGGGGCGGTCAGGGGTACACCCCGACCCCCGGGAGGCGCAAGGACGATGATCGCTCGCATCTGGAAGGGGGTGACCCGCGAGGCGGACGTGGAGGCGTACCGCGCCTACCTCGAGCGCACCGGCTTTGCCCAGTACCTGGCCACGCCCGGCAATCGGGGCGTGCACGCCCTGGTGAAGCGAGCAGGGGGACGGGCGGAGTGGCTCCTCCTCACCTACTGGGAGTCCTGGGACGCCATCCGGCGCTTCGCCGGCGACGACGTGGACCAGGCGGTGTTCTACCCGGAGGATGACCGCTTCCTGCTCGAGCGCGGCGAGCGGGTGGAGCACTTCGAGGTGGTGGAGGTGCGCCGGGTTTAGTAGGGCGCTTCGGGCCCATGCACCCCGTCCTTCCCTTCTGCGCCGCGCTTCTCCTCGGTGCCGGCGCCGTCGGCGTCCCCGACGCGGCCGAGCTCAAGAGGCTCCAGACCCAGTACGCACCGGTGGACCTCACCGTCGACCTGGCGCGCTTCCCGGAGAGCGAGCGCAAGGCGCTCGCCCGGATGGTGCAGGCGGGGCGCCTCATGGACGGCATCTTCCTGCGCCAGAGCTGGGCAGCAAGCCCCTCGCTCCTGCTCCAGCTGGCCGGCGACGAGACGGCCCTCGGGCGGGCCCGCCTCCGCTTCTTCCTCGTCAACCGCGGTCCGTGGGACCGCCTGGAGCACAACCGGCCCTTCCTGCCCGGAGTGCCGGCCAAGCCGGGAGCAGCCAACTTCTACCCGGCGGGCGTCACCCGCGAGGAGCTCTCCGCCTGGCAGGCGTCGCTGCCGGCCGAGGAGCGGGCGCGCGCCGCCGGCTTCTACACCGTCATCCGGCGCGGGCCGGAGGGGAAGCTCCTGGCCGTCCCCTACAGCCAGGAGTACCAGGGAGCGCTGGCCGAGGCGGCCGCCCTGCTCCGCGAGGCGGCCGCCTTCACCACCCAGCCCACCCTGAAGGCCTTCCTCGCCGAGCGCGCCGACGCCTTCCTGAGCAACGACTACTACGCCTCCGACGTCGCCTGGATGGAGCTCGACGCGAGCATCGAGCCCACCATCGGCCCCTACGAGGTCTACGAGGACGACTGGTTCAACGCCAAGGCGGCCTTCGAGTCCTTCGTCACCGTGCGGGACGAGGCCGCCTCCGCACAGCTGGCCCGCTTCGGCGCCGAGCTCCAGTCGCTGGAGAATGCCCTTCCTCTCGAGGAGCGGTTCAAGAACCCCAAGCTGGGAGCGCTGGCGCCGATCCGGGTGGTGAACAGCCTCTTCTCCTCCGGCGACGGGAACCACGGGGTCCAGACCGCCGCCTACAACCTCCCCAACGACGAGCGCGTCATCCAGGAGAAGGGGAGCAAGCGGGTGATGCTCAAGAACGTGCAGGAGGCGAAGTACCAGAAGACGCTCCTCCCCATCGCCCGGGTGGTGCTCGTCCCCGCCGACCAGCAGCGGGTCGGATTCGACGCCTTCTTCGCCGAGATCCTGATGCACGAGCTGATGCACGGGCTCGGCCCGCACAGTCTCCACGTCGCGGGGCGCTCCAGCACCGTGCGCGAGCAGCTTCAAGACAGCTACAGCCCGCTCGAGGAGGCCAAGGCGGACATCTCCGGGCTCTGGGCGCTCCAGCAGCTCGTCGACCGGGGAGTGGTGGAGAGGTCGATGCAGCGCACGATGTACGCAACCTTCCTCGCCTCGGCGTTTCGCACCGTGCGCTTCGGCCTGGCCGATGCGCACGGGAAGGGCATCGCCCTGCAGATCAACTGGCTCCTCGATGCCGGTGCGCTCCGGGTCGGGACGGACGGACGCTTCTCGGTGGTGACGGACAGGGTCCAGGAGGCGGTGCGCTCGCTCACCGCCGAGATTCTGGCCATCCAGGCCGCCGGGGATGCGGCCCGGGCCCGCGCCCTGCTCGCCCGGATGGGCGTGGTGCGTCCCGAGGTGCAGCGCATCGTCGACCGGCTGAAGGGCGTGCCGGTGGACATCGCCCCTCGCTTCCCCACCGCCGAGCGGCTCGCGGCGGAGTTTCCCTGAGGCCTTGGCCGAGGCGCTGCTCCGGCTGGTGGAATGGGCCCGTGCCGCCGGGCCGGCCGGGGCGGTGCTCTACGCGCTGGCCTACGTCCTGGCCACGGTGCTCTTCCTGCCCGGCTCGGTGCTCACCCTGGGCGCCGGCTTCGCCTGGGGCCTGGTCGGCGGCATGGCGGTGGTCGTTCCGGCCAGCGTGTGCGGCGCCATGTTCGCGTTCCTCCTCGGCCGGACGGTCCTCCGGGAGCCCATCGCCCGGCGGGTGGAGCGAACCCCACGCTTCGCCGCCGTCGACCGGGCCATCGGCGAGCAGGGGTTCCGGCTGGTGCTCCTCCTCCGGCTCTCCCCGGTGTTCCCCTTCAATCTCCTCAACTACGCGCTCGGCCTCACCCGGGTGCGCTTCACCGACTACTTCCTCGCCTCGGTGGCGGGGATGTTTCCCGGGACGCTCCTCTACGTCTACCTCGGCTCGCTGGTGACCAGCGCCGCCGAGCTCGTCTCCGGACGGCGACCCTCGGCCGGCCTGGCCGGGCAGGTGCTCTTCGGCGTGGGCCTCCTGGCCACCGCCGCGGCGACGCTTCTCATCGCCCGGGCGGCCCGGCGCGCGCTGGAGGCGACGCTCGCCCTCAGCGGGAGCTCGCCGGACGGGGGCCGGCGTCCGCCCCGCGCACCCGCAGGGTGAGCCCCTCCTGCGCATCGCGCAGCTCGCCGCACAGCGCGCGCCGCTTCGCATCCTGGACCACCCCGCACCCGTAGGGCGCCGTCCCGAAGACCGCCTGGTGGATGCGGCAGTCGTCCGCCCAGGTGCCGCTCGTCCCCTCGCAGGGATGCTCCACCCACAGCGTGCGCTCGCAGGCGGAGGGCTCGCCGAAGCAGGGTGGATACCGCCCGCGCGCGATCTCCACCTCGACCTCGCAGCCGCGCCGCGCCGCCGCGCCGAGCGAGGCGCACTCGGCGGCCGTCCGGCGGGCCACCGCCACCGCGGCCAGGCAGCGGTGGGCGTCCGGGGTGTCCTTCCCCAGCTCGGCGCACGCCGCGGGGTCGCGCAGACGCAAGGGCAGGGTCCCCAGGCAGAGCCGGCGGAGGTCGGGGCTCAGCCCTCCCCCGGAGCAGGCCTCCGCGCTTCCGCGCGCCACCGCCAGGCAGACGGCCTTCGGCGCTCCGCCCTGCCAGTGCACGCCCTCCAGCGCGTCACAGGCCGAGGTGCGCCCCTGCTCGGCGGCGACGGTGAGGGCGCAGAGGACGAGGTCCCGGTCGGCCAGCGGACGGCAGGCATCGACCCGACCGGAGGTGCGCGCCGCGGCGGTGAGGCACGCCGTCCGGTCCGGCGCCCCGGGCTTGATGCGGCCGCAGGCGGCCGGGTCACCGGTGAGTCGCGCCGCCGAGACCAGGCACGGGTTGCGCGCCGCGGGCTGGGCCTCGCACCAGCGGAGGAAGGGCCCCACCTCCTTGGTCAGGGGAGGCGGCCCTTCCTCGTCGCGCTTGCAACCCGGCCCGAGGCAGAGGAGCGCAGCCAGCGCGCCGGCCGTCCAGCGCGGGGAGAAGGCGAGGGGCACGTCCCGGAATGCTAGCCCCGCCCCCCGCCGGGGCGAGTTCTCGACGCCGCGGGAGACGCTACTTCTTCGCCGCCTTCTCCAGGGAGACGGCCACCGCCTGGACGTAGGTGGCGAGCAGCTTGTCGCCGACCTTCAGCTTCTCCAGATGGATCTTCGGCCCCGCCTTCACCTGGTAGACGTTTCCGCCCGGTCCCTGGAAGACCACCATCCGGTTCTTCGTGTCGATGGCGGTGACGGTCACCGTGCCCTGGACGCCGGCACCCACCGCGCCGCCCGGCGCTTGGTCCGATCCGGCGCGCTCCTTGGCCACCACCGCCGTGGGGGAAACATCCGCCGTGCCGGCCGGCTGGTACTCCAGCATCAGGCCTTCCTGGTACTCGACCGTCACGCTGTCGCCCACGGCGACCTCGTTGAGCCGCTTGACCTCGGGGCCGACGCTGAAGGTCTGCGGCTTGCCGCCCGGAGCCTGGAGCGTCACGGTGCGGTTGGCCACGTCGACCGCGGTCACCTTGGCCGTCACCTTCTGGGTGCGGACCGCCGCGGCCTGACCCGGGGTGCCGGTGCTCTTCACCTCCACCGGCTTCGTGTTGGCCGGGGCCGTGCCCTGCGCCTGGGCGCCCGCGGCGAGCAGGGCCAGCGCGACTGGAACGACGAACAGCTTCCTCATGGGGCGTGTCTCCTCTGCCAGGTCGGGGGGAGCCCGACGGGGGGCGCACTCTAGGGGAGAACGGAGCCGGGGCGCACTGAATTCTCAGCCTCCCGGGGGTCCTACTGTCCGACGACGGTCATCACTCCGCCGTTCATCGTGTACACGCGGCCCTGGCCATCGACGGTGACCGGGGTGTAGGCGGCTCCCAGCGAGAGGACGAGGAAGCGGCTCTGTGCCTCGAGCCCGCCCTGGACCAGGGCATAGGTGCGGCCATCCTCGCTGTTCACGTAGACGGTTCCGTGCTCGTCGATGGCCGGAGCATTGACGCACCACTCGAAGCCGGTGGGGTGGTCGGAGATGCAGCTCATGCCCCCGTCGGCTCCCCGGGCACAGGACTGGGTGTTGGTCGAGGTGAAGCTCCACTGCTTCTGCAGATCCGGCCCGACCTGGGTGATCTGGTAGGGGCCCTCCTGGTCGCTGAACCAGCTGCCGTAGTGGTTGTCCTTGACGATGATGGCGTAGGTGCCGTCGTGGCTCCACACCGCCGGCGTCTGGTCCCAGCCGTCGTCGTAGGTGGCCAGGAGCTGCCCGCTGGCGTCGAACTTGAGGAGGTGGCCGCGGGAGTTGTTGTAGCCGTTGACCGCGCCGTAGAGGACTGCGCCGTCGGGCAGGACGACCGGGGAGGAGGTGGAGGCATCGCTCACCGCCCCGGAGGGCCTCTGTCCGGTCATCGGATCGACCCCGAGCGGGGCTCCCACCCGGCAATGGAAGAAGCTGATGCCTCCGTCGGGAAGGCTCCCATCGCTCTGCGCATCGGCCGGGATGCGCACGCCGCAGCCATCGTCCAGGATCTCCTGAAGCGAGGCCGCCCACTTCGGCAAGAGGTCCGGGGTCACCGCGAGGAGGAAGCCGGCGTTGGGGGCCGCATGGGGACGGGCCACGGTCAAGATCGTGCCGTCCGGACCCACCGCCGGCGCCACGTTCAGCCCCGGCCGGAGGGACCCGCACGGGATGGACACCCGGTGGTCGTCCGCCGGTGGCCAGGGCCGCGGCGGAGGCGGCGACTCGTTCCGGTAGGTCCCGAGGCAGAGGTCGGTCGGCGCCGGCGGGTTGGACATCAGCGACGAGTAGTCGTTGACGCGCAGCGGACCGCTCGGGTCGATGCGCACCAGCTGGCCGCGCGCGTCGTAGCCCCCGTCGCTGGAAGGGGGGCTGAGGCGGATGACGTTGTAGAGGACCGCTCCGTCGGGGGCGATGGTGATCGGGCCGGCCACGTACCGGTCCGGGTCCACCGCCGAGCCGAACGGATTGACGCGTGCCAGCGAGACCATCGTCTGGCGGTCCACCTGGAACACCGTGCCCCCGGCCCCGGGAACCCAGAGCACGTCGCCGTCGACGGCGGCATGGAAGAGCGGTTCCCAGAAGGCGGCCAGGTCGGGCGGCACCGGCGTCCAGTCACTGTCGAAGCGGTTGACCTCGACCAGGGCTCCGTTCTGCCAGCGGTGGTGAACCTCACCCCACACCTGGGTTCCCCAGGAATCGACCCCGCAGGCACCGCCGTCCGGGGCGGTGCCCTGGGCATTGCACTCCGTGTAGCTGCCGCTCTTCGTCTCCACGTAGACGTCGTCCCCGATGACCAGGGGCGCCTGGTAGTGCACGAGGAGGCCTCCGTTGCCGTCGCTCACCTCCTGGTCGACGAAGGGGTCGAAGGTCACCACCGCCAGCACCCGGGTGAAGCCCTGTGCCGGCGCGCAGGCCGTGCCGGTGTGCGACGCGTTCTGGCCGAGCTGGGTCCAGCTGCAGCTCGGGTTCGTCGTCCCCGCGCCGGGAATGGGCATGTTGACGGTGAGCTCGGTGCCTCCATCCGACGGCGCGAGCTGCTTCGAGGTGCACCCGGCAGCAGCGAGGACCACCAGCGCTGCCCAGCCTCTTCGTCGCATGGGCCGGGAGGCTTCGCCCGACCGGTTGGCTCCGTCAAGGGCGCTCAGGGCGAACCGCCGTCCACGCGGACGGACGGGTGCGGTTCGCGCAGGAGGAGGATCGGGACGATGAGACCGCTGACGAGAAGCGGCCAGTCCTGGGGCACGTGGAGCAGGAATGCGGCGCTTCCCCCCACGAGCGACCAGGCGAGCGGGATGACCAGCAGCCGCCCCGGGACGGGCCGGGTGGTGAGCAGGAAGAGCCCGAGCGTGAAGAGGGTCACCGGGCAGGGGGTGATCCCGAACATCGGGGCGGCGGGGTAGCGATGCCCCGTCCACAGCCCGACCACCGGGTAGCCCAGCGAGGCGTAGGCCAGGAGGGCCCAGCCCAGCCAGCTCGTCGCGCGCCGTGTGGTTCCGAAGACGAGGGCGCCGTGCGCCAGGGCAGCGTGGACGAGGAGCGCGCCCTGGAGGACGAAGAGCGCCCCGAAGACGACGGCTCCCCGGTTGATCCTGGAGAA
>Ga0335085_10012862_pt1 | contig 12300 bp, 11 predicted proteins | sample Lox_Sample_45_FD_206712 | JGI IMG/M metagenome (GOLD analysis project Ga0335085, IMG submission 206712) | Soil microbial communities from Loxahatchee National Wildlife Refuge, Florida, United States - Lox_Sample_4.5 | ecosystem: Environmental > Terrestrial > Soil > Wetlands | place: USA...
CGTGCCCGATGCCGCGGCTGATCGAGGAGTTCGCGAAGCTGTGCCGTGAGGCCGCGGGGCGCGGGACGAGAATCCTGTTCGAGCTGATGCCGTTTGCGAATGTGGACACGCTGGAAGGCGCTCTGGAAATGGTGCGAGGGACGGGAGCGACGAACGGCGGAATCATCCTGGACGCCTGGCACGTGGCGAAGCTGGGCATTCCGTACGAGCAGGTGGCGCAAATTCCGGCGGAATATCTGCTGGGAGTGGAGCTGAACGACGGGACGCGCACGGCGCCGTGGAGCCTGCACGAAGACACGATTAACCACCGGCGGCTGTGCGGCGAGGGCGAGTTCGACGTGAAAGGATTCATTGCGGCGGTGCAGCGGGCGGGATATCGCGGGCCATACGGGATCGAAGTGCTGAACGCGGAGATGAGGAAGTGGCCGCTGGAAAAACTGGCGACGCGGGCGTACGAGACGACGATGGCGCAGTTCAGCGAGGAACACGGATAGGAAAAAACATCACGGGGAACGCGGAGACACGGAGTTCACAGAGAGGGAGAGAAAGAGGGACCGAAGATGGCGGCAAACTACAGAGCGGATCATGTGGGCAGTTTCCTGCGACCGGCAGAACTCCTGGAGGCGCGCAAGGCGGGCCGGGGAGGCGACCGGCTGCAGGCCATCGAAGACCGGCACATCGCGCGTGTGCTGGCGAAGCAGAAGGATCTGGGCTTCGAGATCTTTACCGATGGCGAACTGCGGCGCAGCCACTTCATGAGCGATTTCATCGACGCGGTGGAAGGACTGGACATGGGCGACGCGGTGACGCGCTCCTGGAAGGCGGAGGACGAGGGCAAAGGAGGAAAGGGAGAGGCAACGAAGCAGATCAGCGTGATGGGAATCGTGACCTCGAAGCTGCGGCAGGTGCGCCCGCTGACGGGACACGAGCTGCCCTATCTGAAGCTGCACAGCCCGGGAGCGATCAAGATGACGCTGCCGAGCGCGACGCAATTTCCGGCCATTTCCTACAAACGCGGCGTGAGCGACAAGGCCTATCGAAACCCTTCCGAACTGCTCGCGGACATCGTGGAGATCATGAAGCACGAAATGGCCATGCTGGCGGCGGGAGGCGTGAGTTACATCCAGATTGACGCGCCGCGCTACAGCTATTACATGGACCAAAAATGGCGGGAGTGGATCCGCACGGAAATGCAGCAGGACCCGGACGCGGCGCTGGAAGAAGCGATCCGCGCGGACAACGCGTGCTTTCAGTCGGCGCGGCGGCCGGGAGTGACGCTGGCGATCCATCTTTGCCGAGGGAACAACCGCAGCCATTGGTATGCGGAGGGAGGCTACGACAACATCGCGGAGAAACTGTTCAGCACCATGGAGGTGGACCGCTTCCTGCTGGAGTACGACGACGAGCGGTCGGGGACGTTCGAGCCTCTTCGGTTCGTTCCGAAGGGGAAAACGGTGGTGCTGGGCCTGGTGAGCTCGAAGCTGCCGAGACTGGAGAGCGGCGACGTGCTAGCGCGGCGAGTCGACGAAGCGTCGAAGTTCGTTCCGCTCGAGAACCTGGCGCTGAGCCCGCAGTGCGGATTCGCCTCCACGATGGAAGGAAATATGCTGACCGAAGACGAGCAGTGGTCGAAGCTGCGGCTGGTGGTGGAAACGGCGCGGCGCGTGTGGGGATGAGGGAGACAGGAAGAAGGGACGGAGCAAGGATGGGCGTGCGGGAAAAAGCGTTGATCGCTGCAGGATTGTTACTCGTGTGCGCAGGCGGCGCGCACGGGCAGGCCGTGGCAGGGGCGGCCGGTTGCCGGGCGTATGCGGCGCTGGCGCCCGCCGATGAAAGCGTGTTCCGCCTGCTGGCGACGCCGGCGGTGCCGCCGCCCACGCTGGTGTTTGCCGCGCAGAGCGCGCGGCAACTTACGGAGTGGGACCTGCCAACGAAGGTGGCGGAGTGGAAAGACCGGCCAAGCAGTCCGGAGCTCGCGCGGAAATGGGAAGAACTGAACCGGAGCTGGTATGGAGCAAAGCCGGGCGATACGACGAAGAGCGTACCGCCAGCCGTTTATCGTCCCTACGAGCTGCTGCGGATCGGGCAGCGCGACTGGAACGATCTGGAAAAATGGATGGCCAAGGAAACCTCGAAACATGGAGCGGGCCTGTGCTACGACGAGGAGCGCGCCACGTATGTGTTTGTGGCCGGTGCGGTGCGCGATCCCGTGGCGGCTTCATCCGGCGGCCAAACGCGCACGCTCATGTACGCGCACAATGCCGGCCAGGCGCAGCCGGAAGGAATCGGACCGGGAGGGCATTCCGCCACCAGCACGGGACACAGCGCAATCGGGGATGAATTCGACGCGTCGAGCGGTTCGAACGATCCTTCCGTGTATTCGTGTGTATATCTCTACCGGACGGCGGGGGCGGCGCAGGGCGCGAAGGCGATGCGGCAGGCAACGCCGGAACTTTATTATTGCCACGCGGCATCGGGCCTGCGTTCCAGCCTGAGCACGATGCTGAAGTACCTGACGAAGCAAGGGCTGCCGTAAGAACAGACGCAGTGGCGGCGGTGATTCCCCGCGATGGGAAAATCGTCCTGCGCTACAGGCCGATGTCGAAGAAAACGGTTTCGCCTGCGCCCTGAAGGATGACATTCCACTCCAACTGACCGGGCGCCGTCTTTTTGGCGATGAGAGTCGAGCGGCGTTCTGCGGGCACGCGAACCAGGGCGTAATCAGCGGCATTCGCGGGCTCATCGGGAAAATAAATGCGTGTCACCAGCCGGCGCTGTAATCCCCGGGAAAACACGGAGACGGCGATGTGCGGGGCCTGAGGCTTGCCATCGGGGCCGGGCACGGGACCGGGTTTGATTGTCGTGAAGCGAAAACGGCCGTCGTCGGTGGTAGGCATGCGGCCATAGCCTGTGAAGCCGGGCTCGACAGGCTTCTGCTGTTTGTCGTCCGGATGGGCGTACTTGCCGTGCGAGTTGGCCTGCCAGAGCTCGACGAGCGCGTCGGGAACCGGATTGCCGTCGCCATCGAGGATGCGGCCGGAGATCACCACGCGCTCGCCGGCAACGCCGGGGCCGGCAATCTCGTCCTGTTTGAGGCGCGTGAGGCCAATGGAGAAGAAGGGGCCTACGGTATGCGAAGTCGTAGCCTGAAGACTCATCTCACAGCTCCATGGGAGTGGCGTCGCGGCCGCTCAGAATGATGTCGAATTTATAGCCGAGGGCATGTACGGGCATGGTGGTCTCCCAGTCGAAAAGGGAGATCAGCCGGTTTCGCGCCTTCTCGTCCGCAGTGCAATTGAAAATCGGATCGTAGGGGAGCAGCGGGTCGCCGGGAAAATACATCTGGGTGACCAGGCGCGTGGCGAACGCGGGTCCGAACAGCGAGAAGTGAATGTGCGCGGGGCGCCAGGCGTTGTAGTGATTGCCCCAGGGATACTCGCCGGGGCGGATGGTGACGAAGCGGTAGCGTCCTTCGTCGTCGGTAAGCGTGTGGCCGGCGCCGGTGAAATTGGGATCGAGCGGCGCGTTGTGCTGGTCATTGCGATGGAGGTAGCGGCCTGCGGAATTGGCCTGCCAGATTTCGACGAGCGTGCGCGGAACGGGGCGTCCGTTCTCGTCGAGCACACGGCCGCTGACGATGATGCGCTCGCCGAGCGGGTCGCCGTGGCCCTGCTTCGTCAGGTCGCAGGCCTTGACGTCGATGGACTCGGGGCCGAAGACCGGCCCGGTAATCTCGGTGAGCGTGTGGGGCAAAAGGATGAGGGGATGCGCCGGCGCGCGTTTGATGGACGAGCGGTAGATGGGATGCAGATGGTTGGGCTGGGTGCCGGGATAGGGACGGCGATAACCCGGGGACGATGCCATGGGAGCGTTCTCCTTGGGAAAGCGCGGAAGCGCCGGAGCGACTGTACTGACGGGAGGGGAAGGGTGTCAAGGGCGGTAATCGAAAGAGCGTGCGTATATTGGCCAGGGTGTGTATGCTGCGGCGGGCCGCAGGGCCTGCAACATCCATGAAGAGCGACAGCGCAAGAACCGCGGATGCCGCCCACGGCGGAGCCCGGCAATGACCGGCGCGCGCAGCTTCTACGGCTGGAAACTGGTGGGAGCGCTGTGGTTTCTGGACATGCTGAACATGGGCTTTCCGCTGTACTGCGCGGCGGTGATCCACGTGTACATGCTGAAACAGATCCCGATGACGCGCGCCACGTTCGGGCTGGGCTACACGGTGCTAAATTTTTTCATCGGAGTGCCTTCGCTGCTGATCGGCGCGGTGATCGTGCGGTGGGGCATCCGGGTGACGCTGGTAATCGGCGCGGCGTTGATTCTGGCGGGATCGGTATGGATGGCGCTGGTGGTGCGGTCGCCGTGGCAGTACGTGGTGGGATTCGGAGCGATTATCGGGACGGGGATCGGATTCGGGACGGTGATGCCGCTGGCCACGTGCATCACGCGATGGTTCGCACGGTACCGCGGGCGCGCGATGGCGATTGCGTTCACGGCCTGGGGCGTGGCGGGATTTGTGGGAGCGCCTGAGTTCAACCGGCTGCTAGAGGCGAACGGCGGAAATTTCCGGATGGCGTGGCTGATCATCGGAGGACTCGCGGTGGCTTCCGGGGCGATCGCGTGGCTGTTTGTGGCGGAGCGTCCCGAAGATCTGGGCCAGCGGCCGGATGGCGACCCCGCGGAGGCGGAGCCGACGAGGCCGCTGCCAGGAGCGGGCATGAGGGCGCGCCCGGCATGGAGTCCGCGCGAGGCATACCAAACGCGCGCTTACTGGCTGATCTTCATCGGCTCGATCGCCTGCCAGTATCCATTCTTTTTTTTCACAGCGCACGGAATCCTGACCATGAAGACAGCGGGATTTTCCGCTGGGGCAGCGGCGTGGGCCATGGGGCTGTTCACGCTGGGCGGGCTGGGAGGACGGATTGTGGGCGGCGTGCTGGTGGACAAGATCGCGGAGCGCTTTGCGTTCATGATCGGACTGGGCTTCTACCTGGCCGGGACCTTTCTGGCGTTTCGCATCAATGCGCAGGAGCTGTGGATCGGCGATGCGGCGGCGATGTGCTACGGGGCGGGGATGGGTTCATCCTTCATTTGCCTGAACACAATCACTGCAAATTATTTCGGATCCGCGGCGTTTCCGCGGCTGAACGGAACGATGATGATGCTTTCCGGAGCGGTGTGCTCGCTGGCGGGAGTGGTGGGCGGGAAACTGTTCGACGTAAGCGGCAGCTACGCTCCCGCATTCCTGCTGAATCTGGCGCTGTGCGCCGCGGGGCTGGGCGCGCTGTTGTTCGCGAAAATGCCGGGGCGGGAGGCGGCCGGCGGAGCGGGAGCGCTGGTGGCAGAGGAGGCCTCCGGCACATAACGGCAGCGGGGCGGCGACGGACGGAACCCTGGAAATGAACCGAGGTTTTCTGGCCGCGCGATGGCGCGGGGGAGTGCATCGAGGAGGGTGCGATGAGCGGGAAGCGTCCGATAGTGGTCTACGGGGCGAGCGGATTTTCGGGACGTCTGGTGGCGGAATGGCTGCGGGAATACAACGAGCCATTTGTAGCCGCGGGGCGGAACCGGAAACGGATCGAGGAAGTAATGAGCCGCGTGCCCGGAATCGAGACGGCAAACTACGAGATCGTGGAGACGGACGGCTCAGTGGACTCGCTCGCGCGTCTGTTCGACGGTGCGAAGGTGGTGTGCAACACGGTGGGCCCGTTCCTGTACAACGGGCCGCGGGTGATTGAAGCCTGCTGGAAAGCCGGCTGCCACTACCTGGACATCGGCGGCGAGCAGGCGTGGACGCGGGAAGTAGCGGACAAATGGAGCGAGAGATTTGCTGCGAAAGGGCTGCTGGCGGCCCCGGGGACGGCGTTCATGTCTGCAGTGAGCGACGCCGCGGCGCGGCTGATGATGGAGCGGGCGGCGATCGACACGCTGGAATTTCTGACCATGTTCAACGGGATCCCCACGTTCGGGTCGACGCAGACGATTTTCGCGGTGATTCCGACCGAGGCGTTCTACCTGGAACAGAACCAGTTCAAACCGTGGCCGCGGGCGAAACCCTATGAGGTGCTGGTGCCGGGATCGGTGACCACGCAACTGGCCCTCCCATGGGGCGGATTTCCGCATCCGGTGTGGTTCCGCAACGATCCGCAGATCGCCAACGTGAAGTCGCTGGGCGGCCTGCTGAACCGGCAGATCATGGAAGCCGTGGTGGCGACGGAACAGCAGTTCGAAAAGGAAATCCGGCCGCTGCCCAAGGCGGAGCAGGAGAAAAAGCTGGCGGAAATGGCCGCGGCAGTCCAGGGCAGCACGCCGCCGCGGGAAAATTCGCGGGAGCAGCGGACGATTGACGTGGTGCTGGGCCGGGGGACAACGGCGTCGGTCCAATGCGTAATTTACGGGACGTGCTGCTACCGGCAGACGGGGCTGGTGCAGGCGTTTGCGGCGCACAACCTGGTGCACCGTGCGCCAAGGAAGACGGGGTTTGCATCGGCTGCGGAAGCGTTCGGGGCGCGGGAACTGCTGCGCGAGGTGGAAACGAGCGGGCTTGCGAAGTCGAGCATCACCTGATTACTCTAGAGGGCGGCCGGCGTTCGATATACGCACGGCGCGCCGATTTTCGGCGGGAGGCCGCCGGCAACCGCTCTCCTGTTGCGGACGACATGATCCTTCAATGGAACCACCTTCCGCGGAAAACTTCCGCGGCCAGCGTTCAGGACATTGTGGCCTCGCTCCAGACGATGCTGGAGGAGGGGTGCCTGGAACAGGATCAGTTCGCCAGCCTGTGCGTTCACCTGGATTGGATCCAGTACAAACAGAATTTCCGCGAAGCGGTGACCGTGGTTCCGTATGCCGGGGAGCACACGGCCGCGTCTCCCCTGTATGAAGTGCACGTGGACCTGCGGCAGGCGGGACCAGGCGCGCTGCGCGTGGCGATGCAGCATGCCATGGGCGCGGCGCATGCCGGCTTTGGGCATCACCCGGCGCCGAACGCGGAGGGCGTCGCGCTGGAGGATTTCCAGCCGTTCCGTTCGAGCATCGCCTGGCGATTCAACTGGCTGTACTGGCAGCGGCTGGCGGATTGGGAGCAGTCAACCGGCCGGGGCTATGAAGAGGCGCTGCCCGGCGGAAAATCCGACGCGAACCATCCCCAGGCGGTGGCGGATGGCGTGGCGGATTTCTGGACGCTGGCGCGCGATCTGGAGGTGAAGAATCAACTGCCGGCGGAACTGTTCGTTTTGGAAATCGGCGTGGGCATGGGGACGCGTGCGGGGCTGTGGCTGGACCGGTTCCATAAACTGGACCGGGAGCGGGGAACGAATTATTACTCGCGGGTGCGCTTCCTGCTGGGCGATTACTCGCCGGCCACGCTGGAGCGCTCGAAGGCCGCGGTGCGGGCGCACATGGACCGGTGCAGCTTTGTGGTGCTGGACGCGCTGAATCCGATGCAAACGCTTTCGTTCCTGCGGCACAAAGTGCTGCACATCCATCTGACCAACGTGTACGACAACCTGCCGGACGAGGAGATGGCGAGGCGGGACGGGCGGCTGCACCTGGTGGAGGTGCGCGCGTATCTCCCCACGGCGGATGCGGAGCGGATTGCAAATGAATTCGAACTGGCGGCGCGCGAACTGCCGCGCGCGATTGAGCGGCTGCTGGAGGTGGGGCCGGAACATTTCCCGGACCGGTCGCGGGGAGTGGCCTTCTGGCAGCAGGTGTGGGCGGCGATGAGGCTGGAAGAACGCATGGTGTGCGCGGACGATGTAAGTCCTGAAGCGCTGCCGGGCGACCTGGACCTGGCCCGGCTGGAAGAGCTGCTGGGCGAAGCGCCAAGCGATTTGCGGTTTCACGTGAATTCGGGAGCGCTGGAGAGTTTCCGGAACACGCTGCCACTGCTCTCCACGCGGGGATATCTGCAAGTGCAGGACATTTTCGTGACGCATTGGAACGAATACCAGCTGGGATTCCACGGTCCGGGAAAACTGGACGGGTCGATTGTGAACTGGGTGAACGGGGCGCTGCTGCGGGAAACGGCGGAGCGGGCCGGATACGACGTGCATTTCGCGCCGTTCCGCTACCGCGAGGGCTCGCGCACGTCCATGCTGTATACGACGCAACGGGAGTAACCCCATGAAGCTGCCCATGATTCCCACTTCAGTGGTTGGAAGCTATTCGATGCCGGGATGGCTCGAGCGGCTGAAGACGGAGTATTTCGCGCGGCGGATCAGCCGGCACGACCTGGAGGAGATCCACGACAACGCGGTGAAGGCGGCGATCAAGGATCAGGAAGTGGCGGGCGTGGACGTGATCACCGACGGCGAGATGCGCCGCGACAACATGATGGACTACTTCCTGGAGCGGCTGCCTGGCGTGCAGATCGACCGTTCGTCGAAAAAGTTTTACTACGATTTTTACAACTGCTCGGTGCAGGGGAAACTGCCCATGGCCCCGCTGGGAGTGGCCGACGATTTCCGCTTCCTGCGAAAGTTCACGGAGCACGAGGCGAAATTCTGCGTGACGGGGCCGCACGCGCTGACGAAACGGATTCACAACGAATTCTATCCGAGCGAGGAAGCGCTGGCCATGGACCTGGCGCGGGCGCTGAACCTGGAACTGAAGGAACTGGTGAAGGCGGGAGCACGCCTGATCCAGATTGACGAGCCCTACTACTCCGGCTTTCCGGACGACCTCACCTGGGGGGTGAAGGTGCTGAACGCGCTGGTGGAGGGCGTGGACGCGAAAATCGCGGTGCACATCTGCTACGGCAACCGGTACGGGAAGCCCTCCTGGGAAGGCAGCTACCGGTATCTCTTCCCACGGATCCTGGAAGCGAAAGTGGACCAGCTGACGCTGGAATTCGCGCGGCGCGGGGGAGAAGACCTGGACCTGTTCCGCGAATTCAAGCCCGCATTCGAGCTGGGCGTGGGCGTAATCGACGTGAAAACACAGGCGGTGGAAACGCCGGACATGGTGGCGGAACGCATCCGCAAGGCGCTGGAATTCGTTCCCGCGGAGCGCGTGACGGCGATGCCGGACTGCGGATGTTTCCATCTGCCGCGCGACGTTGCATTCGCAAAGCTGTGCGCTATGGTGGAGGGAGCGCGGATCGTGCGCAAAGAACTGGGGCACTGAGATGGTGCGTCCGAATCCACTTCGAGAGGCGCTCGAGGGAGGCCGGTTCTGCTACGTGGTGGAACTGGTGGCCAGCCGGCTCACGCGCGAGTCGAAGCTGCTGGACGTGGCATCGCAACTGGCGCGCGTTCCCGGAGTGGTGGCCGGCAGCATCACGAGTTACGCCGGCGGGGCCATGGGACACGACCCGATCCGAGTGGGGACTGCGGCGCGCGCCCGCGGGCTGACTCCCAATATCCACCTGACGTGCGTGAACCGCACGGTGCCGGCGGCGTATCACGCTCTTCAGGACCTCCACGCGCTGGACATCGAAAATGTGTTTGCGCTGACGGGCGATTATCCGAAAACGGCGGACCCGAAAGCCGCTCCGCCGGTGTTCGACCTGGATTCCGTGCAGCTCGTGCACCTGATGGACGAGATGCGGCGCGGAGGCATGGCGTTCTGGATCGGCGTGGCCGTATCCCCATTCAAATACACGGAAGCAGACTGCCGCTACCAGTATCTGAAGCTGGAGAAGAAGTTCGCGGCGGGAGCGGATTTTGCCGTCACGCAATTAGGCTACGACGTGCGCAAATTCCGCGAACTGCGGGAGTACCTGACGGAACGCGGCATCACGAAACCCGTGCTGGGCAACGTGTACGTGCTGGGGCTGAGGGCTGCGGAGAAAATGTCGAAGGGCGAGCCGCCCGGCTGCTGGGTGGCGCCGGAGCTGGTGGAAAAAATCCGCGAAGAGACGCAGGCCGCCGACAAAGGCGCGGCGGCACGCCTGGAGCGCGCGGCCCGCATGGTGGCCATCGTCCGCGGTCTCGGCTATGCCGGGGCGTATCTGGGCGGGGACCACCAGGCAGACCACATCCGCTGGATCATCAAACGATCCGAGGCTCTGGCGCCGCGCTGGGAAGAATTCGCAGAGGAGCTGGCGTATGCGCCGAAAGGCGGCTTCTACCTGGGCCAGACGGCGCCGAAACCATCCGAGCCCCGCGGCGCCGTTCCTCGCGCGCTGGACACAATGGGAAAGATGTTCGACGTGCGCCACGAAGGCGCGCTGCGCAGCGCATTGACGGGAGTGCTGGGATGGTTCGACCGCCGGCCGGCGCTGGCGCACGGCCTGGAGCGCGCGGAGTTCGCGCTGAAGAGGCCGATGTTCGGCTGCGAAGCGTGCGGAAATTGTGTGCTGGGCCATCTGGAATACGTATGCCCGCAGACGTGTCCGAAACACCTGCGCAACGGCCCCTGCGGCGGCACGTCCAACGGGCGCTGCGAAGTGGTGGACAAACCGTGCATCTGGGTGGGGGTGTACGAGCGCGCCACAGCGGCCCACCACGTGGACGAGCTGGGAACCTACATTCCGCCGCCGGACCGCGCGCTCACCGGCACCAGCTCCTGGATCAATTATTTTCTTGGGCGCGACAACCGGCCGGGACACGAACATGCGCTGGTGAGCCTCGGCCCTGCGCCGGCTGCTGCAACCGGCGAAACACGAGAGTCGAAATCCGAAACTCGTGAAGAGGCCGCTCGCGAGGGAGTCAGGAGCACCTAGTCGCGGGGCAGGCGCGGACCGAAGAGAAATGGGCGAAACAGCGACGATGTTCGTTTCCGGGCCGGACCAGCGCGGGCTGGTGGCGCGCATTGCCGAGTTCATATTCGAGAACAACGGGAACATCGTGCACTCGGACCATCACATCGACACGGAGACGAATCTGTTCCTGACGCGGGTGGAGTGGGAGATGGAGGGATTCCGCATTCCGCGGCAGGAAGTCCGGGCACGATTTGCTCCGCTGGCGGATTCGCTGGGGATGAACTGGGAGCTGCATTTTTCCGGGGAACGGGAACGCATCGCCATTTTCGTTTCGAGGTACGACCACTGCCTGTACGACCTGCTGTGGCGGCACTCTTCCGGCGAGTTGCACGGCGACGTGGCGCTGGTGGTGAGCAATCACCCCGACCTGCGTCCGCTGGCCGAGCATTTCCGCGTGCCTTACCACGTGTTTCCGATCACGAAGGAGACGAAGCGGGAGCAGGAAGCGAAGGAAATCGCGCTGCTCGAGGAGCACCGCATCGGACTGATCGTGCTGGCGAGGTATCTGCAGGTGTTCACGCCGGAATTCGTGGCGCGGTATCCGAACCGCATGATCAATATCCACGATTCCTTCCTGCCGGCGTTCGTGGGCGCGGGCCCCTACCGGCAGGCGCACGGCCGCGGGGTAAAACTGATCGGAGCGACGAGCCATTACGTGACGGACCAGCTCGACGATGGACCGATCATCGAACAGGACGTGATGCGCGTGAGCCATCGGGACACGGTGGAAGATCTGAAGAGGAAGGGGCGCGACCTGGAGCGCGTGGTGCTGGCGCGGGCCGTGCGGCTGCACCTGGAGCATCGCGTGCTCGCCTACGGGCGAAAGACGGTCGTGTTCGACTGAAACGGTCCGCAGAGCGGGAAAGGATTTCGCCATCAGCACTACGATTCTGCAGGTGCCGAAAACCGGCGGAATGAACACGAGCAAGGTCAGCGTGGTGCGCTGGCTGAAGCGCGTGGGCGACGCGATCCGGAAGGGCGAGCCGGTGGTCGAACTGGAAACCGAGAAAGTGAGCTACGAACTCGACTCGCCCGTGGATGGAACGCTGCGGAAGATTCTGGCGCAGGAGAAGGCCGAAGTGCCGATCGGCGATCCGCTGTGCGAGATCGAATAGATCGCGGGAGGCGGGGATGGGGAGCAAGGCGGCGGAACTGACCAAGGAGCGGCTGATCTGGATATACACACAGATGGCGCGCATCCGGGAGTTCGAGGAGCGCGTGAAGCGCACATTCGCCGAACATCCGGGAGTGATCCGCGGCCACGCGCACCTGGCCGATGGAGCGGAGGGCGCCATCGTGGGCGCGCTGGCCACGCGCGGCGAGAAGGATCTGGCGATGCCCAGCTACCGCTGCCACGGCTATCCGCTGGTGCTGGGCACGCCCGCGCGCGAACTGATGGCGGAGATCTACCAGCGGCGCGACGGGGTGTGCAAGGGCTTCGGCGGGTCGATGCACCTGGCGGATCCGGCGCGGCATTTTCCGGGCACGTCGGGAATCATCGCGCAGTCCATTGCGCATGCGACCGGCGCAGGACTGACCGCACAGGTGAAGAAAACCGGCCAGGTGATCTACTGCTTTTTCGGCGACGG
>Ga0335085_10012864_pt1 | contig 12299 bp, 13 predicted proteins | sample Lox_Sample_45_FD_206712 | JGI IMG/M metagenome (GOLD analysis project Ga0335085, IMG submission 206712) | Soil microbial communities from Loxahatchee National Wildlife Refuge, Florida, United States - Lox_Sample_4.5 | ecosystem: Environmental > Terrestrial > Soil > Wetlands | place: USA...
ATCTGGGACGCTACCCGCCCCTATTTCGGCAGGCTTTGATGATTATCTTTGACCATAGATGAAACGAAGGGAAATAAGCTGCGATGTCAGACGCCCAAGACCAGACCGAAGAGCGGCCATGCCTGCACTGCCTCATTGTCGATGTCATCGAAGATTTTTTTACTGAATACAGCGCTTCGCCAGACGAGGTCGGCGCGCTCGATGCCGACGAAGTCGTGACGGCCGTGGCAAAGACTATTGCTGAAATGACGTGCAGCCGCGACGCGGCGTTCCGCCGGAATATGATCGAGCAGCTGACGCGTGAGATTGTGAGCTACGACGCGGAGTTTCGCGAGCAGGAAGCGATGGGCACACCGAATTCCGATGCGCGCCACTAAAGCGCGGCGATACCACAGCATCGCATCGCCGGCACGATGGGGCTTCCAGATAGTCCAACGCTGCGCGCCGAAAGACGGAAATAAGGTGACGCCTATTTGAAGCGAACGCCAATCTTCGTGTCATCCCGCCAAATGGTCTGGCACGTCCTCGCCGGCCGATCAGGCATCGAAAACTCGAAGTTTGACGGAAGCCCCGCCGTGGTCTGCACCTGAAGGCAGGCGCCGGTCTCGGACAGGTTGCGAACGGTGCAGGGTATGGCGTGCTTTCCGAGATGAATTTTCCCGGATTTGAGCATGCGTGCTCGCGGTGCCGAGCGCTTTTCTTCCCCCATCAGGACCACAACCGTCACGAATCTGAAACCGCGGGATGTAACTTCGGAAATTCTCTACCGACTCGGGATTCGCGAATCCCTGCCTTGCCGCCGCCCACACTGACGCGGTTTCGGATACCGCGCCCTTAATCCATGTCAATCAAAAAGTTTTTCCACATTCAACGCGGTGCAGTCGGGTAATGAGAAAAACTAATGAAGGAACGGACAATGCCGATCACGCTGCGGCTGATGCCGTTCATTGAGCGCGGCCGGCGCGCGAGCGCCTTCCTGCCCTACTCCGGCATCGCCAACAGGCTCGCGGCGATCGCGAGCATCGCGAGCGCCGACAGCGCCAGCGACCAATGCACGCCGATCAGGCTGCCGAGGAGGCCGACGGTGAGGCCGCCGAAGGCGCGAAGCCCGAGGCTTGCCATATTGAACAGGCCGATGACGCGGCCGCGCAGATCGATCGGCGCGTGCACCTGCACCAGCGTCTGGGCCATGGCGTTGAACGACAGCTCGAAGAAGCCGGCGCCGAACAAGAGCGCCAGCGCCAGAAAATAATTCGTCGCCTGCGCGAAACCGGTGAGCGCCGTGCACCACAGCATCGCCAGGATGATCGCGGTGCGCGTCCTGGCGGCCAGAAGCCCCTTGCCTTCGAGCACCAGGCCTGCGGTCAGCGCGCCCGCGGCATCGGCGGCGAGCAGCATGCTGTAGGACAGGCCTGGATCGCCGTGACCGAGATCGTGGGCGAAGCCTGGCATCTGCGCGCTGTAGGCATTGCCGACGAAAAACGAGGCGGCGCCGGCAAGGAGCGTCATCGAGACGATGACCGAATGCCCGGCGATGTCACGCGCGGTCTGTGCGATATCGGCGAAGCCGCGCACGGCGCGGTGCGGCGGCGGCGCGCCGGCGCGAAAGCGCGGGCCGTAGGGCGCGTTGACGAGCCACAGCATCAGCGGCAGATAAAACACGGTGTTGAGCAGGATGCCGTGCGCCGGCCCGAGCCACAGCAGCATGGCGCCGCCGACCGCCGGGCCGACCAGCACGCCGAGATAACGCGCCGTCGCATTGAGCCGCACCGCGCTCATCAGGTCGGCCGGGCCGACGATGTCATAGAGCAACAATTGGTTCGGCGTCTGCCACAGCACTCCGGCGCAGCCGTGAATCGCCAGCAGCACCATGGCCTGCCAGACCTGCAACGTATCGGCGACGAAGAAATAGCCCCAGCCGAGCGAAGCGGTGATGAACAAGAGCATGCCGCATTGAATGATGCGGCGCGGATCGACGCGATCGGCGAGCGCACCAGCGGCAACCGAGAACAGCAGAAACGGCAGCCAGTGCGACAGGATCGCAAACCCCGCCAGGGCGGGCGAATGGAATTTCTGGTACAGCATCCAATAGCTGATGACGTGCTCGATGTTGTCGGCCATCATCGCGATCACATAAGTGGAGAACTGGGCGCGGAAGCCCGGATGGCGCATCGCCGCGAAGGATCGCTTCGCGGGCGCCACCGGTTTCGCGGCGGCCGTGGGCACGACGTTCAAGGCGGTGCTTTCATGGGAAGTGGCGCGGCGGCCGAAACGGCCGGGGCCGGTGCATGTTCGTGGGCTGTAGTTGGCACTTTGGGTTCCGACCGCCATGTGACCTTATCGCGGAAGGCCCATGCAAGAATGCTGCCCAAATATCGGCGCGTTCCGCCGACGGAATAGCGCGCCGTACGTGGGGTTGTGCTGGCGAAGCGGGAACGACCATCGGCGTGAACCTGCTTCGACGCGGTTAACGAGGCTCGCCATGACGGGACTGACACGCCGCTCGTTGCTCGCCGGCTCCGCCGGCGCCGCTCTTGCCGTCGGCACGGCGGCGGCGGAATCGCCGCCGGCCGGAAAGCAGGCGCCCGGCATCTATCGTTACAAGATCGGTGCGTACGAGTTGACCGCGCTCTATGACGGCATCTGGTATCGACCGATCACCGACAAGTTCATCCGCAACGCACCGTTTGCCGCGGTGGAACACGCGCTCGCCGACGCATTCATGCCCGCCGACAAGCTCGAAACCCCGTTCACCACGCTGGTCGTCAACACCGGCAAAAAACTCGTGCTGCTCGACACCGGCACCGGCGGTCAGATCGCGCCTACCGCCGGAACGCTGGGCGACAATCTCGCCGCCGCCGGCATTTCACCAAAGGCGGTCGATCTCATCGTGATCTCGCATTTCCATCCCGACCATATCAACGGCATCAAGGACAAAGATAACGCACTGGTCTTCCCCAACGCGGAGATCATGGTGCCGGCGCCGGAATGGACCTACTGGATGGACGACGCCACCATGAATGCGGCGCCGAAGGATCAGCGGCTTACATTCCTCGATCAGCGGCGCATCTTCGCCGATATCGCCGGGCAGGTGACTCGTTTCGAACCGGGCAAGGAAGTCGCGCCGGGCATCGTCACCCTTCCGGCGCCCGGTCACACGCCGGGCCACACCGTTTTTTCCGTCCATTCAGGCGATCAGTCGTTGATGGTGTTGAGCGATACGGCGCAGCACCCGGCCGTATTCGCGCGCCATCCGGACTGGCAGGCGGCTTTCGACGTCGACGGCGACGCCGCGGTTGCGACGCGCAAGAAACTGTTTGATCGCGCCGCGGCCGACCGCATGCTGGTGACGGGCTATCACTTCCCGTTCCCGGCCTGCGGCCATCTCATCAAGACGGCGAGCGGCTACGAGCACGTTCCGGTGCCGTGGCAGCCGATGTTGTAGCGAATCGCAAAAGCCTGGAGGCCGGCTGTCGAGGCCGGCCTCCCTGATCCCTGCGGCATCTGGTTTTTCGGTATCGGCGCAGCGCGGATTACGCGCAGCTCCGGCCGGGGGATGTTTTAAGTTCCGGCTTGCGGGCGAACGGCGAACACATGGAGCGCCCGCAAGCCGGTGCACACAACCCGCACGTCAGCCCTTTACCTGCTGACGTTTTGGGTAGCGGGCAATTTCGCGGTCTTTATCGCATGCGCGGGCTTTTTGCTTTTTGTGACTTTCGCTGAGACCTTGCCGGGCTTGGCGACGTGGGCGACGTGTTTGCGCGCATGCTTGCGAACATGCTTGGCCGTCTTGGGTGCAGGCTTGGCTGCTTCGGTCTGCTTGGCTGCCGGACTGGGAACGGTGGTAGCGGGCGCTGCGCTGGCGCCGCCGCCGGACTGCGCGGCGAGAGCCGGACCGGCAATCAGCGTGGTTGCAAGCAGCGCGGCGGCGAATGTCCTCAACATGTGCTTCTCCTTGTTGTCTCTCATGGCGTCGATGGCGAGATCGCGCTCATCGTTGGCGGGCACGCTAGCCGCCACGCACTGAATGGGTCCTGAAGTGCATTGAGGGGCGCCGTTCACCTACGTGAACTTGCCGTAATGCTGCGAGCCGAAGTGCTCGCAAAAGCGGCCTTTGCCTCGCCTGCCCCGGCATCGGCGCGGTCCGCCAAGTGAGATCACAATCTATTGAGCGCTTGCCGGCCGACGCCCTCGCGGGATGATTCGTCGCGAACCGGTGTTAGTCTCGCTGCGCCCTGAACCGGAAGGAGGCCACGATGTTGAGCCGCTCGCTCGCCGCCGCCATTGCGTTGACCGCCGTTTTGGTGTTTCCGCAGATCGCCGCAGCCGTCGATGAACCCAGTCCCGCGGCTCCGACCCAGACCACGCAGCCTTCGGGCGCCGTGAAATCGACCAAGCAGAAAACTCCCAAAAAGCCGAAAAGCGGGCAAAAAAGCAGCTCCGCAGAGGACTTTCTCGCCGGCTACCACGCTGCCTACGCGCTGATTTACGACAAGGGCGACTATGTCGAAGGCATCGCGGCGCTGCGCGCGCTCGGCTACGACGATAATGCCGACGTCGCCACGCTGATCGGCTACGCGAGCCGCAAACTCGGGCGCTACGATGACGCCAAATACTGGTACGACAAGGCGCTTGCGGCCGACCCCAACCATGCCGTGACGTGGTCCTATTACGGCATGTGGCAGGCCGAGCAGGGCAACGTGCTCAAGGCCAAGGACGATCTCGAAAAAGTCCGCGCCATCTGCGGCAATACCGAATGCCGCGAATATCGCGCGCTGAAGGACGTGATCGACGGTACGGCGACGTATTAACAGACGTCATTGCGAGCGAAGCGAAGCAATCCAGGCGGCGGCGCGGCTGGATTGCTTCGTCGCTGAACCTGTCATCGGGCCGGACCCGTTGGCTCGCAATGACAGCTTCCGCCACTCTATTCCAGGTGCACGTGCGCCTCTTTGGCGACGTTGGCCCAGAGCGGTACTTCTTTGGCCAAAATGGCGCCGAACTCCGGTGCGCTCATCGACTGCGGCTGCAAGCCGAGCTTCTTGATGGCGTCCTGGGTTTCCGCGCTTTGCACGCCCGCATTGATGGCGGCATTGAGCTTGGTGATGACGGCCGGCGGTGTTGCTGCCGGCGCCATCATGGCGAACCACAGCGTCGTCGGGAAACCGTCGTAGCCGAGCTCGTGCAGCGTCGGCACATCCGGCAGCTCGGGCCAGCGCTCCGCGCTCGTTACCGCCAGCGCGCGAAGCTTGCCAGCCTTGATGAGCGGCAGCAGCACCGACTTGGCGCTGGCACCGACCTGAATCTGGTTGCCGAGCAAATCGGCAATGGCCGGCGCGGCACCCTTGTAGGGAACGAACACGATGTCCATTCCGGTGCGCGCCCGCAGAAACTCGAGGAGAAGATGCGGCGCAATGCCGAGCGCCGAGCCCGAAGTGAGCTTGCCGGGATTGTTCTTGGCGTAGCTCGCCAGTTCCGCCAGCGACGTCGCAGGCACGGCCGGATTGATCACCACGGCGTTGGAATCGGTCGCAACCGCCGCCACGGCAACGAGGTCCTTCACCGGATCGTAGTCGACGTTGTTGTAGAGCGCCGGCGTGATGGCATTTTCGTTCGAACCGCCCGACAGCAGCGTGTAGCCGTCGGGCGCCGCCCGCGCGACCATCTTGGAGCCGAGCCGTCCGCCCGCGCCCGCCTCGTTTTCGATGACCACGCTCTGCCCGAGCTTGGCGGCAAGGTTGCGCGTCGACACCCGCATCACGGTATCTGACGGACCTCCCGGTGGATAAGGCACGATGATCTTGACGGGATGATCGGGAAAGTTCTGCGCCAGCGCAGGCGCAACGACTACGCCCACCGCCGCAAAGACAGCGATTATTCCGACAACCAGCTTATTCAAGGAGTCCCCCGTTTCTGCCAGTGCTCCGGCCGCTTTACTCATCCAACTTCACGCCGGTCTCCCGTGCAACCGCGCTCCACAATCGAACCTGGTCGGCAAGCTCGGTGCCGAATTGCTGCGGGCTCAACGGCCGCACCTGAAAGCCGAGCTTGGCAACCGCCGCTTGGATCTCGGGCGAGCGCAGCCGCGCGTTCTCAGCCGCATTGATTTTCGCGATGATCGCGGGCGGCGTTTTCGCCGGCGCCGCGAGGCCATCCCACACCGCCGTCGGAAATCCGTCGATCCCGCTCTCGCGTAACGTCGGCGCTTCGGGCAGTTCCGGCCAGCGTTCGGCGCTCGCCACCGCGATCGCCCGCAGCTTGCCGGCCTTGATCAGCGGCAGCAGCACGGCCTTGCCGCTCGCCGCCACCTGAATCTGACCCGCCACGACGTCGGCGATGGCCGGCGCCGCGCCCTTGTAAGGCACGAACGTCATGTCGATGCCGGTACGCACGCGCACGAGCGCGATCAGAAGGTGCGGCGCGATGCCGAGCGTCGAGCCGGCATTGAGCTTGCCCAGATGCTCCTTGCCGTATCGCACCAGTTCGGCAAGGGTCGTGGCCGGCACCGAGGGATTGATCACCAGCGCGGTTGAGTCCGACGACAGCGCAGCCACCGGTGCGAAATCCCTGACCGGATCAAAATCAATCGTCTTGTAAAGCGCGGGCGCGATGGCGTTGATGTTGGTGCCGCCGGCCAGGAGCGTGTAGCCATCAGGCGTCGCGCGCGCCACGTCCCGCGCGCCAATCCGGCCGCCGGCGCCCGGCACGTTCTCGATGAAGACATTCTGACCGAGCGCTGCGCCGAGGCCCTGCGTCGTCACCCGTGTCACGGTGTCGTTCGGACCGCCGGGCGGATAGGCCACCACCAGCTTGATCGGGTGATCGGGAAACGTCTGCGCACCGACCGGCGCCGCAAACACTGCTGCTGCGGCCGCGGCGACGATCGTTGCGCGAAGCATGGTCATGTCACCCCTGCCCTTTTGTCTCCGCTTCGATCCAGGCATGGTAGTCCGGATCGACGCTCTCGATGGGCAGTACGAGTATGGCAGGCGTGCTATAGGAGTGCATCTCCTTCACCGCCGCACCCACAGCCGCGGCCAGCGAAGCGCGGGTCTTGACGATCATCACCACCTCATCGCCGCGCTCGACCGCGCCTTGCCACCAGTAGAGCGAGACCATGCCGGGCAGAATATTGACGCAGGCGCACAGCCGCCGCTCGACCAGCGCCCGGCCGGCATTCTCCGCCTCGACAACGGACGGATAGGTCGTATAGACGAACACCGCGCGTTCCATGCCGAACTCCAGCGTTTCTCCCGCGGCGCCACAAGGGCGCCCAGCAAATCCCGACCGCTCCATGCCGAAGCGTCCGACGCCCGCCCGTTACAAGCGCATCGCCTTCGTCGCCAGCGACGTGGCCGCGGCGCAGCGGGCGCGGCGGCGGCTCGTCGCCCGTTACGGCGACGCCCGGCCGGAAACGGCGGACGTCATTGTCGCGCTCGGCGGCGACGGCCTCATGCTCGCGACCCTGCAACGGTTCATGAATTCCGGCAAGCCGATCTACGGCATGCACCGCGGCACGGTCGGCTTTCTCATGAACGAGTTTTCCGAACAGGGCCTCGTCGAACGACTCGCCGCGGCGCGCGTCACCGTGATTCACCCATTGTTGATGCGCGCGCGCGACGCGGCCGGCCGCGTGCACCGGCATCGCGCCATCAACGAGGTGTCGCTGTTCCGACAAAGCTATCAGGCGGCGCGGCTACGGGTGCTCATCGACGGCAAGGAACGGCTCCATCAACTCGACGCCGACGGCATCCTCTTGGCGACGCCGGCCGGATCGACCGCCTATAACCTTTCGGTGCAAGGGCCGATCATTCCGCTCGACGCGCCGCTTTTGGCGCTGACGCCGATCAGCCCGTTCCGGCCGCGGCGCTGGCGCGGCGCGCTTTTGCCCGATCGGGCGCGGGTGACGGTCGAGGTGCTCGAAGGCGGCAAACGTCCGGTCGCCGCGGTGGCCGACCACGACGAGGTGCGCTCGGTCCGTTCCGTCGAGATCAGCATGGACCACGCCATCGCCATGCACATGCTGTTCGATCCCGGCCACAGCCTGGAAGACCGCATCCTCAGCGAGCAATTCGGCGTCTGACCGTTGGGGCCGGCGCCTCCCCTTCGCGCAAACGTGCGATTGCTTCGCAGGGTCCGGCGACCGGTGGGCCTCAAGTATTTTGATCTGGCTCAAACCGATCGCGCGATTTGTCCGATAGCTACTTATCGAACAAGGAAAGGAGACGGCCATGTTGGCCAGAATGATGACGACGTGTGTGGCCGGCGCGGCGCTCGTCGTTGGCGGCGCGCTTATTCCAGCCAGCGTGTTGGCTCATGGAGGAGGTCATGGCGGGGGCGGTCACGGCGGCGGAGGCGTTCACGGCGGCGGTGCACATTTTGGCGGACATGGCGGAGGAAGCGCGCACGGATGGGGATATGGCCGCGGGATCTATCTTGGGGATATGGCTTTGCTCCCTGGCCTTGGCCGTATGACTACGATTTCGAACCATCCTGCAGCTATGTGCATGTGAAATACTATCGTAACAAGCAAGCCCATTGGCATTGGGTTTTGCTTTGCGAATAGCGGACTAGCTAAAACTCTTTCCGTTCGACGATCGACGGACGTCGAAGAATATCCGGCGGCACGGAGCGGTATGAGTTGCGCGAGTACCCGCTTGCCTCTTATTTCATAGGGCGGCGACTATCCTCAGTGCCTGACGGGCTCTACGCTCGCTCAACAGCGCAGCGCGATAAAAGCCGGGAGGGGACGATGGGCCTCGGGACAGGGAGCAGCTTTCGCATGAAATTTATTCGCCGAATGGCGGCGGCGTGCCTTGCGGCGCTGCCATGGACGGCCGGGCGTCACGCCGATGCGGCGGAGCCGGCGCTCGTGATCGCCAAATCCGGCTATCTGTTCGCCGGCGGCAAGATCGACACGTCGCTGCCCGGCTCACCGATGATCGGCCAGCTCTATGCCGAATTTCAAATTCCACAAAAGCTGCTGCACCCTTATCCCGTCGTCATGATCCACGGCGGCAGCCAGACCGGCACCAATTTCACCGGCACGCCGGACGGCCGCGAGGGCTGGGCGCAATATCTTCTGCGCCGCGGCTACGCCGTCTATGTGGTCGATCAGGTCGCGCGCGGCCGCGCCGGCTATTGGACCGACAGTTACGGGCCGGTGTCGTCGCCGCAGCTTGACCGCGAATTGCAGCGCTTCGCGGCGCCGGAGCGCTACAAGCTGTGGCCGCAGGCGCATCTGCATACGCAGTGGCCCGGCGCGGCGCAGCCCGGCGACCCGGTGTTCGATCAATTCTACGCCTCGCAATTTCCGTCGCTGAAGAATTTCGCCAAGCAGCAGGAGCTCAATCGCGACGCCGGCGCAGCGCTGCTCGACAAGATCGGACCCGCGATCCTTTTGACCCACTCGCAGTCCGGAGCGATGGGCTGGCCGATTGCCGACCTGCGGCCGCATCTGGTGAAAGCCATCGTCGCCATCGAGCCGAGCGGACCGCCCGTTCACGACATCGAGTTCAAGGGCGCGCCCGATTGGTTCGCCGATGCCACCAAGACCAAGATTTCAGGCCTCGGCGACGTGCCGCTGACCTACGATCCGCCGCTCCAGCCCGGCGAACAGTTGTCGTTCGTGCGCCAGGACCAGCCCGACAAGCCCGACCTGGTGCGCTGCTGGTCGCAGGCCGAGCCAGCGCGCAAGCTTGCGAACCTCAAGGACATTCCGATCCTGATCATCTCGTCCGAAGCGTCCTATCACGCGTCCTATGATCACTGCACTGCCAAGTATCTGACGCAGGCCGGCGTCGCCAACGACTTTGTCCATCTGGCCGACCGCGGCATTCACGGCAACGGCCACATGATGATGCTGGAGAAGAACAGCGACGCCATCGCCGGCGTGATCGAGGGCTGGTTGAACAAGACGGTGACGGCGAAAAAGCCGAGCCATTCGGCCCATCGCTGACCTCAAGCGGCGCCGCCAGCCCGCGAAACCCTTAACCGTGCGTTAACGACAAATATTTACGTTTTACCGTGCGGAGTGGCGCTTCGGCGCCGCCGCGCGGGAGCACGCATGGTCCGCATCGACTTCAACCGATTGCGCTTTCTCGTCATCGACGACAACGCGCATATGCGGCGCATCCTGCGCACGCTGCTGCACGGCTACGGCACGCGCGAAGTCTACGAGGCCGAAGACGGCGCCGCAGGACTTGAAGCCTTCACGCACTATGTTCCTGACATCGTGCTCGTCGACTGGATGATGCCGATCTTCGACGGTCTCGAATTGACGCAGATGATCCGCCAGCAAGGCGCCAACGCCAATCCCTACGTGCCGATCATCATGCTCACAGGCCATTCCGAGAAGAAGCGCGTGATGATGGCGCGCGACGCCGGCGTCACCGAATTTTTGGCCAAGCCGATATCGGCGAAGGCGCTGTATGAGCGCATCTTCAACGTCGTCGCCAATCCGCGGCCGTTCATCAAGACCAAGACCTATTTCGGTCCCGATCGGCGCCGCAACGTGAACCCGAATTATGTCGGTCCGGAGCGGCGCAAGGGCGGCAAGGCGGACGTGATCCGCCAGCAGCCGCTGCTCGAGAAAGCCAAGGTGCTGAGTTGATCGCGAGGAGCATGAGCCGCAATGTCTCGCCGTAAAGACGACGCGCCGTCGGTCGCGACCTATGCGGATCACGAGGTCATCACCCCGCCGCACGAGCTGCGCAAAGCCGTCGCGCAGGCGGCCGATAGCGATGACGATCCCGTCGCGCGCGCCGAAGCCGCGCTGTCGCAGCTCTCGGGCGAATTCGGCGAATGGATGAACGCGGAGTGCGAGCGTCTCGAACAGGCGCGGCAGGACGTCAAGCGCGAGGGATTTACCCCGAAGAACCATGACGCGCTGTTTCGCGCCGCGCACGACATCAAAGGCGAAGCCGCGACCTTCGGCTACCCTGCCGTTGCCGGCATCGCCGACAGCCTTTGCCGGCTGGTCGAGCACACGCCCGAGATCGACCAAATTCCCGTCACCCTCGTCGAGCAGCACGTCGATGCCATACGCGCCATCGTGCGCGAATATGCCCGCGCCGATCTCGCCGACGTGGCGCACGTCCTGACCGGCCGGCTGCGCGAAGTCACCGACGATTTCCTGCGGGCTGAAAACGACTTCCGGCCGGATTATCTGGAAAACATTTTCGCTCCACCGCTTGCGCCTTAAAAAGCGTCTGGCCGGCCCACAATGTCGTCATCCGCGAATGCTTTTCGCGGAGCATGACAATCCAAGAGCTGTCGCCGCCGGCATCAATCCCGCATCACGCCGCGACCGATTGCTCTTGCACATCGAAGTTCACGGCCACCAGATCATCGCAGAACAGCCGCGCTTCCTCGCGCGCCGCTTCGGTGGCGAAGCGCCGCAGCAGCGTGATGAGCGGCGCGAGCTCTCCGAGATCGGCATCCTCGCAGCGCGTCAGCACGCGCTCGATCATGCGCCGCTTGAGCCGCGTGGCGTCGCCCGGCTCGCTGATGAAGCCGCCTTCGCGCATCGCCTCGATCGCCCCCTTGAACGCCGGATAGGTCGAGGGCGGCAACTCGGCGCGGTCGAACAAGGCCCGCAATGCCGCGCTGCCGCTGTCGTGAACGAGGCTGGACACGCGCGCGACCGGCATGTCCGCGAGCTCGGCCAACGCCTCCTCGAACAGCGCCACGTTGCCCGACAGCAGCGCGCGCAAAATGAGGCCGGCGGTGAGCTGCCCGGTGACGCGCAGGTGGCTGATGAGCGAACGGACTTCGGTGTTGGGAGCGGCGGCGATTGCGATCGTCGCCTTCTCGCATGCGTCCCGCGTGATGCGCCGGGCGTGATCGACGTCGAGCCAAGCGCGTCCGGCTACAAAACCGGCAAGCATCTCCGACAGCCTGGCGACAAGCGTCTGCCGGGTCGCCACCGGAAGGTCGTCGCGCGCCAGCAGCGCCTCGCGAATCACGGCAAGATGCCCGAAGCGCTCGACGATACGGTCGGCCGAAAGCGGCGCGATGTCGGCGTCGGCATTCTCGACGAGAATGAGACAGGATTCAGCGGTGCCAACTTCGGCGATGGCGGCTGAGACCGCGCGCGGCAGCGCGGCGCGACTCGCGATCGCGGCCTGCACTTCCGGTCCGCCCGTTGCCGCCGCATCGACCAGATCCGCGTCGATAAAGAGCGGCGACAGCGCGAGCACCGGGGCGGCGATCATCGGCTGATCGCCGGCCAGCGCGAACACGATCGCCGGCGGGGCGTCCGGACTCGCCGCGAGCGCATCGGCGAGCGCACGGCGCAC
>Ga0335085_10012865_pt1 | contig 12299 bp, 7 predicted proteins | sample Lox_Sample_45_FD_206712 | JGI IMG/M metagenome (GOLD analysis project Ga0335085, IMG submission 206712) | Soil microbial communities from Loxahatchee National Wildlife Refuge, Florida, United States - Lox_Sample_4.5 | ecosystem: Environmental > Terrestrial > Soil > Wetlands | place: USA: Florida...
CTGCCTCGCTGACTTCCACCAAAAGCGCTTTCGCCCCCACCCCGCTGGGAAGCGCTTGATTGCCCGAAACCGCCCCCGCGATCACCACCTCCCCGGGAAAGGTCCTGTCTGCCCTGATCCGAACGGCCACGGAAAGCTTCTCGCGATTTAGCGGCATCGGAAGACGTTCCCCGATTAAACTTCTGAGCAGTCCCTTGATCCCGGTAAGAGGCGCCTTTGCGATGGTCCGCATCATGCTTCCAATTGCCTTGGCCGCCTTCGCCAAGCCCTTTATTCTTCATGTCATTTTTGTATTTATCACGATTAATGTTGTTATTGATGTTGGTATTTCGGCTGGCATTGATGTTCACATTACCACCGCCCCAGTTGGCATGCCCCCATGCATAACCCCACGCAGCACCCGCCGCAAATCTCATCCCAGCGCCCATCAGCATGCCGGGAGGGGGCAGGAAGAAAGGAGGGAAGGGAGGAAAAGCCGGCCACCACCAAGCTCCGTAAATCACCGCCGGGTTGTAACTTGGGACATAGATCACCTCAGGGTTGGCAGGCTGAATGACAATCGTCTCCTTTTCCACGACGACCTTCTGCTGTTCCGTGTCCTTTAGGTTCCCCGCTTCCTGTGCTTTTTTCCTCAGGTTCTGAATCGTATCCATGACCTCTTTTTCCTGAGCCAGAAAGGCATCGCCCAAATTCTGCGTCCACTCCAGTTTTTCGTTCATCTTGGACAAGACGTCAGGGAAGTTAACCAGAGACTTAACACTGGGATCCCAATCCTGCTTCTCGAGAGCTTCCGTTAAGGCATCCCCCTGCAGTTTCTCATTCTGCTTAGTCCAACGGGCTGCCTGCACGATCTCCAGCGGATAGGTAGACGCCATTAGAATCTGCGTAAGCAGGTCATCGGGATATAGGGCTATAGGGGCAAGCATCTGGTCAAGTTGCTCCTGTTTAAAAGCTTTCGATTCCTGATTTTCTTCGGTGCCCTGCGCCATGGCCCAAGGGGGTGCTGCCAAGAGTAGGACAAGTAACCATATCATCCAATAGGAAAACTTCTGCTTCATTCTCATATTGTGCCTCCCTACCGTCAATGAAATCGCAACGTGAACTTTCCTCGTTGTTCAAAAATTAAGCTCAACGCAAGATGCATGTTATCCGATCTTGATCAAGCCTTGTGAACCTTGAAGCCCACCAATAACCATAGGAGACCATAAATAATCCCAAGCAGTCCAATCCATGCGGCATTCCCCGTAGCCCCTGCTCCTGATCGAGAGAGGACGAGCAGCCCAAGCACAAGGCATACCAGACCACTCAGAGTAATCACCCATTTCTCTTTCATTTCGCCCGGGAGTCGAAAAGACCCGATGAGCTCTGCCACCCCTGTAAGAAGCGCCCAGAAGGAAATAAAAAAGAGCAGCGTCATTTTCGCTACGTCAGGCCACAACATCCTCCCTATCCCGGGACCTAAAAAAGTAAGGATCCCTGCGAGGATTCCGACTATGCCGTCGATCAGAAGGAAATAGACTCTCCCGCCAAGCTTGCTAAGCCCAGGAACGACCGAAAGTATCCCCTGGAGAAGAGCAAAAATCGCAAAAAACAGCACCAAAAGATCGAGGGATGAGCTGCCCCAAAAAAGAATGATTAATCCGGATAGAAAAGCAACAATCCCCCGAACGATGAAGCTCCACCGATATTTGGAGAATAGTTCAACCATTTTACCCTCCTTTTACACGACAGGTTCGACACTCCTGCCAAGCACGGACGATAAAAATCATAGGGATCCTCCCCGTCTCGAAGAGACGGCCTGAACTTACCCTGATCCAGTTTGCTAAATCCATGCCAAGAAGGATTCACAGAAGATTGTAATCACAAGTCATTGTTAATAAATATGTTTTTACAAAACGCGTAAAATCGTCGAACCCAAAGGTCCTGACAAAGCGTCGAAATATCGACAAAAGTATTTTAATTCGACAGCACAAAAGACTCTCTCGACATTTGTGAGGACGCCTCAGATACCTGCCTGCCGGTAGGCAGGGGCGCTTTTCGGCATCCTGACTAATTGGTCGGAACCGTCACTATAGGAGCGGTCCCTTTTTCTCCAGTCTCCACCAGGGTGAAGACAAACATCAAAAACGAAAAGATCTTCTTGGACACCAAGTCCCGGTCATCAATCCAAAAGTGGGAATCTCGATAGGGGACTGAAACAAAGGCGTCGTCAGGCTTCTTCGATGAACTATGAATCCGAACCAACGGGAGAATCTTCCCTTCTTTAACCGCCTCTTCCACACGGGTTGGGGCTACCCTTTTCTCTTCCACATGGGCGGCAGGAACCTCGATGTCGGCAGATATATCGATGATAACCTCCAGAATCGACCGCGTTAGGAGAGCGATCTCTTTATCATCTCTGGAACCGGCCCCATATACCACGTTAAACTCTTTAGCATGAGGGTCTAACCTTAAAGTCTTTCGAATCTCTGCAGATAAAGCTTCAATGGCTGGATCTCGCTCCCCCCGCAAAACCATGAAAGTCGCTTCTTCCTTCTCTTTTTTCGTGAATCTCATCCCAATGGCCCCTGAGGACTGAACCTGTCGCATTTTCTCGATCAGGGGATAAAACTCAGGATCTGCGGATCGAGCCCTGGCTTCGCCCCCGAAACGATTCCGGACGCCGTTGATCTCCTGGACCAGGAGCCGAAAGACGAGGTCCACCGGGTAACCGGCCTGCATAAGGCTGAGGATAGCCGGGGGAGGAATTGGGGACATCATACTGCGGGCAAATTTATCTCCCATAATGGGGGTGTACGTGATGGTCGGGCGCTCGACATATGTCCCGGCCCATCCCAGGGTCCCAGAGGTGCTCGAAGGAGGGTAGCTGTACGTTGCGCCCAAATTGACTGCCCCCGCAACCTGATACTGGCTGATCACCGAGGACACATCCAGGAAAACCGGGGCATCCCCGTAGCGTATTTTGACCATGTTAAAAAGCATCTGATTCTTCCAGGAATCGGAAATGGCTGCCGTGTAATCGAACCGGTCCCGGGGAACGGTTGGGGCGCCCATTCCCGCACAGCCGAATAGCACCAGGGATACGCCCATTGATATTATGATCTTGATTCGAATCATCGTAGCCTCCTATCCCCCGGCTTGCCGGGGAACCAACCAGGAACTGAAATACCAAAATCCAAATCCCAAATTCCAAATAATTTCCAATCACCAAATGACCAAAATCCGAAATAAATGCGTTTGGTCCATTCGAAATTGGAAATTGGATATTGTTTGAGATTTGGTGCTTGCCCTGCACCATCCCATCTATTTGAGCATGTCGTTTTATCGCCAATCCGATGGCCTGTCATCGCGAATGGCTTCTTTCATCGGTCTTCCCGGTAGGTACAGGGCTTGGAGATTGGTGCTTTGCTGCATAGCTAGCACTTTATGTTGCCAATTCTGCACACACTCTTATCATAAGCGGCCATAATGGCGCAGGGTAATGTCGTACTGCAATCCCTCTCAAACGCTCCTTAGAACACGATGCCCATCAGCTTTTTCAACAATTCTTCCAGCGGCATCATGGTAAGCGCCAGTGGCGCCACTGGCGCCAGTGTCGCCACCGCGAGCACGAGGATGGCCTCCTTTGTTACCGGTACGCTTCGCATGGTCTGCACCACCTCGAAACTATTGCCCATATCGGCGAGGGACTGAATGTCGCCGCTGCCAACCAACGGCTCATCGGCAGGCGCGCCGTCGCGCAGCCACTTGGCATCGAACTCGCGGACATAACGCTCGGCCAGCGTTCCATATTCGCGAATACCCTTCCGCTTCGCCTCGGCAAGCAGCGGCGTGAACAGTAAGAGAGGGCCGAGTACTAAGCAGAGCACAAACACGACGAGGACGACGATCTCGATCTTGAACTGAGGCAGTGCGGCCCCAAGGTGGAAAATACGATTGGCGATGAATCCGGCAAGTAATCCGCCGTGCGCCACCGCCAGCGGGACGAAGGCGTAGACTGTGTTGGAGAGGAATCCCAGGCCGCAAACCCGGTCGGGATGGGTGGGAATCAGGCTCAATTCGAGACGTGTCACCTGCCAGAGAAAGCGCGCCCAGATGAAGATCCGAAAATACCAGCGTATCAGCATGAATTGGAAGAGCGGCTGGCTGAAATAACCGTACCATACTCCGCTGAGCGAGAGTTTCAACCCTTTGCCGGTCGGCACCGCGTACCACGTTGCCGTGGCGAGCGTCGTGTAGTGACGCCAGACAATCAGGACCCCGACGACATAGACGAACAGGATCAGCAGCACCTCGGCGAGGACCGAATTGCGCAAGCGGAATGCCGACGCGATGGCGGCATCGAACCGAGGCAAAGCCCTTTCGGAAATCAAATTGCGCTCCAGGAATTGCTTCACGACAAAACGCATGCGCTGGTGAACCACAAGTTCCGCAATGATCAGCAGTGGCACAATCACCAGAAATTTGCAATGAACTTCCAAATCCAGCAAAAAGGGTACCGCGGCATTTCCTCCCAGCGCATGTCCTTCCAGAGCCGAAAGTATCAGGAGCGGCAACCAGGTGAGCAGCGAGATCACAATGATCCGTTGCTTCAACAGCTCCAGCGTATCTCCAGTGAGATGCGCCCGGCGCAGGAGTTGGAAGAGTGGCCCCCCCAGGACCAGTGAAAAGTCTGTAGATTTATCAAGATTGTCGATCGTCTTTTGTATCGTCATGAGAGCCTCGTCATGATAAAGACGTGGTACCGCCGGGGAGACATATCCAGGTAAAGTCCCCGTGATTGTAAGTCGCTCCCATCGCGATCATAACGCGTGTCACCGAGAAGATCCTCCAGCCGCCAGCGGGCATTGCCGATGTCCGTGAACGGCAGCCGGACGTAACACTGGCTCTGGTTGGGCGCATAGTTCACTGCTACCAACAGCCAATTTCCATCGGCGCCTTGCCAGGCAAAGGCCACGAAGCAATCCGATGTCCAGTTTCCTTCCCAGGCGGGGGCGCATTCGAGTAGCTGCCACCGGCCGTTGCGGACGACGGGATGGCGCAACACGCCAAGCAGCCTTTCGTAAAACTGTTTGAGTTTCTGGTCGATGGGTTCGTCCGGGCCGCGGCAAAGGTGGGGCGAAATGCGTTTCTTTCTCCCCTCAAATTGACCCTGGTGAAAGAACCGCAACCCGGGGGACAGGAAGGTAATTATTGCCGCGGCCTGATGAACCTCCGGAGAGAATGTGGTAGCTGCCCGCGGCTCATCGTGGTTTTCCAGGAAGCGAGCCAGCTTGTTCTGATAATCCAGACCTGCGAGGAAATGCTCGCGTACCGGCCGGGCATGACCCTCATGGAGCCTGTCGTAGAGCCGCTTGTCATAAGTGTAGTCGAATCCCTGCTGCTGCAGCGTCCACTCCAGATCCCAGTAGACTTCGGCCATGAAGCAGAAGCCCGGAGCCCGCTGCCGTACGCGCTCGGTCGCTTGGGGCCAGAAGGGCTTAGATTGGAGGCCCCAGGTTCGTTCGAAGACGTCCGGCAAGACCAGCATCGCCATATCGCAGCGCACGCCATCACATTGCCCGGCGATCTTAACAAGTTCCCCGATCATCGCTTCCTGCGTGGACGGATTGCCGTAGTTCAGTTGTAAGGTGTCCGGCCAGCCCGGGAAATATGGATCCCGCCCGTGGGCGAGAATCAAATCACCGCGCCTCCTCCTTGCCCGGGTATAGTTCTGAGGTGCTTTGCTCAGGTCGAGTTCGGTCCCGGAGATGTAATACTCAGGGTGATCCTCCACCCACGGGTGATCCAGACCTGTGTGGTTGGGGACAAAATCGAGCATCAAGCGCAAGCCACGTTTCCGTAGCCGCTCGCGAAGACGGGCCAATGCCACATCCCCGCCCAGAGCCTGATGCACCGTGTAGCCCGTGATCGCAAAACCCGAACCGGCGATGTCCTCTTCACGGAGGTCCGGCAGAGTCTCCTCGAATTCTTTTCGCCATTCGTGGTTACTGCGTGAAATCTGTTGTCCCCGCAGGCCGGTCTGCCAGACGCTCAGGAACCAGACCCAGTCAAAACCCATCTCGGCCAGGCGGTCCAGGGCGGCGTCCGGAATGTCGTCCAGCGTTGCAGGCCTGCGCAGATTGCGGGACAACTCCGTCCGTGTATTGACCTGAAACAGGGAAGGGTACTGTGATCGTTCCATGGTTTTTCTCCTTAAAGAAAACATCTTACTTACTGCGGTCGCTCGTTAGAAGACCGGACTTACATTAAGTGAGATTCGCATAAAGTATGTAACAACTCACCAGCAGCACCCAGAGCGGTAGGACCAGTAGAGCCCACTGAACATACCCGGTGCTCAAGAGGAGCAACAGCGCCAGCGCGTAGCCGAGAAACGCCATCCAACGGGGGAAGATCCGTGTGCGGATCGAGAGCGTGCAGGTTGAGATCATGAACACCCCCGCCATCTTCACGGCATAGACGTTTATGATGTGGTAAACTACGGTGCGGCCGAAAGTATAGGTGCCGGATTCCATCAACTTGCCGGGCGTCATTCCGTAGGCCGTCATGATACCACCCGCCACCCCCGCAGAGGCGAATAGCATGGCAAGAAACAGGAGCCCGCTGCCGAGGAACACGGTGGCAAAGAAACGGTCTTCGTATGCCCCGATGCGGTCCCGCAGCACACCAATGAACCAGAGGAAGGCGATGCCTGCGAACGGCAGAAGGTGAAGAGCGAGACTGACGGTTTTCCAACTACCGGAAAGCCAGGCCCCTGCATCCTGCGGATTGGAGGGGACGGAAATCCGGACGAGCACCAAACTGATGATGAACAAAATCGAAAACACGATACCGGCGATAGCGGCAGCACGCGGCGTCTTCAAGCCAGCCCGGATCAAGGCTACTTTTTCTTCCATGATTTCCTCCACGTGAACTGAACACTCATATTAATACAAACGCGTTAAATAATTTGTCGTTGCGAGGAATGAGTGACGAAGCAATCCCAAGAAAACGAGATTGCCACGCTCTTCGGGCTCGCAACGACACGTCGGTAGATTAAACGCGTTTGTTTTAGTACCCACATTGCGAAGCATCTCATTTACGGCGGCCGCGAGCCGCACCACTGGTCTTATCAGCCCGCGGTTTCTCCACTTCTGTGATGGCGGCTACCTTTCCGAGTTCGAGGACCTGCTCAGCCGTGGTGGTTTGAAACAGATGCATCGTCCGGGCAACGATCCCGGTCCATCCGGTCTGATGGCTTGCACCAAGGCCGGCCCCATTGTCGCCATGGAAGTACTCGTAAAACAGGAGATAGTCGCGCCAGTGTGGGTCTTCCTGAAACTTCTTACTTCCCCCATAGACCGGCCGCCGACCATCCTTGTCGCGCAGAAAGATGTTGGCCAAGCGCCGCGAAATCTCCTCGGCGACCTGGTACAGATTCATCTGTCGTCCCGAGCCTGTCGGACATTCAACAGTAAAATCATTGCCGTAGTAGGCGTAGTACTGAAGCAGGGCCCGGATGATCAGAGCATTGACGGGCATCCAGATCGGCCCTCGCCAATTGGAGTTGCCGCCGAACATCCCGCTGTCAGACTCTGCCGGGAGGTACGAAACCCGGTATTCCTGGTCCCCTACATTGAACACAAAGGGATGCTCGGCGTGGCAGAGGCAGAGGGACCGGATGCCGTAGGGGCTCAAGAAATCGTTCTCATTGAGCATACTTGCCAGTACGCGGCGGAGCTTATATTCGTCCAGAACAGAGGCGAGTCGACGGTCTGCATAACCACGTTTGGTCGGGTCGTGGATGCACTCCCTCAGTTCCGGGCGCGCCTCAAGGAACCCGCGCAAGCGTTCCTCCATCTCAGGGAACTTCCCTTTGAGTTCTGCTTCAAAGACGGTGACCGCACACAGGGGGAGCAATCCAACCATGGACCTGACTTTGAGTCGCTGGGCCCGGCCATCCGGCAGCCGGAGCACGTCGTAAAAGAACCCATCTTCCTCATCCCACATCCCGTCCCCGCCGGTGCGGGCCAGCGATGCTGCGATCCATACGAAATGCTCGATGAATTTCACAACCATGTGTACGTAAGCTGGCCTGGCCAACGTGAGCTCGACAGCGATCTCGAGCATGTTCTGGCAGAAGAGCGCCATCCAAGCAGTGCCGTCAGCCTGCTCAAGATACCCGCCGGTCGGTAGCGGCGAGCTGCGGTCGAAGACGCCAATGTTGTCCAGTCCCAGGAACCCGCCTTCGAAGGCGTTGTTGCCCGAGCGGTCCTTGCGGTTCACCCACCAGGTAAAGTTAAGCAAGAGCTTGTGGAAGGAGCGCTCCAACCAGTCGATGTCCCCTCGGCCTTTCCGGAGCCTCTCTATCCGGTACGTAAAGATGGTGGACCACGCATGCACCGGCGGGTTGACGTCGCCGAAGTTCCACTCGTAGGCCGGGAGTTGGCCGTTCGGGTGCAGGTATTTTCCCCGGAGCATCAGATCCAACTGTTCCTTGCCGAAATCCTCGTCCACCAGCGTGAGCGCGGTGACATGAAAAGCCAGGTCCCAGGCCGCATACCAGGGGTATTCCCACTTGTCCGGCATGGAGATGATGTCTTTATTATACATATGGTGCCAGTGCTCGTTTCGCGGGGCATGGCGTATCGGGTTGAAGGGGTCGGCTCCGTGCTCCTCGAGCCACCGGTCGATATCATAATAGTAGAACTGCTTGGACCAGAGCATACCGGCGATCGCCTGGCGCATCACATTTTTCGAATCATCATCCAGCGATCGCGGGATGACCGAGGCGTAGAACTCGTCCGCGTCCTGCAACCGCTCGGCAAAGAGCGCGTCAAAGGGGCCGCCAAAGGGATTGCGTTTGATGTCGACCGAGGATCCGGCGGTGAGTCGGAGCCTGATCACCTGCTCTTTACCGCCGCCGACTGTGATCTGATAATGGGCCGCGGCTTTTGTTCCGACTCTGGCTGGATTGATCGCCTCCTGCTGCCCATTTACCACAAAGTTGTTGATTCCGTCTTTAACGTGAGGGCTTGCGTTGGGGTATTGAGGAAAAAGCCGGGTGTTATTCGTTTCGTTGTCCGTAAAAAGAAGCGGTACATTCCCCTCGGCGTACAAACGGTATGTACCCAGTTCCGTATCCACCACCTCAACCGTACTCGTCCCGGCCGGTCCCTCGACCTGCTTGAGCATCGGCTTCTCAACGTGCCTGGAAATCCAGGCTGCCCAGTCATTGCGAGACCAGAGCGTGGGAAGCACATGCAGCGTCGCCGCCTCCGAACCGCGGTTAGCAAAGGTGATCCGGATGAGGATGTCCTCCGGCGACGCCTTGGCATATTCGACAAAGATATCGAAGTAGCGGTCCTGATCGAAGACGCCCGTATCGAGCAGTTCGTACTCCATCTCATTGCGGCTCCGCCGCTTGTTCGTTTCGACTAGGTCCGAATAGGGATACGCTTCCTGAGGGTACTTGTAGAGATATTTCATGTAGGAGTGGGTGGGCGTCGAGTCGAGGTAGAAGTAGTACTCCTTGACATCCTCGCCATGGTTGCCTTCACTGTTGGTCAGGCCAAAGATGCGTTCCTTGAGGATTGGGTCCTTGCCGTTCCAGAGGGCCAGGGCAAAACAGAGTTGCTGATCATCGTCGGAGATGCCTGCAAGCCCGTCCTCTCCCCAGCGGTACGCCCGGGAGCGGGCCTGGTCGTGGGTGAAGTAGTTCCAGGCATCACCCGAATCGCTGTAGTCCTCTCGAACGGTCCCCCACTGCCGCTCGCTCAAGTAGGGTCCCCATTTCTTCCAGGGAACATTCTTCTCACGCGCCTCTCGAAGTCTCAGGTTCTCACTGTCTTTTCCCATTTCTGCTCACTCCTTTCTTTTCTTCCGCAGCGCCGATTCGGGCGGCGGGTATTCGGTCTTATTCTCGATTTCCGAGATCGTTTCGGGCGGGAAATCGGGGAAGGGCAATTTACCTTGCTCCCGCCACTGGCGGACCGTCTCTATGGCTTTTCCACTCTTCGCGGCATCGAGGCCGACATCCCCGGCGAGGTAAGTGGTCTGCGACGGGAAGGCAAACCCGCTGCCGCTCGCCTCGACAATGTCCATGATGCGAAGAAGGAGGTCCTCCTGAACATGAAGAAAAGGCTCGTACTCTGTTTCCAGCACATAGGCAAAGACTTCGAGATCCAGTGACGAGTTTCCGAATCCGATAAAACGTATGCGGGCGGACGGTGATTCGACCTTCGAATGTTCGTACAGCATCCTTCGAATCTCAGCCAGGATATATCGGAGCTGATCCGCTGTTGTTTCATACCTCAGACGGAGCGTGTGGTTGAACAAAATCTTGTCACGCATCGTAAAATTCTCAAGACTCATTACGGCGAGCTGGCCGTTCGGAACGAACACAACGGTTCGCTTGAGCGTCCGGAGGCGGGTCGAACGCAGGCCGATATTTTCCACAGTCCCTATATGCTCCCCTGCCTGGCAGAAGTCGCCCACGCGGATGGGTCGATCCGAGATAATCATGATACCGCCGAATAGATTTTCCAGTGTCTTCTGAGCCGCAAAGGCGATGGCGATCCCGCCGATTCCGAGACCGGTAAGGACAGCCGCTATATTGATGCCAGCAATGTAAAAAATAACAAGGATACCTACAATCACTGCCAGGATCTTGGATAACTTCCTTCCAAGGTGCATCATTGAAATTTTTTCTGATGCCGTGGCCACGAGCTGGCTCTGTTTCAATTTGAATAAGACATCGATGATCCGCACGCATAGCCAGGTCGCGCCAATCACGGTTAAAGTTGCCGCCACATAACTCCAGAAAGAGCTCGTGATAACCGACCGGGAAAGCAATGAAGCAAACCAGATGGCTGAAGCGAAGACAAGGATGCGCAAAGGACCGGTTAACCTGACCACATGCTGATCCGCATGGCCCTTGGCTATCCGGCGCACAGAAAACAAAAGCATGTGTGTAAAAAGGCGGGTCACAAGAATGGATAATCCAAACAAGACGGGAATGAGAAGAAGGAAAAGAAACCACTTCCACAGCGGAAACCATAGGAACCACGTATTCACAAGGAACTTCGGGAGATAGGGTTCAATCGTTGGGACATCCAGTTCTTTGTAAACCTCCGGAACGTTTTTCAGAGTTTCAGCAGAGAAAAGCCAGATGGGCGGGTTATTCCCGCGTTCAACGCGTTCGAGAAGAATATCAAGGCTGCCCGATGAGGTCTCGACCGTACCGATACGCTCCTTGGAAGGCGGAAGACTATCCTCCAGATTGCCTTCCGGTTTGTTGCTCAGCATGGCCAGCTTACCGGAGAAACCACGCTCCAAAATGACCCGCAGCGCATCGATCAGTTTTTGTGCCCTCGCGCCTGTTATTTTCGTGTCGAGATACTGGAGGGCTTGGTCATAGTTTCCCTGTGTGGCCGATTTCATGAAACCGACGACTGTCCCCTGAGGCGTGTTGCGTCCCAGAGGATCTTGGGTTGCCACTTCCGGTTCGGCAGGTCGCTGTGCCTCCTTTGGTCCGGGTAATATTCCCGGTTTTTGGGCAGCAAATGCGTTTGCCACAACGAACGCAAGAAGAAAAATTGTAAGGGTGACGCGGATTTTAAGCATGCGTGGTTCTCCTACCTATAAAATAGAATTTAGAAAAAATGGTAGTGGAAACATATGGGGGAAATACCCTATTTTACTCAAAAAAGAACTGTATCTGGACCCCGACTTCCGCTCATCCTCATCTGCCCTAAAGCTCAAAGAGCTAACACCTTACCAGTCTTCGTTGCCATCTTCCTTTTTACGAGGCATGAAAGGTTCGATCACCTTAAAGGGAAGGCCCAGCGTCCTTTTCATCATTGCTAATAATTCATCCCCGATCGCGGAAGGAGAAAGGGCGGTCACCTTGGGATCTTTCAGGCTGCCATGAACTCTGACAGGAATGGTGATCAGGGTCCCAGCCAAAATCGTATTAACCAAGGGGATCAACTTGACGATGCGGTCAACGGTCTTCAAAGGGGCCACCAGGACGATTAAATTCATCTCCTGATTCATGAGGTCTATTTCCCCCGTAGCCGCCAGTTCCAAAGCCGTGCCGTCAAGCGTGGCTTCGTCGATCATGAGTTTACCATCACGGAAAGCTGCTTTTATCTTGAGGAGTCTGTATTCAACTCCCTCTTTTTTCAGGTCAGGAAGCTTTCCTCTGTAGATTTCAGTCGCATTGACAAACTCCAGGACCCTCATCAGGCCGGTCGAATAATAAAAATTTCCGTCCTTCGACTCAAGTTCTACGTTCCCTTTGAGAGAACGGATGAGAT
>Ga0335085_10012866_pt1 | contig 12299 bp, 13 predicted proteins | sample Lox_Sample_45_FD_206712 | JGI IMG/M metagenome (GOLD analysis project Ga0335085, IMG submission 206712) | Soil microbial communities from Loxahatchee National Wildlife Refuge, Florida, United States - Lox_Sample_4.5 | ecosystem: Environmental > Terrestrial > Soil > Wetlands | place: USA...
GTTCAGGCTCGAGGTCACGCCGCCCTGCGCGGCGGCGCGGCTTTCGCTGACCGCGTCCTCGGCGAGGGGAGAGTAGATGCCGCAGTGCATGTGCGCATCGACCACGCCGGGGAAGGCGATCAACCCTTTGCCGTCGTAGGTGCGCTTCGCCTTTTCCACGGAAATCTTCTGCTCGACGGCCGCGAACTTGCCGTCCACGACGCCAAGGTCGGCGTCGCGCACCGCGCTCTCGCCCGGACGAACGACGCGGACGTTCTTGATCAGGAGGTCGTACTGCATTTCGGCTCACCCCTGCTCGAGGAACTCCTTCAGCGCCTTCTCGGGCGGCTTGACATAGTTGGAGCGGCGGCTGACCTTGAACATTCCCTGCTGACGGAGCTTGATCGCCATTTCCGCCGTCTTTGCGACGAGGGTGACGCCGTTCACCACCGGGGCGCCTTCAAATTCGCCCGAGAAAAGCATCATCGGCAAACCGCCCGCGGGGACGATCACGTCGGCGCCGGCGTCGAGGAGCTTGCGACACTCGAGTTCCCAGAGAGGGCGCAGCTTTTCAAGACCTTCCTTGCTGGCGAAGCCGTTGATGAAGTCCGCCACCGTCGCGGGGACGGCGCGCACGCCGACCACGCGCTGCTGCAGGCCGTAGCGGATCACCTGGTCCTCGTGCCACGGGATGAACACCGGGTTGATGGTCACCAGGCCGAGCTTGCGGCCGAGCGTCAGCGAATGCAGGAGCGTCGTCTCGCCCAGGCCGATCACGGGCAGGTCGACCACCGACTTCACCTCGGCGAGGCCGGCGTCCTGGAAGTGCGTGATGACCATCGCGTCGTAGCCCTGCTTCTGCGCCTCGACCGCGTTGCGGATCAGGTTGCGCGCGATGCGGAACTCGGTGATCGCGTGCGTGGTCGTCGCCGGAGGGGTCGTCGTATGGAAGGTGGCGGAAAAGTTCGGCTCGAGGATCGCCTTGAGATGCGCCTCGACCTTCGCGATGTAGGGCGCCATGTGGACCTTGTCGGTGGCGCCCTGGAACCAGATCTTGTATTCGCTCATGTCTTCTCGATTAACGCTAGAACGCGCAAAGGGGAGCCGCTCCCGTTTCTGATCTTGAGGGGAGCGGCGACCACCACCGATCCGGTTGCCGGAAGAAGATCGAGGTTGGTGAGGCACTGCAGCCCATACCGCCCGGCGCCGTGCATATAGTAATGGCAGGGGTAGGGCGGCCGCAGGTGATAGCCCTGGCCGGCGTCGGTGCCGATCGACTCGGTGCCGAAGCCGAGGATGTCGCGCTCCTCGACCAGGAAGCGCACCGCGTCGGTGTCGGGGCCCGGCGTGTGCTGGCCGGTCTCGTCGTAGTTCTGGTACGCCTCGGCGTCGGCGCTCTTCTTCGACCAGTCGGTGCGCATCAGCACCCAGGACTTCGGTTTGATGCGCGAATGCTTCTTCTCCCAGGCCTGGATGAATTTCCTGGTCAGCAGGAAATCCGGGTCGGCCCGAGCCTGTTTCGAGCAATCGATCACAAAAGCGGGGCCGATGCAGCGCTCGACGGGAATCGTGTCGGTGGCGTTCTGCGGCAGGTCCTTGCCCGACACCCAGTGGATCGGCGCGTCGAAGTGGGTGCCGGTGTGCTCGCCGCACGAGAAGTTGTTCCAGTACCAGGCCGGGCCGCGCTCGTCGTAGCGCGACACCTCCTCGATGCGGAACGGCCAGGCCTGGCCCATCTCCGGCGGCAGCGAGATCTGCGGAAACTCGGGCGACAAGGTTTGCGTGAGGTCGACCACTTTCACTTTGCCACTGATGAGTTCTCTTGTTAACTGCAAGAGGGCGCTCATGTCGACAGCTCCTTTTCCAGCGCCTTCGGATTGTCGCGCCAGCGCGCGAGCCACTCCTGCGCCACGTCGCCCGGATACACCTCCTCGACGCCGTCGCGCAGCGCCTTGACGATCGCCGCGGCGAGCGCGGCGGGCGAGACCTTCGGCGGCGGCAGGAGCTGGTTCCACTCGTCGTCGATCGGACCCGGGAAGACGTTGATCACCCGCACGCCGGCGGGCCGCATCTCGGCGCGCAGGCATTGTGCGAGCGAGCAGGCGGCGGCCTTCGAAGCCGAGAACGTGCCGTGCGCGGGGAAGTTGGCGAGCGCGTAGATGGAGAGCAGGTTGACCCACGCCACCGCGCTCGACTGCCCGTCGGCGCCGCGCGAGCGCATCGCCGGCCCGAGCTCCTGCGCGAGGCGCAGCAGGCCGAAGTAGTTCACGTCCATCTCCGCGCGCGCGGTTTCAACGCCGGCGCGGTTGCCGATGCCGAAGGCGCGGTGGTGCTCGGCGTTGCTCACCACGATGTCGACCTTGCCGCCGATCTCGGCGGCCGCCTCGCGCACGTTCTTCGAGTCGGTGACGTCCAGCGGCAGAAGCGTGACCTGGGGGAGCTTCTGCAATTCCGAAAAACCCGCGAATTGCTTCCAGGGCTCGGCGTAGCCGACCCAGATCAGGTCTGCCTGCGCTTTCGCCAATGCATGGACCAATGCCTGGCCGACCGCGGTCTTGCCGTCGGTGACCAGCACCTTGCGGAATTTCGGGTCGCAGGTGAATTCTCGGAGCTGGCGATCGTCTGCCATGTCGGGTTCCTTCTCTGGAAGGGCGGCGAGCACTGCCTGACCGGCGCGGTCGAGCATCGCGCGCACGCGCAGTCGCTGCCCGACGTCGTGATGAAGATGGGCCACCACGGTCGGGCCGCAGTCGAGCTTGACCAGCCCGAGGCGCCACGGCAGCCGCTCGCGGAAGAAGAGGTCGTTCGAGTGATGGAGCGTGGTGCCGGCGAGCAGCTCGCCGCCGTCGGGCTGCTTTGCCCAGAATAGTCTGGTCGAGAGGCACTGCTGGCACGCCTCGCGCGGCGGGTATTGCACCGCGCCGCAATCGCGGCATTGCTGCAGCTCGAAGCGGCCGAGCGCCGCGGCCGCGGTGAGCCCGAGCGCGACACGGCTGCGCGCCGCCGGCGGCAGCGTCGGCAGCCGCGTTCTCAATACGGGATTTTTCCGCTTAGGACGCTGTAGCAAGAACCGCTGCTCCCGATCCCAGGCCTCGATCGAAGTTGATCATCCCGAACCCGCTCACGAGCCCGAGTTTCGCATCCTTCACCTGCCTCCGATCGGCCTGCCCGGCGAGCTGGCGGATCGCCTCGACCATGCCGAGGAAGCCGCCGGCGGCGCCGGCCTGGCCGACCGAGAGCTGCCCGCCGCTCGTGTTGAGCGGGAACGAGCCGTCGTGGGTGAAGCTGTGCCGGCGGACGAACGCGGGCCCCTCGCCCTTCGCGCAGAAGCCGAGGTCCTCGAGCTGCATGAGCGAGATCACCGGGTAGTCGTCGTAGGTCTGCACGAAGTCCATGTCGGCCGGGCCGGCGCCCGCCTGCGCATAGAGGTCTTCTCGGTCGAGCGCCCAGCCTGCGCGCATCTGCACCGGATCGGCGGCAAAGGCGTTGTGGCGTTCTATGGTTCCAAGCAATCGTGCATGGCGCAGGTTGAGCGCCTTCGCTCGCGCCTCGGTGAGAACCAGAAAGGCGTCTGCGCCGGCGCAGGGCATGACGCAATCGAAGAGGTGCAGCGGATCGGCGATCGGCCGGGCCGCCATGTACTCGTCGAGGGTCAACGGCTTCTTGAACAAAGCCAGATCAAAGCGAAGCGCGTTGGCGCGCTGGGCGACGCAAAGCGTGCCGAAATCTTCGCGCGTCGCGCCGTACGTGCGCATGTAGTAGGCGGTGAGGAAGGCGAAGCTCGCGTTCGGCCCCCCGGCGCCGTAGGGATAGACCGCGTCGCGCGCGAACTGGCTGAAGTTGGCGAGCGTGAGGCGGAAGGAGTCGACATGGTTGGTGTCGCCGGCGAGGCAGGCCACCACGTCGGCGTCGCCCGCCTGCACGGCGCGCGCGGCGCGCCTGAGCGCGACGACGCCGCTCGCGCCGCCGAAGGGGACGTGATCGAGCCAGCGCGGCGAGAGGCCGAGGTGCTGGGTCAAGCCGATCGCCGTGTCCGGTGCGAGCGTGAAGCTCGAAACGGAAAGGCCGTCGACCTGCTCCTTTTTCAAGCCGGAATCCTTCAGGAGGGAAGACAAGGCGCGCGCCAGCCACCAATGGGCCGCACGGATCGAGTAGCGCACGTACGGCACGGTCACCGGCGCCGCGAGCACGACGCCTTCGTAGCCCCGCCTCATGCCTTCACTTTGCCGCGGCGCTTGCGCTCGCGCAGGTCGAAGCACTGCGTGGGATTCACCGCGAAGTCCGCCAGCTTCGCCTTCTGCACCTTGTTGGTCGCCGTGACGGGCAGGGCGTCGAGGAAGGCGACCAGGCCGGGCGCCTTGAAGTAGACCAGGCGCTCGAAGCACCAGTCCTGGATGGAAACTGCCGTGTCCTTCTCAGAAGAAAAGCTCTTGTTGAGGACGACGCAGGCCATCACCTCTTCGTCTCTCACCGGATCCGGAGCGGCAATCACCGCCACCTGCTGGATCGCCGGATGGCCGGCGAGAGCCGCCTCGACCTCCAGCGCGGCGATGTTCTCGCCGGCGCGGCGGATGATGTTCTTCAGGCGGTCGACGAAGTGCAGCGCGCCGTCGGGCCCGCGCCGCGCGGCGTCGCCGGTGTGGAACCAGCCGCCGCGCCAGGCTTCGGCGGTGGCCTTCTCGTCCTTGAGATAACCCGAGAAGAAGCCGCGGCGGGGATCGCTGCCCCTTTGCCGGACGAGCATCTCGCCGTTGTCGGAAATCTTCAGCTCGAGATCTTCTTTCTCGAAACCGAAGCAGCGCGTGCCCACATGGCGCGGCTCGCGACTTGCCGAGACGAGGGCGCCGCTGCCGGTCTCGGTCATCGCCCAGCCTTCGATCAGCGGGAAGCCGAAGCGCTCCTCGAACGCGGCGTGGTCCTGCGGATTGGCGTTCGCGCCGTAGCCGAAGCGGACCCGATGCGCGGGGACGGGGCTGTCGTCCCGCATCAGGATGGCGGGCATGACGCCGAGGTAGTGCGCGATGGTGGCGCGGGAATCCGCGACGTCGCGCCACCAGGTCTTCGGGTGGAAGCGGTCGAGCTGCACGATGCAGCCCGCCGTGAGGATCATGGCGGTGCTCGAGAACGCCAGCGCGTTCATGTGAAACAGCGGCAGCGGCGTGATCAGGCGCTCCTCGCCTTCGTGCAGCGCGCACAGCCCGCCTTCCTCGACGTAGCGCCGCCCGAGGCTCAGGAAATAGAAGTCGGAGAGCAGGCAGCCCTTCGGCTTGCCGGTCGTGCCCGAGGTGTAGAGGAGGGCGCATTCGTCGGCGCCGCACGCCTTGCCCGCTGGCGGCGGATCCTCCAGCGTCGACGCCTCGATCACGGCGCCGGCCTCGCTGTGCGCGAGCACGTAGTCGAGCTCGGCGCTGCGGTAGTCGGGGTTGAGCGGGACGATGCTGGCGCCGAGCGAGTTGAGCGCCAGAAAGTGCAGGAGGAACTCGGGGCCGTTCGGCAGCTTGAGGCCGACGCGCTGGCCTTTGCCGTAGCCGCGCGCGCGGTAGCGGGAGGCGATCGCCCCGACGCGCTGCAGGGCGGCGCCGTAGGTCAGCTCGAGCTTCTGCGGATACGCGGCGAGGAACGGCCGGCGGGAATGAGCGGCTGCGGTTTGCTCGAAGGCGGAGAAGACCGTCGTCACCAAGCCTCGATGTTATATCGAGTGGTAAGATGCCCCGCGAGATTCACCCCAAGGGAGGAGAAATGTTCAGAACAATCTGCGCCGCGCTCGCGGCCATCCTGGCGGCGCCGGCCTTCGCCGCCGACACCATCAGCGCGACGCACGTCTTTCCGGCGTCGCTCATCTACTCGCGCAGCTTCCTCGAGTACGTGAAGAAGGCGAACGAGGCGGGCAAGGGCGTGTTCACGATCCAGGTGCGCGGCGGCCCCGAGGCGATCGGCATGATGGAGCAGCCGGGCGCGGTGCGAAACGGCGTCGTCGACATGGTGTACTCGGCGTGCGCCTTCTACGCCGCCGTGGTGCCGGAGTGCGACGCGGTGTCGGCCTCCTCGATCGACGGCCCGACCGCGCGCAAGAACGGCGGCATCGAGCTCATGAACCAGATCCACAACAAGCGCATGGGCACGGTGTTCCTCGGCTGGGTCGACAGCGGCATCCGCTTCAACCTCTGGTCGACGAAGGAGCCGCGCTTCGACAGCTCGGGCGCGATCGACATCAAGGGCTTCAAGGTGCGCGGCAACCCGATCTACAACGCGTTCCTGACGAACTACCTCGGCGCTCAGGTGATCAACCTGAACTCGCCGGAGCTCTACACCGCGCTCGAGCGCGGCACGGTCGACATCACGGCGTGGACGCAGATCGGCCTGATGGACCTGAATTGGGACCGCTACATCAGGTACCGCATCCTGCCCGAGTTCTTCTCCACCGATCTCGTCATCCTGGTGAACCAGAAGAAGTGGGAGTCGCTCTCGCCGAAGTCGCGCGAGATCCTGCAGCGCGTCGCGATCGAGCACGAGAGCTCCAGCGAGCGCGACCTGCGCGCGCTGTGGCAGAAGGAGCAGGCCGAGCTCGCCAAGCGCGGCATCAAGACCGTGTCGCAGTCGCCCGAGGCGTCGAAGAAGTTCGTCGCCGGCGCGCGCGCGGCGAGCCTCGCGCGCATGAAGGAGCGCATGGAGAAGGCCGGCGGCATGGAGAACTACGACAGGGTCGTGAAGCTCTTCACGCCGGAGTGAGGCATGTAGTCAAGCTCTACGACGCCGTCATCTACGGCATGGCGGCGCTCGCCGCCTTCCTGATGGCGGCGATGATGTTCACCATCTGCCTCGACGTCCTGCTGCGCAACCTCGGCTACCAGAGCTCGGCGCACTTCTTCACCTTCACCGAGTACGCGCTGCTGATGGTGCCGTGCATGGGCGCGCCGTGGCTGGTGCGCGAGAAGGGCCACATCTACGTCGAGATCCTGCTGATGAGCCTCGGGCCGGAGCTGCGCGCGCGCATGACGATGGCGATCGGTATCGCGTGCGTCGCCCTGTGCCTGGTGCTCGCGTACTACGGCTTCGACATCACCATCCGCGACTTCGTCAACAACGAGAAGGACGTGCGCTCGCTCGACATGCCGCGCTGGATGATCGTGGTGTGGATCCCGCTCGCGTTCTCGCTGATGGCGGTCGAGTTCGCGCGCTTTCTGTGGAAGCGCGAGAACTTCCTCGCGCCGTTGTCGGACCTCGCCTAGCGGCGCATGGCCTGGTACTGGGCGGCGGCGCTCCTCTTCGGCTCGGCGCTCGGGCTGATGATGCTCGGCATCCCGGTGGCGATCGGCTTCTTCATCACCAACGTGATCGCCGCCATGGTCTTCATGGGCGGCCCGCCGGGCATCATGCAGGTGATCAACAACGGCTTCGGCGCCATGACCAACTTCGCGCTGGTGCCGATCCCGATGTTCCTCTTCATGGGCGAGCTCTTCTATCACACCGGGCTCGCCACGCGCTGCTTCAACGCCGCCGACAAGCTGCTCGGCAACATCCGCGGCCGCCTCGCCTACGTGACGCTGATCGGCGGCACCGCCTACGCCGGCCCGGCCGGCTCGTCGATGGGCGCGTGCGCGCTGCTCGGCCGCCTGATGGCGCCGGAGATGATCCGCCGCGGCTACAGCAAGTACCTGTCGCTCGGCCCGATCATGGGCGTGGGCGGCCTGGCGGTGATCATCCCGCCCTCGGCGCTCACGGTGCTGCTCGCCACGCTCGGCCAGACCGACGTCGGCGCGCTGCTCATCGCCGGCATCGTGCCCGGCTTCGTCCTCGCGACGATGTACGGCGTCCTCATCTGGGCGTGGGTGACGATCGACCCGAGCGCCGCGCCGCCCTACGTGCCGGAGAAGGTGCCGACGCGCGAGAAGGTGCGCCTGTTCTTCGTCGACGTGATCCCGATGGCGGTGATCATCGTCTTCTCGGTGCTGATCATGCTGGTCGGCTGGTGCACGCCGACCGAGGCGGCCGCGCTCGGCGCGCTGTCGGTGATCGTGCTGGCGATGTGCTACGGCGACATGACCTGGAAAGCGTTCGTCAAGTCGCTCGACGGCTCGCTGCGCGTCACGGTGATGGCGTTCCTCGTCATCTTCGGCTCGGCGACGTTCGCGCAGGTGCTCGCGTTCACCGGCGCCTCGAGCGGGCTGGTGCGCTGGGCGACCTCGTTCCAGGTCACGCCGCTGCAGATGATCTTCATCATGATCGGCGTGATCATCTTCCTCGGCAGCTTCATGGATCCGCTTTCCAAGATGCTGCTCACCGCGCCGATCTTCTTCCCGCTCGCCAAGTCGCTCGGCTTCGACCTCACCTGGTTCGGCCTGATCATGCTGCTCGCCCTCGAGGTCGGCTACACCACGCCGCCGTTCGGGCTGCTGCTCTTCGTCATGAAGGGCGTCGCGCCGCCCGGCACGACCATGAGGGACATCTACCTCGCCGGCATGCCCTTCATCGCGTGCGTGATGGCGCTGATCGTGATCATCATGTTCTATCCGCCGCTCGCGACCTGGCTGCCGCAGACGATGCACTGATGAGCCTGAGATGACTTCGGGCAGCGAGCTCGCGGGCAAGGTCGCGCTGGTGACCGGCGGCGCGCGCAATATCGGCCGCGCGATCTGCCGCGCGCTCGCCGCCGGCGGCGCCGCAGTGATGGTGAACGCCAGGACTTCCCGCCGGGAAGCGGAAGAGACCGTCGCGCTGATCGGCTCGGCGGCCGCCTTCTGCATTGCCGACATCACGGATCCACCACAAGTGTCTTCCTTGATCAAACAAACCGTGAGCCGTTTTGGCCGCCTCGACATCCTGGTCAACAACGCCGCCGCGCGGCCCGATGCGCCGTTCGAGAGCATGACGTTCGACGAGTGGCGCAAGGTGATGTCGATCGTGCTCGATGGCGCGTTCCTCTGCACGCAGGCCTGCCTGCCGCACATGGTCGAGGCCGGCGGCGGCACGGTGATCAACATCGGCGGGCTGACCGGGCATCGCGGCGCGAGCGGGCGCGCCCACGTCGTCACGGCGAAGGCGGGGCTCGCCGGCATGACCAAGGCGCTCGCGCTCGACCTGGCGTCCAAGCACATCACCGTGAACTGCGTGGTGCCGGGAACGATCGGCAGCGAGCGCGGCCAGCCGCATCCGGCGGGGCGGCATTCGATTCCGCCGATCGGCCGCCGCGGCGAGCCGGAGGAGGTGGCCGCCATGGTGCGCATGCTGTGCGGCCCCGACGCGCGCTACATCACCGGCCAGTCGATCCACGTCAACGGCGGCGGCTACCTGCCCTAGAGCGAGCCATGCGCGCGCTGCGAATCCATTCGTACGGCGGGCCCGAGGTGATGCGGCTCGAGCAGGCGCCGAAGCCGGTGCCCGGCCCGGGGCAGGTGCTCGTGCGCGTGCGCGCGGCGAGCGTCAACCCGATCGACTGGAAGATGCGCCGCGGCCTGATGCAGAACGTGTTCCCGATCAAGTTCCCGCGCATCCTCGGGCGCGACTGCGCGGGCGAGATGGAAGGCGGGCTGGTCGCGGGCGTGAGCGATCCGCGCTTCGACGGCACCCACGCCGAGTACGCGTTGCTGCCGGCGGACCAGGCGGCGCCGGTTCCCGAGGGGCTGGGGGCGGCCGAGGCGGCGAGCCTTTGCGTGACCGGCCTCGCCGCGTACATCGCGCTGGTGGAAAACGCGAAGCTCGTCGGCGGACAGCGCGTGCTCGTCCACGCCGGCGCGGGCGGCGTCGGCAGCGTCGCGATCCAGATGGCGCGCGGGCTCGGCGCCGAGGTGTTCGCCACCGCGAGCCCGGCGAACCGCGAATACTGCCTGGGCCTGGGCGCGGCGGCAGTAGTGGATTACAACAAGCAGGACTTCACCACCGTCATCCCGCCCTGCGACGTCGTGCTCGACACGCTCGGCGGCGAAGCCCATCGCCGCTCGATGAAGTTGCTCAAGCCGGGCGGCTCGATCATCGCGCTCGCCGCCGATCCGATTCCGCGCCACCAGCGGCGCAACGACGTGCGCGTCACGATGGCGCAGGTGCGCCCGACGCGCGAGCGGCTCGAGCAGATCTTCCACTGGGCGGTCTCGGGCGTGCTGAAGCCGCAGGTGACGCACACCTTCAAGCCCGAGGAAGCCGCGAAAGCCTACGCGATCTCGGAATCCGGCCACGCTCGCGGCAAGATGGTGATTCTGTTTTGATTTTTTCCGCGGCAGGACGCGCCGGTAAGTCCGGCGACGGCGAAACCTAAAAAGGTTGCAAAAGGAGGCCCGAAACGGAGCCTCGGGCGGGGTCGCGCCCGCTGTTTCCGTGCAGGATTCCGGACGGCGCGCACCAAGATTTGAAATTGTCCCCGGCCCATGTATCATTTCACGTTAGGAAATCGCACTAACGGCCTCTGCGGGAATGTGTTTTTCCCGGCCGGAATAAACGCGGCAAGCGTGTGTGATCAAGCCGGGGGAGACGAGGCAGGTCGCGCGACCTGCGAAGAAGAAGTCCTAAAACGCCTCTTCCGACAGTCACGACTGGATTCGTTGGAGAGGAGCAACGCTTCGTGAGTGGCGCAGCGACCGGCACGATCAAAGTCCTCGTCATTGACGACAGCAACACCATCCGTCGCAGCGCGGAACTGTTCCTCCGGCAAGCCGGCTACGACGTGATCCTCGCGGAAGACGGCTTCGACGCGCTTGCCAAGATCAGCGATTACCAGCCGCAAATCATTTTCGTGGACATCATGATGCCGCGGCTCGACGGCTACCAGACCTGCGCCCTCATCAAGCAGAACCCGCACCTCAAGTCGACGCCGGTGATCATGCTGTCGAGCAAGGACGGCGTCTTCGACCGGGCGCGCGGCAGGCTCGCCGGCTCCGACCAGTACCTCACCAAGCCGTTTACCAAGGAAGGCCTGCTGGAGGCGATCAGCCAGCACGTCAAGCCGGCCGCGGCGACCACCCAGTGAATCCCTAATCCGAAAGGCCACGCCCATGCCCATCAAGAACGTTCTCGTCGTCGACGATTCGCCCACCGACCGCCAGTACCTGAGCGACCTGCTGGCGAAGAATGGCTTCAAGGTGTCCACCGCGCAGAGCGCGGAAGAAGCCTTCGCCAAGATCAAGGAGAGCCGCCCCGACCTCGTGCTGATGGACGTCGTGATGCCGGGGCAGAGCGGCTTCCAGGCCACGCGCACGCTGGCGCGCGACGAAGCCACCAAGGGCATCCCGGTCATCATCTGCACCAGCAAGAGCCAGGAAACCGACAAGACCTGGGGCATGAAGCAGGGCGCGCGCGACTACATCGTGAAGCCCGTCGCGGCGGCCGACCTGCTGGCCAAGATCTCGGCGCTCGGCTGATGGCGGAACGCGTCTCCCTGCGCGATTACCAGCGCGAGCTCGCCGAGCGGCTGAAGGAGGCGAGCAGCGCCGGCACCACGTCGAAGCTCGCCGTGCAGGCGGGCGCCGAGCGCTGGCTCGTCGACATGGCCGAGGCGAACGAGGTGATCCCGGTACCGGCGATCACCCCGGTGGCGCAGACGCGGCCGTGGTTCAAGGGCCTCGCCAACGTGCGCGGCAACCTGTACAGCGTGGTCGACTTGCCGGCCTTCCTCGGCGGGGCGGCCGTGCCGCTGACCGAGCAGGCGCGGCTGCTGCTCGTCGCCGATCGCTTCCGCGCGGCGGCGGCGCTGCTGATCAACGGCTCGCTCGGCCTGCGCAATCCGGCGCGCTGGCAGGCGCAGGCGCCGGCGGCGGGCGCCGGCGCCTGGCTGAAGGCGCAGTACGTGGACGAATCGGGCGGTGCATGGAAGGAGCTCGACATCGCGGGGCTGGTGCGCGACGAGGGCTTCCTGACGGTGGGCATCTGATGGAGGAGGAGAAAACATGAGGAGAATTCTTTTCACCTGTGCGCTGGCGCTGGCGCTGGCGCGGCCCGCGGCGGCGGAGACCGGCGTCACCGGCGACAAGATCGTGCTCGGACAGGCGGCGGTGTTCAGCGGGCCGGCGGCGCAGCTCGGCATCCAGGTGCGCAACGGCATCACGGCGTACTTCAACGTCGTGAACGAGAAGGGCGGCGTCTTCGGCCGCAAGCTGGTGCTGGTCACCGAGGACGACAGGTACGAGGCGAAGGACGCGCCCGGGGCGAGCCGCAAGCTGATCGAGGAGCAGAAGGTGTTCGGGCTCCTCGGCTACGTGGGCACGCCCACCGGCGTGCAGCACCTGCCGGTGACCACGGCGGCGAAGGTCCCGCTGGTGGGCATGTTCACCGGCGCCGAGGCGCTGCGCGTGCCCATGAACCGCTACGTGTTCCACGTGCGCGCGAGCTACTAC
>Ga0335085_10012867_pt1 | contig 12298 bp, 8 predicted proteins | sample Lox_Sample_45_FD_206712 | JGI IMG/M metagenome (GOLD analysis project Ga0335085, IMG submission 206712) | Soil microbial communities from Loxahatchee National Wildlife Refuge, Florida, United States - Lox_Sample_4.5 | ecosystem: Environmental > Terrestrial > Soil > Wetlands | place: USA: Florida...
CGACTTGATAGAGCAGCGGTTGAAACAAGTGATGATTCGTGCGGTCGACGAGCACGACCTCGACCTCCGAGTGCCGCAAGGCCTGCGCGGCGTACAACCCCCCGAACCCGCCGCCGAGAATGACGACCCGCGGGCGCGTCAGTCGTTCGGCGGTCGCGTCTGTCATGCGTGTACGGGCTGCTGCAAGAATCGATCAAATCGTTCGGCTTGGGCCTGGGCGTCGGCTTCGCCGAGCTCGATGAGGCGGCCGATGTACTCCCGCTCAAACAAGATGAGGCTGAGAAACTCCGGGCTTCTGGTCTGTCGCGTCCCGAGCCCGCGCGTCAAGTAGCGGAGCGGGGCAGGGAGTCGCGTTTCGAGCTCCCGAACCAGTCGCCGGAGATCTTTGGAGGGTCGGATCACCATGTTGCCGACGATCCGCATGCCTTGGTGCTTCTCCGATGGCAAATCGGCCAGCAATCGGTTGACCTTCCCGAGCAGGATCATATCCTCATCTATCTGGTCAAGAAAGATGGCGTTGTAGAGGACGCCAAGAACCTGCGCCGGGGGCGGGTAGCCGTGGGTGGTCGTGCCGTTCGCGCCATGTGGCGGGCGATACTTCGTCGAGATGGTGAGGATGCGCGTGGCGCCCAGGTGCAGGGCCGGTGACAACGGCGAGGTCAGGCGAATGCCTCCATCGCCGAACCACTGGTCGCCGACGCGAACGGCGGGGAACAGCATCGGGAGGGCGCTCGATGCCATGACGTGCTCCACCGTGAGCGGCGTCGATTGGCTGCGGCGCTGGGGACGCTGCCAGAGCGCGATGTCGCGGCCTTGCACCCACGTCATGGAGTGGCCGGTCGTGTAACTCGTGGCCGACAATGCGACGGCCTGGAGCGTGCCCCGTTGGATATTCTGGTCGATTCCGGGAAGCGATCCGTCCGTGCGGCGCACCAGGCTGCGTCCCAGAAACTGGCGGAGCGGGTCGGTATCCACCATGCCGCGCATTGGCTCCGGTCCCGCCCGGATTCCGCCGGACAGCAGGCGGGTGCCCCACCGGACGAGATTGCCGAGGAGGTGGGTGGCGCGAACGTCGTAAACCTGTTCGGGTGTCAACGCCATCCACAGAGCGGCCAACGCGTCGGTGGACGCGGCCAAATTGCCTTCAAACGCCGCCAGATGAATCGTGTTGACGGCGCCGGCGGAAATCCCGGTGATGATGGGAAAGTTCAGCTGTGGAAAGAGGCGAGCCAGTCCTCGCAACACGCCGGCCTGGTACGCGCCGCGCGCGCCGCCGCCCCCGAGCATGAGCGCGAGGGATCGTTCGGGCTCGTTCTCGCCCGCGGGCGTCTCGATCAGGTGGTGCTGCTCAATCGACCGGTCGCGGATATGCATGGGTGATTGAAGGGCCGAGGCGGGCGGTCCGTCGCGCGGGAGCGTGGAGCCTGGCGCCACGGTTCCGTCCAGTCGATACTGAATTGACGCGCACGGTTGTGGCGACGAAACGCCGCGTCTTCCAGCTCCACAGTCACGGTCGCGCTCCCATGAGACCCTGGACGGGAATGGATTCAAGCATGGTGGGTGACGCGTCATCGCCTCAGCCGATCGTCATGCTCGCAGGCTGTAGGGACCGCGCTTCGATCGACTGTCGACGCCCGTTAGTCGGCGGCGAGCTGCGCGGCCGCGACGACGATGGTCAGCGCCCGACCCACGCCGGCCGGGCCATCGGCGTTCTCATACCACTCCGTTGGCGTATGCGCGTCCCCCCCGCGGCCACCGGCCCCGATCGCGATCGCGGGAATCCCGCGGCTGATGGGAACGTTGGCGTCTGTGGACGCCAATGCCAGGTCGGGGCGCTTCCCGATGAGCTCAGTCGCGCGCGCGGCGGCCTGGACGAGTGCGTCGGCGGCCGGGGTCTCACCGCACGGCCTGTCGCCAATGCGCTTCACGTGGACGGTGAGTGGGTCCGTGCCGGCGGCTCGGCGAGCGTTCTCCGCGGCGGCGGCTTCCCCGATCACCCGCATCGCGGTTGCCGTGAGCGCATCGAGTGTCGCCGCCGAAACGGATCGGATGTCGACTTCGAACCACGCATTGCCCGGAATCGAATTGACCGATAGTCCGCCGCCGATGCGTCCGACCGTGAGCGTGGTGCGGGGCATCAGCGGCAACCGCGTCGCGGCAAGCGCGGTGACCGCCGCGGCCGCCGAATGGACGGCGTTGGGAGCGCCGAACGCCGCCCAGGAATGACCTCCCGGCCCGCTGAATGTGGCGCGGAACCGCCTGGATCCGAGGGCCTGATGAATCACTCGTTCGTCCCCGGCGCCATCGATCGCGATCGCCGCCGCGGCATCCATGCCGCGCGTTTCAAAGTAGTGTTTGGCGCCGCGTAGGTCCCCGGCTCCCTCTTCACCGGTCGTCGCGACAAACTCGACCGGTCGACCGGTGCGCACGTGGAGCCCATCGATTTCCGCGGCGAGGGCCAGCATGACCGCGAGGCCCCGGCCGTTGTCGTTGATTCCGGGCCCAACGAGCCGCGGTCCGTGTTGCCGGATGTCCAGCGGCGTCTCTCTCGGGAATACCGTGTCGAGGTGAGCGCACACCACGATCGGTCTGGCGGTGCGCATATCGCCCGGGCGTCGACCGATGACGTTTCCCGCCGCGTCGATATGCGACTCGGCCAGAGCAACATCCCGGAAGCGTCGAAGGACCCACTCGCCGCGCTCGCCCTCATCGCCGGTCGGGGCCGGGATCCGGGCGACGGCGATCTGGTCATCGAGGGTCTGCGCGTCCCGATGGAGCAGACGCCGTCGCGAATTCGCCAGCGCTCCGTGAATCGACGCGGTGCATGTTCGCATAGTCTTCAGCTCAGGAGTCTTCAGCTCAGGCATTGCGTCTGATAATTCATTGTCCGGTGCCGAGCGCAAGGGGGGCGAGCCGGGATGGACCTCCGATGGTGGCTCACCCGGGGTTCGACCTCGATGGAAACCTTTCCTTTCCGGTAAGGGTCAGATGAAACGAGACCGAACGCCGTCCGTCGACCTCTTCCCCTCCTCATCGTCCCATCAAGACCATGAACCGAGCCACTTTCTGTTCCGTTGCGCTGGCGTGCGCTACAGCGCCGGCGATGGTTGGTGCCCAAAAGCCGCTCGCGATCAGACCGCTCGGGCCGATCGTGCTGAGCACCAAGGCTTTGCTGCCCAGCGTGGCATCGATCCGGCAGCTTCGAAACGGCGGTGTCCTCGTGAACGATCCGGGTGGACACAAGGTCGTTCTTTTTGATTCGACTCTCTCGTCGTACTCGATCGTGGCGGACACGACGAGCGGCACGCGGAAGGCCTATGGGAATCAAATCGGGAGTCTCATCCCGTACGTCGCCGATTCCACGTTGTTTCTCGACGTGGCGTCGCTGTCGTTCGTCGTGATTTCGCCTGAGGGAAAAATCATCCGAGTCATGGCGGTCCCGCAAACCCAAGACATCATCTCGATGGCGCTGCCGTCGAGCGGCGCTGCCTTCGACGCGCAGGGGCGCTTGGTGTACCGCCAATCGTTCAGCTTCAAAGGCGGGGGCAAGGCGATGAGCCAGTCGCCGACGGACACCGCATCGCCGCCACCGGATTCCTCGCCCGTCGTGCGGGTGGATCTCAGGACGCGGAAGGTCGACACCGTTGCGAGACTTCGCGTGCAGCCGACGCAGTACGCGTCGGCGACGTTGGCAAACGGGAGCGTCATGCGCCGCTCGCTCCAGAATCCTCTCCCGCTCAACGACGATTGGGCGCTCTTGGCCGACGGCTCGATCGCGATCGTGCGCGCCCAGGACTATCACATCGATTGGGTCGGGCCGGACGGAGCCCAAAGGTCAACACCGAAGATTTCGCACCAGTGGGTGCGGTTGTCGGATAGCGCCAAAGTCGCGCTTCTTGACTCGGCCAAACAGGCGGATTCGGTCAACGCGATCAAGCGTCTCGCGCAAATGGCCTCGGGAGGGGGAGCGGCGAATGGGGGTGGTGGAGCGCCCGTGACGATGAGTTTTGGCAGCGCTGATGCCTCGGGCGGCGGCAACATGACCGTGATGATGTCTGGGGACGGTGGCGGCGGTGGAATGGCGACGAAGATCATGGTTGGAGGCGACGGAAGTGGCGGCGGTGGAGGAGCGGCCGCGGCAGCCGCGGCGCTGGCGGGGGCACCAGGATCATCCCTCGGCGCGACCAATCCGTTTGCGCAACCCATGTACATCGCGGCCAGCGATCTGCCCGATTATTGGCCCGCCTTCATTTCATCCGGGGCTGGGCGATTGGAAACGCGAGCCGATGCGGATGGCAACATCTGGATTCATGTCAATCCGCCGGCGGGCGTCGAGGGCGGACCTGTTTTTGATGTGGTGAACCGGGCGGGAGTACTCGTGGACAGGGTCCAGATTCCCGGCGGGTGCGCGATCGTCGGATTTGCTCCGGGCTTCGTGTACCTGACGTCTCGGGAAGGGACCGGCATTCGATTGGCGCGGGCTCGAATTCGCTAGTCCATCGCGTTGCTGCCGCCGCGGGCCGCGCCGCTTTGGGGGGGACTCTCTATTTTGAATCAGGAACGCGCCGGCGGATGCACGCGCTCTGGAATGACAACCTGATCGGAGGCACGAGACTCATGGAAACCAAGCGAAGCTACGCGACCCGTGAATCGATTTTGAAGCTGCTCTCCAACGAGGAGACGGCGCGAGTGAGCACCCGCGAGGGGGCGCGTGCGCTCGTTGAAGGTGATGAGTTCATCGATCTCGAGCATCCGGAGCATGGGGTGCGGCGGGTGCAGGCGACGACGAAGCCCATGATGGATCAAGTCCTGCCGCGCAGCGCCGTTCGCGATGAAACCTGGGCGAAGATCGTCAAGCTGCTCGGCGTCTGACACGACCCCCGCTCGCGGATGGGATGAACCGCGCTTTCGGGGGGAGGCGGCCAATCGCGCGACGGGCGTTCTGGTGGTAAGCTCTAGGCCACACCGTCAACCGGAATTACCGCCATGTACCGCAGCTCCCGCTTGCTCCGCACGGTCTTCCTCGCGTCGTTCTCGATCTCAGCGGCTTGCCGGTCCCTCGGGGCGCAGGCGCCGTCCGCGGGCCGAGACACGACCACGATCAATGCGTCATCCAACCCGCTGCTCGCGAGCTTCAAGTTTCGCTCGATCGGGCCGGCGAGCATGGGTGGACGCGTGGACGACATCCAGGTCGCGCTGAGCGATCCCAACATCATTTACATCGGGTACGCGACCGGCGGCGTCTTCAGGTCGGACAACCACGGCACGTCGTTCGAGCCGGTGTTTCAGACGTACGGCAGCGCGTCGATCGGCGCTATGGCGATCAGTCCGACCAATCCGGATGTCGTGTATGTGGGCACGGGCGAACCGAACAACCGGCAAAGTTCGACGTTCGGTGACGGTCTCTACAAGTCGACGGACGGCGGCGCCACGTTCACGAACGTCGGCCTGGCGGCCACGCAGACCATCGCGCGGATCGTCATTGATCCCAAGAATCCCGAGATCGTGTATGTCGCGGCGCCGGGGCATCTGTTCGGCCCGAGCCCCGACCGCGGACTCTACAAGACGACGGATGGCGGCAAGACCTGGAGCAATATCAAGTACATCGATGAGAATACTGGTTTCACTGACGTCACCATCGATCCGGTCAATCCGAACACCCTGTATGCGGCCAGTTACCAGCGTCGACGCACCGGCTGCTGCTTCAACGGCGGCGGGCCCGGCAGCGCGCTCTGGAAGACGGACGACGGCGGCAAGACTTGGCGCAAGCTGACCGGATCGGGGCTGCCGTCCGGGACGTACGGACGGATCGCGCTGGACGTCGCGCGCTCGAATCCAAGCGTGGTGTACGCACAGATCGAGACCGAAGATCTTGCGGCGACGCAGGCGCCGGCGCGGGCTGGTGGTGCCGGCGGCGGTGCGGCGGCAGGCGGAGGCGGGGGCGGGGGCGGGGGCGGCCGAGGCAGGGGCGGACTCGACTGGTGTAATAACGCGGCTGCCGGTCGGGGCGGCGGCCGTGGCGGCGGCCGCGCGGGCGGACGCGGTGAAACGCCGACGCCGGCCGAAGCGCCGGCGCCGGATTCCACGCGCTCGGGCATTTATCGATCCGACAACAAGGGCCGCACCTGGAAGGTCGTGAGCAACTGCGACGGTCGGCCGCTCTACTTCAGCCAATTGCGCGTCGATCCGGAAAATGACAGCACGGTCTGGGTAGCGAACGTCCATCCGGCCCGTTCGACCGACGGCGGGAAGACCTTCCGCACGCTCGACGCGGCGGGCGGATTCTTCAACATGGACGAGGACCAGCACGCGATCTGGATCGATCCCAAGAACTCGAAGCACATCATGCGAGGTACCGACGCGGGATACTCCGTGAGTTGGGATCAAGGCGACACGTGGGAATACGTGCGAACCATGGCGACCGGGCTCGCCTATTGGGTCACGGCCGACATGGGACACCCGTACGACGTGTATTTCGGCATGCAGGACAACGACAGCTGGGGCGGGCCGAGCGCGACCCGGAGCCGCATCGGAATTCTCGGGAGCGATTGGTTCCACCTCACGGGCGGCGACGGGTTCCAGACGGCCGTGGATCCCACGGACTTCCATATCATCTATTCGGAGGAACAGGACGGCGGCGTCTCCCGGACGGACCTGCGGACCGGGCGTTCGCAGAGCATTCGGCCCAGCGCTGGAGGTGGTGGCGGCGGCGGTCGTGGCGGTGGCGGTGGGCGTGGGGGGCAACCCAACGTGCTGAACGCGCTGAGCGGCGACACCTATCGGTTCAACTGGAACACGCCGATTCTGCTGTCGCCGCACAACCCGGATATCGTCTGGCTTGGCGGGAATCGTCTCTTCAAGTCGTTGGACCGCGGAAATACCTGGCTCGCGAGCGCCGATCTGACGAAGCAAATCGATCGGCGGAACGTCGAGGTGATGGGGGTCCCGGGCACGCAGCCGCAGCTCTCGAAGAACGACGGGGTGAGCGCGTACGGCACGATCGTCTCCGTGTCGGAGTCACCGGTCGTTCCGGGAGTGGTCTGGGCCGGCACGGATGATGGCAATTTGCAAGTGAGCCGGGATGGCGGGGGGACGTTCACGGAGGTTGGGAAGAACATCACCGGACTACCGGCGGGTGCTCTGACGGGGACGAACCCGTACTGGATCTCCCGGATCGACGCGTCGCATTTCGACGCGGCCACGGCGTACGTCGCCGTCGACGGGCACCGTTCGGACGATCTCAAGCCGTACATCTTCGTCACGCACGACTACGGCCACACGTTCCAGAGCGCCTCCGGCAACCTGCCGGTGTCCGGCAATGTGCAGGTGGTACGTGAAGACCCCAAGAACAAGAGCCTGTTGTTCGCCGGCACGGATTTCGGGCTGTTCGTGTCGCTCGACGCCGGAAAGACGTGGGACAAGTTCATGAATGACTATCCGACGGTGCGCACCGACGACATCCTGATCCATCCGCGCGACGGCGACCTCATCGTGGCGTCCCACGGTCGCAGCATCTGGATCGCGGACGACATCACGGCCTTGCAGCAGTTCACACCGGACGTCGCGGCGCAGGACGTCGCGTTGTTCGACGTGCGACCCGCCATCGCCTATGTATTCGACCTCCGCACGGACCAGGACATCGGCGGTTCGAAGGTATTCGCCGGCGACAACCCGCCGCGCGGCACGGCCGTGAGCTATTACCTCAAGGCGCCCGCCACGGGCGACGTCAAGCTCTCGATCATCGACGCCCTGGGCCGGACCCTCTGCACGTCGACCGGCCCATCGACCGCGGGCATTCATCGCATCCAATGGACGCTTGCGGCGCCCGCCCTCAGCGGTGGCGGAGGCGGTGGCGGTCGTGGTGGCGGGGGCGGCGGTGGCTGTGAAGGAGGTGGCGGTCGCGGCGGCGGCGGCGGCGGTGGTGGTGGTGGTGGAGCGGGGATCGCTCCGGGCACCTACGTCGCGAAACTGTCCGTCGGCGGCCACGACTACACGAAGCCGATCACTGTGCTGGAAGATGTGTGGTTGCACGAACGCTAAGTGGTCTGCGAGTGATTCGGTGAGATCGGGAGGCAACGGGTCGGACGGCTCGTGAGGCTGGGGTCGGGGAAGCATCCGTCCCTGAGTCGGAATGTCTACGTGCTCGCCGTGGTGGCGTTGTGCAACGACGTCGCCACGGAAATGATCTATCCGCTGATCCCGGCCTTCCTCACCATGGTCCTGGGCGCCAGCCCGGGGTTCATTGGCGTCATCGAGGGGACGGCGGAGACCACGGCGGCGCTCCTCAAGCTTGCCAGCGGGTGGTGGTCGGACCGGGTCGCCAAGCGAAAGCCGCTCGTCGTGTTCGGCTACGCCCTCGCATCGGTCGTCCGGCCCTTGGTGGGTCTCGCGCAGTCGGCCAGCCAGGTCCTTCTGATCCGGGTCAGCGACCGGGTGGGGAAGGGTGTTCGCAACGCCCCTCGTGACGCGCTGATGGCCGACTCCGTTGATCCCGCCGTGCGCGGACGCGCCTACGGGTTCGAACGCGCGGCGGACAACCTCGGCGCATTCATCGGTCCTGTCCTCGCCTTCGCCGCGATGCAATGGGGGCACGTGAGCGTACGCGCCGTCTTCTGGCTGGCGGCCATCCCCGGGGCGGTCACGGTTGCCACGGCCATGATCGGAATCCGCGAGGTTCCGCGGCGGGCTCCGACGAAGGCCGGCGGCCCGGATCTGTCCCAGCCGATGGGCTCGCGCTTCTGGGCAGTCATCGCGGTAATCTTCGTGTTCACATTAGGAAACTCGACGGATGCCTTTCTGCTGCTTCGCGCCCACGAACTCGGCGTCGCCGTCGTCCTTGCGCCGATTCTCTGGGCCGTGCTCAACCTCTCAAAGGCCGCATCCAACACGCCGGGCGGCGCGTTGTCGGATCGCATCGGCCGCGCCCGCACGCTCGTGTTCGGGTGGGCGCTCTACGCGGTGATTTACTGGGCGTTTGGCCGGGCGGGCGCGTCATGGGAGGCCTGGGGCCTGTTCGCCCTCTACGGTCTGTATTTCGGTTTGACCGAGGGCGCCGAACGTGCCCTCATCGCGGACCTCGTTCCCAAAGATCGGCGCGGAACGGCATTCGGCTGGTACTATCTCGCGATCGGCGTCGGGGCGCTCCCGGCCTCGTTGCTGTTCGGCGTGCTCTGGGACCGCGTTGGATCGCGCGCGGCGTTCGACGTCGGGGCCGCGTTGGCTTTCGTCGCGGCGGTGGGCATGGCGTTTCTCCCGCTGGGACGGGTCCAGCGCGATGCTCAGTCCGACGTCGGCGCTTCGTGAGCTAGCAGCACCGGTTGCCCGGGCGGCTGTACCGGTCCTCCAGGCGCAGCCGATAGAACTCCTGGCGCGAGAGCAAGGGTTCACCGGGATGGCAGAGGCGGCGATGCGCCACGTAGCCGTCATAATCAGGCGCGCCAATGAGGCGGCGGACGACCGCCCCCACGCGGGTGACCCACGGCGCGATCCGCCAGCCACTCGACACGCGCCGCGCGTGCGTCATACCTGCGATCCCGTCGCGGCTTGCGGGCGGAGCTCCCCGTACGGCTCGAACGGGACCTCCGACGACTCGGGCGCTTTGGAGCCGCCGACCACGGCGGCCCACTCACGAACGCTCGCGAGCACAATCACCACGACCGACGCCATGAAGAACAGCGCGACGGCGGCGTCCAGATAGTCGTTGAAGGCCAGACGACTCGCGGCGGCCAGCGACGCGACACCAGCGGGCGCGGCTCCCGCGGCGATGGCCGCCTGCACCACGCGGGCGTGCGCGAGGAATCCGAGTTTCGGATCCGCCGCGAACACCTTCTCCCATCCCGCGGTCATGGTGACGATCACCAGCCACGTCAATGGGAGGATCGCGACCCAGGCGTACCGCGCCTTCCCCATCTTGATGATCACCGTCGCGCCCACGCACAAGGCGACGGCGGCAAGCAGTTGATTCGAAATCCCGAACAGCGGCCAGAGCGAGTTGATCCCGCCCAGCGGATCCATGACGCCTTGATAGAGAAAATGCCCCCACATCGCCACGATCAGCGTGCTCGTGATCACGACGGAGGGATACCACGACACCTTGCCGATCGGCGCCCAGACGTGCTTGAGCATGTCTTGAAGCATGAAGCGCCCCACGCGCGTCCCCGCGTCAAGCGTCGTCAGAATGAACAGCGCTTCGAACATGATCGCGAAATGGTACCAGATCGCCATCGCGCTGCCGCCAAAGACGCTGGAGAAGATCTGCGCCATGCCGATCGCCAAACTGGGCGCCCCTCCCGTGCGCGAGAGGACGGAGGCCTCGCCGATGCGGTGGGCCATCGCGCTCAGCTCCTGTGGCGTGATGGAGAACCCCCATCCCTGGACCGCCCGCGACGCGGACTCCACCGTTGTGCCAAGGAGGCCGGCGGGAGCGTTGATCGCGAAATAGGCGCCGGGGGTGAGCACGCAGGCCGCGATCAAGGCCAGGATGGCGACCAGCGACTCCATCAGCATGGAGCCGTAGCCAATCATTCGCGCGTCCGTCTCGCGCTCGATGAGCTTCGGCGTCGTGCCCGACGCGACGAGCGAGTGAAATCCGCTGATCGCGCCACATGCGATCGTGATGAACACGAACGGAAACACCTTGCCGGCGAAGACCGGCCCCGTGCCATTGACAAACGCGGTCGTCGCCGGCATTTGCAACGGCGGCAGCACGATCAGGATCCCGACCGCCAGGGCAACCACGACGCCGAGTTTCACGAACGCCGACAGGTAGTCGCGTGGCGCCAGGAGCAGCCACACCGGAAGAATCGAAGCCGCGAGACTGTACAGCATGATGGTCCACGCGAGCGTCGTCCGGCTCAACGTGAACGTCGGAGCGATCCCCGGGTTTTGCGCGACCCACTGGCCCGCATAGAGGGCCAAGATCAGGAGCACGATGCCGAACGCGCTCGCCTCGAGCACCCGGCCCGGCCTCACCCATCGCAGATAGCCGCCCATGGCCAGCGCAATGGGAATGGTCAGGCCGACCGTGACGACGCCCCACGGACTGCCGGCCAACGCGTTGACCACCACGAGCGCCAGCACGGCAAGCAACACGATCATGATGCCGAGCACGGCGACGAGCGCGGTAAAGCCGGCCACGGGGCCGATCTCCTGGCGCGCCATTTCCCCGAGCGATTTCCCGTTGCGGCGAATCGAGGCGGCGAGGGTGACGAAGTCCTGGACCGCACCGCCGAGGACGACGCCGACGATAATCCAGATCGCCCCGGGGAGAAATCCAAACTGCGCGGCCAGCGTGGGACCAACCAGCGGGCCCGGGCCGGCGATGGCCGCGAAATGATGGCCGAACACGATCCAGCGATTCGTCGGAACAAAGTCTCGGCCATCATTGAGCCGGACGGCCGGCGTCGCGCGTTCAGCATCGAGCGCGAACACCTTCGAGGCGATCAGCTTGCTGTAGAAGCGATAGCCGACGAGGTAGGTGCAGACCGCTGCCGTCAGCATCCACGCGGCATTGACCGGCTCACCGCGCGACAACGCAAGGGCGGCGAATCCCGCCGCGCCGAGACAGGCGATTGCGATCCAGAACAGTATGCGCAATGGCTTTGGCATGCGGGAAACTGTAGTCTGTGCGCGCGGAGGTCAACAACCGTCGTCAAGTCGGCCCATTATTCCGCTCGCGCCGCGGTCTGAAGGGGGCGTGCCGTCGATTAGCTTTCGCCCATGGGGCGTTTGTTGAGCACGGCGTGGTTCGGGGTGGCGGCGATCGCTATCGGGTGTCGGCCGTCGCCGACGCGCTCGGGTTCTCCGGCAACTCTCGATCCGGGTCCGGCGCCGCGCCAGGAAGGACACCCGCTCGCGGGAGTCGTCGGGCAGCAAGTGCTGGTCGCGCCTGTACAAAGCCTTCTGGTCGCGCCGGAGCTTGGGTGGTCGATACCGCGGACATCCGACGCGCTCCGGATGCTGGATTCAGATATCACGGTGGCGGTTTCCGAACGAGCCGGGAAGCACGGATGGGTCTACGCCGACGGACTGATCGCGAATTTTGTCCGGAACGGCACCTACGCGAGCGACCCCACGCAGTTGAACGCGGAACCGCTACGGGCGTCGTTGCCGGTCGGCACCCGGTTGCCGGAACCGCTCGCTTCCGAGATTCGCACGATGATCGCGTTTTACGACGCGCGCCTCGTGCTGATTCCGGTGGAACTTCGCGTTGAGCGGCTGCCGAACGGGTCGGGGCGGCCTGTGCTCAGGCTCGTGTTGGTCGAGGGCCGTGCGTCGGAGATTCAGTGGAGCGGCGAGG
>Ga0335085_10012869_pt1 | contig 12296 bp, 8 predicted proteins | sample Lox_Sample_45_FD_206712 | JGI IMG/M metagenome (GOLD analysis project Ga0335085, IMG submission 206712) | Soil microbial communities from Loxahatchee National Wildlife Refuge, Florida, United States - Lox_Sample_4.5 | ecosystem: Environmental > Terrestrial > Soil > Wetlands | place: USA: Florida...
GGGGGCTGGGAACCTGTCGCGGCGGGTCCCCGTGCCCGCCGCTGGCCTCGGATGATCGCGCAGCGGGCGGCCACGGAGGGCCGCCCCTACTTAACCCGCGCCTCCCCGGCCGCCCGGAACTCCGAGGTCGGGCTCCACGTGGGCGCCGCAGCCGCGGTGGAAGCTGCCAACGCCGCCCGCACGATGACCCGCAGCTGCTGGACCGCGCCGACCATCGAATACCAGGGCAGCATCTCGTCGCCCGGCTGATGGTAGCGCTGGTCGGTGTACTCCTTGATCTGGGTGTCGCCCCAACCCTTGGGCTTCCCGACGAAGGTGATTCCACTCTCCAGCGACAGGGCCGGCACCCCCACCTTGGCGAAGGAGAAGTGGTCCGAGCGAAAGAAGGACCCACGGATCAACGCGTCCTGGTTGATGGTGACGGCGAGCCCTTCGTCCTTGGCGGCTCGAGTGAACAGCTGGCCGAGGGTCGATTGGTCGACGCCCAGCGCGGCGATATCGGTGGTCCGGCCGAACAGGTTCATCACATCCATGTTGAGGACCGCCGCGATGTCCTTGAGCGGGATCGAGGGCCGCTCCGCGTACGCCTGTGACCCCAGCAACCCCGACTCTTCCGCCGTGAATGCGATGAATACGATCGAGCGGGCCGGCTTCACCCCGGATCTGACGAAGGCCTCGGCGGCGGCCAGGACTGCGGCGGTACCGGAAGCATTGTCCAGGGCACCGTTGTAGATCGAATCCCCATTCACCGGCGGGACGCGGATGCCGAGGTGATCGTAGTGACCGCCGATGATGACCGCCTCCTTGGCGTGCGGCCCTGAGCCGGGGATCAACCCGACCACGTTCGGGGCCGTCGAGCGAAGGATGGTGCTATTGACCGTTGCGGCGAGCTGGAGGTTGAGAGGGACCGCATGGAAGCCGCGCTTGGCCGCCTGGGCCATGAGCTGATCCAGGTCTGCCCCCGCCCGCTTGAACAGGCCTCGCGCGGAGGAATCCCGTATCCACCCCGCCACCACCAGCGATGTGGCCGGCGTCTCCAGGCGCACCTGCTGGCCGGTCCACGATCCCGTGACCGTGCTCCACCCGTAGGTGGCGCTCTCGGTGGTGTGAACCATCAGGATCCCGGCCGCTCCCTGGCGCGCGGCCTCTTCGATCTTGTAGGTCCAGCGGCCGTAGTAGGTGAGGATTTTCCCCTTGAACAGCGTGGAGTCCTGGAGGCCCGGGGTGTTGACCAGGCAGACCACGATCTTGTCCTTCACGTCCACGTTGGCGTAGTCGTTCCACAGGTACTCGGGGGCCACGATCCCATATCCCACGAACACCAGCGGAGCCTGGACCGTCACCGAGGGCTCGTTCCGCATCGACCAGAGGACGTAGTCGTCGCGATAGGCGAGCTTGGCGGAATCGGGCCCCGCTACCGCCAGAGTGGGATCCGGCGTCAATGCAATGATCGATACCTGATGATTGTAGGTCCCGCTATCGCCGGCCGGCTGGAGGCCCAGCCGCTGGAACTGCGAGGCGATGTACTTGGCGGCCAGATCGCCCCCGCGGGTTCCGGTGCCACGGCCTTCCAGCGCGTCGCTGGCCAGGAAGTCGATATGGGCCCGCATCACCGTGGAATCCACCGCCCGCGCCAGCCTGGTCGCTGGAGTCACCGTTTGGGCCGCGAGCGGGGACACGAGGAGTGTTGCAGGGAGAATCAGGGCGAACCCGCGCAGTTTTCGCATGGTAGTTGGGAAAAGGTGGACCAAAGATAGTGAAGCGCGCTCCCGCTTCCACCCTCTAGCGCTTGCCTGGCCGGCCCTGTGGGTTGAAGGGCGAATCGGGCGCCCACCGGGGGGGATTCGGCGCGTTCGCGATATCGAGCGTCATTCGCACCAGCACCCGTACCTGCTGCGCGGTGCCGTCCATCGTGTACCAGAGCTTCACGTCGTCACTCGGCGTGTGGTAACGGGTCTCCCACATCGCCTCCTTCTGTTCCCGGCCCCATTCGGGCGGTCGGCCCTCGTAGTCGAGACCGCTCAGTAAGCGGATGGCCGGGATCCCTACCTGCATGAAGGAGAAGTTGTCGGAGCGGAAAAGCCGGCCTCGCCGAACGTCGTCAGGATCGACGTTGACCTTGAGTGATTCGGCCTTGGCGGCGCGGTCGAGTGCGGCGCCCAATGTCGAATGATCGGGAGCCACCGTGCCGATGTCCCGGCTCCGGCCCCAGAGGTTCATCACGTCCATGTTGACCATTCCTACGACGGTCCTGCCGCGTTGCCGCGCGACGAACCCCTGCGAGCCCAGAAGCCCCCGCTCTTCTGCCCCGAAGGCGACGAAGAAGATGGATCGGTTGGCGGTCGTCCCACTCCACCGGAAGGCCTCGGCCGCGGCCAGCACGCAGGCAGTACCCGACGCATTGTCCTCCGCGCCATTGTAGATCGAGTCTCCGTCCACCGGCTCCCGGATGCCGAGGTGGTCGTAGTGCGCCCCGATCACAACCGCCTGTTTCGCCAGGGGGCCTGTGCCGGGCAGGAGCCCCACGACGTTCTGCGTTTCCCAACGGCGGATCCGGGTCGCGACCCGGAGCCCGAGGCGGACGCTGAGCGGAACCGATCTGAATTCGCGATGCGTGGCCGTGGCGATCAGCGAATCGAGGTTGCGCGCCTGGCCGGCGATGATGCGTTGGGCCGCTGCTTCGGACAGCCAGCCCTCGATGCGAACCGAGGGGATCGGCTTCTCAATCGCCGTCAACTCATGCGCGAACCCGATGGTGTTGCCCCAGGCGAAGGGGGTGAAACGGGTGGTGTGGATCAGCAGGATTCCCGAGGCGCCGTGACGCATCGCCTCGTCCACCTTGTAGCGCCATCCCCCGTAGGGCATGCCGGTGTGGCGGTCGAAGATCGTGGAATCCGGATCTCCAGCGAGGGCGATCACCAGGCGCCCGCGCACCTGGGCTCCCTTGTAGTCGTCCCAGCCGTAGACCGGCGCGACGATGCCGAACCCCACGAAGACCGGACTATCGACCACCTCGCTCATGCTATCTGCCGTTTCGGACCAGAGGACGTAATCGGTGATGGGCCGAAACGACGCGGTGTCTCCCGAGACCTCGAGGCCGATCCCCGTGCTGGTGCGGGAGACCAGGGGCACCCGCTGGAGAAAGGAGCCGCTGTCCCCGCCAGGCTTGAGGCCCAGGCGCTGGAACTGGGCCGCGATATACCGCGCGGCCAGCTCGCCTCCCCGGGTCGCTGGGGCTCGGCCCTCGAGCGCGTCATCGGCGAGGAATTCCACGTGAGCTCGAATCGCCTGTTCGGAGACGGCCCGAGCGACCCGGTCTCCCGGGGTCTGGGCGGCGAGCGACGTTCCCATGGAAGCGAGAAGAAGGAGCACACTGGCTCTGGTCATGGCGCGTCGGGATCCCTTCCCAGGAACTTTTCGATCTCCCTTACCACTTCAGCCGGATGTGTCTCCTGCGGACGGTGCAGCGCGCCGGCGATGACCACCAATTGGCCACGTGGTATCTCCCGCACGATGGAGTCTCCCACCCAGGGGGGGATGGTCGGGTCTCGCTCTCCCCAGAGCACCAGGGTCGGCTGAGTCACTTTGTCGAACCGGCCGCGAAGGGCGGTGAAGTCGAAATCCTCCAGCACTTGATGCGAAGACTCCCGATAGGCCGGGTCGCTGAAGGGCTCGTACTCGGCGCGATCGGCGGGCTCGCTCATCCAGGCAGGGTCGTGCATCGGGAGCATGTAGGCGATCGTGCTGCCGACCCACCCTTTGCGCGGCCAGGAGACGGTCGAGTCCCCGAGCCATGGGCCCAGGGCCCAACCCGCTGGTGCAATCAGCACCAACGCGGTGACCGGGGGCGGCTGGGCGATGGCGGCCGCGGCCGCCACTTCACCGCCCATCGAGTGGCCTACGATCACCACCGGGCCCCGGATCCAGCGCGAGATGAAGTTCTGGATTCGGAGCGTCGTGGTGACCAGGGAGTAGGATCCGGCCGGCTTGTCACTCAGGCCGAAGCCGGGCAGGTCGATCGCCACTACCCGGTAGTGACGAGCCAACAGATCGAAGATGGGCCGGAAGCTGATCAGCGATTCACCGTACCCATGGAGCAGCAGCAGGGTGGTATCACCTTGGCCCGCCCGGACGGTCCTCACCAACACATCGCCCGCGGCCAGCCACTCGGCCTGATGCAGCGGCCGGTTGCGAAGGTGCTGGTCGCCGACCATGGCGATCGCGACCGCGCCCACGACAACGACCAGAACGAGACGCTTCACGCTATTGAGTCGGGCATCGCAAAAAGGCGAGAGAGCCTCGGCCCATGCCCAATGCAGCCTCCGAGCTCAGGGCCAGGCGGCCGTCGGGTAGCCAGTCCACTCCTTCTCCCTGGAGCTGGAGTGCGCCGGTTTCGCAGACTACCGGGGGATCGGCCGGCGTCAGGCGATAGCCATCCAGCATGAAGAAGAAGAGTCCGCTGTAGGTCCGGACGACGACCCGTTTGCCATCGGGTGCCAACGCGGCGTCGGTCACCCGCCGCCCGGTTCTTGCGCTGGGCTCGATGGGCAGTTGAGCGATGAACTGCGCCAGCGCCGGAGCCGGCTCGTGCCAGGCCGTCGCCGCGACCCGAAAGAGGCGGACCCCGTGGCTCCGCCCCTTGGTGATGAGCAGCAGATCCCCGCTCGGCGCCACAACCAGTGCCTCGGTGTCATGAGGGCCGTCGGGATACTTGATGACCAGACGGAATGCAGAGTCGGTCACCAGCGTGCCGGCTCCCGGCTGAACGATCGGTTCCCGCACCTTGTACACGGCGACCGTCTTTCTCCGTTCGGTGTTGTCTCCGGTATCCCCGATGTACAGGCAGTCGCCTCCGTCGCAGGGGGCCCGGGCGATCGCTTCCCAGTCGTAGTTCTTGGCGCCAGTCACCCAGAACATGCCGAGGTCGCGGCCGAGCGAGTCCGTCGCATAGAGGACCGGGTCGTCGCCCGAGTCGTTATGGGTCCAATAGATGCCGGGCTGGGTGCGGCTCACGGCCAGGCCGGAGCTCTCGCTCAACCGGGGGTTCTTGAAGGCGGCGGGGCCGCTGATGTCGGTGGGAGTGACCGAACGCCAGATCACGGATTGTGACGCCGCCGGCTGGCTCGCGGCCAGGAGCGCCAGCAACGGCGCGAGAAGGCGGCCGGGCATGCTGAATGGTAGCCTCGGCACCGAAACGGTCCAATCCTTGATCGCTCCTCCGGCGGCGGTCATCTTTTAGCCATCATGGAAAGCCTCAAATCGCGCAAACTCGAAAAGCTCCCCGCCTCGGTCCGCTTGGACGGGCGGATTCTCTTCCTGACCGAAGATCCGGCGCTGTTGCATCGCCAGCTGGCCGGCGAAGACCTGGCCTGGACCCCGGCGATCAAGCTCCGGGACGATATCTCGACCGACGAGATTACCCCGGCCTACATCTGCTACTACTACGACGAGACCCTGGGCCAGTTCCCCTATCTCGGCCTCAAGGCGGGGTCGGAATTTCCCGTGGTACGGGGCTCCGTCAAGCGGGGCGGGTTCGCGGTCTCGGTGAGCGGCAAGCGGCGCGGCAAGGGCTCCAGCCGCGAGCAGTCGCCCTATGCGGAGATGATGGCGGGGATCCGGCTGGTGATCGCGGAGAACATCGAGCGGATCTACCGCGAGAACTGCCAGAACCTGGGGATCTTTACCAGCACCGACTTCTCCTTGCTGGAACGGATCCGCCGGGGAGAGGCGATCCCGCTCTCCGTGTTCACCGCAGGCGAGGGGGACATCACCCGCGGGATCATCGAGTACGGCGGGCTCTTCCAGTACAACCTGGCTCGGCTCCAGGGGAAGGTGAAAGTCCCGGTCGTGGCCACGCCGAAGCGGCCGATGACGCTGTCGGAGAAGATCCTGGCTCGGCATTGGGTGACGGATCTCGCCGCGGACGCCATCGGCGTCCCCTACGTCAAGCCGGGCGATGAAGGCTTCGTCCGCACCGACGTTCGGTTCAGTCACGAGTACGTGACCCCGATGGCCGCCATCTTCTGGCGGGACTACGTGGGCCAGGACGAGAAGGTGGTGGACCCCGGCTCGATCTTCTTCTTCCGGGACCACCTGACCTTCCTCGAGCTGGCCATGACCGAGGAACGGAAGGCGGAAGGCTTGCTGGATGTGGCGCTCGAGCTCAAGAAGAAGCAGGAGGAGTTCGCCGCCGACCAGAAGATTCACCTGTACGGTGAGTTGCCCAGACTGCCGCTCCGCAATGCCCTGGCCCTGGGTTCCGAGGCGATCTGCCACTCCAAGATGCTGGAGAAGCACGCGCTGCCCGGGCAGATCATCATCGGGAGCGACAGCCACACGCCCCACAGCGGCGCCATGGGCTGCGTGGCCTTCGGGGTGGGGACCACGGCGATCTTCAATTCCTGGCTCACCAAGGACGTACGGATCAAGGTCCCGCCCTCGGTACTGATCAAGGTGGTTGGCCATCCGCCCAAGGGGATCACCGCCAAGGATTTCATGCTCCAGATCCTCCGCCATCCCTACGTCAAGAGCGGCAAGGCGATCGGGAAGATCGTGGAGTACGCGGGGCCCGCGGTGCAGGCGCTCTCGATCGACGAGCGGGCCACCATGACCAACATGGCGGCGGAGGTGGGCGCCTTTACCGGCCTGATTCAGCCCGACCAGAAGACGGTGGAGTTTCTGGTGCGGGAGCGGGGCATGGATCGACGAGAGGCGGAGGGCCACCTGGACGGGCTGTTCTCGGATCCGGATGCCGAGTACGAAGAGGTGATCACCATCGATGCCGATGCCTTGAAGCCGATGGTGGCCCTCCCGGGCGATCCCGGCAACGGCCTGTTCATCTCGGAGCTGGGCAAGCAGGTCAAGGTGGACATCGCCTACGCCGGCAGCTGCACCGCGGGGAAGAAGGAAGACATGGACATGTACGCCCGGGTGCTCAAGGAAGCGGCGGACGCGGGGCAACACATCCATCCCGACGTCAAGTTCTACATCCAGTTCGGCAGCCAGGACGTCAAGCGCTACGCGGAGGGGAAGGGGTATCTCGACATCTTCCGGAAAGTTGGGGCGGAGATCATCGAGCCCTCCTGCGGCGCCTGCATCAACGCAGGCCCCGGGGTGAGCTACGATCGGGAGACGGTGACGGTGAGTGCGATCAACCGGAACTTTCCCGGAAGGTCGGGGCCGGGACAGCTCTACCTGGCGAGTCCTTACACCACGGCGGCGAGTGCGTTGGCGGGGTACATCACGGCGTGGGAGCCTGGGTCGATGGCCTCAGGCCCCAGAGCGCAAGCGCGCTAAAGACCCCGGAGGCCGCGCTACCCATGGTGACCCACTGAACATAGGGAAGCCATTCGACCTGGCCGACCAGGTGATGGATTGGTGACAGGATCCTCGCGGCGACCCTGACCAGTATCAGATACACCCCAGCTCCAAACCCACAGGTAAGTCCCCGAAGAACGTGTAGTGGCCCCTCAGGGAGAGGCCACTGACTGTAGAGACCGCCGAATGCGGCTCCGGCGATTGGGCCTGGGATAATGCTATAGAGCAAGAGTACTGGTCCCTCTTTATCACCGATCGTGTATGAGTTCTGCACGTACGCCAAGACGGCGACAAACCAGATCAAGCCCCAACTCAACGCAGGCCGGTTAACGGACGAGGCTGCGCTGGCTCAAGGGCGAGAGCTCCAAGTACCGACTAGCGCCAAGCTTACCAAGGTCAGAAAAAGCACGAGCAGGGGCACAAGGCCGTCCACATACATGCCCACAACTGCCACGCACAGCGCGAGTATCGTTACCACAAAGACCCACACGACTCGCAATGCAGGGGTGCCGGTCATGCGATCTTGGGGCGCATCTTGACTCAGGGTGTGTTACTTGAGGGGCTGTGCTGCTTGTCTTCAACGTGGAGCAGAGCGTTACTCCGAGAACGGTATAGCCGGCGCCCTGGGGATCTCGGGTTCCTCGTGTGACACGTTCATCGCCGGTGTCTGCTCCCGGCGGAACATCGCAGGATCGTAGACCCCGCGCGGATTCCAGAGCACCCAGGTGTTGACTCCCATCTCCTCAGCCGCACGGATCTGCTCCCGCACCAGCGCGGGCGTGTAGCGCGGCGGTCCCAGCGTGAAGGCCTGGAGGTACGGCCGGATCTGCGCGGCCGGTGAGAGGGGCGTGGTCCGCCGCACCGCGTCCTGCATCGCCCGGCGGATCGTGCGATAGGGCTGATCGTTGGGCCGCGGGATATCGTAGAAGCCGTGGTAGTAATGGCTGGGATAGACCATCGGCAGCACCACGTCGGCCGTGGTCGCCAGGTCTTCCCAGACCTGACCGATCCCCAGGTCGGTCTCCGCGCTCGCGGTCAGTCCAAAGACGTCGATGGTGAACGGCACGCCCAGCGGCTTCACCCGGTCCCGCAACAGTTGAAGATTCCGCCGCACGCCGTCACGCGTGGTCTCGCCCTCGCGCCGACCCGGGAACTTCGCCATCGCCAGCCGTCCCTTGGGCTCGTCGGGGAACCGCACGTAGTCGAATTGCAGCTCGGCGAACCCAGTCCGAATCGCCTCGGCGCCGAGTTGAGAGGCGTAAACCCACACCGAGTCGTTGAAGGCGTCCACCCAGGCGAAGTTGAGCCGGTCTCTCCAGAGTCCGCCTCGCACGTCCTGCACCGACCACTCCGGCTTCTCCGCCGCGAGCAGCGGGTCCTTGGCCACCACGATCCGCGCGATCGGATAGATCCCGCGCGCCATCAGGTAGCGGAGCCGCGCCCGCGTATCGCGAGCGCGCAGGGCGTGGTTGGCGCCGATCTGCTGCGCGGTGGGGACCTGAGACTCGTAGGTGAGGTACCCGGTGTCGTCTTTGACGTCGATGACGAAGGCGTTGATCTCGGTGCCGCTCACCATCTGCACCAGGTCGTAGAAGCGCGAGGAGCCGAAGGCCCAGGCGTTGACGTAGATGGCGCGGACCGTCTTGGGCGGGGCCAGCAGCGGGGGAGCGGGCCAGTCGAGCGTTGACGGCTCGATCCCGAAGTGCTGGTCCTGTGGTTCCATCCGACCCGCTGCGACGGTGAGCTCGTCTCCCCAGGGGCTGGTGGGGGCGGCGGCGACTACCACCGGGGCGGCAGCCACGGCCTTGAGCGGTGACGCAGGCCAAACAAGGGTGCTGGCCAATGGAGCTGCGATCGACGCGGGGGCGGTCCGTTCGACCGTCGCCAGCTCATCTCCCCAGGGAACGATCGGCGCTGGCGTCACCAGCGCGACCTTGGCGAGCTTGAGCGGAGCCGCGGGCCATTCGAGGGTCTTGGCGGAAGTTGCCGTGATCGGCGCGGTCACCAGGCGCTCGATCATCGCCAGTTCATCACCCCAGGGAACAATCGGAGCGCGAGTCGCCGACGCGACCTTGACCGTCTTGAGCGGTGCTGCGGGCCATTCCAGCTTCGCTCTGGTGGCCCGAGGGGGCATCAGCTCATCGAGCGAGCGCGCGACCACCGGGAGCTCGTCCCCCCAAGGCGCCACCGGGACGGGCGCAGCCTCGTGTCGGCCATGATGCGGCCGATGCGAGGCGAGCAGGGTCAGAACGAGCAGGGCCCGGGCGATCATAGAGCCCCCTCTAGCAGCAAGCCCCATGCCCGCAACTGCATGGCGGTACGGAAGTTAAGTCCAGCCATACTATAGCGGCTTGGGGCGGCTTGGAGCCGGGAGTTCCGCCGTCGCCTTCTGCGACGTTCGGCCCCTGGGTTTGGCACTTTGCGGCTTTCCCTTGGCGGGTGGCGAGAGTGCCCCAGAGGGCTTTGGGGTCCCCTGGCCGACGGGGCAGCCGTAGATGTTCACCACGGTTCCTGCCGGCGTCTTGGGGCACTTGTCCAACCCGTCTGGGACCCCGTCGTTGTCGCTGTCGCTGGGGCAGCCCAGCGCGTCCACCGTGGCGCCCTGGGGCGTATTGGGACAGCGATCCAGGCCGTCCGGGACGCCATCGCCGTCGGAATCCACCTTGCACCCGTTGGCGTCCACGACCGCGCCGACCGGCGTGTTGGGGCACTGGTCGAGGCCATCGTAGACCCCGTCGCTGTCCGAGTCGATCGGGCAGCCGACGTCGTCTACGACCGCGCCCTTGGGCGTGCCCGGGCAACGATCCAGTCCGTCATAGACCCCGTCCCCGTCCGAGTCGGTGGGGCAGCCGTGCTTGTCCACCAGCGCGCCTGCGGGTGTGTCGGGGCAGCGGTCCTTGTGGTCGTAGACTCCATCGTGATCGGAGTCCACCTGGCGACGGCTTCCGATCATGAACGTCAACCCGCCGCCCCCTCCGAAATTGGTGAACCCACCCCCACGGTCCACCATGCCTTCCACCCGGAACAGGATGGTCTGCGAGAGCGGCAACCGAATACCGGCTCCGCCCACGATCGAGCCGGTCGTCCCGCAGACGGGCGCCCCCGGGACCGACGTAGCCGGACAGGAGCCGCCATAGCTCGCCCATCCGTATCCGCCTCTGATGAACAACGTGGTGTTCAGGCCGACCTTGAAATTGAGGAGCAGCGAGGGCGTGATACTCGCCACCGAGATGACCGTATCGAGCGGGGTATCCGAATGGGGCCGGGTCAGGCCCGCCTCGACTTCGAGGGAGAGTGGGCTCGCGAACCAGTAGCCCAGGCGTACCACTCCGCCGAGCGTACCCTTGAGCGAAGTGGCCTTTGCGTAGGACCGATACACCGCCGACGCTCCCATTTCCACGGTGTAGTCCCGCTGTGCCGCCGCCCGTTCTGCCCCGCCGACCGCGAGGAGAGCGAAGACACCGAAGGTCCACCGGGCCGGGAGGAGCCGGCAGCTCGACAAGGCCATAGTCGTGAGAAGGGGGAGAGTTGGGTGATTGGCCTGGTTGATTGTGCGTTTTGGCAAGATGTTCGGCAAGGGTTGGGCCGGGGGACTGACCCTTGGCAGCCCCCCCCGGGGCGGCTACGATTGTGGCGGGGGAAAGAGGCCGTAAGTCGTGTATTGAGGAGCCGTTATGAAGATCACGATCCAATACTGCGTGGTGTGAAACTACCAGCCCAGGGCCACCAGTCTGGCGGCCGAGCTGAAGGAAAAGTTCCCCAACGCCACGGTCCAGTTGATCGAGTCCTCCGGGGGGGTGTTCGAAGTACGCCTGGACGACCGTTTGATCTTCTCGAAGAAGGCGCTGGGCCGGCATGCTCAACCGGGCGAGGTCGCGGCCCTGATTCACTCGGCCACCAGCGGGCATTGATGCGACTCCCCCAGTCTCACGCTCCCACTCTCGCCTAGTCATGCGCGTCGCTATCTCGACCGGCGGTGGTGATGCTCCGGGGCTCAACGCCGTCATCCGCGCGATCGTTCTCTCCGCCCACCACCGCGGCTGGCAGACCTACGGCATTCGTCGCGGGTTCAACGGACTCCTGCTCGAGCAGGGCGGCGTCATCACCCTGACGCCCGACAAGGTCCGGGGGATCACTCACCTGGGCGGCACCATCCTGGGCACCACCAACCAGGGCAATCCGTTTCGCTGGGCGACTAAGGATCCCGCCGGCAACGACGTCGAAATCGATCGCTCCGACGAGCTGATCGCAGCCTTCAATGCCAGCGGCTTCGATGCCCTGATTTCGATCGGGGGGGATGGCAGCCTCAAGATCGCGTACGATCTCTGGCGGAAGGGGCTCGCGGTGGTGGGAGTACCCAAGACCATCGACAACGACGTGGCCGGGACGCTGGCGACCTTCGGGTTCGATACCGCGGTCAATATCGCCACCGAGGCCATTGACCGGCTCCACTCGACGGCGGAGAGCCACGAGCGAGTGATGGTGGTCGAGGTGATGGGGAGGCACGCCGGCTGGATCGCGCTCCACAGCGGGATCTCCGCCGGGGCGGACGTGATCCTGATTCCCGAGCTGCCCTTCGACATCGACCGGGTCTGCGAGAAGATCCGTGCCCGCGATGCCTCGGGCCGGCGCTTCAGTATCGTCGTCGTCGCCGAGGGGGCGGTGGCCCACGGCGGAGCGCCGGTGCTGCTCGAGCGCAGGACCGCGGGCGGGGCGGACCGGTTGGGAGGGATCTCGAGCCTGGTCGCACGGGCCATCGCCGAGCGCACCGGCAAGGAGACCCGGACCCTGGTACTGGGGCACCTTCAGCGCGGCGGCTCGCCGACCACATTCGATCGCCTGCTGGGTCTTCGCTTCGGCGCCGCCGCCGTGCGCGCCGTCGCCGACCGGGCCTTCGGCACGATGGTGGCACTCAAACCGCCGACCATCGTGCGAGTTCCTCTCCAGGAAGTGGTGGGTCACCCCAAGAATGTTCCGCT
>Ga0335085_10012870_pt1 | contig 12296 bp, 10 predicted proteins | sample Lox_Sample_45_FD_206712 | JGI IMG/M metagenome (GOLD analysis project Ga0335085, IMG submission 206712) | Soil microbial communities from Loxahatchee National Wildlife Refuge, Florida, United States - Lox_Sample_4.5 | ecosystem: Environmental > Terrestrial > Soil > Wetlands | place: USA...
CCCAGGCGTTCTGCACCCTGCTCCGCAGCGACCCAAAAGTCCTTGCGCCGGCATGAGCCTGTACCAGGTCCTGCGCGAACTGCAGATCGTGCTCGCCGTCATCCTCGGCGCCTGCCCCCTGTGCTGCCAGCCCGTCACGCTCGACCGCCTTGCCGCCACCCTCGCTCCGACTTAACAAAGTACTACTAGGAGGGCGCTGAATAACCCTGCTCGTGATCAAGTCGCACGTCGCTGACCTGCAGTTTTACGAACGTGACCACGCAAATTTGGGCCTTATTCAGCAGGCTCCTAGTGCCGATGACGCCCTCCGCGTTCTGGTCTTCGCCAAAGATGCCCCCCTCGGCGAAGATCGCAACTTTGAAGTCCGCCGGGGGCGTAGATTCGCTGGCTCCGCCCCCAACAGCGTGCAAGCCGATACCGTTATCACTTTGGGCGACGACGCCAGTCCCGTTAACGCTCTGGCCCTCGACGCTGGTGCCGTCGTGGCTTCGGCCGGAGACACCGGCGCTGTCGGCGCTTCGGCCTTGCACGCCGGTAGCCGCGCTGACTTCACCCTGCCCGAGGACGCCGGTGCCGTTGGCATGATTGCAAGAGCCGCTGACGCCGACGGCGCCGGTGCCGTCTATCCCGACACCGGCGTCGCTGGTGCCGCTGACCCCGGTACCGGTGTCGGAGCCTGCGCGGACCCCGGTCGCGCCGTTGCTGCCTTTTGCCTCGACGGCGGGCGTGAATGCGTCATTGCTGTCGAAAGTCCCCTGCGGCATCAGTCTGTCCTTTCTGGGCGATTCAACCCAGGATAGGGGGGTGGACCTGCAACGGAACCGGAACGCACGTTAAGCCGGTTCGGGTGTTTCAGGGTCTCGCAGCTCGCCGCCGCCGAGTTCCCCCGCCAGCCCCGGGCCGCGCGGCCCGCCCCGCTGCCGGGTCCGCGCCGCGCGGCCCGTGATCTCGCCGGAATCACCACGGCGGCCGCGCCGCGGGATCTGACCGCGAGACCGGCGAACACCCGGGCAGGCGCGGGAGCCGCCCTTTTAGCTTGGCCCAGGCAGATGACGGGAGCTGACGGGCTGCCTCCGCCTACAGGTCCGTGCCCGCGTCCTCAACGAGGATCTCGCCGGCGACTTCGCCCCCTGGTACCCCGGACTCGGCGCCCCAGATCAGCGACTAGTCGACGCTGCCTGACCTCCCACGGTTTCTCCCGGTCTCCGATGCGTTCCTTGCCAACGGTGGCCTGGTCCACCGTCCCCGCCCGCGGCGCCGGGGCCCGGGTGTTCCTGCCGCCCGGTTGCGAGCCGCTGTTACTGGTTCGGCGTGGCGGCCCGCTGTTACCGTCGCGGTGATGCTGGTGATGCTGGTGATGTTGGCGCCTTACCGACACGCCGACCGCCGCAGTGGCGGCTTGGATAGCACGACGCAGACCAGGTTTCATGCTGCAACTGCTCATCTGGACTTGGCATCAGCCCATTCACGACCTTTGTCGGTCAGCCACCGCCGGTCGTCTACGCGGGCAACGTAACCACCCTTAACCCAGCATCCGAACGAGCGCGGGTCCAAGCCGTGCTTTTTGAACGCAGCCGAGGCCTGGGCGCTGCTCAGGCCCTGCTCGGGTGAGACATCGAACTCATGGAGCATGGCGATCTGCCGGGCAATCAGACCGTTGCCCGCTGAAGGACCATCATGGTGCGATCGTCCCGGATTAGCCAACTCCTGGGTAAGGGCGGTCGGGTCGCCGACGTACCTCCCGGACTCCATCCGAACGGTGCCGTTGTCGATCATCGACTTTAGCAGCGGATCGGTCACGTCCGGGCCGAGCCCGCTGGCGGCGGCGATTCCCTGCTCGTCGAGCGGCCCCGACAGCAGCGCGCGCATGACCAGCCGCGCCCGGACGGCGTTGAGCGCGGCGTCGTTCGCCAACTGTTTCAGGCCGCCCGGGCGGGCGTCCTGCCTGGCTGTCACGTCGAGCAGCCGGCGCACATGTTTTGCTGTAAGCGTCCGGTCGAGCCCCCAGACGATCGTCGCGGCGGCGACGACGTTGAGCGCGGCGATTGACGTGCCTACGGCCTTGCCGGGCAGCGCGAGAATGTCCTCGAGCGGCGTCCCGGCGACGGTGCCGAGCGCGTAGAGGTTCGGCTTGCCCACGTCGGCGAAGAACTTCGAGTACGTGGCGGGGCGGCCGTTCTCGGCAAGCGCACCGACCGCCAGGACGAAGGAATGCCAGGCGGGATACTCCGGCTGCCCGCTGTTGCCGCCGGCCGCCACCAGCAGCGACCCCGCATTGGCGAGTGCGCGCAGCGCGCGCTCCTGGGCCGCGTTGGGCGAATCGGCTCCGTAGTCGAGCAGCACGATGTCCGGGCGCTTCTCAAGCAGCGCTTCGAGCCAGGCGACCATGTCCGCGTCGCTCGCCGTGCCGACCTCGGTGAACGGCGAGTCGACGGGCAGCAGCTGTGCGACCGCCGTGCCGGCGTCCGGCGCGTTCCCGGGCACAACGCGTGTCCCCGCGCCGTGCTGCAGCGCGAGCGCGCCGATGCCGTCGGCGAACTGCTGCTGGCGACCGCGAGTGTAGGGTCCGGCGATGGCGACCCGAATGGGTCCCCGCGTTGCGGGCGGCTCAGTTTCCGTCGGCGATGGCGGCGCGACGGTCGGTGGTGGCGTCGGCGGGGTGGCGGCGGCCTCGGCGCTGGCCACGAGCTCGACGGCGGTCGTCAGGTCCTTGACCAGTTGGCGGTCGTACTCCTCGGCCAGCCGCGCCCAGAGGTGCAACTTGAACCCGAGCCGATTGTGGATCAAGCTCTGGTCGGACTTGGTCATGCCGGCGAGGGCGGTGGCCAGCGTCGGCCGGTTGCGCAGCAGCCACTGGATCACCTCGCCTGGCTCGAGCGTGAGCACGTGCACCGGCGAGACAAGCAGCCGCGTGCCCGCGGACAGGAATCCCTCCAGGATCTCGGTGCTCGCCAGCGCGACCCGGGCCTTCGAGACCCGGGCGACTAGCCGGTCGATCACGGCGCCGAGCGCAGTCGCCGCCGGGGAGTCGACCAGGTCGAGGTCATCGATGGCCATTACGAACGGCGTGTCGATCAGCTCCTCTATCAGCCGGTCCCACCACTCGGCGGGCGTCCAACCCGGTCGGCGCTCAACTCCCTGCCGCTCGGCTTTCTGCAGCAGCTCGTTGACCAGCGAGCACAGTGCCGCGGCGGGACCCTCCGCGTCGGCCAGGCGCGTCGCCCGCACGTACAGGACGGCGTCGATTGATGCGTCGAGCTCGTTGAGGGCGCGCGCCAGCAGGCGCGACTTGCCGGAGGCGGGCGGGCCGGTCACCCACACGACGCGGTTTGGTCCCAGTCGGCACAGGACGGTGAGCGTCTCCCGCAGCTGGGCGAAGCGCGCGAAGAACTCGCGATCGGGCTCGGTGAGGTCGAGCTTGAGCTGCGCCCGCTGGCGCGGCCGCGACGCCAGCGGAGGACCGGTCTGCGGCTGCGGCGAGACGATCCGCCCGGGCACTTGGCCTGCGACCAGGCTGGGCACCGCCCAGTTGAGCAGGTCGCGTCCGAGCATCTCGTCGTCGCGGGTCGCCGCGCGTGCCAGCGAGAGCGCGCGCACGACGCTGGCCCCCGTGCACAGCGCCTGATAGAAGAAGCGCGTGATCACCTGCTCGGCCCGGAACGGCAGCACGGCCTGCATGCCGAGCACGGTCTGACAGGCATCGCGAACGCAGCGGTCGGCGATGCTGAGCTGGCTCGTGAAGTCGCCGTCCGAGGACGCTGTCAGGCTCGCCGTCCGGCAGCCAGCGAAGAACACCAGCCGCAGGTCCGGGTTGACGCGCAGGAGGCCGTTGAACTTCTCGCTGGTTATCCAGCTCGGCATGCCGGCCCGGTCCTCGAGTTTGAGCGCGTCCGGCCGCGCGTGACCGAGGTAATGCACGACGTGATAGCCCCGCTCGCGCGCACCGATGCGCCGACGCAGGTTCTCGATCGAAGGCCGGTCCTCCACGTCTACGAGCATGATCCCGCGGTCCACGAGGTCCTGCAGCTCCGCCAGCAGCGCCCGCCCCTCCTCGTAGTGATCGAACGGCGCGTCGTCCTCGCCGACCTGGGACGGGTTCGGGTTGGAGAGCACGAGCAGGACGTGCAGCGGCGGCGTGACCAAGTCGAGACGCAGCGGATAGCGGCGGTGGCGGGCCGCGCGGGTGAAGTGCACGTCGGGCGCGAATATCAGCGGCGTCCTGGGGTCCTCGGGATCGAGCAGCAGCTCCCACGGCAGCGCCGCCACCGGCTCAGGTGCCGCGAGCAGGCGGACGAGTAGCGGCCGGGAGGCGGCGTATGCCGCCCCGCGGGTGCGCCGGAACAGTGACGAGATCTCATCGACGCCGAAGACGAGGTTGCGCATCAGGCCGCCGAACTGAGCACCCTGGTCGGGCACGCTGCGCCCCTCGCCGATCGCCGAGCGGAACCACTTGGCGTCGTCGGCGAGGTCCTGGAGCGGGAAAAGGATCGGATCGCGGCGCGGTACGGCATTGACCGCGCCCAGGCGCGAGCTCGCGGACAGCCAGATGCCGGCCGGATTGCCGGCGTAGAGCACGCTCAGATCAAACGGCTCGAACTCGGCGTCGTCAGGCATCGATGCGTACCCGCGCGCCCGGGTCGCCGAACAGTAGGAAGTGCATCGCGTCGTTACGACGGATGACCTTGTCTATCAGTTTGGCCTTCTGGTCGGGCGGGAGGTCAGTCACGCGGATGCCCAGCTGCTCGAGTGCGTCGAAGGTGCTCGCGATCTCGGACGCGATCGCGCTCGCGCGCTCGTGCAGGCCGCGCATCGCGTAGCCCAGCGGGGCGAGCTCGACGATGGCCTTCGTCAGCAACGACAGGAACGGCGACGTGCGCGGATGGACCTTGCCGTCTGTAGGCGGATCGTAGGGATCGACGAACCCGTGCGCCAGGGCGATATCGACGTGGCCGACATAGGCGATCGGCCCGTCTGGGTTGGCGAGCAGGCGCTGCGGGATCGCCGCCACGAACGGCTCGTCGGCCTCGATGACGTTCGGGTTGCCCAGCCACGCCGCGAAGCTCGAGTGGTCGGTCGTGCCGTAGCCGAAGCAGGCGAACTGCGCAACGAGGCCGCCGGGCGTGACGGTGCCACCCGGAAGGTCCGCAGCGACCAGGAAGTCCCACGCGGTGGCCGGGGTGTGTTCCTCGGCCGGCGCACACGCCCAGGCGCCGTTGACCGCGTGCGGGTCGGCGCCCCTGGCGCCTGGCGGGAACCCGGCGCCGTGCGTCGCGGTAAACACGACCGCGCCGCCCGACCCGTGGAGTGCGTCCTGGACGCCCTGCTTGGTCGCCGCCTTCCCTGTCACGTCGGTGACGTCGAAGCGCTCCTTGCGCAGCAGGTCGCTGACCGGTGGCGTCAGGTAGCGGCTGCTGTAGACGGTCGCGTCGAGCGGCCCGCCGTATGTGCTCACCACTGTCGCGCGCCGTCGCGGGACCGGGTCGCCGTTGTCGAAGCGCAGCACCTTCTGGGCGTACGCCGCGTAGGCGTCGAGCCGGTCGCCGCCGTTGAAGGCAACCCGGCCGACGAGTGCCCCGGCCGCGGCGAGGTCGACCTGCAGGGGGTATCCAAGGACCGACGGCGATCCGGCCAGCAGCAGGTAGCGCGGGCGCCCGTCGCCGAGGCCCTTGTAGACTTCGTCGATCCAGTCGCCGCGGTCGGCGCCGGCCGGGACGACGAGCGGCGCCGACGGGTCCGCCATCCCGCGGGCCCGCGCCAGCGGCTCCATTGCCGCGATGATCGCGTTGCGGTCGGGATCGTCCTCGGCAACGACGTAGGCCCAGCCGGCCTCCGGCGGATCGTCCAGACGGGGCTGCTTGGCCGGCTTGATCTCGGCGAAGGTCCACGGCGCGGCGGCGACACGGCGGGCATCGCCGGTCACGCCGCCCAGGCGCTCGATCAGATCGTCGGCATCGACCTCGGCGAAGAGCGGGCCGCCGTCGGGATACCGCGCGCCGAGTACGAACGGGTCCATGACGTCAGCCGAGCCGCCCCATGCGCTCGTACGACGGCGAGCGCAGAAAGTCGCCCGGCGTCACGAAGTTGCCCTCCACCTCGAGCTTCTTGAGGCCTTCAAGCGCCCCCTTGAGCGCCGCGGCGGCGATCACCGAGCCGACCGCCGAGAACGCGGGGTCGGGCGGTGGCATGACGCCCTGCGCCGACGCGTAGGCGATGCTGAACTTCGCCACCGAGGCAAGCAGCTCCTCATCGGTCGGCTCGGGTGGAAGTAGTGGCGGCGGCCCGAACGACGGGTCCACGATCGGCGGCAGGTCGGCCTCGGAGATCAGCCCCTCGTCGTAGAGGCCCTTCGCGTACTCGATCACTAGCGGGGCAAGGTCCGCCTCGATAGTGGCGGCGCGCATGGCCGGATCGGCGGGAACGTCCGCAGGCCCGAACGTCATCGCGGGCGCTACCGTCACGTCGCCCGCATGCTCGAGCGACCAGTCGAGCAGCCGCGGCTCGCCCGGAGCGAAGGAGATGCCCGCGAACTGGGGCTCGTAGACGTCCGTGTCGCCCTCGATGGCCTCGTGGTAAGCGCGGTACACGTACGCCGAGCAGATCATCCAGCTCGCTCCGACAGGGAGGAGGTCCATGACCGCCTTGGCTGCGTGATCGAGCGCTGAACGGACCATGCGACGCGCCAGCCGCGGCAGCGGGATCCGCCGCGTCAGGCAAAGTACCGCCAGCAGAACGATCTGCTGATAGGCGTACAGGCGCCCCTCGTTGAGCAGCACGTTCGCCCGGTCCACGACGGGCTGGATCGGGTGACCGCCCTTGAAGCGGTTCACGAGGATGTACTCGCCACCGCCGGGCAGCGGGATCGAGCGCGACTGCAGCCCCTTGCCCCCGGCCTCTGCGAGCATGCCGTTCGGCAGCGCAATCGCGACGTGGTTGACCTGTGTTCCGTCAATTGTTCGAATCGCCCAAGAGACGAAGCTCTTGCCATGGAAGAGGAGGACATCCCCTGCTGCGATTTCCGCCCGCTCGAAGCCCATATGCCCCCTCCTTGCCAATTGAACGCTTTTACCACGAACTTGCGCTAAGCGCAACCGCCCGGCTGGGATCGAAGCTGAGGCGAATTACGGCTCATTGAGCGGTAAGACTCGTATCACCAGCTACACGCCATTGCGTAAGACGCGGGCCCGGGCGGCTCATATAACAAAGCCTGCGAGACTTATGCCGAACCTCTGAGAGAGCCATACGCATGGACCTGAGGACGAGCGCAAACGCATCTCCACATGATCTCCACATCGTCGACACACGACCCCTCCATCTGCTGCCTGGTTAAGTAGTTATCGCCGAACATATGAGTGACGCTAGGCCCCGGGGGCAACATATTACTTTCGGTTTAGGCGTCCGTATGCCAACGGCCCGGGACGGGCCCGTCGCACTGGATCACCCCGACTTCGCGGCCGGGAACGTCCTCACGGTCGCCGGGATACCGACGAACTGCCGGGACATACGGCCTGTCGGTAAGAGAGCTACTACCAGTGCCGTCAAATCGGGTATGCCGATGGGCCAGTCATCTCCCGGACGACCCATATACCGCGATGGCTGCCTGGAAGTGAGGCGCATGCTGTCAGCGCGTCATCATGTAGCGCCAGCTCGTACGTTGGCTCGAAGCGGCGACCGGCCCTCGGAGCGCTCGTGTGTTGGACGGTCGTCAATGTCACGGCCTTACTCTGCCATGCTTCCGTCCTGGCGGCCATTGGTACCATTCTGCGCAGGTTACTTTTCTGTTTACGAACTTACGTTCGATTTCGGGATCTAGCGTAGTCTCAGCGGACATAGGGTTCAAGGGCAGTTCGCGGGCTCTCCGGTCCCAACGCAGTGGCCAGGCGTCCGAATCGCCAACCGAACCAGGGGTGCTGGTAAGAACGCCGAATCCTTTGCGGCGGGCTTTGGCGTCGGCCGGGCGGGTCAAGGTCCTCGTCGTCGGGCGCAAGGAGACCGGTCGGCCGCGAAGCTTGTTGCAGACGGTGGCACCCTCACTCGCCACGACAGCGCGGTCTTGGGTGTGGCGTTCCGCCCGTACGGGCAGCTGCTCGCCACCGCCCAGCCGCGACGGTACGGCGCGGCTGTGGGACTGACCCGGCCCCGTAGGTGTCGAGAATTGAACGATTCTCAGGCACCCGCCCGGACGGGCCCCGATCGTGCTTTCCGGCAGGCGGCGACTGCCTGAAAAAGGTGTTGAGAAGCCGGCGTGTCCAAGAACTGCGGCACCGCCGTTTCCCGTACGGTCGGAAGGCGGCGCTGACCCCGGTCGGCGTCGCCGGTGCCGATGAGGACGACCTGCTCGCGCCCGAGCCGGCGAAGCTGACCGGCGCGCTGATCGGGTACGCCCGGGTGTCGACGTCCGGGCAGATCCTGGACCGGCAGACCCGCGCCCTGGCCGAGGCCGGCTGCATCCGGGTGTTCGCCGACAATGGGCAGGCGGGATGATGCGGTGGCGGCCAGCCGGGAAGCCGCCGGCATACGCCGCCGCCTGGCCGCGGCCGGCCCCGCAGCATACGAACCAATCCCCGGCCAGCTCACCTTGCCGGGCATGCCGTCGCCCGCCGGGGCCGGCGCCGGGCAGGTTACGCTACCCGGCCTGGAGTTCCCCGCGGATGGCCCAGCCGTCGGCTACAGGACCGATGACCGTGCGGCCGGCGATAGGGACCTGGCCGCGGTGGCCGCGGAGCTACGCAGGCTCGATGGCGACGGTTCGCGGATGGCCGCCGCCATCCGCGGTGCGCTGGACATGCTGCTGGACGGCCAGCACACCGGACGATATCGCTGGGACCAGCTGCACAAGACCGAGAAGACGCACGCCGGGACCCTGGTGGAGATCGCGCTGGCGCGGACGCTGCGGCTGGCCGACGGCGCGACGCTGGACTATACGATCGCGGGCGCGGACGTGGACTGCAAGTTCTCGCACCGGCTGGGCGGCTGGATGATCCCGCCCGAGGCCGTCGGGAAGCTGCTGCTCCTGGTCCAGGCCAGTGACGAGAACGGCACCTGGTCGGCCGGCCTGGTCCGCGCTCGCGAACAGAACCTGCGCCCGGCCGGCAACCGCGATGGCAAGCGCGCTCTCAACGACCGCGGCCGCGCGGCGGTGCGCTGGCTGCACGCCCGCGCCCCGCTGCAGGAGAACGCGCTGATCAGGTTGCCCGAACGGGATGTGGCGGCCATCTTCGCAAGCGCATCGGGGCAGCAGCGGGTGAACGAGCTGTTCCGGCGGGCGCAGCGGATGCGGGTCAGCCGCACCGTGGTGGCCACGGTCGCGGTGCAGGATGACTACATGAAGCGGGTCCGCGGCGGAGGCGGGGCACGCGACCAGTTGCGCGCCGAGGGCATCGTGATCTTCGGGGATTACGCCGGGCACCAGGTGCTGGCCACGGCCCTCGGCCTGCCCCGCCCGGGCCCGGGCGGGTTCGTCAGCGCCCGCCTCGCCCAGGCGTCAGGCGCCCGAGATAATCGTGATTACGCCCGTTACATCCGCCTGGCCGGGGTGGAATGGGCGCTCGCCAGCGCGGATGACCCAACCGGGCCCGCGCCCGTGCTGCCCAGGTAACGGGTGATAAAGCGGGTTATCACCCGGTCTCGCTAGTGCCCGGCGCTGCCATCCCGGCTATGCCGCCACGTGCGACACCCGGAGCAGCACCCGGCGTTCTCGTCGCCACGTGGCCGTCCGCGCCGCGATCTTCATGCACTCAGCCTGTCCTGCGTGCGGTGTTCAGCAAAGTGGACACGCTGGCGGTGTTCATGGCGTGGTTCTTACCGGCACCCCGATCCGGGCGTAGTCGCGATCCCTGCGGGTCTCGGACTGAATGCGGTGGATGACCTCTGCGTTTTCCCGGGCCAAGACGGGTCATACTCGCAATGGTGGAGGAAACGGACAACACTGCATGGGTTCCTGGCCGCTTGGAGCGCGAGGCCCGCGAGCCTGCCCCGGTCAGCGCGGCTCCGTGTGACCGGCTGGTCCGGCTGGTCGGCGGGTTCGCCGCTGTCGTGCTGGTACTGGCGATCGCGCTGGTGCTCTTGGTGCCGGCGGCGCACTGGCTCGCGCACCATGACATTGGCTCCGCCAGGGGTGGATCACCCCGGGAATCTTGGAGGCTCTGATTCCTGGGAGGATGCGGGGCCATGGCGGCACAGAAGAGGTACCCGGACGAGCTGCGCGAGCGCGCGGTGAAGATGGTGCTGGAGATCCGGGAGCGGGATGGGAAGGGGCACGGGGAGATCGCCCGGGTTGCCCGGCAGCTGGATGTTCACCCGGAGGCGCTGCGGTCCTGGCTGCAGCAGGCGGAAATTGACGGGGGAAAGCGTCCGGGCACGACGACGGATGACAGGCAGCGGATTGGTGAGCTGGAGCGCGAGGTGCGCGAGCTCCGCCGGGCGAATGAGATCCTGAAGGCCGCTAGCGCGTATTTCGCGAGGGAACTCGACCCGAGGCTTCCGCGCTAGTCGAGTTCGCTGACGCGCACCGGGACCGGTTCGGCATCGAGCCGGTCTGCGCGGTCCTGGAGTTTCCCGTGTCGTCGTATTACTACGCGGTAAAGCGCGCGTCGGAGCCGACGGCACGGGAAACCCGAGATGCAATCTTGAAAGACAAGATCATGGAGGTGTGGAAAGGCCGGAAGGGCAGGGAGGTTTATGGTGCGCGGAAAGTGTGGCTGGAATTGAACCGGCAGGGTATTCCGGTTGCGCGGTGCACGGTAGAGCGGCTTATGCGTGACCTGGGGGTCGGCGGCGTGCAGGCCAGGCGGAAGCGGCCTCGCACGACGGTGCCGGGCGATCCGGCGGACCGGCCGTCGGACCTGCTGCAGCGCTGCTTCGGCGCGTCGGCGCCGAACCGCCGCTGGGTGGCGGACATCACGTATGTGATGACATTTTCCGGGTGGGTTTATACGTCGTTCGTGATGGATTTGTTCGCGCGCCGGATTGTCGGGTGGCAGGTTGCGGATCACCTGCGTTCTGATCTTGCGCTCGATGCGCTTGAAATGGCGATCTGGGCGCGCCGTCACGAGGATATCGGCGGCTTGGTGCATCATTCGGATCGCGGGGTCCAGTATACCGCTATCCGGTACACGGAACGCTTGGAGGAGGCGAAGGCAGTGCGTTCAGTCGGGAGCAAGGGAGATTCCTATGATAATGCTGCCGCGGAATCATTGAACAGCCTGTACAAACGTGAGCTTATCGACTTCAGGAAGGAGTGGGAGGGTGTTGATGATGTGATGATCGCCACGATGGACTGGGTGTCTTGGTACAATGAGGATAGGCTTCACTCATACTGCGGGGATATGCCGCCGAAAGAGTTCGAGGAAATCCACTATAAGGCGCTGGAGTCCGGTAAGATAGGGGACAGTTCACAGACGTAGCGGCCTCCAGACTTGCCGGGGCGGTCCAATCGCGGCGAACCGCCGCGCTGCGGCCCCGGCAGGCACTTGTCACCTCGACTGGCTCAGGCGGGTCACCGGCCAAGCGAGGTCCCCGTCAGCGCGGTCCCCCGCCCCCGGCGGGCTCGACGGGCAAAGCCCATCGGTTGTAGTAACGAGCCCTGGATAACACTGGTTCAGCCGTTATCACCGGCTTCGTCCTGATCACCGCCCGGAACCCCGGCATCAGCGCGTGCCACGCGCCGGATCATGTCGGCGAACGTCTTGCGGCCTGCGTCATCCAGCCCGAGGAACGCGCGGAACTGGGCGCTGGTGATGCCCGCATCCCGGACCAGGGCCAGCAGCTCCACCTGATCTTGCAGCAGCCCGAGCTTTCCCTCGTCATAGTCGCCAAAGAAGAACGCCGGCTCTACCCCGAACGTCGTGGCCAGCGCCTGGATCACCCGGAGCTGCGGGTTCTTCTGCTGGCCGTTGCGCAGTTTCCACAACGTGGTGACCGAGATTTCCTCCCCGGTGACCTTGTGGATCAGGAAGCAGACCTCGGCGTTGGACAGGGGGCCGCGGCCGGCCGGGTGCGCCTGCTCGATGAGCCAGTTGACCTTATCGGCCAGGGTTCGCAGGGGCCGCCTGGGCGCGCCGTCCTGCCCGGCTTCATCCGGCATCACGGAGCCTCCCTCACCCAAGCCAGTCATCACTTCATCGTAATGCTTTAAGTCATTGATCGCAGCACAGTTGACAATCGATCCCGGGCATGACGTACAGTCGTTTTGATTAAAAGTGATGATCTGAATCATCAATCTGCTGTTCCGGGATCAGGTGATGATAGTACGGCGACCGCGGGCCGCGACCACGGGCCGGCATGCCAGCGTGGCATCC
>Ga0335085_10012871_pt1 | contig 12295 bp, 10 predicted proteins | sample Lox_Sample_45_FD_206712 | JGI IMG/M metagenome (GOLD analysis project Ga0335085, IMG submission 206712) | Soil microbial communities from Loxahatchee National Wildlife Refuge, Florida, United States - Lox_Sample_4.5 | ecosystem: Environmental > Terrestrial > Soil > Wetlands | place: USA...
GGGGAGAGGCGAAGCGCTTCCTCGAGATTGCGGAGCTTTCCGGAAGCCCGGCGGATTTCCAGTTTTCCGTTCTGCGAGACGACGGCGATCCCAGCGGAATCATAGCCGCGGTATTCCAGCCGCTTCAGCCCGTCAATAATCAGCGGCACCACTTTTTTCGGGCCCAAATATCCGACAATCCCGCACATGGCAGCTGCACTCCTCGTACGAACTCTGGACGATAGAAGAAATGCGAACCCATCCAGAGTAACATACCGCTGGAGCGGGCGCGGAGCGTGTGCATTTCGGGTTTTCGCTCAACGCCATAGCCGGCCCAAACGATGAACCCCAGCCTGAAACCTCTCTACCGGATCGATCCGCGATACTCGCGATATGTACTGTTGGTGGCGCGCTCACCCATTCACCGGTACGGTGTGTTCGCCGGACAGGCGATCCCCGCCCAGCGCCGGGTGATTGAATACGCGGGCGAAAAGATAAGCCACAGGGAAGCGGACCGGCGGTTCTCCCGAATTCTGCGTTTGCGCCGGCCGCGGCGATTTTATTTTTTCGTGTTGAACCGCCGGTGGGTGGTGGATGGCGCGGTGGGAGGAACGGGGGCAGAGCTGATCAATCACGGGTGCGCGCCCAACCTGATGCGCCGCCGAATCCGCGGTCACATCTACTATTACAGCCGACGCCGAATCCGCGCCGGGGAAGAGCTGCTGATCGACTATCGCTACTCCCCGGAGACCGTGCGGCAGAAATGCCGGTGCGGCTCGCCGAAATGCAGGGGGACTCTGAATCTAAGGTGAACTGTCGCCCATGCCGACGGGAGCGAGCGCGTTCTACGAGTCTCGCGTCACGGCGTCGTGATCACGCTGTCGCCCAGAGCCTCTCCGGCGCAATATCCAGAGGCCCAGGCCCACTGGAAATTAAATCCACCGAGGTGGCCGGTGACGTCGACAACTTCTCCGATGAAAAACAGGCCGGGCACTTTGCGTGATTCCATGGTTTTGCTGGACAGTTCGTCCGTGTCCACACCGCCCGCAGTGACCTCGGCTTTTTCGTAGCCTTCCGTGGTGGCGGGCATAACCCTCCAGTTGTGCAGTTCCTGTTCGAGCCGGGCTAGAGAGCGATTCGTCCAGTCTTGTGGAGGGTGAAGTTCGAGCCAGCGGTCGGCCAGGCGCTGCGGGAGGACGGCGCGTAGCGCTGCACGGGTCGTCTCCGAGCCGCGGCGTGCGTGCGGGTCGAGGACGGGAGCGGTCCATTCGCGGCCGGGAGCGAGGTCAATCATCAGGGGAATTGCGGAATCTCTGCGCGTCCGCGGGAAGTCCGAAGTCCAGTACGTCGAGGCTTGCAGAATTGCCGGGCCGCTCAGGCCCCGATGCGTAATCAGGATGCTTTCGCGAAAACGCGCTGAGCCGCACGAGACGACTGCTTCGGTGGAGACTCCCGCCAGGTCGCAATAACTGCGGCGGTCGTTATCGTCAAATACGAGAGGGACCAGGCCGGGGCGGCATGCGCGAATCGAGAGGCCGAACTGGCGGGCGAGATCGTATCCGAGCGAGGTCGCGCCGATCTTGGGGATGGAGAGGCCCCCGGTGGCGACGACGAGCGCCGGGGCGGAAAAGTCGCGTTCGCTGGTGCGGATGTGGAATCCGGTGCCGTGCGTCACCTCGCGCACATCAGCGCCGGTAAACATGCGGACGCACGCGGCGGCGCACTCCTCCTCGAGAAGCGTGACGATGTCCTCCGCGGAACGGTCGCAGAACAACTGGCCCAGCTTTTTCTCGTGGTAGGGAATTCCATGCTTCTCCACAAGGGCGATGAAATCCGCCGGCGTGTAGCGGGCCAGGGCCGACTTGCAGAAATGCGGGTTCGAAGACACGAAATGCTCCGGGCGGCAATCGAGGTTCGTGAAGTTGCAACGGCCGCCGCCGGAGATGAGAATCTTTCTGCCGACCCGCTCGGAGCGCTCCAGCACGGCCACACGCCGGCCGCGCTTCCCGGCTTCGATGGCGCACAGCAGTCCCGCCGCGCCGGCTCCCAGGATAACGACGTCAAAAGTGTGGGTCACAGTGGGCAGGGTAGAAGCTGGGAACCACGCCAGTTTAACCGGAAGGGGCCGTTAGCGGCGAACGACCATGGGCTGGCGGGTGGCACAGAGTTTGGCCCGAGCGGGTGCCCGCCTGCGGCAGGTGCGCACCCCAACCTTAGCCCCCGCGCGGGCGCTGAGGCACCCGCCTGTCAGTGCTTTCCCACGATCTGCGGCGTTCCGTCCGACCAGCGGAGCACCGGAATCAGGAATTCGGTGATCGGCTCGGGAGTGCCCACAATATCCTTCTGGCCCTGCATCACGGGCGAGCCGTGGGGGCCCACGCCCCAATCCGTTCCTTTCGGAAGATAAAACATCAAGTGGGACATGTTGTGGTCGCCTTCATCGGTCAGGTACGCCTCCTTGGACATCATGTAGGTCATGGCCCCTGGCTCCACCGGGGGCAGCTCCTTTTTCTCGGCCAGGGCCTTGGCCCGTTCGCGCATCTGGTCTTTGGAGAGCCCCGCGAGAGCCCACTCCGCCCGCTTGAGAATGAGCGGCAGAATGCTGCGCACGGCCTGCGGATTGTAACAATCCGGGCCTCGAATTTTGGGGTTCCAGAACTCCGGGGCGTCGAAGGGAGCGTTCCACGCGCGTTCCACCACACAGATGAAACCGTTCTTGCCGCTGACCGCGGTTTCGTAGCCATGCCGGCCTAGGACCATGACGCCGGCATTGTTGGAAATGGACGCGGGGGCGGCGGTCCGCGCCAGGGCGATCTCCGCCGAACGCTCCATGCGGTATTGCTCGATGGGGGCCATGCGCGGGTAGGGCGATTTGGCGTCCTGCGCGCGGGCCGCCCACGACGCGCCGGGCGCGGCGAGCAGCGCGAAGCAACCCAATACGATCAGGCTGAACATTTTTGGTTTCATTTGCCCCCCCGGGCATGTGGCGCATGAAAAGCTCCAATTCTTACCCGGAGCCAGGCCGGCGCGAAGAGTCTATCGCTGCCAAACGTACCGGCGGGGAGATGCCCCGCGTCAGGCGGCGGTTGCCTGCCCGCGCAACGCGTCACTCCCTGCCGAAGCTAGCGCCAGCCCCCCGGGCTGAGAGGCTGCGAGAGCGCTAAGCAATTCCCGGGGCCGGCCGTATGCCGCTGCTGCCAAGGTAAGTCCCGGGCCAGTCGATTTCCGGCTCCGCCCAGGGAAATTCTCCAGCCACTCCGCATGCGCCAACTTCGCGTCTCCGCTATACTGGAGAGGCCAGTGCTCTCCGTAAATAACATCACCATGCGGTACGGCGCTCGAACTTTGTTCGAAGACGTCTCCTGCTCATTTTTCGAGGGTCGGCGGTACGCCATCACCGGACCGAACGGGGCGGGGAAGACCACGCTGATGAATATCCTGGCCGGGGAAATCGAGCCCACCAAGGGTTCCGTCACGCGGCCGAAAAAGCTGGGCATCCTGCGCCAGGACCAGTTCGCGTTCGATGAATTCCGCGTTCTGGACACGGTGATCATGGGCAATGCGCGGCTGTGGGACGCGCTCGAGAAGCGCGAGACGCTGCACGCAAAACCGCACGAAGCGTTGACCGATGACGACGGGATGCGCCTGGCGGAACTGGAAGTGATCGTCGGGGAAGAGAATGGCTATACGGCGGAATCGGATGCCGCGGTGCTTCTGGACGGCCTGGGCGTGGAAGCCGCGCTGCACGACCGGAAAATGCGGGAACTGCAGGGCGGCCAGAAGGTGCGCGTGCTGCTGGCGCAGGCGCTATTCGGCAACCCGCCAGCGCTGCTGCTGGACGAGCCCACCAACCACCTGGACCTCGATTCCGTGCACTGGCTGCAGGACTACCTGTGCGCTTACGAAGGCGTGCTGATCGTGATCTCGCACGACCGGCACTTTCTGAACAGCGTCTCGACGCATACGGCGGACATCGACTACCAGACCGTGATCATGTACACGGGCGGCTACGACGAAATGGTGGTGGCAAAGACGCAGATTCGAGCCAGTATCGAAGCGCAGAATGCCCAGCGGGAAAAGAAAATCGCGCAATTGAACGATTTCATCGCCCGGTTCGGCGCGGGCACGCGCTCGGCCCAGGCCACCTCCCGGCGGAAGGAGGTGGAGCGCCTGCAGACGTCCGAGCTGGCCAAATCGAACATCCAGCGGCCATATATCCGGTTCGATATGAAGCGGCCCTCCGGACGCCACCCGCTGGAATTCAAGAAGCTCTCCAAGTCCTACGGCGATTTAAAGGTAATCCAGCCGTTCACGGCCAGCGTACAGCGGGGGGAAAAGATTGCGTTGATGGGCCGCAACGGAGCGGGAAAGACCACCCTGCTCAAGGCCCTCATCCGCAACGCCACGGGCTACCTGGACGATGCGGAACGGCAATTCGTGCACACGGGTGGTTCGGTCACCTGGGGGCATGAAGTGGCCGTGGGCTACTTTGCACAGGACCACACCGATTCCATCACCCGGGGCATGACGGTGATTGAGTGGCTGCACCAGTTCGATCCCATGGCGTCACAGGGCGAGCTGCGCGGCCTGCTGGGGCAAATGTTGTTCAGCGGGGACGATGCGCTCAAGCCGACTCAGGCGCTTTCCGGCGGCGAGTCCGCGCGGCTGATCTTCTGCCGGTTGATGCTGCAAAAGCCGAACTTCCTGGTTCTCGACGAGCCCACCAACCACCTGGACCTGGAAGCCATCGTGGCCCTCAACATCGCATTGCAGAAGTACGAAGGCACAGTGCTGCTGGTGACGCACGACCACGATGTGATTGACGAGGTTGCCACACGCATCTGGCACTTTGACGGCGGGCGCGTGGAGGACTTCCAGGATACCTACGCGGCCTACCTGGCTTCCGCGCCGGTGAACGCGCGGTAGGGCCGGCGCAGATTCAATCCACGATTTCGAACCGGAAATCCTCTATCACCAGATTGGCCAGGACTTCGCGACTGATGCGTTCCACTTGCTTTTGAGCGTCATCGCGAGTCATGCCGTCGAGGTCGAGCACAAAGAACTTGCCCTGGCGAACATCGCGCACGGAGGCGAAGCCCAGCGAAGCGAGCGCGTGCTGGATGGTCTTGCCCTGCGGATCGAGCACCGTCTGCTTCGGCATCACCCACACATGAGCTTTCATTCGTTGCCCCCGCCTGAGTATAACAGCCCTTGCGACTCCAGCAGCTTGTGGAAGCGGGCGAGCAGACGGGATTTTTCCGTCTCCGGCAGGAACGCGGAGGAGAATCCCTGCTCATTCACGCGGACGAGATCGGCAATTCCGAGACCGGCCATTTCTGCGGCTGCGTACTCTTCGTTGAGGCTGGTTTCGAACATGCCGGGGTCGTCCGTAGAGAGCGTGATGGGAACGCCGGCGAAATAAAGGTCGGCCACGGGATGCTCGGCCAGGCCGGCCTTCGCATCGCCACACACCTTGCCCAGCGCGCCGGTGCGCAGATTGCTAGTGGGGCAGACCTCGAGAGGGATTCCGCGGCCGGTGAGTAGTTGCATGACTTCCGGATCTTGAATGGCGGCAATGCCGTGTCCGATTCGTTCCGCGCCGAGCAGTTCGATGGCGCGCCGGACTTCGTCCGCGGCGCCGACCTCTCCTGCATGGACGAGGGAATGGAGACCGTGGTCCCGAGCGTGGTCATAGACGGCGCGAAATTGTGCGGCAGGAACAGCCAATTCGTCGCCTCCCATGCCGAAGGCGACGACGCCTTCGCCGCGGTGGCGCACAGCGATGCGAGCCACGTCCATGGCCTTCTCCGGGCCAAACTGGCGCACCACGTCAAACACCCATTGCAGGCTCAGGCCGGCCCTTCCCGCTTCCTCCGCTGCCCTCCGCAACGCGGCAAAGATGGCGGAGGGATCCTGCTCGCGCCACAACATGACACCCACGGAGAGGGTGATTTCCGCGTAGATCACGTTCTGGCCGTGCAGATCCTCGAACAGACGCTGGGCGATGAACGCGTAATCCTCCGGCTGGCGGAGCAGGGAAGTAACCCAAATGTAGGATTGGATGAAGCCGTCAAAATCCTTGTAGGAATAGCGGGCATGCACTTCCTCGCGAGACACGGAAACGCCATGGCGGGCGGCCAGGGCGAGCACGGTGTCGGGGCGCATGGAGCCTTCCAGGTGCAGGTGAAGTTCCGCTTTCGGCCAGGCTCGAACCGGAACAGCGGGCAGGGATGGGCGTGCCACGACGGGAATCAGTGGGCCGGCGGCTGTGGTTTACCGGCGTTGATCCAGGCGGTGAGCCAGTAAGAGCCGATTTCGGTGGACGCTTCGGTGAGCTGCCGGATCACGACGGCGCCAGCGGTGTTGTAAAAGTGGTCGTAATAGTCGTCGGTGTAGTCAGGAAGTCCGGCGCGTGCACGGCGGTCGTCCAGCAGGATGGCCTCGACCCAGGAATGCGAGGTCAGACAAATTTCGAACGCGTGGTCCGTGGGGTCGTGAATAAAAAACGCGTCGTTGGGCCGGATATAGATGAACAAGGCGAAGCGGTCCACCAAGTTGGTATCGAAGCGGACGTCGACTCCCTGTTGATTGGAGAGGTGGCCGTCAAAATTATCGGTGGTGCTGAAGGGGTCGTGCGCTTCGCCGACGTAAAAGGCCAACAATGCAGCATCGGAGCGAGCATCGTTCCAGTTGCCGGCGCGCATGTCGTTGGTGAGCCGTTCGCTGTACTTACCGATGGTCCAGGGCAGGACCCCTGCGGATTCCACCAACGGTCTGCCGAATTTCTTCACGGCGGCGTTGTAGTCGCGCGGCAGAGCATCGTAGGGAAACTGGCCGTACTTCTCGAACTCAATCCTTTGGTAGCGGATATCGTTGGAATTCTTGGACGCGGCGACCAGCGGGTCCACGGCGTGCTGCGACAGATAATTCCAGTTGGCGTCGAACCAGGGACGCAGCTCCGGCGGAAGAGTCTCGATGGCTTTGCGCGTTTCCAGACGGTGACCGTTGACGCCCCATGCGGGGAGGCGGGCAGGGACGAGCGCCAGGATCAGGGCAGTAGCGGCCGCCCCCCGGACCCAATCGCGTGCGCTCCCGCCCATCAGGAGTCCTTTCTGAGGTTCCTAAATCCGATCCACAAGAAGGGCGCACCGAGCGCGAGCAGGATGACCGCCTCGGAGATGTGTCCGGTGTCCGCGGCCTCGCTGCCGCGAGCCATCATCCATGCGACGCACAATCCCAAGAAGAGCAGCGTGCCGGCCAGGCCGATGAGCACACGGTCCGCCTTGGCGAGGCCGCGGCGACGGTCTTCCGCCGGCAGTTCCGCGCCGCTCGAGCTGCGGCGAGCGCCGTAGGAGAGATAGAGAAGCATGCCGATGATCAGCCAAACGACGAAGCGAATCCAGCTTTCGAGGGGCAATCCCATCATCAGAACCAGACAGCAGGCCACCGACCCGGGAGCCACCAGCCAGACGAGCGGCACACGAAACGAGCGCGGGCGGTCCGCCTGCCGCGATCGCAGAATGAGAACCGCGAGGGAGACCAGCACGAAGGCGAAGAGCGTGCCGATATTGGAAAGGTCGGCGAGAGTGCCTATGTCAAAAATCCCGGCGGGGATGCCCACGGCAAATCCCGCCACCCAGGTGGCCACGTGAGGCGTGCGGAATCGAGGATGGACACGGGAGAACGCGTCCGGAAGCAGCCGATCGCGCGACATGGCAAACCAGACACGCGCCTGGCCCAATTGAAAGACGAGAAGCGAGGAGATCATTCCGGTGAGCGCGCCAATGGTGACCCAGCGCCGCAGACTTTCCAGGCCGATCTTGTGAAGCGCCGTGGCCACGGGAGCGGCATCGCCGCGGAAGATCTGAAAAGGCTGGATGCCGGTGAGCACAACCGCAACGGAACAGTAGAGAACCGTGCAGATCAGCAGGGAAAGCAGGATTCCAAGCGGCAGATCGCGCTTCGGGTTGCGGCACTCTTCGGCCGCGGTCGATACGGAATCGAAACCGATGTAGGTGAAGAATACGATAGCGCCGCCGGTCATCACGCCCTGCCAGCCGTTGGGCATGAACGGGTGCCATAGTTCGTGATGGATGTATTTCGAGGCGATGAACACAAACAGAAGGATGGCGGTGATTTTTACCCCCACCATAAGAGTATTGGCGCGGGCCGACTCCTTGATGCCTCGGACGAGCAGGACAGTGAGGACCATGACGATGACGAAGCCGACTACGTTGAAGTGCAGCGTCCATCCCCCGTCGGGAGTGTAGGCGGGAGTCCCCAGCTCGATGGGAATCTTGAACCCAAATCCTTCGAAGAGGTCCTTGATGTAGGCCGAAAAGCCGACGGCCACGGCCATGTTGGAGACTGCGTACTCGAGAATCAGGTCCCAACCGATGATCCAGGCCACCAACTCGCCTAGCGTGGCGTAGGAATAAGTGTATGCGCTGCCTGCGATGGGAATCATCGAGGCCAGTTCGGCGTAACAGAGGCCGGCCAGGCCACAGGCGATGGCGACCAGGAAAAATGAGAGGGCGATGGCCGGCCCGGCGCCGGGCCGTCCGGTGAGAGCCTCCTTGCCACCGTGGATGAGCACGGTGAACAGGGGCGTCTTGAGAAGCGAGGCTTCCTGGGCGGCCTCGCCGGCCGCGGCAGTTCCCGTGAGGACGAAAATGCCGGTGCCAATGATGGCGCCGACGCCCAGCGCCGTGAGGCTCAGAACGCCGAGGGTCTTGCGCAGCCTGCGGTCCGGCTCGTCGGCATCTGCCAGCAGTTTGTCGATGCTTTTGGTGCAGCGAAATTGAGATGCCACGCAGCCCCCGGCGAACGGATTCAAAACTGTACATTGGAGAAGTACAGGGAAGCAAGGAGCGGGCGGCAGGAAGATGTGCGGCAGTGACACAAGCCCGGTCCCGGCGGGGCGGCACCCCCGGGCACAGCGTACTTGCAAGGTACCTATGCAGGTATCAGCGAGTTGTCCGTAATCACCAAGCGCGGCGGGAGACAACAAGAAATCGCGAGCTTAGACGCGCTCCAGGTTGGCGTATCGTTCGACGAGCTTCTTGGTTCCGTGGTCGAGGAAGCTGACGGTCAGCCGCCGCTCGTCCTCATCGCCATCCACGGCGATGATAGTGCCCACGCCATAAGTCTTGTGGCGAACGCGAACGCCGAGAAGGGGATGGCCGCCTTCAGTTTTCCGAAAGCTTCCATCGGCGCGGCGCGAGGAGCCGCGTGAAGCTGGGCGGGGAGTAGAGATCTCGTTCCGCCGGCGGCCCTCACCATGCATGGGGTAGCGATGCGTCAGCCTGCGCGCTTCCGTCTCCGGGTCGGGCACGTACCGGCGCTCATCTCCGGCGCTGGCGAGCGAGCCCGCCACGGTTTCAATCTGATCGGTAGGCAATTCGAACAGAAACCGCGAGGGCTGCGGCTCGCCGATCTGGTCGTTCCAGTATCCGGCGCGATAGACGGCGCGCGTGAGCGTAAGCGTTTCCTTTGCGCGCGTCATGCCGACATAGCAGAGCCGGCGTTCCTCCTCGATGTCCGCGGGACTGCGCAGCGAGCGGACGTGGGGGAACAGCCCTTCCTCCAGTCCGGCCAAGAATACGTGGTCGAATTCGAGGCCCTTGGCGCTGTGGACCGTCATGAGCGTGACGCGCGCCTGCTCTTGATAGGCGTCTGCGTCGCTCACCAGCGCCGCGCGGTCCAGGAACTCTTCGAAGGATTCGTCCGCTTCCTCCGCTTCCTGCAGCGCGGTCACGAGCTCCTGCAAGTTCTCCGTGCGTTCTTGGGACTCCCCGGTGTCCTGTTGCTGAAGGTAATCGAGATAACCAGTGCGGCGCAAAACTTCTTCCAGGAAGGCAGCGGACGCGGGAGGCGCCCCCGGGGAATCCTGCGCGGCGGTGGCGGCGGATTCCGCCTCCTCGCCCCTCGCCGCGACGACACGGAACTCCTGTTGCAATCCTTCCATCAGGGAGCGAAATTCGCGCAGCGGGGCGACGGCGCGACCCGACCCGGAATCGACAGTGGCGGCGATGGCGACCCAAAGGGAACAGCCACGTTGCTGTGCGGTGGCGCGGAGGGAATCGATGGTGGTTTTTCCAATGCCGCGCGGGGGAGTGTTGAGGATGCGAAGGAGGGCGACATCGTCCTCGGGATTCCGCGAGACGCGCAGATAGGCGAGCGCATCGCGCACCTCGGCGCGTTTGTAGAAGCTGAATCCGCCGACCAGGCGGTAGGCGATGCTGCGGCGGCGCAAGGCCTCTTCAAACGTCCGCGAAACCGCATTGGTCCGATAGAAGACGGCCAAATGCGTGCTGCCGTCCTCCCGCATCAGGCGAGCCAGTTCTTCCGTAACCCATTCGGCTTCGCCTCCGGCATCCTGCGCCTCGTAGAAGCGGACGGGCGGGCCAGCGCCGCGCGTGGCCTGGAGCGTTTTTCCAATGCGGCGCTGATTGTGGGCCACGACGGCCCCGGCGGCATCCAGAATGGCCTGCCGCGAGCGGTAGTTCTTCTCCAATTTCACGATGCGCGCGCCGGGAAAATCCTGCTCGAAACGCAGGATGTGTTCCAGGTTTGCGCCACGCCAGCTGTAGATGGACTGGTCCTCGTCGCCCACAACGCAGAGGTTGCCATCCGACCCACTGAGCAGGCGAAGAATCTCATACTGCTGGCGGTTCGTATCCTGGTACTCATCGACATGAAGGTAGCGGAAGCGTTCCGACCACGCCGCACGGGCGTCGGGATGGTCGCGGAGCACGTCGAGAGCGCGGAGGAGGAGATCGTCGAAGTCGAGAGCCTGGGCGGAGCGGAGGCGCTGATTATAGGCTGCAAAAATTCGGGCGAAGGCGCGGTCACGTGCATCGCGCGCTTCCGCCTCCGCCATCGCGGGCGTCACGCCGATATTCTTTGCGCCGCTGATTCTTTCCAGGGCAGCCCTCGGCGTCATGGCCTTTTCATCCTGGCCGGATTCGGCCACGGCGAGCTTTACCGCAGCAATCTGGTCTTCCTCGTCGAAGATGGTGAAATTCCGTGGCAGTCCGAGCCGGGGCGCCTCGCGCCGCAGCAGCCGCGCGCAGAACGAATGGAAAGTGGCAATCCACACGTCGGCAGCCGCTTGACCCGGGCCCGCCAAGAGTCGGCCGGCCCGTTCCCGCATCTGGTCCGCTGCTTTGTTCGTGAAAGTAACTGCGAGGATGGAGTGCGGCGCCACGCCCTGCGCGATGAGCCAGGCGAGGCGGTGCGTGATAACGCGCGTCTTGCCGCTGCCCGCACCGGCGAGGACCAGGAGATAGCGGTCGGTCGCGGTGACGGCGTCGCGCTGCTGCTCATTTAGTTTTTCAAGCAGGTCCATGAGAAGCGAGTCGGCTCCATGCGAAGAGAAGAATTGTATTCGACGCAATGAAGCGGGGCAAACCGCGGAACCGACACCGGCTCCCGCCGGCGGGCCGTGTGTCCGGGGGCGACACTTACTGGGTGGCCGGCCGCAGATCGATTTCGAAGAAGAACAACTTTTCGTGGGACCCGTATTTGCTCACATCCGGGACGTACAGGGTGGCCTTTTGCACGTCTTCAAAGTGTCCGTCGATATCAAAGATTACGAACCCGTGGACGGTGTTATGCGGGCCGACCATATCGCCCGGGAGCATGAGGGATTTCAGCTCGTCCTGCTTTTTTGCCACTTCTTTGGTTTTTCCGCCGCCAACTCCGGGAATCGGGCCGCGCCGCCCGCGGGGGGCCGGGCCGTTCGGCAACACAATCCGTTGGGCGACTTCCTCCGCCGTCAGTGATTCCAGGTGCTGACGCGGCTGGCCGGGAATGGCAATCTGCAGCTCGATGGTGTCCAGATTGATCGACAGGGGATTGTCTGTATCGTTTCTTGCATAGACTTCGATGGCTAGCAGGCCAACCGCATATGGATTCTTCTTACCGAATTTTTGCTCGCTTCGACCGCCAGAGAGGTAGGGGTCGGCGGCAATCAACAGCCCCTGATGGGAATCGCGCGCAGGCAATGCGGCCGGGTCGATGGGCGGGGAGGAAGGAGCCTGCCTGGCGGAGCGGGCGGGAGCCGCTTGCAGAACGGACAAAAGCGCCAGGGTCGCGGCGGCCCTGACACTTGCCCACCGTTTGATGTGTAAGCCCATCCGCGAATGCCTTCTCCGTCCGGAGACCGGCGGACACTATAATAGCGGAATGCGTGGCGGCCCGCGCCGGGAGAAGCATGGCCTGGCCGCGCGCGTCTTCCGATGTATTTTCTCTATACGACTCTGACGGCACTGGGAGCAATTCTGTTGCTTCCGTACTTTGCCGTGCTTTGGTT
>Ga0335085_10012872_pt1 | contig 12294 bp, 8 predicted proteins | sample Lox_Sample_45_FD_206712 | JGI IMG/M metagenome (GOLD analysis project Ga0335085, IMG submission 206712) | Soil microbial communities from Loxahatchee National Wildlife Refuge, Florida, United States - Lox_Sample_4.5 | ecosystem: Environmental > Terrestrial > Soil > Wetlands | place: USA: Florida...
TGGTGCCGCGCCGCCGCCGCCGCGAGTTCTTCCGCCGGATGACCGCCGACTTCCGGCGCTGGCGCCCCGCCGGGTACCAGTTCCCGCCCGGCCCGCGCGGCGCCAAGTTCCGGCTGGTGTCGCGCGGCGCCTACGGCGCCTACACGCTGCTCGGCCCAGTGAATCAGCTGCGCGTGAGGCTGCGCGGTCGGAAGTGACGGGCTTGGGCTGATTCATGACGGGCGGCGCGCCACCGCCGTAAGCTGCCGTGCATGGATGACTAAGGGGTGAGCACATGCGTCATCTCATGGGTGTCGTACTCGCGATCGTCATGACCGCCGCGATATTCTTCGCGGCCTCCTGGGGATACCTCAAGCTGCTCATCGGGCCCGCCGGGCCCGGCAGCGGGGCCCTGCCCGGGGCGGGCGGCTCGCTGCTGCACAATCACGCCGTGCTTGAGGGCTTCGGCGCGCTCCTCGGCGTGGGCCTGCTCGCCGGGGTACTGATGGCGGTGCCGCGGATCTCCCCGCTCGCGGCGGGGCTTCCCGGCCTGGCCTTGCTCGCCTGGAGCGGTTACTACCTCTTCAGCGTGCGGCACGCGGTCCAGTACATTCCGCTGAAGTCGAGGCCCTACGGCGCGGGCTTCGAGGCGATGCTCTTCGACGGGGTGCTGGCCATGGCCGGCCTGGCCATGGTCGTCCCGCTGTTCGTGCCGTCGCGGTGGCGGAGCGGACGAGGCGTGGTCACGCCCGCTCCCTACGAGGGCACCACGGCCAGCTTCCCCGACCTCCAGGCGACCCAGACGATGCAGGCCGACAGCAGCCTGCTCTCCGACTGGACCGAGACCAGGCCGCATCCTCAGGTGGAGCCCGGCGCACCGGGATCCTCCAGCCCGCCGCAGGCTCCGTGGGGGCCAGCCTAGGCCAGCTGACCCCGGTAGCCGGCTAGCGGATGCCGAGCAGCGCTCGCCAGTGCCCCGTCGGCCGGGCAGAAAGCGTGACCGACGCCAGTGGTTCGAACGGTGCTACCGCACTGCTACCAGGCGACAACCCCGCCAGAACCCGCGACCGGCATTTCCCGTGCTTTGCCGGTTTTGCGATGCGCGGTCCTGACGGGGCGGCGCGGTGGCTTTACGCGGCGTGGAACTGCTCGGCTTCGGTGGAGCCTGACAGCGCGACGGTCTCGGCGTTGGGGGAGATCGCGGAGGTCACCCGGTCGAAGTAGCCGGTGCCGACCTCGCGCTGGTGCCTGGTGGCGGTGTAGCCGGCCTTCTCCGCGGCGAACTCGGCCTGCTGGAGCCGCACGTAGGCCGGCATGCCCTCCGCGGCGAAGCCCTTGGCCAGGTCGAACATCGAGTGGTTGAGGGCGTGGAAGCCGGCCAGCGTGATGAACTGGAACCGGTAGCCCATCGCGGCGAGTTCCTTGCCGAACTTCGCGATGGTTTCCTCGTCCAGGTGCGCACGCCAGTTGAACGAGGGCGAGCAGTTGAAGGCGAGCATCTGGTCCGGGTAGACGTTCTTGATGCCCTCGGCGAACGCGCGGGCCACGTCGAGGTCGGGCTTGGACGTCTCCATCCAGAGCAGGTCCGAATACGGCGCGTAGGCCAGGCCCCGGGCGATGCACGGCTCGATCCCGTTACGCACCCGGTAGAAGCCCTCGGCCGTCCGCTCGCCGGTAACGAACGGCTGGTCACGCTCGTCGACGTCCGCCGTCAGCAGGGTGGCCGCCTGCGCGTCGGTGCGCGCTACGACCAGCGTCGGCACGTCACACACGTCGGCGGCCAGCCGGGCCGCGTTCAGCGTCTTGATGTGCTGGCCGGTCGGGATGAGGACCTTGCCGCCGAGGTGGCCGCACTTCTTCTCCGACGCCAGCTGGTCCTCCCAGTGCACGCCCGCGGCGCCCGCCGCGATCATGGCCTTCATCAGCTCGAAGGCGTTCAGCACGCCGCCGAACCCGGCTTCGGCGTCCGCCACGATCGGGGCCAGCCAGTACGGCGAGCCGGCCGTGTCGCCGTCCTCGGACTCCGACCAGGCGATCTGGTCGGCGCGCAGCAGCGCGTTGTTGATCCGGCGGACCACCTGGGGCACCGAGTTGACCGGGTAGAGGCTCTGGTCCGGATAGGTCTGCCCGGCCAGGTTGGCGTCCGCCGCCACCTGCCAGCCGGACAGGTAGATCGCCTGGAGGCCGGCCTTGACCTGCTGGACGGCCTGGTTGCCGGTCAGCGCGCCGAGCGCGGCCACGGCGTCCTCCTCGGCCAGCAGCTTGCGCAGCCGCTCGGCGCCGCGCCGGGCCAGCGTGAACTCCTCGGTCACCGAGCCGCGCAGGCGTACGACGTCCTCAGCCGAGTAGGTCCGCTTGGTGTCGCTCCAGCGGGGGTTGCTATCCCATTCGTCCTGTATGCGGGCCGCTTGCTGGCTGATGGTCTCCACTTGGGTGCCTTCCTCAGGTGATGCTCTGCAGACATCGGAAAATACGGGCGTTATCCACAGGGTGTCCGGCGTTCGGTGGGCCGGGTAGGGACTAAAGACCTAAAATTCTTCGATTTTTCACGGTTCGGAAAGTTATACTAAGCTTCGTGACTAAAAATTCGCAAAATTTGGTCTATACCGATGGTATAGACCTTGTGACCTTCGGCCAGCGGCTTCGTCATCTGCGCCGGATGCGCGGCCTTACCCTCGCCGAGCTCGGCGACCGGGTCGAGCGTGCGCCCTCAGTCCTCTCGCTGATGGAGAACGGCCGCCGGGAGCCGAAGCTCTCGCTGATCGAGCAGCTGGCGTCGGCCTTGTCGGTCCCGGTGACCGAGCTGCTGAGCCGGCAGCCGCCCAGCCGCCGGGCCCAGCTGGAGATCGCCCTGGCCGACGCGCAGCAGGACCCCTCGTACCGGCGGCTCGGCCTGCCCCAGCTGAAGATCGGCGCGCGGGTCCCCACCGACGTGCTCGAGCACCTGGTCGCGGTGGCGGCGGAACTGCGCGCCCAGCAGTCCAAACCCGCCGCCACCCCGGAAGAGGCCCGGGCCGCCAACGCGGCGCTCCGCGATGCCATGCGCGAGCGGGGCAACTACTTCGCGGATATCGAGCGGGAGGCGGCCGGCGCGCTGCGGACCGTGGGGTACTCCGGCGGCGCGCTATCCCAGGGCATGCTGGTCTCGGTGGTGAGCCATCACGGTTTCGCCATCCGGTTCGTCCAGGACCTCCCGCGGTCCGTGCGCTCGCTGACCGACCTGCGCAACCGCCGGATCTACGTCAAGCAGGAACCGGTTGGCGCCGATTCACCGCGCGCGGTCGTCCTCCAGGCGCTCGGTCACTTCCTGCTCGGCCACCAGGTGCCCCGCGACTTCGCCGACTTCCTGCGGCAGCGGGTGGAGGTGAACTACTTCGCGGCGGCCGTCCTCATGCCCCAGGCGGCGGCGGCACCGCTACTCGAGCGCGCCAAGCAGAGCCGGGACATCGCGGTCGAGGACCTGGTCGACCTGTTCTCGGTGTCCTACGAGATGGCCGCGCACCGCTTCACCAACCTGGCCACTCACCACCTGGGGCTGCCGTGCCACTTCGTGAAGAACGACGCGAGCGGCATCATCTACAAGGCCTACGAGAACGACGGCGTGGTCTTCCCGGCCGACCCGTCGGGGGCGATCGAGGGGCAGCGGCTGTGCCGGCAGTGGTCGGGACGGCAGGTGTTCGGGGCGGCGGACCGCTTCTCCCCGTACTGCCAGTACTCCGACACCCCGTCGGGCACCTACTTCTGCGTGGCCCAGGTCGACCCGCGCGCCGACCGCGGCTTCGCCATCACGCTCGGCGTGCCGTTCGAGCACTCGCGCTGGTTCCGCGGCCGGGAGGCGACCACCAGGACCCAGTCGGCCTGCCCCGACGGCGAGTGCTGCAGCCGGCCGCCGGCCGCGCTGGCCGAACGCTGGGAGGGCCAGGCCTGGCCCTCCGCCCGGGCCCACTCGCACATCCTGTCCGCGCTGCCGGCCGGCAGCTTCCCCGGCGTCGATGACGCCGACATCTACGAGTTCCTCGACCAGCACGCCCGCACCTGACGATCCCCAGGCCGGCATTCGCGCGCCTGATCATCCGCCCCCTAAGCCTCATCCGTCACCCGGCCAGTCCCTCGGCCGTCACCCGGCAACGACATGGGTGCCACATCCATGTCGCCATTGCGACATGAGTGCCACATTCATGTCGTTACCAGGGCGGCTCTGGAGCGGGACCGGCGCACCGGGCGTATCAAGGGCATCACCGGTTTCGTGATCAGCGGCTCCGACCTCGGAGAGCGGGCCGGCCGCGGTGTCGACCAGTACTGCTCGCAGCTATCAGGAGCCGTGCAGGTCGCGGCGCGCTTCGTCGGCGATCTGGTGGATCTTCTGCTCGGTCTCGACCAGGCTGGCCTCGGCCTGGGCGGTCCGCTCGGCGGCGCGGCGTTCCCGCCAGGTCGGCTTCCGGCTGGCCCGCGCGGACTGCTTCGATCTCCTGAACAAGCCCATGATCCCGTCCTCCCGATCGTCCTTCCCCGGCCGCCTGCTGGCGGCCAGAGGCGAGCTACCCGTTCCACGCCTATCTATGTCAGGCCCGCCTGTCACACAGGTCTCGGTAAGATAACCCCATCAGGAAAAGGTTTTCACTAGAGCTGGAGGCAGCGTGCAGCATCGTCCGCTCGGCAAGACCGGCCTGCCGGTATCCGAGATCGGCTACGGGGCGTGGGGGATCGGCGGCTCGGGATGGATCGGCGCGCAGGAGGACGAATCCGTCCGCGCCCTGCACCGGGCGATCGAGCTCGGCGTCAACTTCATCGACACCGCCCGGGGCTACGGGGAGAGCGAGCGCATCGTCGGCCAGGTCGTCCGCGAGCACCGCGGCGACCCGCTCTACGTGGCGACCAAGGTCCCGCCGAAGAACCGGATCTGGCCCGCGCCGGACGGCATCGACCCGGCCGAGGCGTTCCCCGGCGACCACATCAGGGCCAGCCTGGAGACGAGCCTGCGCGTCTCGGGCCTGGAGGCGTTCGACCTGCTCCAGTTCCACGTCTGGAGCGATGAGTGGATGGGCCGGGGCGACTGGCTCGAAACCATCGAGGACCTCAGGCGGGAGGGGAAGATCAGGTTCTTCGGCGTGTCGGTCAACGACTATCAGCCCGGCAACGTCCTCGGGCTGGTCCGCAGCGGCCACGCCGACGCCATCCAGGTCATCTACAACGCGTTCCACCAGGCCCCGGAGGAGGAACTGCTGCCCGCCTGCGCCCAGCACGGCGTCGGCGTCATCGTCCGGGTCGCACTGGACGAGGGCGGCCTCACCGGCCGGATGACGCCCGAGACCGCCTTCCCCGCCGGGGACTTCCGCAACCGCTACTTCGGCGGTGACCGGAAGGCACAGGTCAAGCAGCACGCCGACGCACTGACCGCCGACCTCGGCATCGGCGATGACCAGCTCGCCGAGGTGGCCCTGCGCTACGTGCTCAGCCAGGAGGCCGTCTCCACGGTGATCGCCGGCATGCGCACCGTCCAGAACGTGGAGCGGAACACCGCCGTAGGCGACGGGCGCGGGCTCGATCCCGCGCAGCGTGACATCGTGGCCAGGCACCGCTGGGAGCGTAACTTCTACCAGTCCTGAGCCGCCGCTATCGGCCGCTGACCTCGGAAGGAGGGCTGGTAGCGACCCCGTTCGGTAAAAATCCTGGGCTACGGACGATCAGCTTCCCGCAGCCGGAACCGTGATGTTACTCTCAAGTAACTAATGACCGGAGGAAGCATGAGCGATGGTGGTCCCGCGGTGTTCTCGCTGGAGCTCGGGGATGACCTGACGGAGATGCGCGGCTGGGTGCACGAGTTCGCGGAGTCGGTCGTCAGGCCGGCCGGCGCCGAGTGGGACGAGCGCGAGGAAACCCCGTGGCCGGTGCTGGAGGAAGCGGCCAAGATCGGGCTGTACTCGCTGGACTTCTACGGGCAGCAGTACCTGGAGGGGTCGGGGCTCGGCATCCCGATCGCGTTCGAGGAGCTGTTCTGGGGCGACGCGGGGATCGGGCTCTCCCTGGTCGGCAGCTCGCTGGCCGCGGTCGCGGTGGTGGCCAACGGGACGCCCGAGCAGATCGGGGAGTGGTGCCCGCAGATGTTCGGCGCCCCGGGGGAGGTGAAGCTGGGCGCGTTCTGCTCCTCCGAGCCCGACGCGGGCAGCGATGTCGGCGCGATCAAGACCCGCGCGACCTACGACGGCGTGCACGACGAGTGGGTGCTTAACGGGGTGAAGACCTGGGTCACCAACGGCGGCATCGCCAACGTGCACGTCGTCGTGGCCTCGGTCGACCCCGCCCTGGGGTCGCGCGGGCAGGCGAGCTTCATCATCCCGCCCGGCACGGCCGGCCTGTCCATGGGCCAGAAGTTCCGCAAGCACGGGATCAGGGCCTCGCACACCGCCGAGGTCGTGCTGTCCGACGTCCGGGTGCCAGGGCGATGCGTGGTCGGCGGCCGGGACCGGCTCGAGGAGCGGCTGGCCCGGGTCCGCGAGGGCGGCCGCAGCGGCGAGCAGGCCGCGATGAAGACATTCGAGGCCTCCCGGCCCGGCGTGGCCGCGATGGCGGTCGGGGTGGCCCGCGCGGCGGCCGAGTACGCGACCGAGTACGCGCGGACCCGGGTGCAGTTCGGGCGGCCGATCGGGCAGAACCAGGCGGTCGCGTTCATGCTCGCCGACATGTGCGCCTCGGTGGACGCGGCCCGCCTGCTGACCTGGCGCGCGGCCTGGATGGCCCGGCAGGGCAAGCCGTTCTCCGGTGCCGAGGGGTCGATGTCCAAGCTGGTCGCCGGCGAGACCGCCGTCCGGGTCACCGAGCAGGCCATCCAGATCCTGGGCGGGAACGGCTACACCAGGGAGTACCCGGTGGAACGGTGGCACCGCGATGCCAAGATCTTCACCATCTTCGAGGGCACATCCGAGATCCAGCGCATGCTCATCGGCAGGGCCGTCACCGGGCTCGACGTTCGCTAGACTGACCTGCGGATATACCTATCATTGACCCGGAAGGTAGGCCGTTCCGCTGGTGAGTGGGGCGACCCGTTCTCGTGTCCGATTTACCCGAGATGTACTGGTTAGTTCCCGTCATTTCCGGACCGTGTGCTGAATCCGTGCTGATACCTGGATCCGATTGGTCTAGACCAATCGGCATTGCTATGCGGCTGGAGCGGGTGCGTCATCGGCCTTGGTGCCGGAACTAGAGGCGGCCAGTCATAGCGGACGGCGTCCGGGCCGTGCGGACGGTCGGTGCGCACCGTCGGCTGTTTCACGGACGGCCACGGACGGCCGCGCTGGCAGCATGTTCCGGCTCGAGAAGAGCGGAGCCGGGCGTGCCTTCCCGTGCGGTCGCCCGGCGGTCCGCGCGGTTCCCGGGACGCGGGCGTCAGGGACGGCTGGGGCGCGGTGCATGCCGTTCTGGTCGGCCATCCCTCCGGATCCGCACGCCGATGACCCGCATGGGAAGCCCACTCGGGTGGTAACGGAATGCGATTTGGCCAGTATTTTCCGCAAGGTATGCTGTCGTCCGAGTCCGGGTTTCCTCGTGGCACCCGCAGCTGGCAAGATCTGGCCGGCAGGCGGGCCGCCAGGTGCGGCGAGATGGCGCGGACCCCTTCCGGTAGAGCGGCTGCGGTCGGCTGATACGCCCACGCCAGCGTGCGGGTGCCCGCACGCGGACGGTCCCGAGGAACCAGCCGGCCAGCGCCGCGTCGTAGCTTTGTGCGATGGCAGGAGGCTTGCCGTGCAAGTCCGGCGCGTGTCGATCAGCAACTTCCGCGGGGTGCGGTCCGGGTGCGTGCTGCTGGACTCGCACAGCCTGCTCGTGGGCGCGAACGCAGTCGGGAAGTCCACGGTGTGCGAGGCCCTGGACCTGGTCCTGGGGCTGGAACGGCTTTACCGGCGGCCGGTGATCGACGAGTACGACTTCTTCGAGGCCCGGTACCGCGGCGAGGCAGGTCAGCCGGGGCCCGAGGTGCGGATCGAGGTGGTCCTCACCGGGCTGTCCGCCGAGGCCCGCCGCCGGTTCCACGGCCACTTGCGGCCGTGGTCGGCTGAGGCGAATGACTTCGCGGCGCCGGCCGGCGACGGGGCGACCGAGCTGGCGGCGGGGGAGTGGTGCCTGCCGGTGCTGTTCCTGGGCCGGTTCGACCCGGGCGAGGATGACTTCGCCGGGAACACCTTCTTCGCGCACCCGCGCCGCGCCGAGGGGGAGTACGACCCCGCTGAGCTGGGCGGCGGGCTGAGGCCGTTCCGCCGGGATGACAAGCGCTACTGCGGTTTCCTGTACCTGCGGCCCAACCGCACCGGGAACCGGGCGCTGAGCTTCGGCCGCGGCTCGCTGATCGACACCATTGTCCGGCTGGAGTCGGACCGGGCCGGGTCGCTGTGGACCAGCGCCCTGGAGGCCCTGGACGGCATCGACCTGACCGTGGCCGCGGCCGGGTTCACCCAGATCCGGGACGAGGTGCTGACCAGGGTGCGGCGGTTCCTGTCCGTCCCGCCAGACAGCACGGCAGTCGGGGTGCACCCCTCGGATCTGACCCGGGAGCACCTGCGCGAGGTGCTACGCATGTTCATCACGACCCAGCCCGGCACCTACCCGGTGCCGTTCAGCCGGCTGTCCACCGGCGCGCTCAACGTGCTGGTGTTCGCGCTGCTGACCTACATCGCCGACCTGCGCGGCCCGGACTCGGTGATCTTCGCGATGGAGGAGCCGGAGATCGCACTGCCCCCGCACACCCAGCGGCGGCTGGTCGACTTCGCCGTCGGCACGATGGGCCAGGCGATCGTCACCTCCCACTCGCCGTACGTCATCGAGCGGTTCGACCCGGACCGGATCGTCGTCCTGTCCCGAGACGACGCCGGGACACTGGCCAGCTGCCCCATCATGCTGGGCGCGGACATCAAGCCGAAGAAGTACCGCGAGCAGCGCCGCCAGTTCGCCGAGGCCATCCTGGCACGCGCCGTCCTGGTCGTCGAGGGCGCCACCGAGGTAGCGGCCTACCTGGCCGTCGCCGACGTCCTGGCCGCGGACCCGGCAGCTGGCTACGACCATCCCGACGTCGCCGGCCTGGCCCTGTTCGACGCGGGCAGCGACGCCCGCGTCCCGCTCTACGCGCCGGTCTTCGCGGCCCTGGGCAAGACCGCGTTCGGCACGCACGACACGCCGAATACGCCGCTCACCCCCATGCAACTGTTCCAGGCGCAGTTGTTCGCGATCTACCGCCCCATCGGCTACGTCGGCATCGAGGACCTCCTGGCTACCGAGATCGACCCCGGCGTGCAGCGTCAGTTCCTGGCTACGGCCGCCACCCGCAGCGACTACCCGCAGCAGTGCGGGCTGCTGCCCGCGAGCGCAGCCGACGCCGACGTCAGGAGGCTGACCCGGGACGTCCTGAAGGCCCGCAAGGGACCCGAGACCCTCGCCCCGCTGCTGATCGCCGGATGCCAGCCCGGCCAGCTCCCGCCCACCATGGCCGGACTGCTGCTGGACATCCACGCCCAGCTGTCGCCGCCACCCGCCCCAGCGTCCGCCGCGGTGCAGCCCGGCCCGGCGGCCCCGGCCGCTGCCGCGCCCGCAGCGCCATAATGGACCTCGACAAGACCCGGCTCGCCATCCTCGGCGCGGACGGCCACCTGCTGATCGAAGGCGGCCCCGGCAGCGGCAAGACCACCATCGCGCTGATCAAGGCCGCCCGGGTGCTGGGCGGGCTGGAACCGGAGCAGAAGATCGTGTTCCTGTCCTTCTCCCGCGCCGCGGTCCGGCAGATCTCCGACCGTGCCGGCGAGCACCTGCCCCTAGCCGCCCGGGATCTGCTCGAGGTCCGCACCTTCCACGCGTTCTTCCTTGACCTCGTCCGCGCGCACGGGCCGCTGCTGACCGGGGCCCCGTCGGTGTTCCTGCCGCCCGACGCGGAGAACCCGCGCAAGGCCGACCACGACGGAGAATGGGACGCGGAGACCGAGAACCTGGCCCGCCGCGGGATCTACGTGTTCGACCAGCTCGCCCCGGTCGCCGCGGACCTCCTCGAGCACAGCCCCGCGCTGCGGCACCTGTACAGCGACCGGTACCCGCTGGTCATAGTCGATGAGTTCCAGGACACCAACGTTGACCAGTGGCGCGTCATCCAGGCGCTCGCCGAGAGCAGCACGGTGATCTGCCTGGCCGACCCGGACCAGCGGATCTACGAGGGTTTCGTCAAGGGAGTCGATGACCAGCGGCTTCAGCAGGCCATCGACACGCTTGAACCGCGGCGGTTCGACCTGGGCGGCGACAACCACCGCAGCGCCGGGAACGGCATCCTGGACTACGCCAACGCGGTGCTGCGCGGCCAGTACGCGCAGCCGCCGGGGACGGTACATGACCTGCGCTACAGCCACCCAGTAACACCGGAACTGCTCAGCCACGAAGTCATCGTGGTCCTGCAGCAGCAGCTGGCCGGCCAGCTCGGCCGGCTTCCCGCCATCGCCGTCCTCGCGCCGTCTAGCGCCTTCGCCGGAACTATCTCCGACGCTATCTCCGCAGACCGCCAGAGCCTGGGCGGCCGGCCGCTGCCCGCCGTCGACCACGAACTCGTCTGGGACCCCGGACTGTCCGCCGCCGCGGGATTCGCCGTCGCGAGCATCCTGGAGTGGCCCGCCCTGGGCCCGGCCGAGGCGGTCACCGGGACGCTGGCCGCCATCGCCGACTTCTACCGGGTCAAGCTCGCCCTCGCCAGCAGGCCATCCGCAGCCGCGCGGTCCGCCATCACCGCTACCGAGAACGCGATCACCGCGTTCAGCAACGGCCGCGCCCCGGCGTCCAGGACCGGCAGGGCCATCGTCGCCGCCTGGGACGCCGGCCTGCAGCTCACCGGGAACCCGGTCGCCGACTGGCAGCTCGCCCGTGCGCGGCTGCGCGGATCGGCGCAGCTGGACGAGATGTTCGCCAAGGCCAGGCTGCTGCGCCTGCTGCACGCCACCGACGCCTTGGCCTGGGGCCTGAGCGACAGGTGGGACGGCCAGGGCGCGTACCCGGGCGCCGCGGACACGGTACGCCGCATCCTCGCCGACGAAATAGTCACAGGCCGCCCGGCCGAACCCCACCCCGTCACGGTGATGAACATGCACAAGTCCAAGGGCAAGGAATTCGACGCAGTCGTCATCGTCGAAGGGCAGTACCACGGCCGCCTCCTTGACCAGTCCTGGGACGCCGGGCGGATCACCCGGCAACGGCGCGTGATCCGGGTGGCGATCACCCGGGCCCGGCACGCCGTGGCCTTCGTTCGCCCCCGGGACGCCATTTCGCTCACGCCGATGCCCTGGCAGTAGCCGATAGGGCGCCGCCCGGCTGGCCGGGACAGGCAGTCGGCCCCGCTCAGCCAGCGGCCTCGTACCCGCAGATTAAGAGTTCGCTGCTCAAAAATTCTATTCATCCAATCTACCAGCATCTTTACGCTAGCACGCTGGCAAGATATCAGTAATGGCCCGAGGCGCAGTGCCGCTCGGTGACGGGCGCTACCGCGCGGTACCGGAACATCCAAGCAAACATGGAGCAAACACCGAACCCCTATGGTCTAGACCACTACAGGAACGTCGTCACCGCATCTGGCTAACGCGGATTTCCGCGCAGGCGGTTCGGGGCAATCTTCAGGCGAACTGGTAGCGGATGGGGCGGCCTGCCCACCAGGGGACGGCCGTGGTGGGTGGCAGGTCTGCTGATCGCAGGACGGGTGAGAAGGCGCGGCGGTCGAGGCGGACGGTGACCGCGTCGCGGTCGGTGATGATCTGGCCGGGGGTTTCCAGGAAGCGCCGCTGGATGGTGTCGGGGGTGGCGGTGGCGTAGCCGGGCAGCCGGGCGCGCAGCGCGGCGGTGAGGGCCTGGGCCAGGACGGCGAGCACGACGTCGAGGTCGACGTTGAGGTTGACCGTGCTGGATAGGGCGTCGGCGCAGAATGCGCGGATGATCTCGGCGAGCCGCTGCTCGATGGTCATGCGGCGGGCGTACTGGGTGATGATGGCGCGGGTGGTGAGGTCGTTGTCGTTGGTGATGATGACGGTGGGCTGGTCGCGGCCCAGGCCGGTGACGATCAGCTGGCGGACGGTGCCCGGGTAGCTGGTCAGCGTGACGGACCGGTCCTCGTGCACGCGGGGCCGGTTGTGCGGGCCGGGCCGGGCCGGGGTGATGGTGGTGAAGTCGTTGCCGGCCATGGTGTTGATGTACCTGGTCAGCGACCGGGACCGCATCCGCAGGGTGAGGAATCTGACGCCGCGGGCGTCCAGTTCGCCCAGGACGTCCTGGGTGGTGACTTTCTGGTCCATGATCAGCATCTTCGGG
>Ga0335085_10012873_pt1 | contig 12294 bp, 9 predicted proteins | sample Lox_Sample_45_FD_206712 | JGI IMG/M metagenome (GOLD analysis project Ga0335085, IMG submission 206712) | Soil microbial communities from Loxahatchee National Wildlife Refuge, Florida, United States - Lox_Sample_4.5 | ecosystem: Environmental > Terrestrial > Soil > Wetlands | place: USA: Florida...
GGGGCGGGCGGCGGGCCTCGCCGTGGCTGCGGCCGCAGTCGGCCAGCTCAGCGTGGGGCGGGCGTCGGCGCTGGCCATCGAGGGGGAAGCCGGCATCGGCAAGACCCGCCTGGTGCAGAGCATCATCGCTGATGCGCGTTCTCGTGACGCGGCCGTGTTCTGCGGCCAGGCTCATCCGTTTGAGCGCACCCGTCCGTTCGGTGTGGTCGCCGCGGCGCTGGATCTGAGTCGGCGGTCACCGGACCCGCGCAGGGCTGCGATCGGCGCGCTGCTGGCCGGCCAGGGCACTGGGGCGTCGGCGCGGGCCGCTGGCGACATCCAGTACCGGGTCGTCGAGGAGATCGTGGACCTGGTAGATAAGTCGTGCGCCGAGCGCTCGGTGCTGCTGGTGGCCGAAGATATCCACTGGGCGGACAGCGCAAGCCTGTTGGCGATCTTGTCGGTGGCACGGCAGCTGCCGCTTGCGGCATTGCTTCTCGTGGTGACAGCCCGGCCGTCGCCGCTGCCGGCCGAGGTGGTCCGGCTGCTCGATGATCTGGCGGCCGGGGGGGCGCGCACCCTGCAGCTCCAGCCGCTGGAGCCCGACGACGTGGCCGTGCTTGCCCGTCACGTGCTCGGGGCGTCTCCTGGCCCCACCCTGACCGCCATGCTGGCCAAGGCCGGCGGGAACCCGTTGTGGGCCAGGGCCATACTGCGTTCGCTGGCCGATGAAGGAATGCTGCGCCGCGCCGGGGACAGCGTCGAGGCGACAACCTCGGAGCTGCCGGCCTCGCTCAGTGACCTGGTGGTTCGTCGGCTGCGGCACCTGCCGAGGGCAACGCTGGAGCTACTGCAGGTCACGGCGGTGCTCGGCGATGCCGTGTCGCTTCGCGATGTCGCCGCTGTCGCCCGCCAGCCGCCGGCCGAGGTCGTCGGGCAGCTCAGCGACGCGTTCGACGCTCAGCTTCTCGACCAAGGTGACGACCAGGTAGTGTTCCGGCACCAGCTCGTGCACGACGCGATCTATCAGCACATGCCGCCGCCCGCCCGCCGTCTTCTGCACCGTGAGGCCGCGGTCGCGCTGATGGCCGCGGGCGCGGACCGACTGGACGTGGCGGATCACCTGATGCTCGGAGCGGAGCGGGGTGACGAGCAGGCGGTCGCATGGTTGCGGGACGCCGCCCGCGAGGCGTCGGCGCAGGCGCCGTTGGTCACCGTCGAGCTCATTCGCCGCGCCGAGGCGCTGCTGCCAGGCGGTCATCACGACGCGGATCTGGTGTCGTCGGAGGTGGTCCAGGCGCTGCTGCGCGCCGGGAAGGTGGCCGAGGCATCAGCCCGTGCCGAAGCGGTGCTCGCCCGGCAGCACGCCGCCGAGGTGGACACTCCGTTGCGCGTTGCGCTTGTTGGCGCGCTGGCTCTGCAGAACCGCGCCGCCGAGCTCATCACCATAGCGCAGGCCAGCCTGGCCGGCCCGGCCCGGCTTCGGCCCTCCGATCAGGTGCTGATGCTGGCCCAGCAAAGCTGGGCTTTGGTGTACACGGGCGACCCCCGCGCGGGCGAATCGGCCGCCAGCCAGGCGCTGACCATCGCCGAGCGGGCGGGCGATGCGGCGATGACGGTGTGGGCCCTGACGGCGTTGATGGTGGCGGTGGGGCGGCAAGGCCGCTACGGCGAGGCACTGGCCCACGCCCGGCGGGCCGCCGCCCTGGCGGCTGGCTCGCACGACACGAGATCGCTGCCGCTCCAGCCGAAGTTCTTCCTCGGACTGGCGCTGTTCGACTGCGACCTTGTCGGCGAGGCGCGAGCCGCATACCGGGCGGCTCTCGACGACGAGTTCAGCTCGGGGTTTTTGCTCTCCGAGACTCTGACGAACGACGCTCAGGCGGCATTTGTCATCGGGGAGTGGGAGGACGCGGTTCCCGGTCTGATCGTCGGCGGCCAGGCCGCGCAGGAGAAGGGCAACCAGATTCTGGTGGCCCAGTCGCTCGCCTACCGGACCATCATCGCAACGGCCACGGGAGATCACCGGGCCGCGAGCGAGCTGGCCGCCGGGATCGCCGGCTCGCTGGAGGGCGACCAGCTGAGCTACAACGCGGGAATCCTCGCGTCCGCGGTGGCGGGGCTGAAGGCGGCCGAGGGTGACCGGCAGGGCGCCTATGACCTGTTGCTGCGGTGCTGGCGGTTCGACGCCGCGCGGGAGTGCCGCTTCTACCACCGCGCTCTGGCCCCTGATCTGGTGCGCCTGGCCTTGGCGCTGGGCCATCGCGACGTGGCTGCCGAGGTGGCCAGCACCGTCGCGGCTGGAGTTGCCCTGGCGCCGGAGGTGCCGACGGTGCGCAGCCTGGCGCTGCGGTGCCAGGGACTGGTCGACGGCGAGGCCGAGCCGGTGATCGAGGCGGTCGCGCTGGCCCGCCGGGCGCCGCTCCTGGTCGAGCATGCCGGCGCCTGCGAGGACGCGGCGAGGCTGCTGGCCCAAGCCGGGCGGCGGGACGAGGCAGCGGCGCTCGCCGCCGAAGTACATCACTCGATCGAGTGATGTCTTCGCCGCCGGCCGCCAGCACAATCGGATCGCACGCAGTAACGCACGCTGCAACCACAAACAAAGGGGGCGACCGTGGATCACGCCGCGACGATGCGGAATACCTACGAGCGGATCAACAAAGGAGACGTCGCCGGGTTCGGCGACCTGGTAGCGAACGACTTCGTCGAGCACCAGGGGGCGGGGGGGCCAGGTTTTCCTCCCACTAAGGAGGGGACGCTGGAGTTCTTCCGGACTTTGCTGGCCGCGTTTCCCGACTGGCGTATGTCCGTCGAGGACCTGATCGCGGGCGGGGACAAGACCGTGGCGCGGGTAACGGTCACGGGAACGCACAAGGGCGAGTTCATGGGGGTGCCGCCGAACGGCACGCGCGTGGAGTTCCAGCTCGTCGACATCATGCGGTTCGACGGCGCTGGCCTGGTGTGCGAGCACTGGGGCGTCGCGGACATGCTGTCGCTCCTGCAGCAGCTCGGTGTCGTGCCCGCCGGTCCTCCGGCTTAATGATCATCAGCCCTCCTGGTCAATCCCCGGCAGGACGATTCGCACCGTCGTCCGGCCGACAGATGCTGGCGGACGAGCATGGCAGGCGTGCAGGACGGACAACTTGGGAGGACTAGATGGCCATCAAGGCGATTGTCGAACTGCAGGCCAAGCCAGGTCGGCGGGAGGAGCTCAAGCGTGTGCTCGAAAGCCTGATCGCGACATCGGGACCGGGCCAGGACGGCTTCCTTGGCAGCACACGCTACGGGGTGCTCGACGACCCCGACGTCCTGGTCGAGATCGCCGATTGGGAGTCGGCCGAGGCGCGGGAGGCCCACATGAAGGAAGCCACAGCGACGGGCGCGTACGCACCGCTGCTCGAGCTGCTGGCCGCCCCATTCAGGGCCACGGTCATCGGCCAGCTTCCCTGACCGGACCCGGCGCCGCGGTAAGACCCTAGATCAACTGCCGGGCCCGTGACAGCTTGCCCATCCGATATGTCCTATTTCCGGTGCAGGAGGACCAAATGCCAAGAATCGTTATCACCCACGCCGTCCACGATGTTGACCGCTGGCTGAAGGGTAAGGACGAGCGCGCCGCCGCCCTGCCGGGTGCCACGGACGTCACTGACCTGGTGGCCATGGACGGGAGCCATCACGCCGCCGTGGCGTTCGACATCGATGACCTGGACGCCCTCAAGGCGGTACTGTCCTCGGTCCCCCCGGAGATGGCCGCCCAGGCAGAGTCACACGGGGTCATCATGCCGATGACCGTCTACGTCCAGGCGTAGCGCGGGCATCTGGCAAGAGCGCGGTCCCGGGTGTCAACGGCCTCATGCAGCCCGATGTGGCGATCACTGCGCCGTGCCCGGCCCTGGTGTCTCAGCGGGCACAGGCGGATGTCGCCCGGCGGATGGCACACTCAGCGGATGGCACACTCAGCGGATGGCACAGTCAAGGGGGAATTGGATATGTGGGCTCAGCTGATCAAGGTGCGGCTGAAGCCGGGCAAGGACCTAGCCGCGGCGGCCGCGCAGCTACGGGCCGCCGAGCAGCCCGGCTCGGGCCTGGTGCGGGAGATGTTCATGCGGGACCAAAAGGACCCGGCCCAGGCCTACATCCTGGCCGTGTTCGAAAGCGAGGAGAAAGCGCGTGCGCGCGAGCGGGACCCGCGCCGCGAGGAAGGACTGCAAGCCATGCAGGCGACGATGGCAGACATACTCGCCGGCCCGCCAGAGTTCACCGACCTGACCGTCGCCGACGAGTGGACGGGTTAGCCGAGCCCGGGATGCTGACAGCAACGTGCCTTCTGGCGCTCAGTCCGCCATGCGGTTGAGGACCTCTGCCGGGCCCAGGGCGACGATCAGGTCCCCTGGCGCCAGGCGCGCCTGCTGGTCTGGGTTCGCTGAGACCCCGCTGCCCGGCTTTTTCAGTGCGAGGATGGCCACCCCGGCGTAGCGTGTCCGGGCCTCGGCGATCGTCAGGTGGTCCAGGTGGGTTCCGGCCCGGACGGCGACCTCCTCGAGCCGGATGTCCGAGCCGAGGTTGAGCAGGTCGAGCACTTCCAGCACGGACGGCTGGACGGCCAGGACGGCCATGCGGCGGCCGGTGAGCCCGTACGGCGAGACAACCTCGTCGGCGCCGGCTCGCACCAGCTTGCCGATCGAGGCTTTTTCGGAGGCACGGGCGACTATCCGCAGGTCCGGGTTGAGCGCCCGGGCGGTCAGGGTGATGAACACGTTGGCGGCGTCGGAATCAACCGCGCAGATCAAGCCCCGGGCGCGCTCGATGCCGGCCTGCCTGAGCACGCTCTCGTCGGCCGGGTCGCCCGGTAGGTAGCGGACGCCGTGTTCGGCCAGCAGCGGCTCCAGCTCCGGCTTGGATTCGATCACCACCGTGGTGTAGTTGCGGCGCTGCAGTTCCTCCAGCACGGCCCGGCCGACGCGTCCGTAGGCGCAGATCACGTAGTGCCCGCTGAGATGGCCGATGCTTCTGGCCGCCTGGTTCATCCGCAACCACCTCCCGAGCTCTCCGGAGGCCACGACCTCGGTTCCCACGCCGATGGCGGTGAACAGCGCCACCACGCCGAACAGGATCAGGGAGATGGTGAAGACCTTCCCTCCCGGACCTGGTGGCGGGCCTGTGCCGGTTCCGAGTGTGCTCAGCGTGAGCACGGTTTCGTAGAACGCGTCGAGCGGGCTCTTGCCCTCAACCAGCCAGTACCCGGCCGTGCCGTAGCCGATCGCCAGCAGCACGATCAGGACCGGCAGGCGGGACCGCACCAGTATCCGGTTGCGGAGCACGGCCGACGGCACGCGAGCCGGGTCCCGGCGACCGGTCCCGCGTGAACTCATCCGACGTGCCATCCGCACTGTCGCCTCCGCGCAATGCTTCCCCGCCCGCCACGGCCCGCCGCGAGATGATGAGGGCACCGCTTACCAGCAAGTCTGGCCGTGGCCGGCGAAGCCGGCAGGGGCCGTTGGTCCCGTCGGCCCGGGCGAGATGTACGTGCTTCCCCGGACGGCACCGGCGACCGGCGCCATGCGGGCAGGACGGGGGCGGCGCAAGACCGCGAGATCGTCGCGGTCAGCGTCACGCGGGTCGGCTGGCCTCATGATGATCAGTTGCGCGAGGGTGTAGGCCCGGTGGGTGGGCAGGGGGCGATGTGGGACGCTGGGCGGTGTGGCGGTGGATGCGCGGGTTGAGCACGTTGGGAGCCTGCTGCGCCCGCAGGCTCTGCGCGATGCCCGCGAGGCCTACGCGCGGGGTGAGCTGACGCCTGCTGAGTTCAAGGCGGCCGAGGACCGGGCGGTCCGCCAGGTCGTGGCGATGCAGGAGGAAGTCGGCCTCCCGGTGGTGAACGATGGCGAGATGCGGCGCGAGTCGTTCCAGAGTGAGCTCACCGCTGCCTGCGACGGCTTCACCGGTGTGGACGTCAACGCCTGGCTGTGGGGTGGGTGGCATTCGTCCGAGGTGGGTGATGTCACCGTCGCGCGGCCCTCGGAGCTGGCGGTCATCGCGCCGTTGCGCAAGCGCCGCAACCTGGCCGCGGAGGAGTTCACGTTCCTGCGCGGCTGTACCAGCAGGCAGGCGAAGGTCACGCTGCCGAGCCCGTCGCTGTTCGCCAATTTGTGGTCGCCGCGGCGGTCCGTCGCCGCCTACCCGACGCTGGATGCGTTCATGGCCGACGTGGTGCAGGTGCTGCGGGACGAGGTCGCCGAGCTGGTGCGGCTGGGCTGCACCTATCTTCAGCTGGATGCGCCGCACTACCCGCTGCTGATCGACCCGGGCTGGCGGGCGTTCTATGAGGAGCGCGGCTGGTCGCTCGAACGCTGGCTGAGCTATGGGATCGAGCTGGATAACGCGGTGATCGACGCCGGGCGGCCGGCCACGTTCGGGTTTCATCTGTGCCGGGGCAACCAGCTCAGCCGCTGGCTGGTGGCCGGCGGGTATGACGCGATCGCCGCCCCGGTGTTCGGTGGCGTGCACGCCGACCGGCTGCTGCTCGAGTACGACGACGAGCGCTCTGGCACCTTTGACCCGTTGCGGCTGGTGCCCGACGACAAGGTCGTAGTGCTGGGCCTGGTCACTACCAAGACCTCACGGATCGAGCCCGTGGAACACATCCGAGTCCGGCTGCGCGAGGCGAGCGCGCTGATCGACGCCGAACGGCTCGCGCTGAGCCCGCAATGCGGCTTCGCCACCTCGGTCGCTGGCAATGCCATTACCTCAGAGGCGCAGCGGGCCAAACTGGCCCTGCTGGTCCGCGCCGCCCGCGACTTCTTGCCCGCCTCAACCGCCACCTGAACACCGTCCGGACACGCTACGGCCAGAGTGCCCGGCGCCAGACGCCAGTGATCTTGCCGGCATAACGACGCTACCGCGGGCGTCCGGGCCGCCCGTGCACCCGGGTCGCAGGCAGGTCGGCAACCCTGCCGGGGTCGGGCACCGAGACCTCCTGCCGCCGGCGCCGCCAGCGGGAGACATTGGAGTTCAGTGCGGTGCGGACCACCCAGGGGCCGGCGCCGGATGCCTGCTGACCGTTCGCCAGGATGCACAGGCCCGGGCGAGAGCATAGGCCACCAGCTCCTGCGCCGTGTCCCAGTTGGGCCGCCAGTCAACAGATCCGGGGGTCGCGAGGCCTGAAAGGTGCGGTCAGGCCGAAGGGCCACGCTTCCCGGGACCTTGGCGCATGGCGGGCCACCCAAGGTGGCGGGTAGACCATGAGACGTGATAGCTCCGGCGCGGGATGGGAGGTGACCAGGAGGTGGCTGCGCGGGAAGGGGCAGCAACCGGCGACGGGCCGCAGGAGGGCGCGGCGCTGCCGCCGGCCGGGGAGCCGGGCGATCTGGGCAAGCGGGTGTCCCGCAGGCGCAAGGACCTCAAGCTGACCAGGCGCCAGCTTGCCGAGCTGGCCCACGTGAGCGTGCCGTATCTGGAGCATCTGGAGACGCACCCGGCACTGCCCACGCAGGCAGCCTTGCGGCAGCTGGCTGCCGCGCTGCAGACCACGCCAGAGTCGCTGCTCGGCGCCGGCACCGCACAGCCGCCCGGCCAGGCTGGCCCCTCCAGTCACCCGGTTCTTCAGGCACTCACCGCAGCGGAGTGCCATGATCTGCTGTCACCTGGTGGGGTGGGCCGGGTGGCGTTCACCACCACCGATGGACCGGTCGTGTTGCCGGTCAACTACGCCATGGCAGGCCAGACGGTGATCTTCCGGACCGCCCCTGACACGCTGCTCGCCGGGTATCTGGACGGCCCGGCCGGGTTCGAGGTAGACCGCCTGGACGAGGCGCTGAGCCAAGGCTGGAGCGTGCTGGTGACCGGGCGCGCGGTCGAGGTGACCAGCGAGGCGGAAGTGCGCCACCTTGAGCAACACGCCAGCATCCGGCCATGGGCGGGCGGGGCGCGCGATGTGTACGTACGGATCATGCCGCGCAAGATCACCGGCAGGCGTATAAGCGACTAGCCCAGATCGAACCCCCAAGCGCCTCCGTGCAGCTAGAAGGCCGATCCCGCCAGACACAACGTGCTGTTCAGTGCGGCCCGCGTGGCCACGCCGCACGGCCGCTGAGCCACCCAGGCGGATCTGCGCTGTTCCCGACGGGCTGCCCGCCGCGTTCGCTGCCGGTGAGCTGGTCGTCGAGCGGGCTGGTGGGTCGGTGCCCAGTGTTGGTGGGGTCGGCGGTCTTCACGGCTGGTCTCCCGTCGCTGGGCGCAGCTTGTTGCCGTGCGCGTCGTACTCACTGCCAGCCCCGGCCGGTCTTGCGGCCCAGCTCGCCGCGGGCCAGCTTGTCGGCGACGCTGCGGGCGGGGATGTCCCTGGGGTCGTGGCTGTCGGCGTAGCGGGCCTGCTTGGCCGGGTAGCCGATGTCGATCCCGGTCAGATCCATCAGCTCGAACGGGCCCATCGGGTAGCCCAGCGCGGTGCGGCAGGCGGTGTCGATCGCGTCGACGGACGCGACGCCCTCCCCGGCGAGGAAAGATCGCTTCGGCCAACGGGCGGGTGGCGTGACACATACACAGGGACTGCCGCCGTGGCGTGCCTCGAGATCTGCTGCTCCCTGTTTCCGGACCTTTGGCCCTGCCGTGGGCTTCGCCGCACTGGTAGGCAAGCGGCAGGGGCTGCGACAGCCCTCGCTCAGCAGGGAGGTTGAACGCGCCTCTAGCCCCGCCTGGGAGGTGACGCGAGGTGAACAGCTGGGAAGCAACCGCACCGTATGAGTGGTCCGGCGCCTGGGAAGGCCGGCTGCAGATCAGCTGCGGCTATGGCACGAAAACGAAGGTATGCGGGCACTTGCATGCATCATCAGCCGAGGCCGAGCGGTGCGCCCGAGAGCTGGCTGGACAGCTCAATTCCAAGCCCATGCCTTTCGATCCCCGTATTCCTGACCGCATGCCACCTGAGTACTATTTGGGCTGATCAGCAGAAATGGCCAACAGGTGAGTGGCTGTTTCGCTATCGCCATCGCCCCGACGTCTGCCTGGCTGATCCGGTGCCCGGGAAGCCGGTCACGTCCATCGGCTCGATCTCGCTATCAACGTCCGCGGGACCCCGCTGGGTACCGTTCGGCCGCTTCATGCGCCCGCCCTCCTGCAAGGACTGCCGGCGTATGGCATCGATCATTCCCCCGTGGTGCGATCGGTCACCGTCATGGCACCGGCCGGCGGGAATCCGATGTCGCTCTCGCCCAAGCTCAGGAACCCGCGGCAGGGGCTTGAGGGCCCGCCGCCGTGTCTGGGGTTATCGGCACGGCCTCGGCGTGCCAGATGTCGCGGCAGTAGTCGCGGACTGTCCGGTCGGAGGAGAAAAAACCCGACCGCGCCGTGTTCAAGATCGACATTCGGGTCCACTGGTCCTGATCGGCCCAGGCGGGCCCGGCCCGGTCGTGGCAGTCGATGTAGGACCGGTAGTCGGCCAGGATCATGTATTCGTCCCACTGCAGGAGTGAGGCGATGACCGGCTCGAATGCTTCGCGGTCACCGCCGGAGAAGGTCCCTGAGGCGATCGCATCGATGGCTGCCTTGAGTTCGGGGTCGCCACGGTAATGCGTGCCGGGGGAATAGCCCTGGTTCTTGAGGTCGGCGGCCTGGTCGGCGGTGAGGCCGAACAGGAAGAAGTTGCCGGCTCCGACCCGGTCGCGGATCTCGATGTTGGCGCCGTCCAAGGTACCGACGGTGACGGCCCCGTTGAGGGCCAGTTTCATGTTGCCGGTGCCGGAGGCCTCCTTGCCGGCGAGCGAGATCTGCTCGGAGATGTTGGCGGCGGGCACCACCAGCTCGCTGACCGAGACGTTGTAGTCGGGGAGGAAGACAAGCTTGAGCCGGTCGGCGACGTCAGGGTCGGCGTTGACCACGGATGCGACCGAGTTGATCAGCTTGATGATGCGCTTCGCCTGCTGGTAGCTCGGCGCCGCCTTCGCGGCGAAGATGACCGTGCAGGGCGTGATGGCGGCGGCCGGATCGGTCTTGGCCCGGTTGTACAAGGTGACGACGTGCAGCAGTTTGAGGAGCTGGCGTTTGTACTCGTGCAGCCGCTTGGCCATCACGTCGAAGACTGAGCTGGGGTCGATGGTGACGCCAGTGGCGGCGAGCGCATGGGCGGCCAGGTCGAGCTTGTTCAGCCGCTTCACCTCACGCCACTGCGCACAGAACTCGGCGTCGGCGGCGAAAGCCTCCAGTTCGTGCAGCCGGTCCAGGTCGGTCAGCCACTGCTCGTCTCCCAGCCGGGCGGTGATCAGGGCCGACAGGCGCGGGTTGGCCAGGCGGAAGAACCGGCGAGGGCTGACGCCGTTGGTCACGTTCCGGAACTTCCCCGGCCATAGCTCCGCCAGGTCTCGCAGCGTGGCCCCGGCGAGCAGCCGCGACTGCAGCTCGGCGACGCCGTTGACGGCGAAGCTGCCCGCTGCGGCCAGGTTGGCCATCCGCACCCGGCGCTCGGGGACCTCCTGGATCAGCGACACCCGCGCGGCCCGCTCGCCGTCGCCGGGGTAGCGGGCGCGGACGCCGTCCAGGAGGGACTGGTTGAGCGTGTAGATGATCTCCAGATGGCGGGGCAGCAGCCGGCCGAACACCGGCACCGGCCAGGTCTCCAGGGCCTCGGGCAGCAGGGTGTGACAGGTGTAGGCGAAGGTACGGCGGGTGATCGACCATGCCTGCTCCCAGCCGACCCCGTTCTCATCAACAAGCAGGCGCATAAGCTCGGGTATCGCCAGCACTGGATGGGTGTCGTTGAGCTGGATGACAACCTTGTCCGGGAACGCCTCCCAGTCGCTGTTGCGGAAACGGAACCGGCGGATGATGTCCCGCAGCGAGCAGCAGACCAGGAAATACTGCTGCTTGAGCCGCAGCTCCCGGCCAGCCGGTGTGCTGTCGCTGGGATACAGCACCTTGGTCAGGTGCTCCGAGCTCATCCGCGCCTCGACCGCTTCCGCGTAGTGACCGGCGTTGAACAGGGCCAGGTCGAACGACTCCCGGGCGGCCCGGGCCTGCCACAGCCGGATGATGTTGACCGTCTCGGTGCCGTAGCCGGGGACCAGCATGTGGCTGGGCTCGCCGCGTACCGTCTCCCCCGGCAGCCAGCGGGCCCGCAACCCTCCCTGATCGTCGTCCACGGGCTCGGTATGGCCGTAAAACCCGACTATCTGGCGGTCGTCGGGGGCAGGGAACTCCCACGGGTTGCCGTAGAAGGTCCAGTCGTCGGGATGCTCAACCTGATAGCCATCCTCGAAGACCTGCTTGAAGATCCCGAACTCATACCGGATCCCATAACCCACCGCCGGTATGTCCAGGGTCGCCAGCGAATCGAGCAGGCAGGCGGCCAGCCGGCCCAGGCCCCCGTTCCCCAGCCCCGGCTCCACATCGCGAGCCTCGAGCGCATCGGCGGAAACACCGAAGCTGGCAAGCGCCTGGCGGGCCAGGTCGGCGGTGCCGGTGTACAGGGCATTCTGGCGGAGCTGGCGCCCCAGCATGTACTCCGCCGACAGGTAGTACACGAACTTCGGGTTGGTCGCATAATGCGCCTCGGCCGTCCTGGCCCGGCGCTCCGCGAGGCGGTCCCGGATGGTAACGGCCAGGGTCCAATAGGCATCAGCCAAGCTCGCCGACTCGACCGTCGTCCCCCGCTCGTAACACAGGTTGTCCGCCAGGTCCTGCCCAAAGTCGGCCACCGTGTGGCCCATCCGCCGGGCCCGCGGTCTCCGGCCTATGCCACTCACCAGCCGAATGTAACCTTAGCCAGGGAAGGCAGTCCAAGCGCCCGCCCCCAACCCGCCGCCGGTGAAATCGCGCACGAGGAACGGCTGGCCAGCGTCGGCGTCAGCTCCGCAACCATCCGCAACGTCCGGACGCGCAGCATAATGCCTGGTCAGTGTGGCGGAGGATGCGAGATTCGAACTCGCGAGGGGTTGCCCCCAACACGCTTTCCAAGCGTGCGCCCTAGGCCACTAGGCGAATCCTCCGCCGGAAAGCTTACCGGTCCCTCGCTGGACACCGGGATCAGGCGCAGACCTGTCGGCCCGCGTGGATAGACTGGCGGCCGACCCCTCGCACGGCGTTATCTCGCCAACTCCCCCAGGGCCGGAAGGCAGCAAGGGTACGCGGGCTCTGTCGGGTGTGCGGGGGGTCCCTTCCCGTCCCGGCGAGGATGCAGACCATGGCAGGCGACGTGCCCGGTACCGCGCATGAGAACCCGGCCAGCCCCGGGGTTCCCCCGCCCCCGCCCCCGCCCCCGCTCGCGCTCTACCGCAAATACCGGCCCGCCACCTTTGCCGAGGTCAAGGGCCAGGAACACGTAAC
>Ga0335085_10012874_pt1 | contig 12293 bp, 14 predicted proteins | sample Lox_Sample_45_FD_206712 | JGI IMG/M metagenome (GOLD analysis project Ga0335085, IMG submission 206712) | Soil microbial communities from Loxahatchee National Wildlife Refuge, Florida, United States - Lox_Sample_4.5 | ecosystem: Environmental > Terrestrial > Soil > Wetlands | place: USA...
CACCGGCGCAGGCGGCGAGCCGAGTGCGAGCGTGGAACTGTCGCTGCCGAGCGTTTCGACCAGCGCGTCATGGACGATCTTGACGACCTGCTGGCCCGGCGTCACCGAGCGGATGACGTCTTCGCCAATGGCGCGCGGGCGCACCTTGTCGATGAAATCCTTGACGACGGACAGCGCGACATCGGCCTCGATCAGGGCGTTGCGGATGTCCTTCAGACCCTCTTCGACATCGGCCTCGCTCAGCGCGCCGCGCCCGCGCAAGCGGTCGAAGGTCGAACCAAGCCGGGACTGAAGAGAGTCGAACATTCAACCTCGCAAAGCACGAACACCCCAGGGGGCGCACCTGCGCTGCCTGGGGGCGATCCCCAGCGCCGGGCCGGGGACCGGAAGTCCTTAAGGGCTTCCGGAAGCGGGCGGGTTTTAGGCCGTGCCAATTGCAGCTGTCAAACCGTAAAGCGCCACTTGACAAATACGTATAAGTTGCGATTCAAGGTATGCCGAGTCATCTGAAAGAACCTCGATGATCCGGCAGTTTTCGAACAGGGGCTTAGCCGAGCTTTTCGCCAATGGGAAAAGCCGTCGGGTCAGGCAGGATTTGACCAAGCGTTGCATCCAGATTCTCGACGCCCTCCATCAGGCGAAGACGTTGGATGATCTGAAGTTGCCCGGCCTTCGGCTGCACCCCGACAGCCGGTACAAGCCGGTGAGATGGCGAGTGGATGTCAATGGCCCGTGGCGGATCACCTTCGAATGGCAGGACGGTGACGCGTTCAAGATCGACCTCGTCCAGGACCATAGAACCGAAAATCGCGCGCCGGCCCACCCATCCCGGCGAACTGTTCCGCGATATCGTGCTTCCCGAGCTGAAATTGTCTGTCAGTGAGGCTGCGCGGCAGCTCGGCGTTTCCCGGCAGACGCTTCATGCCATCATGTCGGGCCGCTCCGCCGTCACTGCCGAGATGGCGCTACGCTTCGGCAAGTTCTGCGGCAACGGGCCGGGACTGTGGATGCGCATGCAGCAAGCCTTCGACCTGTGGGACGCACAGAATCGGCTCAACGGCGAACTCGACCGCATCCCGGCGCATCGCATGGCGGCCGAATAACTACTTCTCCATCCCCAGCTTCTGTTCGAAGAACGCATAGCTGAGCGCCCAATAGTTGGCCGCTTCGGCGTTGGTGGCGCCGGGGCCGTGGCCGCCTTCGGCCGCTTCGTTGAACAGCACGTCGTGGCCCTGGTCCTCCATCTTCGCCGCCATCATGCGCGCCCAGATCGGCGTCACGCGGTCGTCGCTGGTCTCGGTGATGAGGAGGACTGGGGGATATTTCTCCCCTGGCTTGACGTTCTCGTAAGCCGAATATTTCTCGAGCCAGGCGCGGTCCTGCGGCTTGTCGGGATCGCCGTACTCCGCGACCCAGGATGCGCCGGCGCCGTAACGCGTGTAGCGCAGCATGTCGATCAGCGGGCGCTGGCAGACCACCGCGTTCAGCAATTCGGGATGCTGCGTCATCGTCACCGTGGTGAGGATGCCGCCGTTCGAGGCGCCGACGATGCCCAGATGCTGCGGCGTCGTGAAGCCGCGCGCCTCGAGGTCCTTGGCCACCGCGGCGAAATCGTCGAAGGCCTTCTGGCGATCGGCGTTGAGCGCGGCCTGATGCCAGGCCGGACCGAATTCGCCGCCGCCGCGGATGTTGGCGACGGCGATGGCGCCGCCCTTGCTCAACCAGACCTGTCCGGCGTCGAGCGGGCGGTGTCCGTCGTTCCAGTACCAGGGTGTCAGCGAAAGCTCGAAGCCGCCATAGCCGTAGAGAATGGTCGGCACGTCGTGGGCGAGGCCCTTCTTGTGGATCAGGAAGTACGGCACCTTCACGCCGTCGCTGGAGCTGACCCAGAACTGCTCGCTGACCATGTCCGACGCGTCGAACAAGGGCGGTTGCGACTTGATCGCGCGCGGCTCGCCGTGACCGTCATATTCATAGAGCGTCGGCGGCACCAGGAAGCTCTCATAGGTAAAGAGCGCCCTCGATCCCCAATCGTCCGCGCTCACCACGGTGGTCGAGCCGCCCTTGGGCAGATCGAGCACGCTGTCGCTCCAGCCATGCTTTCCGGGCCGGAAGGCATGAATGCTGCCCGTAACATCGCGATAGATCGCGGCATAGACCGCGTCGCGGCCGGTTGCCACCGTGTCGATCATGCTGTGCGCATCGGGAGCCGCGAGCAGCGCGATCTTGGGCATGCGGTGCGTCTTGAGGAATTCGCGCAGCGGGAATGCGATCAGCGACCCTTCCTTGTAGGTCGTGCCGTTCGCGTCCCAAGCGTGGCGCAGCTTGAAGATGAGATTGCCCTTGATCGCGCCTTGCAGATCGGCGCCGAGCGGCAGCGGCAGCTTGGTGAGCTTTCCGTTCGCCGCCATGAACGAATATTCGTTCTCGAAGAAGCTGACGCCGCGCTCGATCAGCACCGTGGCTTTGGCGTTGGTGATGCCGCCCGGTCCGTGCAGCACGATCGGGCGCACTGCGATGTCGTCGGGACCGACTTCGAACACCTGCTTTGCCGCTGAGATCGGCTGGCCGCGGTGCCAGATTTTCATGATCCGCGGATAGGACGACTTGGTCATCGTGCCCGAACCGAAATCGGTCGCGAACAGGATGGTGTTGTCGTCGACATAAGCCGCGCTCGACTTCGCGGCGGGCAGCGTGAAGCCGCCGGCGACGAATTGATGTTTTCCCGGATCGAATTCGCGCACTTCGGAAGCGTCGCCGCCGCCCGGCGACAACCGCACCAGGCAACGTTTGTCCGATGCCGTGCAACGTCCGCCCTGGAACACCCAGTCCTTGTTCTGCTCGGCGTCAAGCTTGTCGACGTCGAGCAGGACGTCCCAATGCGGATCGGGCTTTCGGTATTCCGCCATCGTCGCGCGCCGCCACAGCCCGCGCACATGGTTCGCATCCTGCCAGAAATTGACGATCCTGCCGTGATCGAGTTGGCCCAGCGCGATTCGATCCTTGGTGTCGAGCGAGGACTTGATGGCGGCGAAATCGGCGGCGTAGGTGGGATCGGATTTGAGCGCGGCGTCGCTCTTGGCGTCCTGCGCCTTCACCCAGGCCAGCGCCTTTTCGCCGTGAATGTCTGCGAGCCAGAGATAGGGATCGTCATCCCCGGCGGCGAAGGCTGCCGCCGAAACAAGCGCAACCGCCACCGCCATCCATACCGCTCGCCGCATCGCGCACTCCTTTGCAACAAAGGGGGTCTTTTGCCATGGAAAAATGCGTTTGCAAAAGCCCTCGCGCGGGATCGTGATCGCCCCTATATAGGCGGCCATGACGGCCTTCCTGAAGATGCACGGCCTCGGCAACGATTTTGTTGTCTTCGACGGTCGCAAAACGCACTTCGCGCTGGATTCTGCGACAGCGCGCGCGCTCGCCGACCGGCGCTTCGGCGTGGGCTGCGATCAGGTGATCGTGGTTCTCGACGCGAAGAGCGCGGACGCGGCGATGCGCATCTACAATGCCGATGGTGGCGAAGTGGAAAGCTGCGGCAATGCCGCGCGCTGCGTCGCGCGCCTGCTGATGGAAGAGAAGGATAAGGATGCCGTCAGCATCGATTCACCGGGCGGATTGCTCGCTTGCGCGGATGCCGGTCACGGTGAGGTGACGGTGGACCTGGGCCCGGCGCGCCTCGCCTGGGACGAAATCCCGCTGGCGCGCCCGGCGGACACCAACAACTTTGCCATCGAGGTCGGCGGAGAGAGCTTTCACGTGGCGGCGGTGAACGTCGGCAATCCGCATTGCATTGTGTTCGAAGGCAACGCCGACACCGCGCCCGTCGAGGCGCTCGGCCCGCGTATCGAGACGCATGCGATGTTCCCCAAGCGCACCAATGTCGAGTTCGTCACCGTCAAGGACCGATTTCATTTGCGCATGCGGGTGTGGGAGCGCGGTGCCGGCATCACCAGCGCCTGCGGCACCGGCGCCTGCGCCAGCGCGGTTGCGGCGCATCGGCGCGGCTTGTGCGAGCGCAAAGCGGAAGTGATGCTCGACGGCGGACCGCTCTCGATCGAATGGCGCGAGAGCGACGGCCACGTGCTGATGACCGGTCCCACGATGCTCGCATTCAAGGGCGAGGTCGAACTGAAGGACTACGCGCGGTGATCGACGTCGTCACTTTCGGTTGCCGGCTCAATGCCTATGAATCCGAAGGCATGAGGGCGCGCGCGCGCGAAGCGGGGCTTGAGAACGCCATCGTGTTCAATACCTGTGCCGTCACGGCCGAAGCGGTGCGCCAGTCGCGCCAGGCGATCCGCCGCGCGCGCCGCGAGCGTCCCGACGCGCGCATCATCGTCACCGGCTGCGCGGCGCAGACCGAGCCCGACACCTATGCGCGCATGGACGAAGTCGATCAGGTACTCGGAAATGGGGAAAAGCTCGATTGGCGTTCCTTCCTGGGCGACGCGGAACGCGTGCGCGTGAACGACATCTTCGCGGTGAAGACCCTGGCACCGCAGTTCGTCGACAGTTTCGAAGGCCGCACCCGCGCGTTCCTGCAAGTTCAGAACGGCTGCGACCACCGTTGCACCTTCTGCATCATCCCTTTCGGGCGCGGCAATGCGCGCAGCGTGCCGATGGGTGCCGTGGTCGATGAAGCGCGGCGGCTGACGGAAAAGGGCTTTGCCGAGATCGTGCTGACCGGCGTCGATCTCACCTCCTACGGCGCAGACTTGCCGGGAAAGCCATCGCTTGGCGGGCTGGTCCGCAAGATTTTGAAACTCGTGCCGGAACTGGCACGCCTCAGGCTTTCCTCCATCGACTCCATCGAGGCCGATAAGGATTTGTGGCGCGCGATCGCCGCGGAAGAGCGGCTGATGCCGCATTTCCACCTCTCGGCACAGTCGGGCGACGACATGATCCTCAAGCGCATGAAGCGCCGCCACGGCCGCGCCGACACGATCGAATTCTGCGGGCGGGTGCGACGCTTGCGCCCCGCCGCGGCGTTCGGCGCCGATCTGATCGCGGGTTTCCCGACCGAAAGCGAGGCGATGTTCGAGAACACGCTGAAGCTGGTCGACGACGCCGGCCTGTCGTTCCTCCACGTCTTCCCGTTCAGTCCGCGCAAGGGCACGCCTGCTGCGCGCATGCCCCAGCTCGCCCGGCAGGCGGTGAAGGAGCGCGCGGCACGCCTGCGCGCCAGGGGCGACGCTTCGCTTGGGGCCCATCTGGCCCGGCTCGCCGGCACGACGCAGACCCTGCTGATGGAAAAGGACGGCATGGGCCGCACGCCGTGTTTCGCACAGGCTCTGTGCGTGGCGCCAGGCAGCGAGCCGTTGCGCCGCGTGCGCGTCACGGGCGCGAGCGCAACGCATCTGATCGCGGAGCCGGCATGAGAGAGTTCGGCGAAGCCCCGCCGCCGCCGACGCTTTTCGAGCGGCTCAAGGAGGGTCTCTCACGATCGACGCGCGGCCTCAGCGACAACATCACCGGCATCTTCACCGACCGCAAGCTCGATGCGACAACGCTGTCCGAACTCGAGGAAGCGCTGATCCGCGCCGATCTCGGCGCGGCGCAAGCGCGCCAGATCACACAGGCCATCGCCGAAGATCGCTTCGACGTCTCGATTTCGGACTACGATCTCAAGCGCCTGCTCGCGGCCGAGATCGCGAAGATCCTCAAGCCCGCCGAAGCGCCGCTGACGGTCGACAAGGCGAAAAAGCCCTTCGTCATCCTGGTCGCAGGGGTCAACGGCACCGGCAAGACCACGACCATCGGCAAGCTGGGCAAGCATTTCGGGCGGCAGAAGCTGGAAGTGATGTTCGCGGCGGGCGACACGTTCCGCGCGGCGGCGATCGATCAGCTCAGGATCTGGGGCGAGCGCATCGGCGCGGACGTCGTCGCGAGCGCGCCGGGCGCCGACTCGGCGGGACTTGCCTACGATGCTCTGGAAAGGGCGCGCGCGCAAAACGCCGACGTGTTGCTCATCGATACCGCCGGACGTTTGCAGAACAAGGCCGGGCTCATGGCTGAACTGGAAAAGATCGTTCGCGTCATCGCAAAGCTCGACCCAACCGCACCACATGCGGTGCTGCTGGTGCTCGATGCCACAACGGGACAGAACGCGATCTCGCAGGTCGAGGTGTTCAAGAACACGGTGCCGCTGACCGGCCTGATCATGACCAAGCTGGACGGCACCGCGAAAGGCGGCATATTGGTCGCGCTGGCGGCGCGCTTCGGGTTGCCGATCCATTTCATCGGCGTCGGCGAAGGCGAAGACGACCTGCAACCCTTCGTCGCGAAGGATTTCGCCAAGGCACTGACGGGAGCGTCATGAACCCGCAAATTCGCAGGCTTTTCCTCGATCTCGGGCCGCTGGCGATCTTCTTCGGGGTCTATCAGTTCCTGGGGATCTATGGCGCGACCGCCGTCTTCATGGCCGCCGTGCTCGTGGCGCTGGGGCTCGACTATTACTTCGAACGAAAGTTTTCTCCGGTGCCGATCCTGAGTGCGGTGCTGGTCCTGATCATGGGGGCGCTGACGCTGACGCTCAAGAACGCGGTGTTCATCTACATGAAGCCGACTGTCCTCTATTCGATCTTTGGACTGACATTGCTGGGCGGCATGGCGTTCGACCGGATGTTCCTGAAATATCTTCTGTCTCTCGGTTTCGATATGCCCGACAGCGCCTGGCGCAGCTTGACATTCCGCTACGGCATATTCTTTCTATTCCTTGCGGTGCTGAACGAGATCGTGTGGCGCAACTTCTCCGAGCCCACATGGGTTGCATTCAAGACTTGGGGCGTCATGCCGCTTATTCTATTGTTTTCGCTTGCACAGGCGCCCTTCCTGATGCGTCATCAAAGCACGCCGGAAAATCAGAGCGAGCCTTGATCGGGGCGCAACCCCGCGTACAGGTTCCTGTTTTGATATTTTTCTCGATCCCAGGTTTGCAACCGCACTCCCGCTTTGCGGACCGGCTCCGGACGCGATAGAGGAGTATTGTTCCGGCGCCGTCGGGCGTCTATTCTCATTGCTTGCTAGCGTGCTGCGTCAGATACTCCCGGCGTCTTGCGGGAACAAAGCAGGGAACGGCGAATAATTTGCCGTCCAGTTCGTTGGACAGATCCGGGGGTGTCATGAAAGGTCCGCGCAAGCCGAACGGTTTCGATCGTGCACAAGCGCCGTCGCATCTCATCCGGCGCTGCCAGCAATATTTTGGCGACCTCTATGCACAGGAACCGGCTGCGCGCGACCTCACGCCTCAGCAATTCACCGTGCTCGCCGCGCTCGAGCACAATGACGGCGTGAGCCAGACCGCGCTTGTCGAGATGACCGGCATCGATCGCTCGACGCTCGCCGAGATGGCGCGCCGCATGGTGGAGAAGGGATTGTTGTCGCGCGAACGCACAGAAGAGGACCAGCGCGCCAATGCGGTTGCGATCAGCGCCAGCGGGCGCAAGGCGCTGCGCTCCGCCAGGCTCGCCGCCGAACGGGCGGAACGCGCGCTGCTCGATCCGATCCCGGCCTCGGAGCGCGCCAGGTTCGTGAAATATCTGGGACAAATCGCCCAGGCCGCGGACGCCTTCGCGCTCAATGGCGGGCCAAAGCCCGCGCGCAGGCACATTCGCCGGCGCCGCAACTAAGTCCTTCCGTTCAAACGCGAATATCGAGATTGCTGCCTGGCCGCCGCGCCTGCCCGGCCGCGCCTTCCGCCGCCGGTTTGAGGACCGGTTCCGGGGATTTGGGTCGCGCCGTCCGGGGAAATTCGAGAGGCTGAAATTGCACGGATGTGCACGCCGTCCCGGCTGCCGCCTGCTGCGCGGCGAGAAGATTCGCGGCTCCGATCTGCATAGGCACACAGTCGCGAATTATGGTTTCGGAACGGTAAAGCGTTTCAGCTGGCTTTCGCCGCTTCGATCGCCGGCAGGAGTTGATGTGCAAGAACATCTTCGGTGATCTCGCCGACGATGCGCGCGCGCACGATACCGTGACCGTCGACGATGAAAGTTTCCGGCACGCCGTAGATTCCCCAGTCGATGCTGGCGCGGCCGTCGGCATCCAGACCGATGCGCGAAAACGGATTGCCGTTCTCGGCGAGGAAGGAGCGGATATTTGCGGGCTTGTCCTTTTGCACCAAACCGAAAAGACGGAAATCGTGCCGGGCGGCCAGCCGCATCAGCATCGGCGCCTCGCTGTGGCAGGGCACGCACCATGACGCGAAGACATTGACCACGGTCACCTGTCCCGCCGCCAGTTCCTTTGGACCGAACCCTTGCGAAGCCGTATCAAGCGGCGGCAATTCATCGCCGGGAACGCTCTTGCCGACCAGCATGGAAGGCAGAGGTGCCTCGCCGGTGGCCGCGGTCCGATTCATGGCATAGAAAAGCACACCTGCGAGCGCGAGAAACAAAACTGCGGGAAGGACATAGAGCCACTTCACGGCCGGCCGTTCCCCTGCTTCTCCAGCGCCGCGAGCCGCCTTCGCGCGCGTGCCCATTGCCCAAGCGTGAGCGCCACGGCGAGCCCCAGCGCCGCCGCCGTCAAGGCATAGCCGGCGATGACATAGGCGGCATAGGGCCCGCTCATCGGCCCTCCAGCGCCAGGGCGCGCGCGCGGCGTTCCAGGATTTCCGTCTCGATCCGCATCAGCCAAAGCGTGAAGAACAACAAAGTGAAGCCCAAGGCCATCAAAAACAGCGGCCAGAGATAGACCGCCGCGATCAGCGGTCCGCCCATGCGCACGATACTTTCGCCCTGGTGCAGGGTGGTCCACCATTGGACGGAGAACTCGATCACCGGCAGGTTGACCGCGCCCACCAGGGCAAGGATGGACGCGGCACGTGCGGCGCGGGTCTCGTCCTCGATCGCGTTCCAGAGCGCGATGTATCCCAGATAAAGGAACAGCAGCAGAAGGAACGAGGTCAGCCTGCCGTCCCACACCCACCAGGCGCCCCACATCGGGCGACCCCAAAGCGAACCGGTGGCGAGTCCGAGCGCGGTGAAGGCGGCGCCCAGCGGCGCCGCCGCCTTCGCCGCCTGGTCGGCGAGCGGATGGCGCCACACCAATCCCACCAGCGACGCCGCCGCCATCAGCCCGTAGGCCATCATCGCTGTCCACGCCGCCGGCACATGGACGAACATCAGCTTGACGGTTTCGCCCTGCTGATAGTCCGGCGGCACGCTGAGGCCCAACGCCAGTCCGCTTGCGAGCAGCAGCACGGTCGCGCCGGCGAGCCAAGGCCGTAGCGTTCGCGAAAGCGCGAGAAATTTCGTCGGGTTCGCATAGCGCAGCATCGGTCAGCTCCCCAGATTGAGCCTGACCGCAGCCGCAGTGGCAAAGGGCGAAAGAACGCAGGCCGCGAACGAAAAGGCGGCGAGCAGTCCAAGCGCGCCGTTGGGGATCGCGTCGAGAGCCTCCAGCACCGCGCCGGCGCCGAAAATCACCGCAGGCGCGAGCAGCGGCAGAACGATCAGCGGCAGGATCAGGCCGCCGCGGCGCACCGACAGCGTCAATCCCGCGCCGACCGCTCCCATCGCGCTGACCGCTGGCGTCCCGACAAGCAGCGAAACGAAGAGCGCGAGCAACCCATCCGGCGGCAGTCCAAACATCACCCCCAGCAGCGGCGACAGAAGGGTCAGCGGCAGGCCCGTGGCGAGCCAATGCGCCGCGGTCTTCGCGGCGGCGGCCGCTTCGAGGGAGAGCGGCGAAAGCGCGATGACGTCGAGCGAGCCGTCCTCATAGTCCGCCTGGAACAGGCGATCGAGCGCAAGTAGCGCGGCGAGAACCGCGGCCACCCAGAGAACGCCGCCGCCGATGCGCGCGAGCCTTGCGAGATCGGAGCCGATGCCGAGCGGTACGAGCGTCGCCACGCCGGCGAAGAACGCGAGCGCCAGCATGGCGCTTCCGCCGGCGCGCGCGGCCAGGCGCACATCGCGAAGCAGCAGCGCGCTCACGCGAGCACCAGGCGCCGGCAGTCGAGGCCGAGCGGTTCGTGCGTCGCGACGATTGCGATGCCGCCATCGGTGCAATGCGAAGCAACCAGGTCCGCCACCACGCGCTTGCCCGCACCGTCGAGTGCCGCGAGCGGCTCATCCATCAGCCACAGCGGCCGGGCGCACAGCGCGAGCCGCGCCAGCGCCACGCGCTTCTTCTGTCCGGCGGAAAGATACTGGCCCGGCAGATCGGCCAGACGAGCAAGGCCAAGCCTGTCCAACGCCTCGTCGACGGCCGGCGCGCTGCCGTACAGCCGCGCGAAGAAGGAGAGCGTCTCGCGCACCGTCATCTGCGGTTTCACCGCGTCGGCGTGACCGAGCCAGCCGGCGAGCTTGCCGCGCTCTTCGCCGTCTTCGATCTCCGCGCCACCGATCCTTATACGGATGATTCCCGACGCCGGGGCCAGGAGTCCCGCCAGCATCCGCAGCAGCGAGGTCTTGCCCGCGCCGTTGGGCCCTTCGATGGCAAGCGCCTGTCCCGCATCCACGGCGAAGCTCAGTCCGCGAAATACCTCTCTTCCGCCGCGAAAGGCGGTGAGGTCGGATGCAGCGAGATGAAGATTCTGCGGCAGGTCGTCCGCCCTCAAAAACCCGTCACCGAATCAATACATATGCTGGCCGCCGTTGATCGACAGGGTCGAGCCGGTGACAAAGCCCGCGTCGTCGGCGATCAGGAACAGCACGCCGCGCGCGATCTCTTCGGCCTTGCCGAGGCGGCCGACGGGGATCCTGGCCACGATCTTCTCCAGCACGTTCGCGGGCACCGCGGCCACCATGTCGGTGTCGATATAGCCGGGCGCGATCGCGTTGACCGTAATGCCCTTGGCCGCGCCTTCCTGCGCCAGGGCCTTGGTGAAGCCGTGGATACCGGACTTGGCAGCGGCGTAGTTCACCTGGCCGTACTGTCCCGCCTGGCCGTTGATCGAGCCGATATTGACCACGCGGCCGAAACTGCGCGCCAGCATGCCCTCCCAGGCCGCCTTGCACATGTTGAAGCAGCCGCCGAGATTGGTGTCGAGCACTTCGTCCCAGCCCTGGCGTGCCATTTTGCGCATGGTGCCGTCGCGGGTGATACCTGCGTTGTTGACGACGATATCGACCGGCCCGAGATCGGCCACGACCTTGGCCACGCCCTGCTGGCATTGATCGAAATCGGCCACGTCCCATTTGTAGACCGCGATGCCCGTCCGCTCCGCGAAAGCCTTGGCGCGCTCGTCATTGCCCGCGTAATTCGCGGCGACCCTGTAGCCGGCGTTCTTGAGCGCGACCGAAATCGCCTCGCCGATTCCGCGCGTGCCGCCAGTGACGATCGCTACCCGTGCCATGCCTTGCTCCTGATGCTGGTGAACGCCGCAAACCTAGACCGGAATGCGCCTGCTTTTCCAGAACGCGAAGTCCTTCAGTCCGGTTTTCTGCGCATACCGGCGAGCGCGGCGGCGACCAGACCAAGCGCGAGACCGGCAGCGATTGCGATCAAGGCCGAAGTCCCGAGCCGCGCATTGATGTTGCGCCGCGCGCGATGCATCAGGACGCGCGTTTCCATCGCCACATCCGACGCGGAGTCCTGCACCGCGCGCTCGAGCTGATGCCTGAGCCGTCCCATCTCGGCGCGCAGCTGTTCGACGGCTGTAAGCCGCCCATCTTGGGGATCTTCGATGTAAAGGTCGGTCATGCGCACGCCATCCAGTCTGTTCCCCTTATAGCACGCGCTTCGCCTGGGCGCGCGGCGCACCTTTCGCACCTGCGAGATCGGCCTGCGCCCAGTCGAAGCTCGCGGCTTTGGCGGGGTCTGTTACCTGCGATCAAGAGATTGTCGCCTCCGCACATGGCGAAACCTGGCGGCCCCCCCAACGTAAGACCTGACGCGGTACCCGTCGCAGGGGGCAAAATGTTCGGACGGATCACTCCAAGGCAATTCGACGGCTTCGTGCTGTCGCTGGTGGCGAGAGCGCACAAACCCGCGGCCGACGCATGACGCCGTTTCCTCCGCCGGTTCATCCCTACATGCCGTGGATCATCGCGCATATTGCCGGGGGCTGCATCGGAATTCTCGCGGGCTACACCGCCGTGCTTGCGGCCAAGGGCGAGCGGCTGCATCGCAGGGCCGGCACAGCATTCGTCGCAGCCATGCTGGTCGCGACCTCGGTGGCCGTGTATCTCGCGGTTTCGCTGCTTGGTGCGCTGCCGATGCAGATCCCCAACATCGCCGGCGGCATGCTGGCCTTCTATCTCGTGCTCTCGGCCTATCTGACCGTGAAGCGCAAGGAAGGCACGATCGGCCTGTTCGAGCGCGTCTCGTTTCTCATTCCGCTTGGC
>Ga0335085_10012875_pt1 | contig 12293 bp, 9 predicted proteins | sample Lox_Sample_45_FD_206712 | JGI IMG/M metagenome (GOLD analysis project Ga0335085, IMG submission 206712) | Soil microbial communities from Loxahatchee National Wildlife Refuge, Florida, United States - Lox_Sample_4.5 | ecosystem: Environmental > Terrestrial > Soil > Wetlands | place: USA: Florida...
CCGGGGCCAGTACCTCGGAGCTGAAAAGGTCGCGGAACTCCTGCAGGGTGGTGACCTTAGCCGCGGTGGTGGCCTCGTTCGTCCAGGCGAGATCCTCGATGGTGGCAACGATGGGCCCGTTCGTCTGGTTGCGCAGCACGAGGTGGGAGCCCTCCGGCACGGTCAGGCACTCCCCCTGCTCTGCCTGGGCCCCTTGGGTCAGGCTGTGCGGCCCCACCCAGCGCCCGGCAGAGTACGTGATGGTGATGTCGCGGTCCCGTGAGCCGGCCGGGGACGGCGTCAGGAGGAGGCGATGGGCCGCCCGTACCGTGCGGAGGTGCACCGGCCCTGTGAGGGTGAGGCCGACGCGCCGGTCCTCATGCGGCTGCAGGTACTGCTGGGCCACGATGTGCGGTGTGCGCAGCGGGCCGCCGATGCAATACACGTCCCCGGTCGCCTTCCGGATGGCTGGATGGACCGAGAACCGCAGTTCAACCCGCTGGTCGAAGTCCGCGTCGTAGGCGATGCCGCAGGTGTCGCAGTGAAAACGGACCGGCAGCTCGGCGAGGGTTCCGGCCTCGGCCTTGGGCACCCGGCAGTTCGGGCACATGAGTTCCCACCGCAGCTCGAACAGCCCGGCCCGCGTGGCGTACAGCAACAGCTGGAGTACCTCGGCCCGGCCGGCGCCCCACTGGCCGGCGAGCGCGAACGGACGGACTCCGGTCAGCTGGTCGTCGCTGCCCTCCAGGATGCGTTCCTTCAGCAGGGAGACCAGCTCGGCCCGGACCGGGGCGCTGGCCAGCTGGCCAAGCCGCCGGTCAAGCTGAGCCCGGTTCACGGCGGGGTGATGCCTGGGCACTGGCACCGGGTCGGCCCGGCCGGCTTGCTTGCGGGCGAGGTAGCGGTCGCAGAAATCCAGGGTGTCGCGGACCGACGCCTTGATCACGCCCCGCAGCAGCCTGCTGAGTCCGCCGGCCGGGGTGCATTCGGCGTATGAGCGGACCGTGACGCCGGCCCCGTCCGGCTGCAGTTCGATGCCGACCACCAGGCTCGCGATCGGTCCCCGCTCGAATTCACGGCGAACGGCGTAGCGGTGTTCCCGGATCCAGTCGAACGGGAACTCCTGCCAGCGCACCGGAACGACCCCGAACGCCTTGGCCCGGGCCCGGCGGACCAGCGGATCGGCCAGCGGATCGGGCAGCGCGGAGAACTGCACCGACGGGAGCCCGATGGTGCGGTTGAGGTGGTCGGTGTCGGCCAGCAGCCGCCAGGCCTCCGCGACCGGCATCGGATAAACGCGCTCGCGTTCGAGCCGGATGGGCTGATCGTTCATTTCTGGCTGGGGTTCGCGCCGGCGTGGTGGTCCCAGCCGGCGTCACGCGCCCCATCCCCCCTCGCAGAAAGGTGTGGTTATGCTGCACCTAAGCTGGAGATTTGCCCGGATCTTACCGAGCGTAACAGGTGGGGCGCCATGATTCACCGGATCTTGGTAGCGACCGACCGATCCGATACCGCGACGCGGGCGGTCGGATGGGCGGCGGAGATGTCCAGGCGGTACGGCGCCGAGCTGCTTGTCCTCCAGGTGATCGCGCCCGAGCACCTCACCGGGACCGGTGGGGCAGGCAGGGCTGCCGGGGCGGACGGGGCGGGCACGGCCGCCGGGGCGGACGGGGCGGGCGCGCTGGGCCAGCTGGCCGCCCTGACCCGGGAGATCTGCGGAGAGCGCGGGCGGCCGCTGGTCGTCTACGACTCCGATCCCGCCGCCGCCATCGTCCGGACCTGTGCGGACGAGGGCGTCGACCTGGTCGTCGTGGGCAACGTCGGCATGCGTGACCGCACCGAATTCCTGCTCGGCAGCGTGCCCAACCAGGTTTCGCACAACGCCCACTGCTCGGTGGCGATCGTGAACACGGCCCCTGACGGGGCACCGCGGGCGGGCCGGCCGCGGACTGGACCGGGGACCGGGGCGGGGACCGGGCCGGACGATGCCGCCCCCACCGACGGCCAGCTTCTCGGCCGGGCGGCACACGTCGCCCAGGTGTTCGGCCGGTACGGCCTGGGCGAGGTGCTGCACCGTGGCCAGGGCGATCCCGCGGCCCGGGCCCGGCGGTTCCGCGACGCGCTGGAAGAACTCGGGCCGACCTTCGCCAAGCTCGGCCAGATTCTGTCCACCCGGCCGGACCTGCTCCCGCCCGCCGTCGTGGCCGAGCTCGCCGACCTGCAGGACCACGTCGCGCCGCTGAGCGAGGCCGAGATCGTGGCCGTGATGGAGCAGGAACTGAAGGTCCCCTGGGAGGACGTGTTCGCGGCCATCGAGCCGGACCCGATGGCATCCGGCACGATCGCGCAGGTGCACCGGGCCACCCTGGTCGGCGGTGAGCGGGTCGTGGTCAAGGTGCAGCGGCCCGCCGCGGAGACCCAGATCAGGCAGGATCTCGGGCTGCTCGAGCAGTTCGCCGGCAAGGCGGCGAACCGGGCCGCTTTCCAGCAGGTGGCGGACATCCCGGCGATCATCGGGCAGCTGTCGTCCTCACTGCTGCGCGAGCTCGACTTCAGGAACGAGGCCGCGAACATCGAGCGGATGCGGGAGGTGCTGGCACCGTTCAGCCGTCTCGGCGTGCCGGAGGTGTACACCGGGCTTTCCACCGGGCGGCTGCTGGTCATGCAGGAGATCCAGGGCATCCCGGTCCTGCAGGCGCCGGCCGGGGAGGCCCGCCAGGAAGCGGCCCGCCAGCTGCTGGAGGCCTACTACCACCAGGTGCTCACCGCCGGGTTCTTCCACGCCGACCCGCATCCGGGGAACCTGATGTGGTGGAACGACATGATCTACCTGCTCGACCTGGGGATGGTCGGCGAAGCCGACGCCGGGCTGCGTGAATCCCTGTTGCTGCTGCTGCTCGCGTTCTGGCAGGAGGACGCCGCTTTTCTCGCCGACGCGATGCTCGGCCTGGCCGCCGGGCAGCCGCCGGCCGGCTTCGACGAGGCTGCGTTCCAGGCCGATCTGGCCAGCCTGCTCGCCAGCTACCGGCACCTGTCGCTGAAGGAACTCCGGCTCGGCCCGCTGCTGCAGCAGCTCACCGAGATCTCGGTCCGGCACCGGCTGAGGCTGCCGTCGTCCCTGACCCTCATCGGCAAGGCGTTCGGCCAGATGCAGCTGGCCGCCGCCGAGCTGGATCCCTCGCTGGACCCGTTCTCGGTCGCGGGCACCTTCTTCCTGCGGCAGATGGCGGGCCGGGTACGCACCATGGCGAACCCGCGGCAGCTGTTCTACGAGAGCCAGAAGATCCGGGTCCGGGCCGGCAGGCTGCTGGAGGGGCTCGAACGCGCCATCGGGGTGCGGGGCGGCGGCTCGGGCCTCCAGGTCGACCTGCGCGGCGTCGAGGAACTCACCGGTGCGGTCGGCCGGGCCGGGCGCCGGATCGCCATCGGCCTGGCGGCGGCGACCGCCATCGTCGGCACGGCGGTCACGGCCAGCTCGGCCCGGCCCGCGGCCTGGCTGACGGCCATATTCGGGGCCGCCGCCGTGCTGCTCACCGGCGGCCTGCTCGCTGACGTGCGGCACCGCTGAATGGCCGGCCATCCCCGTTCCCGCCCCGGGTCACCGCGACGCGGCTTTCCGGCGCGGGTACTCGCGCGGCTGCAGCGGGCGATCCTCGGCGCCCTGATGTCCTCGGCCGTCATCGTCCTGGAACGGCGCATCCGCAAGGCGCTCGGCAGCAAGCAGCGCGAGCGCAGCTGACCGGCGGGTGCCTCCCGGCGCTGGAGCCGGTGTGCGCCTGCGGGCGCTGCCTGCAGAACCGGCGAGCTCGCGGGCGGCGGGCACGGAACACCAAGTCCCGTTCGGCAGGAAAATCATCGGCCCGTGCGGGCGCCGCGGGGACCGTGCGGGCGGCACGGTCCCTGCGGCTCGCTGCCGCGCGGCCGGTCAGCCGCGCGCGGGGGTCAGCCGCGGCGGGCGCGGTTGACGGCGGACAGGACGGCGCGCATGGAGGCGCCCATGGTGTCGGCGTCGACACCCACACCCCACAGGGACCAGCCGTCGATCTCGCATTCGACGTACGCGGCGGCCTGGGCGTCCGATCCGGCGGACAGGGCATGCTCGGTGTAGTCGAGCACGCGGGTCTTGACGCCCACCGCGGTCAGCGCGTCGCAGAACGCCGAGATCGGGCCGTTGCCGGACCCCTCGATCTGCCGGGCCGCACCGTCCACGCGCACCTCGGCGGTCAGCACGTGCTTGGACTCGACCACCGAGGAGGCGCGGTGCCCGAGCAGGGCGACCGGGCCGCCGGTGAGGTATTCGGCCGAGAAGAGCTCCCACATCTCGGCGGGCGTCACCTCACCGCCGCCGGCGTCGGTGCGCGCCTGGATGACCCGGGAGAACTCGATCTGCAGCCGCCGGGGCAGGTCCAGCTGGTGCTCGGTCTTCATCACGTAGGCGACGCCGCCCTTGCCGGACTGGGAGTTCACCCGGATCACGGCCTCGTACGTGCGCCCCACGTCGCGCGGGTCGATCGGCAGGTACGGGACAGCCCACGGGTAGTCCGCGAACGGGACGCCCGCCGCCTCGGCTTCCGCCTCCAGCGCCTCGAAGCCCTTCTTGATCGCGTCCTGGTGGGAGCCCGAGAACGCCGTGTAGACGAGGTCGCCCGCGTACGGGTGCCGCGGGTGCACCGGCAGCTGGTTGCAGTACTCGACCGTGCGGCGGATCTCGTCGATGTCGGAGAAGTCGATCATCGGGTCGATGCCCTGGCTGAACAGGTTCATGCCCATGGTGACCAGGCACACGTTGCCGGTCCGCTCGCCGTTGCCGAACAGGCAGCCCTCGACCCGGTCCGCGCCGGCCATGATCGCGAGCTCCGCGTCGGCGACGGCGGTCCCCCGGTCGTTGTGGGTGTGCACCGACAGGCACGCGTGCTCGCGCCGCGACAGGTGGCGGCTCATCCACTCGATCTGGTCGGCGTACACGTTTGGGGTGGACCGCTCGACGGTGCACGGCAGGTTGAAGATGATCTCCCGGCCCGGCTCCGGCTGCCATACGCCGGAGACCGCCTCGCACACCTCGGCGGCGAAGTCCAGCTCGGTGTCGACGAAGATCTCCGGGGAGTACTCGTAGCCGAACGCGCAGTCCGGCAGGAGCCGTTCGGCGTGCCGGAGCACCGAAACGGTCCCGTCGACGGCCAGCGCCTTGCACTGATCGCGGTCCACGCCGAACACCACCCGGCGGAACAGCGGCGCGGTCGCGTTGTAGAGGTGCACCGTCGCCCGCGGCGCCCCGCGCAGCGATTCCACGGTCCGCTCGATGAGGTCGTCGCGGGCCTGGGTCAGCACCGAGATCTGCACGTCGTCGGGGATACGACCGCCCTCGACCAGCTCACGGACGAAGTCGAAGTCGGTCTGGCTGGCCGACGGGAAGCCGACCTCGATCTCCTTGTAGCCCATCGCGATCAGGAGGTCGAACATCTTGCGCTTGCGCGCCGGGCTCATCGGGTCGATCAGCGCCTGGTTGCCGTCGCGCAGGTCGGTGGACAGCCAGCGCGGCGCCCTGGTGACCGCCTTGGTGGGCCAGGTCCGGTCGGGCAGGCTGACGGCCTTGAACGGAGCGTAGCGGCGGCAGGGCATGCCGCTCGGCCGCGGCTGGATGGCACCGGCCCCGATGGACCGCTGCCGTACGTGCACGGAAGGTTTCGATACCGGCTGCTGGCCGGGTGCAGAACTCTGCTGCGGAATCATGATGGATGCTGCTCCTCGTCGAGGCTGCGGAGGATCCGGCCGGGGCCCGGCCGCGATCTGGCCAGCGGTCACGCGAAGACTCCGCGGCGAGGGAGCAGGCCGTTAACGGCCCCCGCCGCGGCTGCTAAGGAGGAGCAGCTCGCGCAGCATGATTTTTCAACCCTATCAGCGGAACGGGCCCCCGGAGGGGTCGTCCCCCACCTGGGGCCGGACCCGCGAGGCCGGTGGGCGGATCCCCGCAGGTCAATAACCAGGTGCGGGAATGGCTCGCGGAGCGGGAACCGCAGCTGACGACCGTGATCACCGGCAACGCCGGGTCGAACCGGCATATGGTCGCGATCAATGACGCGCTCGGGTACCAGGCGTTCAGCCAGTGGACGTTCTGGACGCTGGCGGCGGCATCGGTGAACTGAGCCCGGAGCTGAGCCCGGAGCTGGGCCTGAGCTGGGCCTGAGCTGAGCTGGGCCTGAGCTGAGCTGGGCTGGGGCGGGGCTGGGGCTGGGGCTGGGGCGGGGGCGGGGAACGCCGGCCGTGCCGTCGCGGGGGTCAGTCGTAGAATCCAAGGCGGCGGAGCTGCTTGGGGCTGCGCTGCCAGTCCTTAGCCACCTTGACGTGCAGGTCGAGGTAGACCCTGGTACCCAGGAGCGCCTCGATCTGCTGGCGGGCACGGCTGCCGACGTCCTTCAGCCGGGTGCCCTTGGCGCCGATGACGATGGCCTTCTGGCTGGGCCGCTCGACGTACATCTCCGCGTGCACGTCGGTGAGGTCTTCCTGGCCGGGACGGGGCCCCATCTCCTCCACGACCACGGCGATCGAGTGCGGAAGCTCCTCGCGCACCCCCTCCAGGGCCGCCTCCCGGATCAGCTCGGCCACCAGGTCCCGTTCGGGCTCATCGGTCAGCTCGCCCTCGGGGTACAGCGGGGCGCCTTCAGGCAGGTGCGACACCAGCACGTCGGCCAGCACGCCGAGGTTGAACGCGGTGACAGCGGAGACCGGCACCACGTCCGCCCACTCCCCCAGCCCGGCGACGGCCGCGAGCTGGGCGACAACCCGGTCCGGGCCAACCTCGTCGGTCTTGGTCACGATCGCGACAATGGGCGTTCCCTTGATCCCGGCCAGCTCACGCGCGAGGTACCGGTCCCCCGGGCCGACCGGCTCGCCGGCCGGGACACAGAAGCCGATCACGTCGACCTCGGTGAGCGTCGAGCGCACCAGGCTGTCCAGCCGCTCGCCCAGCAGCGTGCGCGGCTTGTGCAGGCCGGGCGTGTCCACCACGATCAGCTGGGCATCCGGCCGGTGCACGATCCCCCGGATCACCCGGCGGGTGGTCTGCGGGCGGCTGCTGGTGATCGCCACCTTCGCGCCGACCAGCGCGTTCATCAGGGTCGACTTCCCGACGTTGGGCCGGCCGGCGAAGCATGCGAACCCCGAGCGGAAGCCCGCGCGCGCCCTGGCGGGCCCGGCGTCTGCGGCCTCCTGCGACGACATCACCCCCCGATTCTCCCGCATCGGGCGACCGGTTGGCCCGCGGGCCGACTCGGCGTCGGTATTCCGCAGCATGAGCGGAAAAGCGCCGATCATGGTGCCCGGGGCCGCAGGGCCGGCGTGGCCCGGGGCAGTGGGGATTCGGGGCGGGAAATCCGCAGGTAGCGCGGAAAAGCCGCCCCGGATCCGCCTCGCGCCGGGGCGGAGCGGGGGGCGCCGCCGGGCGGGGTAGGGCTAGAAGTGGAGGCGGAGCGGGAGGCGCCGCCGGGCGGAGTAGGGCTAGAAGTGGAGGGCGGAGCGGAGGGTGCCGTCGGGGGCGGCGTGGAACACGGTGGCGCTGGGGCCGATGTCCCGGACCGCCGCGAGGTCACCGGGGTCGGGCTCGTCCGCGTCGCTGACCAGGGCCGCCGCCTCCAGCGTGGCCGCCCCGCTGGACACGGCCATGGCCACGGCCAGGCGCAGCGCGGACAGGTGCAGGGACGGGAGCGCGACGGCGGCCGCCGCGTACGTCCGGCCGGTTTCGTCCCGGACGGCCGCCCCTTCGGCCGCCGCCACCCGGGCCCGGGTCGAGCGGGCCAGGGTAATGATCTTCTGGTCCTCGGGACCGAGCTGCGCGTCGCTCACCCGGTCGAGTGTAGGGGCCCCGGCGCGGCCGGGCCGCGGCACGCGCCGGCGGCACCTCCGCGTGCAACGGGTACACGCGATGACGCCTGCGGTAAGCCCTGCGGGTAACGGGAGACACGCGATGACGCGTCTTTGGCACGTGCGCCTTACACGCGATGGCGCCTCTGCGTGTACCGGGGGACACGCGATGGCACCGTTACGGGTAACGGGGACACGCGGTGGCGCGCCTTTGCGCAGGGGAGGGGATGCCGGGGGCGGGAGGGCTCAGGGGGAGGCTCGTTCGGCTTGATCGGACTGTTCGGCCTCTTCGGGAAGCCGCTCGACCAGGACGCTGCCGATCCGGTTCCGGCGGCCGGACAGGTTCTCGGCCGTCAGCCGCAAACCGCCCAGCGTCTCCTCCGAGCCCGCGATCGGCACCCGTCCCAGGGCGTGGGCGAGCAGCCCCCCGACGGTCTCGACGTCCTCGGCCTCGATGGTGACGCCGAATATCTCCGCCAGCTCGGTCACCGGCAGGCGGGCGGTGACCCGGGCCACGTCCGGGGACAGCCACTCGACCGGCGGCTGCTCCTGGTCGTACTCGTCGGTGATCTCCCCGACGATCTCCTCCAGGATGTCCTCGATGGTGGCCAGGCCCGCGGTACCGCCGTACTCGTCGATCACGATCGCGACGTGGATCTGCAGCGCCTGCATCTGGCGGAGCAGTTCGTCGATGGGCTTGCTGTCCGGGACGTAGGTGGCCGGGCGCATCACCCGGTCGACCATGTCGGTGGATTCGGAGCCGGGATGCTCATGACTCCAGGCCACGATGTCCTTGAGGTAGGCGATGCCAACCACGTCGTCCTCGTTCTCACCCGCCACCGGGATGCGCGAGAACCCGCTGCGCAGGTGCAGCGACAGGGCCTGGCCGAGCGTCTTGTCCCGCTCGATGAAGACCATCTCCGTGCGGGGCACCATCACCTCACGGACGATCGTGTCCCCCAGCTCGAAGACCGACCGGACCATCTCGCGCTCGCCCGGCTCGATGACGCTGCGCTGCTCGAGGTAGTCGACCAGGCCGCGAAGCTCGGACTTGCCGGCCAGCGGCCCCACCCTGGTGCCCTTGCCGCGGGTGAGCACGCTGCCCGCGGCGACCAGGATCCTCGGGATGGGGCCCAGGATCACGCCGACCGGGTAGAGCACGGCGGCCGCGCCGAGGGCGACACGCTCCGCGCCGCGACCCCCGAGCGGGACGGGGCTGACGCCCACCACGAGGTAGCCGACGAAGACCATGACGGCCAGCGCGAGCAGGAAGCCCTTCCAGTCGGCCCCGAACCAGTGCACGAACGCGGCCACCACCAGGACCGTCGCCGAGGTCTCACAGATGACACGGAGCAGCAGCAGGATGTTGAGGTAGCGCGGCAGATCCGACAAGACGGCGCGCAGCCGGCGCGAGGCCGGGCTGGCCGATCCGGCCAGCTGCTCCCCGCCGACGGCCGACAGCCGGACCAGGGTCGCTTCCGCGCTCGCCCACCAGCCAGCCATCAGGACGAGCACGATCGCGGCAGCTATCAGCCAGCCCTGGGGGGACATAACCCCGAACCTTCCTGCCTTCCGGGACTCTCCGCGGCGGCATCTGCGGGTGCGGGTGCGGCGTCCGCGCCGGCGGCCGCCCGCTCGGCGCGCCACGAGCTCAGCAGCCGGTCCTGCAGGCCGAACATCTCCGTGCGCTCGTCGGGCTCCGCGTGATCGTAGCCGAGCAGGTGCAAGATGCCGTGCACGGCGAGCAGTTCCAGCTCGTCCTGGGTGCGGTGGCCCGCGTCGCGGGCCTGGACGGCCGCGACCTGGGGGCACAGCACCACGTCCCCCAGCAGGCCGGGATCGGGGCCCGGGTCCTCCGCGCCCGCGCGGCCGGCGTTGACGCCGCCCAGGTGCGGCGGCCTCAGCTCGTCCATCGGGAAGGCGAGGACGTCGGTCGGCCCCGGCTCCCCCATCCAGCGCTCGTGCAGCTCCGCCATGGCCTTCTCGTCCACCACCAGCACGGAAAGCTCCGCGAGGGGATGGATGCGCATCTCGTCTAGGACATAGCGGGCGATCGCGGCCAGGGCGACCTCGTCGACCCCCACGCCGGACTCGTTGGCGATGTCAATGCTCACCCGGTTCGCGCCGTCAGTGACCGCGCTTCCCCCCTCCGCGTGCCGCACCGCGCTGGCCCGCGGGCCGCCGGGCGACGGGTGCGCCGGGGCCCCCGGGGCCGCCGGGGCCGGACAGCTCCTCGGCGTCACGCTGCCGGGCGTCGTACCGTTCATAGGCATCGACGATGTCGCCGACGAGCCGGTGCCGGACGACATCGTGGCTGTTCAGCCGGGAGAAGTGAATATCGGGTATGCCGTCGAGGATGTCCTGGACCACGCGCAGGCCGCTGACCTGCCCGCTCGGCAGGTCCACCTGCGTCACGTCGCCCGTCACCACGACCCGCGAGCCGAACCCGAGCCGGGTCAGGAACATCTTCATCTGCTCCGCCGAGGTGTTCTGCGCCTCGTCGAGGATGATGAACGAGTCGTTCAGCGTGCGGCCCCGCATGTACGCGAGCGGCGCGACCTCGATGGTGCCGGCCGCGGTGAGCCGCGGGATCGAGTCCGGGTCGAGCATGTCATGCAGCGCGTCGTAGAGCGGGCGCAGGTACGGGTCGATCTTCTCGTACAGCGTCCCGGGCAGGAAGCCGAGCCGCTCCCCCGCCTCCACGGCGGGCCGGGTCAGGATGATCCGGTTGACCTCCTTGGCCTGCAGTGCCTTCACGGCCTTGGCCATCGCGAGGTAGGTCTTGCCGGTACCTGCCGGGCCGATCGCGAACACGATCGTGTGCTTGTCGATCGCGTCCACGTAACGCTTCTGGTTGAGGGTCTTCGGCCGGATCGTGCGGCCGCGGGCGGAGAGGATGTCCAGCGTCAGCACCTCGGCGGGGCGGACGCCCCGCTCGCGGCGCAACATGGCGGCGGCCCGCTCCACGGCGTCCGCCGACAGCTCGGCGCCGTTCGCCAGCAGCTCGATGAGCTCCCCGAACAGCCCAGACACCAGGGCGGTCTCTTCCGGCCGCCCGGTTACGGTGATCTCGTTACCGCGGACGTGGATGTCGGCCGCGAACTCCCGCTCGATGACCCGCAGGAGCTCGTCGCGCGAGCCGAGCAGGCTGACCATCGAGTGGTCGGCCGGGATGACGATCCTGACCTGGGACCGCCCGTTCCCCGACGCCCCATCACCGCGAAGATCATTTGAGATATCTGTCAATTGGTCGCTCTCGAAGATCCGGCGGATCGCCCGCCGGACTGTTCTACCAGGCTCCGCCCATCGTATCCGGCTGGCCTGAGACGCATGTCACGCTTAGGACCCGCCTCCCAATAACCTGCGTATTCCTGATGCGTCCAGGGTGGTCAGGCGGGTGTCAGCGTGCGGGTTGTTTCGCGGCGACCCCTTACCCGGGCGGCCACTCCAGCGGCCTGCCGCCGATAACGTGCGCGTGCGCGTGCGGAACGTCCTGCCCGGCGCCCGGCCCGCTGTTGAAGACGACGCGATAGCCCGAGCCGATGCCCTCGGCGACCGCGACCCGGTGCGCCAGGCTGGCCATCTCGTCGAGCAGGCCGCCGCCCGCCTCGGCGACCGCCGCGACGTCGGCGTAATGTTCTTTCGGTATGACCAATACATGAGTGGGGGCCTGCGGATTGATATCGCGAAACGCGATAGTCCGTGAGTTCTCCCGTACGGTTCTAGCCGGAATCTGGCCGGAAGCGATCCCGCAGAATAGGCAATCAGACACACAATGATCGTAGCGGCCCACCGCCCGCCACCTGCCCGCCCGCTGCCGTACTCCGTCCGGCCCGCCATCCCTGCAGGTCGCCGTGGCGGCCGCCCGGCCCGCACCGCACACCCCCCTCATTATGTCCAGTTTGGGGCTAAAGTCCTGACTCGGGTATCCTAAAGTGCCCGATCTGTTCTCACTGTGTCTTATCCCGTGCCGCGCGGATAGGCTGGCGCACACAATCCGGGGCGTTTTCGTGCGAGAGTCCCAATAATGCCAGCATCTGTGGCATGTTGATCTGGCACGGTGCACCTGCGGATTCTGGCCGTCTGGCGTCGGGGAGGCGCTGGGGCGGCCGTAGATCGCCAACTCGGGTGGGGTGGGCAAGTTGGGCAGTCACTGCTGTCTACGGATCGGGATGGGCGGGACATGGCGGTGAAGATTACCTATGGCCGCGGGTGAACCGGCCGGAGGACACGCGCGTCCTACATCTGTGACCGAGACCCTCATGGCCGGCGCCGGTATCGGGACGGCACCTGCGAAGCTGGAGATGACCGGCGAGGAGGCAGTTACCCAGCTTTACATGAGCCACTACCATCCGCTCGTGCGGCTCGCGGTCCTGCTGGTGCGGGACGAGCCGACCGCGGAGGAAGTGGTTCAGGAGTGCTTCATCGCCATGCACGACGGCTGGCACCGGCTGAGG
>Ga0335085_10012876_pt1 | contig 12292 bp, 13 predicted proteins | sample Lox_Sample_45_FD_206712 | JGI IMG/M metagenome (GOLD analysis project Ga0335085, IMG submission 206712) | Soil microbial communities from Loxahatchee National Wildlife Refuge, Florida, United States - Lox_Sample_4.5 | ecosystem: Environmental > Terrestrial > Soil > Wetlands | place: USA...
AACCCGAACGTAAGATTTCTTTCCGTGTCCTCTGTGCTCCTGTTTGCAAACCCAAAATGCCATCACTCAAGAAGCCGGCGCGATCAAGATGGGTCTTCTGATCCGTGTCATCCGTGGCAAGCAGTGGTTTCTGGTTCTCACCCCGCGTCATCCGCGGCAAGCCACGGCTGCGTTGTCCAGGGTCCGCGCCCGGCAGCGCCGCTGCGTGCTTGCCTTTGTCTACACCTGTTTCAGGTTGATCGTGTCCTGCATGATCTGGTCAAAGGTGGTGATGGTGCGCGCGTTGGCTTCGTAACCGCGCTGGGCGACGATCAGCGCCGAGAACTCCTGCGCAATATCGACATTCGACAGCTCCAGCGAGCCGCCGGAGAGTGTGCCCCGCCCTCCGGTGCCCGGAGCGCCCACAACCGCCGCGCCCGAGGCAAGGGTGGCCGAGTAGTTGTTCCCACCATCGCGCTGCAAGCCCTGCAGGTTGGCAAAGCTCGCCAGCGCAATCTGCCCCAAGACCGCCGTGCGGCCATTACTGAAGCTGCCCATGATCATGCCGTCGGAGCCGACGTTGTACCCGGTCAGAGAACCGCTGCCATATCCGTCCTGCTGTTTGGCGGAGGTCGTACTTGACGCAGCTACCTGGCTCAGCAGGCCGGCTCCGGTGGAATCATAGAGTGTCCAGGTGAAGTTCAGTGCCAGCGCACCATCGCCTAAAGCCGGAGAGGTGATACCGGTGATGTTGCCGCTCGGCGAGGTCAATTTCCCGGACGTATCGAAGGTGAGCGCTCCTCCCGTGATCGCGGTGCTGGTGTCCGCCGGCAAGGTGGTTCCCATGTCCTGCCATGTCGCAGTGCCGTCGGCGACGGTCGAACCGTCGGTCGGCCAGGTTGGCGGAGCCGCATCGGAGGTCCCCGCCGCGGTGCACTGATAGTAATGCCCATTGCCTGGCGACACCAGGTTGCCGAGAGCATACGCCTGCGAGGCCACCCAGTTGGCCTGTCCGGTCAGATCGGACGTCGCCATCGACAGGTTATACGACCAGGCGTTCGCCCCGGTCTTCTGAAAATTAAACGACATCACGTGCGACGTTCCCAGCGAATCGTAGACCGTGATCGGGGTCGAAAACGTCGTCCCCACATCCGCACTGGCATCGAGGTTGGTCTGCAACTGAAGACTTCCCGTCGCCTTGGGAGGATTGATCTGCCCCTTGTCAATGTGCAGAGCGGTCAGGTCAGCTCCAGGCGGAATGCTGCCGTTTACCGCGGCATAACCCATGACCTGATCGCCGTCCTGGGTGGAAAAGTTCCCATTGGAGTCCACCGTGAAGTTTCCTGCACGGGTGAACACTGAGGTACCGTTCTGCTGCACGATAAAGAATCCATCGCCCATGATGGCAACATCGGTCGGCACACCCGTGGACTCGATGCTGCCGGCGATCTCATTGGTGGTGGTGGAGTTGACCGCGGTCCCGGCGCCAACCTGCACCGGATCACCGGCCCCGTTGGTGCCCACCGTCTGATAGAACAGATCGGAAAACTGGGTATGGCTCCCCTTGTAGCCCACCGTGTTCAGGTTGGCGAGGTTGTTGGCGATGGTAGACATGGCGGTCGAGCAGGCCGTCAGCCCGGACAGCGGTATGGAAAATTGCGGCATCAGTCGCCTCCTGAGGTGGTGTTCGTGGTAGAGCTGCCCAAGGTGTTTTGCAGAAGCTGGTTGATCTGCGTCAACTGGTCGAGGGTGGTCACCTGGGCCAGTTGCTGCACCAGGGTCGAGGGATCCATGGGCGACAGCGGGTCCTGGTTCTTCAGCTGCGTAACCAGCAGCTGCATAAACATGGTGTCGATACTGCCCGCTCCCGTAGAACCGGCGGCGGTATCGGTTGACCCGGTAGCGGACCGGCCGGTTATGGCATTGCTGGTCATCGCAAACTCCTTTCAAACATGAACGTCCAGCCGGTAGCCGGTTTGCCTGGCACCGGGAACAGCCGATGAGACGGTCGATGAGGTCTGCTGGCGGCTCGCCGGCCAGCGCGACGGCAGGGCACTGGGGCGGGCCTGCGGCTGACGTTCGTTACTTCCGAAACTGTTGAAGCTGGAACCGCCTGCGTTGGCGTCAACCTGCACGGAGTCGAGACGAAGGCTGTGGCGCGCCATCGCCTTCTCCAGCGAGGCTGCTTCGACCACCAGCGCGTCGCGCAGTCCGGCGTGCGAGGTGCTTACCGAAGCTCCTACCTGATCCTCAGCCACGCTGGTATGCAGCCGGATAGCGCCGAAGTTTTCGCTCTGCAGCCCGATACGAATCTCTGCCTTGTCCATGCGCTCGAGAACCACGGCAGGATGCAAAGGAAGGGTTGAGGGCGCGCCCGGCGTCGCAGGTGTCGGGCCAGAGGAGATGCTGTGGCCGCTGTCTGGGGAAGAAGGTGGCTTTGGAATTGCCCGCTGACCATCTGCCAACGCCTGGCCGGAGGCGTTAGGGGGCAGCGAGTTGTCGCCACTGGAAAGCCAACGCCAGTCATCAGGTTTCTCGTCTTGCTTCGTGTCCCGGTTCGCCGGCTGGCCCGCCGCAGAAAAGGTCGCATTGGCGGGCAGATCCGATACTGCCTGATTCTCGGCCACGAAGTCGGATTCCTCGTCCGGGGTCTTGCTCTGCGCCTTCGAAGATACAGTTCGCACGCGGTTCGCATGGCCCGCGAAGTTCGCTCCGGCAGCCGTAACCGGCGGCGAGAGGTTGCCAACCGCCGTCCCCATTACCGCTTGCGGCTCCGCTGCTGCCGCGGGGTGTGCGGTTGCAATTGACGGCGCCAAGCCGGTTTCTGCATCGGCCCGAGCCGCTGTTGCTGGATGTTCACGGCTGACCTTGGCGGTCTGCCCGGTGCCCGACGCTGCTTTTGCATCTGCCGCAGCGTTGCCGGTTGGACTTCGATCGGTCTTGCTTGTGGGAGTAAGCTGCACGCCGGTTAATTGGAATGAAGGCAAGCTGCTCTTGGGAGAAGGTGCGGATCCATCGCTCCCCGTGTCTGCAGGTTCGGAGAAACTGGCTTGCCGATCGCTCTCGGAATCAAGCCGGGCAGCGGACGTGTCGGAAACGGCGTTGATCGCCTGTCCCGCCGCCTGCGTGGCGATGTCTGCGCATAGTTCGTCGGTCGCAGGGTCGTTGGACACTTTCGCAACATCCTGGCTCGCAATGGACAGGTGAGCACCAGCGCCGCCGTCATCGGCGGGAGCGACTGTCTCAGTTTTCGGACGGCCGAAACCCGAAGAAAGCTCGGATCCGGCGCTGCTCACCGAGCCGGCTGCGTCGGACGCTGCCGGATCATCAATGCCCGGTTGCGCTGCTGCGCACGCACTCGGCGCATAAGGAAGTTGGCCCATGGGAAGCGCCAAGTTGCCCAAGCTGGCAGAATCACTCCCGCAACGACCGCGACGAGCGGACTTGCCGTCCGATGGTTGAGCCGACGGCTTACGCAGGCCCGCAGAACCAACATCCCTGCGGCGGTCGCAGTTCGTGGGTGGAGAACTTTCGGTGGCGGTTGCCAGAAAGGATTGGAAACCCTCCCCGCTGGCAGGGGGCTTCGCGGGCGCCGCCGGACCGCTCCGACTTGAACCTGCCGCCAATGTCGCAGAGGCGTTCATGCCAGGAGTGTCTGAAGCAGCCGGGTTGCCAAAAAGATAAGAGAAGGCAAATGGGGATGGCCGCGGAGGCGCTGGCCGTTAGCAATTGGCACTTGGCAGTTAGCATTTGGCGTTTAGCATTTGGCATTTGGCATTTGGCATTTAGCCGTAACGCTTTTCGATAAGGTGGGGGACAGGGACTTCCAATCGCTACTATTAGCACCAACTACTAATTTCTAGGTGCTAAATGCCAAATGCTAACGGCTAATTGCCGATTGCTAAATTGCTCTCTTCTCATCGCCCGTCGCAACAGATCGAGCTCCTCGATCTGCGCCTGTTCCCTACGCGCGACCTCGCACTCATAACGCGCACGCTGCCGGTCGCGGAGCTGCTCCAGCACCTTGCGCTCGACGCGGCGGCGCAGCAGGAGCGACTGCTGGCGCTCAATTTGCTGTCCCAGGGTGGAGGCTGCGGCCTTGAGCCGCGCGGTGTGCAGCTCACAAGCACGCAACTTATGCGCCCCAAACTGAAGCTCACTCCCCGGCAGCGAAGCTTGCTGCAGTCCGTGGTTGAGTGCCACCTTCAAAGCAACCTGCGCTTGGCCGGTGTCCCGGACCTCGTTTTCCAGGCTGGCCCGGCGGGCGAGTAGTGTCTGCAAGCGCAGCCGCTCCTCGTCCTCCAGGCTGCGGCGCAGGCGGAGCACCGTTTCCAATGCGAAGCGAAACGCCATCTCACCGGCCCAGCGCCAGGAAACTCTCCAAGGTGGTTTCCATGGGCGATACTTCATCCGGCTTTTGCCGCAGGAACACATGGATATCCGGCAGAGCGGCCACAGCACGGTCCAGTTGCGGGTCGCTTCCGCGGCTATAGGCTCCGATGCGGATCAGGTCCTCCGAGCGGCGATAGGCCGCCAGCAGCGCGCGCAGATGATTGGCGTGCGTCAGGTGCTCGGCAGAAGCCACCGCCGGCATCAGGCGGCTCAAGCTGTCGAGCACCGCCACCGGAGGATAATGTCCCTGCGCCGCCAGGCCGCGCTCCAGCACGACGTGGCCGTCCAGCAGGGAACGCACCGCGTCCACCAGCGGATCCTGCAGATCGTCGCCCTCCATCAACACGGTGTAGAACGCGGTAATGCTCCCCCGGGCAAAGCGTCCGGCGCGCTCCACCAGCCGGGCCAACAGGCTGAACACCGACGGCGTGTATCCCTTGGCCGTCGGCGGCTCGCCCGCGGCCAACCCGATCTCGCGCTGCGCCATGGCAAAGCGGGTCAGCGAATCGACCACCAGCAATACGTTCTTCCCCGCCTGGCAGAAGTACTCGGCCACCGCGGTGGCGCTCAGCGCAGCGCGAATGCGCAGCAGCGGCGACTGGTCGGAGGTCGACACCACCACGACCGAGCGGGCACGGCCTTCTTCTCCCAGGGTGTCGAGAAATTCCTTGACCTCGCGTCCCCGCTCGCCGACCAGCGCCAGCACCGCCAGATCAGCAGCCGTACCGCGCGCCATCATACCCAGCAGGGTGCTCTTGCCCACCCCACTGCCGCCGAAAATCCCGATGCGCTGCCCTCGTCCGCAGGTGACGAAGGCGTCGATGGCGCGAATGCCACAGCCCAGCGGGTGGCGAATCGGAACGCGCTCCAGCGCCTGCGGAGGTGGCGGATCCAGCGAGCGCCATTCGTGCAACACCAGGGGGCTGCCGCCGTCCATGGCATTGCCCGCGCCATCCATCACCCGGCCCAGCAGGCCATCACCCACGCCCACCCGCGGCCGCGCGCCATAGGCAAAGACGGGATCGCCAAAGCGAACGCCACTGGGCTTTTCCAGAGGCATCATCAGCACCGAGTTGCCGCGGAAGCCTACCACTTCACCGGGGTAAACGTTCCCGGCAGAGTCACGCGCCTCACAACACTCCCCCAGGCAGCACGGCGGCCCTTCCGACTCGAGAATGCCGCCTGTCACCTGCTGCACCCGTCCCTGCCAGCGCAGGTCGGGCCGGGAACTTACCAACTCAAGATAGCTCGACAGCAGGGGACTCATCTGGCTTGTCTACCTCACGACGCAGCAGGTCAAGAAACCCGCTCTCAATTTCCTTCAGCTGCTCTTCCAGGTTGAATTCGGCTTTACCGGCCGCTGTCTCCAGCAGCACGGTTCCGGGCTCGGCTGCTTCGTCCGCTAATACGGTAACCTCGCGGTTGGCTTCGGGTAGAGCGGCGAGAAACCTCTGCCAGTCCTCGTGCTGGTCAGGTGCGGCGCGCAGCACGACTTCGGACCCCGCCTGCATCTGCTCCAGCGCCACCCGTACCACCCCGCTCAACAGCAGAGGATCAATCTGCGCTTCCCGGTGCAGCAGCTTGCGCGCGATGGCCAGCGCGAGTGTCACCACGTCGGCCTCTACCCTGCGGAAATACTCGCGACGCTCAGCGGCAAATTGGGAAACCGCCTCCGCCACCCTCATGCGTGCTTGTTCCACCTGGTGGGCCACCCCGGCGGCAGCTTTCTGCTCGCCCTCCCGCACGCCCTGCTCATGTGCCGCCGCGATGGCGGCTGCCCGGGCACGCTCCAGCCGAATCTCACTTTCCGCCTGGCTCGCCTCACGTGGGGAAAAGAACTCGGGAGGCGCGATGGCGGGATATTGGTAGTCGCACACGATTTCCGCTTCAACGGCGACAACCGGTTCACACAACGTACTCATCTGCACTCTCCGGTTTCAGGACAATCTTGCCTTCCTCTTCCAGCTTGCGGGCGAGAGCAATCGCCTCCTGCTGGGCCTTGCTGATATCGCGGGCGCGCACCGGGCCAAGCACCTCCATGTCTTCCTTCAGCATCTCCACCGCGCGCGAGGACATGGTCTTCAGCAGATGGTCGCGAACCTCTTCTGACGCCCCCTTGAGCGCCAGCGCCAGCACCTTCTTATCCAGCCGCGTGGTGAGCTCGCGTATGCCGGCCTCGGGAACGCTCAGCAGGTCGTCGAAAGTAAACATCAGGTTGCGAATGTTGAGCGCCAGCTTGGCGTCTTCCGCTTCAATGGTCTCCAGGATGGCCTTCACCGTGTTGGGCTCCAGACGGTTCAGCATGTCCGCTACCCCCTTAAATCCTGCGTAAGCCCGGCGGCTTTGTTCGCCCAGCGACTGCAGTTTGCGGTGCAGCACGAGCGACACCTTTTGCGCCATCTCGGGAGAAAAATTGCGCAGCAGCGCCAGCCGCTTGATCGACTCGGCGCGCAACTGCTCGGGCAATTTCATCAACAGCGCCGAGGCCGGTTTCGAATCCAGGTGCGCCAAAATCAGAGCAATGGTTTGGGGATGCTCGCCCTCGAGAAAGAGCGCCAACTGCTGGGGATCGGTCTTTTCCAGCGAGTCAAGTTGGCTGGCGCTCAGCTGCTGGGCCCGGACCACCTGCTCCATCAGGCCCTTGGCGCCTTCGTCACCAAACGCCTTCACCAGCAGAGAGCGGGCGTAGGAGTCACCGCCCTGGGTCAGGTATTCCTGGGTGAGGCTGAGGCGGTGATACTCCTCCAGGATGTTGGCTGCGGTGTCCGGATCGATGCGGCCGAGTTCGGCGATCTCCCGCGTCAGACGCTGCACCTGCGTCTGGCTGAGGTGGCGGTAGATCGCGGTAGCGGCCTCTTCCCCCAGCAGGACCAACAGGAGCGCCGCCTTGCGAATACCGTTCAGCGCATGGGCCAGTTGCGCCATATCAGTCGACTCCACCCTCATGCAGCCAGTTCTGAATCAGCCTGGTCGCTCCCCCCGGCTCGTTCTTGACCTTCTCCACCAGGTGCTTTTTGAGCGCGGATACTTTCCTGAAGGTCGCATCGCCTTCGCCCGCCGGCTTGCCGAGGATTTCTTCCAGCTCGGAGCGTTCTGCCACTAAGACGCCAGTACCCTCACTCTGCGCGCTGCCGGCAGCCAGCCGCCGGGGCAGCTCGCGAAACGTGGCCAGAAGCTGGCGCTTCACCGGCCGCAGCAGCAGCAGGTAAACGCCGGCGAACAGGCACGCCAGCGCGGTATAACGCAGCAGCCAGGAATAGCCTTCGAGGGTGTGCTGTATCTTTTGTATCCGCGAAAGCGGCAGCGGCGGGTCGACCTGCAAGACCTGAAACGAGAGATTCTCCACCGCCAGCAAGTCGCCACGGCTGCTGTCGATGCCTAACGCCGCCCGCGCCAGGTCCTCGATTTGCTTCATCTCTTCCGGGGTGCGCTTGCGCCGGTTCACAACCCGCTGATTGTTCTGCATCCCGGATTCAACCGCGTCATCCACCAGCAGGGCCGCCGCAATGCGCTTGATCCGGCCAGCCGGCTGGATGGTGTGCCGGACCGTCTTGTTCACCGCATAGGTGCCGCTCTCGGTCCTGGTCGAGTGGCCGTCGGAGCTGGTGCTGGCGGTTACCGGCGGCTTGGCATTGGGCAGATTGCTGCTGGTTCCCGGCACGCCGCCCGGAGCATCGCCCGCGCCTAAACGCTCTTCACTGCGGGTCATGCTAATCGCGACCGACGAGTTCGGATCGTAGGTCTCCTGCGTCTCCTCGCCGGAGGTGGGATCACGCTCCACATGAACGCTGGCCCGCACGCCCTCGACTCCGACGACCGGCTCCAGGGTGGCGATCACCCGCTTGGCCAGTTCCTGATCGAGACTCTGATCTTCTGCCCCGGCGCTCCCCAATGGTCCGCCGACGGGCAGGTGAGTATCGGCATCGATCACCACCACATTTTCCGGCGTCAGCCGGTCCACCGCTCCCGCCACCAGTTGGCGGATGGCCGCCTCAGACTTCTCCGGCAGGTGGGCCGAGCGCAGCCGGATCATCACCGACGCCTTGGCGACGTGCTCGCGCTCGGTGAACAGCGATTCTGACGGCATCACCAGGTGGACGCGCACTGCCTCCACTTCGCTCATTGCGCTCAAGGTCCGCTCCAGCTCAGCCTCAAGGGCACGCTGATAATTGACCTTCTCGCTGAAATCGCTGCCTGCCCAGTTGGGCTTGTCGAACAATTCAAAGCCCATGCGGCCACTGTTGGGAAGAGGCTGTGAGGCCACCTCCAGCCGGGCAGCATCAAGTTTGTCGGCAGCAACCAGAATGGCGGCGCCGTCAGGCGAGATCTGGAAGGGAATCTTCTTGTTCTTCAGCTGCGCAGTCAGCGATTCGGCATCGCGCGGATTCAGTCCGGAATACAGCGTCTTGTATTCCGGCGTGCCGATGAGCTGCACAAACACGTACAGGGTGACGGCCACCAGGAGCACTGCGCCGGCCAGCAAACCACGCTGCTTCCAGGTGAGTCCGCGAACGAACTCAAGGCCCTGTTGTTTGACCTGCGCCAATGTCAGGTTACCGCTCACGGACGAACCTTTCAGAACTGCATACGCTCAATTTCCTGATACGCCTGCACCACCTTGTTGCGCACCTGCAGCATGAGCTGGAACGACAGATCGGCTTTCTGCACGGCAATCATGGCGTCATGTACGTCGGTGCCTCCACCCGCCAGCATGTTGCTCACCTTGTCTTCCGCATCCTGCTGCTGGAGGTTGATGCCCGACACCGCATCCTCCAGCTGCTGGCCGAAGGTGCTGTCCGCAGCCCCGGCTCTGCCCACCGCCTTCAGCGGCACGTCTGCCGGCAGGATCCGGAGTCCGGGACTTACGGGATCGATTGCCATGCCGTTTTACCTCGCATCCGCTGCTTCGCGCCTGCGATCAGCGCAAGATCTGGATCGACTGCTGGATCATCTGCTTGGCCGCCTGAATGGCGCTGGCGTTCAACTCGTAGGCACGCTGCGCTCCCATCAGGTCGACGACTTCCTGCACCGGATTGATGTTGGGGTAGTCCACATAGCCGGAGGCATCCGCATCGGGATGCCCGGGCTCGTACTTACGCACCGCGGGGGCCTCATCCTCCACAACTTGCGACACCCGAACTCCACCAGATGCACCGTCGCTGACAGCGGCAGCACCCCTTCCGGCCATCACCAGCTGGAAGGGGGAGGCGGACCGGCTTTCAAAGACCGCCAGCTTGCGGCGGTACGGCCCACCCTGCGGTGTCCGGGTGCTCTCGGCATTTGCCAGATTGGTCGTAACCACCTCGGCCCGCAACCGTTCTGCCGCCAAAGCCGAGCCGCTGACCTGAAACAGCCCAAAGAGGTTCATGAATTGCTGCCTCCGTTGATCGCCAGCTGCAGCCGGCTGAACTCACTCCGCAGCACGGCGACGCTGGTCTGGAACTGCAGCTGGTTCTGCGCCATGAGCAGGCTCTCGCGGTCGATGCTGACATTATTGCCGTCAGGACGCTGCTCACGGCCGCTCAAGGTGTGAATCGTCGCTGTTTCCCCGTCGCTGTCGCCCTGGTCGATGGCATGGCGAAGCTCACCGGCAAAGTCGATATCGCGCGTCTGATAGCCCGGGGTATCGATGTTCGCGATGTTCTCGCTTACCAGCCGTTGCCGCAGCGAAGTCAGGCTGAGCGCACGGCTCAAGGTGTGAATCATGGGAGTGTCTACGAGGCTCATGATGCTTCCTTCTGTTCATCCCTACGCCAGGTGGCTGCCGGCGGCCGGATCGGCATTCAGTCCCAGATGTTCCGGCTGAATCGGGCCATTTTCCGCCAGGATCAGCGCCCGCTCCATCACGTGCTGCAGCTCGCGAACATTGCCCGGCCAGCTGTGCCGTTCGAGCAACGCGACCGCCTCCTGCGATATCCGGCCAGCCCCGGCCGAGAGTTTACGCACGAAGTGTTCCGCCAACAGCCGCACGTCACCGCGACGCTGCGCCAGCGGCGGCAACTCGATGGGAAACACGGCCAGCCGGTAGTACAGGTCTTCGCGAAAAAGCTTCTGGCGCGAGAGCTCGGCCAGGTCTGCGTTCGTCGCCGCGATCACGCGCGCGTCCACGTGACCCATCTCTGAGCTGCCCAGGCGCTGGATCTCACCGCGATCGACGAAGCGCAACAGCTTGGCCTGCATGCCCAGCGGCATCTCGCCGATCTCATCCAGAAACAACGTGCCTCCATGCGCGGCATGAATCCGTCCCATGTGCGACTGCACCGCCCCGGTAAACGCTCCCCGGATGTAGCCGAACAGCTCCGCCTCCAGCAGGGCTTCCGGAATGGCGGCGCAGTTGATGGTGACCATGGGCTTGGCGGACCGCCCGCTCAACTCGTGAATGGCATTGGCCACCAGTTCCTTTCCGGTTCCCGTCGGACCCGCCAGCAGAACCGGGGTATCGCGGCGAGCCACCAGCCGGACCATGCGCTGCACGCGGTGCATGCATGCCGACTGAGCCACCATGCCGGGCAGCGTTTCAGCTGCAACGTTCGCGACCTGCGATACGTCGCCGGAAGCGGGCGATTGCCAGCGGGAGACACTCTGAAAGAGCTGGCGGGCGTCGGCACTACGCCACTGCTCGGGAATCGAAGGCTGACCGGCCTCGTCGAGCACCAGTACGTCTATCCCCGGGAAGCGGGCGTTGATGGTGCGCAGTAGGTCCTCGGTGTTGAGGTCGGGCAGCTTGGCATCCAGCAGCAACAGTTGGCACTCGCTCGACTCCAGTTTGCCGATGGCATCGGCGCCTCCGAAGGCCTCTGCGGCCCGAATGCGCGACGAGTGAAATTGCTGCAGGATCTGCTGCCGAATCGCGGCGTTGGCGCTGGCCACAATCACGGCTGGATCGGGGGTGTAAAAGCTTGGCACTGCCGTGGTCATGTCTCAGGTTTTACAGAGCGCAGCTTAGAAGGCAATTAGTTGGGGATTAGAAGTTGTTCAGGATACCTGTGGAAACGCCGCACTTTTGTCGATAGCACCGGATACAGGTCTCCGCAGCGCTTCATCCGGGTAGAGATTCAATTGGACCACTGCTGCGCGCAGAATCACCTCGCAAGCCACATCTTCCTTCGAACTCGGGACATCAACCAGCAGCAGACGCCCGCCGACCGCCTCAATAGTCTTCCTTGCAATCTCCAATTGAGGAGCGAGCGGCGCGTGGCAATTCGCCGGCGGCGCGAATCCCAGCCAGCGGACTACCACCGACTCCGCCTCACGCTCCACCCGTATGGCGGTCTCTCGCGGAACCGATCCATCACCGGCCGCGCTCAACTGTTCGAGCAGATACAGAAGAGCACGCAACAGACGATTGCGCTCGCCGGCAACTTCAATCGGGGGACAACAGAGTTGCGGCCATACACCACGGCTCTCAAGCAGCGGCTGAAGCTCACTCAGGGCTTCCTCAAGGACGGACCGCAGCTCAACCGTCTGGGTGGCGCTGCCGCCATCGTCTGCCTCCGCCATCTCCCGGGCCAGTGCCAGCTGCGAACGCAAACGCTCGGAGTTCTCCAGGGCGCACTCCACCCAGGCCAGGCATTGCATGGGATCGTCCTTCGCATTCAAGGCGAATTCGAGGGAGCACTGGACGGCGGTCATGGGCTGGCTGATCAGGTGAAAAACATGGGAGAGAAGTTCGCGCTGCTCGTCCGTTTCGCCGGCCTCGTGGCTCACGCCTGATACTCCGGCCGGAAACCTAACTCGTAGCCAACACCGCGAACCGTGTGTATGAGCCGCGGCGTGAAGCCGTCGTCGACCTTTCTCCGCAAATAGTTCACATACACATCAACAATATTGGTCGAAGTATCGAACGACAGGTTCCACACGTGTTCGATGATCATGCTGCGGGTCACCCGGCGGCCGGCATTGCGCAGGAGATACTCCAACA
>Ga0335085_10012877_pt1 | contig 12291 bp, 10 predicted proteins | sample Lox_Sample_45_FD_206712 | JGI IMG/M metagenome (GOLD analysis project Ga0335085, IMG submission 206712) | Soil microbial communities from Loxahatchee National Wildlife Refuge, Florida, United States - Lox_Sample_4.5 | ecosystem: Environmental > Terrestrial > Soil > Wetlands | place: USA...
AATCAGCACCGGCACCGGTTCCGGCAGTGTCGGCAGCGCAACCACGCCTTCGGGTCTTGGCAAGATCAACAACTTCGTGAACAACGGCACTTCCGACAACACCACGCAGCGCGTCTACGGCGTCGATCTGCTCGGCAATCTGTGGCGTTTCGATGTCAATGGTGCGTCGGCTTCGGGCAGCGTTGCGACGCTGATTGCGACGTTCAAGGACCCTTCCGGCAACACGCAACCGATCACCACCCGGCCGGAACTTGCCGTCATCAACTCTCAGCCTTACGTGTTCGTGGCGACCGGCGAATATCTCGGCGTAAGCGACGCGTCCACCACCCAGGTGCAAAGCGTCTATTCGGTATTGGATCCGCTGACTTCGACCGCTTATGCCGACCCGCGCTCTGCGCTGAAACAGATTTCCATCACCACCCAGACGATCGACGGTGTGGAAAGCCGCGTCTCGAGCTGCAGCGGCAATTGCGGTTCCACCAGCGGCTGGTTTTTCGACCTGCCCCTTTCCGGCCCCAGCATCGGCGGCGAGCGCGTCAATGTGGACATGAAGCTGCAACTCGGCACGCTGACATTTCTGTCGAATGTGCCTTCCAATACAGCCTGTTCCATCGGCGGTGTAAGTTATATCAATTACGTCGATTATGCGAGCGGCCTGGCGGTGACCGGTTCCTCCGGCGGAGCAGTCGGTAGGAAACTGGCGAGCGCGCTCGCGGTCGGCCTCAACATCGTGCAACTGCCCAACGGCAAGACGGTGGCGATTTCGACCACCTCCGATGCCCAGCAGACGACCGTCACCATTCCAATCGGTTCGCCGGGACTGACCGGGAAACGCGTTAGCTGGCGCGAACTCAGTCAATAAAGCGTACGGAAAAGTGGTGGCTCCGTGATCAATACGGCGATCAAAAAACCGCTGCTTCACCAGCCATTGATGCGGCGCCTGTTGTCTGCACTGCTGTTTTCGGCCTTGTTGCATGCGGCGGCGGTGGCCGGCATCGATCGCTGGATCGGCGCTGACGATGCCCTTTCCGGCGCGGTCACGCCGGCCGCAGCGATGGAATTGCATGCCTCGTTGTCATCGCCGGCGCCGGCAGAACCCCAACCCGCTGCGGCCCTTCCGTCTGACAGAATCGCGCAAATCACGAGTGCGCCCGGAACCCCGGCTGCACGAGCTGACGCGGCAACCCGACTGCCCGGGCCGCATTACTACATCGCGAAAGAACTCGATCAGCGTCCCATGCCGGTGACAGACATCGCCCCCCAATATCCGGGCAACGCCGGCCCAAACGGCGGGGTCGTGGTCGCAAAAATCCTGATCAATGAAAAAGGCCGTGCCGACAAAGTGCTGATTCTGTCAGCGACGCCGGCCGGGCAATTCGAGCAGGCGGTGATCGACGCTTTCGGTGCGGCGAGTTATCTGCCGGGAATGAAAAACAGAATGGCGGTAAAAAGTCAGATGAAAGTCGAGGTCACGTTTCATCCCGAGGACCGGCCGGCGGCGGCGCCCCTGAAACCGGCTGCGGGGAAAACGGGTAAATAGACTTCAGTTCTGTGCCGCCAGCGCCCGCGGCAGAGAAAACACCACGTTTTCATCGATACCCTCCAGTTCGGACACGTCGTGCGCGCCGAATTGCCGCAGGCGCGCGATGACTTCCTGCACCAGCACTTCCGGCGCCGAGGCGCCGGCGGTAACCCCGATGCGCGATTTACCGACGACCCAGTCCGGATCAAGTTCGTCCGCGTTATCGACCATATGGGCGGCGACCCCCTGATTGGCCGCAACCTCGCGCAGCCGGTTGGAATTGGAACTGTTCGGCGAGCCGACGACAATGACGGCATCGCACCGCTGCGCCAGCAGCTTGACCGCATCCTGACGGTTTTGCGTCGCATAGCAGATATCGTCTTTCCTGGGGCCGACGATATCCGGAAAACGCCGTTTGAGCGCCGCGATGATTGCGCTCGCGTCGTCCACCGACAGCGTGGTCTGCGTCACAAATGCGAGATTACTTCCGTCTTCGACCCTGAGCCTGGCGACATCCGCAGGCGATTCGACCAGATACATGCCGCTCGCCGACTGTCCCATCGTGCCCTCGACTTCGGGATGCCCGCGGTGACCGATCATGACGATTTCACGGCCCTGCTCGCGCATCCTTGCGACCTCGATATGCACCTTCGTTACCAATGGACACGTCGCATCGAACACGCGCAGACCGCGCTGCTGCGCTTCCTGCTGTACCGCGCGCGACACGCCGTGCGCACTGAACACGACCGTGCTGCCCGCCGGGACTTCGCTGAGTTCCTCGACGAATACCGCGCCCTTGGCGCGCAGATCGTCAACTACGAATTTGTTGTGGACGACTTCATGGCGCACATAGATCGGTGCACCATGCAATTCCAGCGCGCGCTCGACGATTTCGATCGCGCGATCGACACCGGCGCAAAAGCCGCGGGGGTTGGCAAGCAGAATCTGCATGGGGGGATTATATAACCGCGTCAGCCCGGCCGGCGCGGACGGAAGCCGTCCCAGATCAGCAACGCCGCGCCGCAGGTAATCGCGGAGTCCGCAAGATTGAATGCCGGCCAGTGCCAGCTCCCGGCGTGGAAGTCGAGAAAATCAACGACTTCTCCTATCCATATACGGTCGATCAGATTCCCGACGGCGCCGCCGAGGATCAGGCTCAGCGCCACGCAAAACATCGTCTGCCGGGAATGTTTATGCAGCAGATAAACGATCCAGATGGAGGCGGCGAGTGCGAGCACAATGAAAAAACCGCGCTGCCAGCCAGCGGCGCCGGCGAGGAAACTGAAGGCAGCGCCGCGATTGTAAGTTAGCAGTAAATTGAAAAAGGGCGCAACCTCGACACCCTCGCCGCGCAACAACAAATGACGGATCGCGAATTTCGACAACTGGTCGCAGACCACGACCAGCACGCTCAACATCAGCCAGCGCTTCATGCCGGCCTAGGCATAGCGGCGCGGTTCGCCAGCGCCGTAGAGATTGGTCACACAGCGGCCGCAGATTTCCGGATGATCTTTATCGACCCCCACATCGGCGCGGTAATGCCAACAGCGTTCGCACTTGGGATGCAGACTTGCTGCCACACCCACACCCAGCCCCGCGCCTTCGCGAAAATGCACCGTTGCGCGCGAGGTAATGAACACGAAACGCAGGTCATCGCCCAGCCTCGCCATCGACTCGTAGGTCGGCTTATCAGCATACAAATCAAGCTCTGCCTGCAATGAAGAGCCGACAATGCCTTGCGCTCTTTTTTCTTCGATCTTTTTATTGGCAATCTCCCGGAGATTTCGCAAGTCCCACCAAGCCTCGAACGGCGCTTTGTCCAACGCAGCGTCCGGAAAAACATGCCAGGTCTCCTCGAATACACTGCGATTTTCATCGCGGATGAATACTCGCCAGGCCTCTTCGCAGGTAAAACTCAAGACAGGAGCCATCAATTTCAGCAAGGCGCTCGTGATATGCCATAAGGCGCTTTGCGCCGAGCGACGCGGCTTAGATGTAACTGCGGCGGTATAGAGCCTATCCTTGAGAATGTCGAGATAGAACCTGCCCAGATCTTCCGAGCAGAATTCGACCAGCTTCTTGACCGCGACATGAAATTCATAACGGTCGTAGTCCGCCAAAACTTCTTTTTGCAATCGTTCCGTCAGCGTCAATGCGTAGCAGTCGATTTCAATCCACTCCGCCATCGGCAGCATGTCCCTGGCCGGATCGAAATCCGAAGTGTTCGCAAGTAAAAAGCGCAGCGTATTCCGGATCCGGCGATATGACTCGACAACACGCTTGAGAATTTCATCGGAGATCGACAACTCACCCGAATAATCGGTCTGCGCGACCCACAACCGCAGAATGTCGGCGCCGAGCGTATCCATCACTTTCTGCGGCGCAATCACGTTGCCGAGCGATTTGGACATCTTGCGCCCCTGCCCGTCCACCACGAAACCGTGCGTCAGCAACGCTTCGTACGGCGCGCGGCCATTGAGCATGCACGACACCAGCAACGACGAATGGAACCAGCCGCGGTGCTGGTCCGATCCCTCGAGGTACAAATCCGCCGGAAACTTGAGCTCGTCGGCGTGCGAACCGCGCAACACGGTTTCGTGTGTCGAGCCCGAGTCGAACCAGACATCCAGGGTGTCCTTGATTTTTTCATAATGATCAGCCTCGGCGCCGAGCAATTCGCGTGTTTCGATCCGTTGCCAGGCCTCGATGCCGCCCTGCTCGATTTCGTGTGCAACTGTCTCGATCAATTCCAGCGTGCGAGGATGTAATTCGCGCGTTTCTTTGTGGATGAACAACGGCATCGGCACGCCCCATTGGCGCTGGCGCGACAGCGTCCAGTCCGGACGGTGCGCGATCATCGCGTGCAACCGCGCTTTGCCCCACACCGGATAAAACTCAGTTTTCTCGACACCGCGCAACGCAGTCGTTCGCAACGACTCCGATGGTTTGACGCCGTTAAATCCCGGCACCTCGTCCATGCCGACGAACCATTGCGTGGTTGCGCGATAAATGATCGGCGTCTGGTGCCGCCAGCAATGCATGTAATCGTGCTCGTACCACGGGTCTTGCGCAAACAGCGTGCCGCACTCTGCAAGCGTTTCAACGATTTTGGGATTCGCCTTCCAGATGTTGAGGCCACCGAACAATGGCAAAGAAACGGCATACCGCCCGTCAGCTTGCACCGGTGTCAGGATGTCCTCGTCTTTCCCTCCATACGCGCGCCACGAGTTGAAATCTTCGATGCCGTAGGCGGGCGCCGCATGGACGATACCGGTACCCGTATCGAGTGTCACATAGTCGGCAAGATACACTGGCGACAAACGATCATAAAAAGGATGTTGGAACGCGATTTCCTCCAACGCGCTGCCTTTGCAATTCGCCACCGCGTCTCCCGCAAGACCGTAGCGTGCAAGACAGGCGTCCTTAAGAACGCTGGCGAGTATTAACAATCCCTGACCAGTCTTAATCAAACTGTATTCGACTTCCGGGTGAACATTCAACGCCTGATTGGCCGGCAGCGTCCATGGCGTAGTGGTCCAGATCACGATCCAACCTTTAGTGGCCGGCAATTTCTTCAGTCCGAATGCCCTAGCGATTTTTTCCGGCTCAGCAAACGGAAAGCCGGCATCAACGGCGATATCCGTTTTTTTCACGTACTCGACCTCGGCCTCGGCCAGCGCCGAGCCGCAATCGAAGCACCAGTTGACCGGCTTCAGGCCACGATAGACATAGCCCTTCTCGATGATTTTCCCGAGCACACGGATTTCACCGGCCTCATTTTTGAAATCCATCGTCTGATAGGGGTGCCCCCAATCGCCGAGCACGCCGAGTCGGATGAAATCCTTTTTCTGGCGCTCGATCTGTTCCGCCGCATAGGCGCGTGACTTGCGCTGCACTTCCTCAACTGACAGTTTTTTGCCGAACTGTTTTTCGATCTGGATTTCGATCGGCATGCCGTGGCAGTCCCATCCGGGCACGTACGGCGCATCGAAACCCGCCAGCGTCTTCGACTTGACGATGATGTCCTTCAGAATCTTGTTGACCGCGTGGCCGATGTGGATGTCGCCGTTCGCGTATGGCGGGCCGTCGTGCAACACGAATTTCGGCCGGCCGGCGCATGCGGCGCGAATCCGTTCGTAGAGCCGGGTTTCCTGCCACTGCTTCACCATCAACGGCTCGCGTTTGGCCAAGTCGCCGCGCATCGGAAACGGCGTATCCGGCAAATTCAGTGTTTTTTTATAATCGGCCATGGGGTGATAACTACAAAACTGCAGGGGTGCAAACCATGTCGCACCTTCTATATATTCGTTTTTCTCCGCGCCCCTGCGTCTCTGCAGTAAAAAAATTCTCTCGTTTGCACTACATCGCGCGCGATCTGGCGTTTGAGCGTTTCGACGTCGGCGTATTTCTCTTCGTCGCGCAGTTTGTGCAGGAAGTCGATGCGCAAATGCGCGCCGTAAACGTCGCGATCAAAATCGAGCAGGTGCACTTCCAGCACGGGACGCAGGTCGCGGCCGATGGTCGGCCGTATGCCGAGGCTCGCCACGCCCGGCCATGGCTGGTCGCTGACGCCCCTCACCTCGACCACATAAATGCCTTTGAGCGGCGGCCGATTGTGTTTCATCAACAGGTTTGCGGTCGGAAAACCGAGCTTGCGGCCAAGTTGATCGTTATGCACGACGCGGCCGCTGATACTGTAAGGACGTCCGAGCAGGCGTTGGGCACGCGCCACATTACCGGCAGCCAGCGCCCCGCGTACCGCCGTGCTCGACACCCGTTCGCCGTCCATCGTTATCAGCGGCTGTAATTCGACCGCAAAGCCGCGGCGGACCGCGGCTTGCTTGAGCAGCGTCAGATCGCCGGCGCGGCGCGCGCCGAAGCGGAAATCTTCGCCGACCAGCACCCATTTTGCATTGAGCCCGCGGCAAACAATTTTATCGATGAACTCCTCAGCTGTGATCTGCGCAAAACGGTAACCAAAACGGCATACCTGAACGCGTTGAATGCCGTGGGACGCGAGCAACTCGAGCTTTTCGCGCAGCGAAGTCAGCCGTGCCGGCGCCTGATCGGGCGCGAAAAATTCGCGCGGGTGCGGCTCGAATGTGAGCGCGCAGGAAAAAATACTCAGAGAGCGCGCGGCGGCGACGGTGCGCGCCAGCATCGCCTGATGGCCGAGATGCGCGCCATCGAAATTGCCGATGGTCAGCGCAACCGGCGGCGCAGCACCAACGGCGGAAAAATGGCGGCGGACTTTCATGGAATACGCAAACAATCCGGGTTAAAAGTCCGGATTGTAGCGTGTCCGCCCGCGGACAGCGCGCCGGCAGGATGAGTTATGCCGCGTCGGTGGCGCTGAACAGGCGGTGCCGGCGCGGGCGGATGTAGATTTCGTCGCCGACACCGATATGCAATTCGAGAAAACGGTCTTTGCTGAGATCGGCTTGAATCGCCTCGCCGTTGTCGGCGCGTTTGAGTTCGACGCGCACGCGCGGCCCGAGCGCGAAAAAATCCTTGACCACCGCCTTCAGCGCGCCGCCTGTGTTGTCGCGCAGGATTTCAATGTCATGCGGACGCACGTAAATCAAAGCTCCATTATCGAGCCGCGTGCCTTGCGGGACCGGTACCGTCCAGTCGCCGACCGTCGCCAGCCCGCCGTCAACGCGGCCGTGGAACCGGTTGAATTCGCCGAGGAATTGATAGACGAACGGCGTCGCGGGACGGCTGTAAACCTCATCCGGCACGCCGATCTGCTCGATCTTGCCGTGATTGAACACAACGATGCGGTCGGCGACTTCGAGCGCTTCTTCCTGGTCGTGCGTGACGAACACACTGGTCAGTTGTATTTCATCGTGCAGCCGGCGCAGCCATGCGCGCAATTCCTTGCGCACCTTGGCGTCGAGCGCGCCGAACGGCTCATCGAGCAGTAAAACCCCGGGCTCGACCGCGAGCGCACGCGCCAGCGCGATGCGCTGGCGCTGACCGCCCGACAACTGGTGCGGATAACGGTCGCCGAGCCAATCGAGCTGCACCAGCTTGAGCAGGCTGTGCACTTTTTCCCGGATCTGCTCTTCGTTCGGCCGCTGTTTGCGCGGTTTCACGCGCAATCCAAACGCGACGTTTTCGAATACCGTCATATGGCGAAACAGTGCGTAGTGCTGAAATACGAAACCGACATTGCGTTCCTGCACGTGCTTGCCGGTGGCGTCCTCGCCACTGAACCAGACGCGCCCGCTGTCGGGCACCTCGAGCCCGGCGATCACGCGCAGCAGCGTGGTCTTGCCGGATCCCGACGGCCCGAGCAACGCGACCAATTCGCCCGGTTCGATCGTCAATTCGACGTTGTCGAGCGCGACGAAGTCGCCGAAGCGCTTGGAAACGCTCTGGATCTGGATGCTCATTATTGCTCCTTCAGATAACGGTGCTCGACCACGGTCTTGATGACGAGCGTGACCAGTGCGAGCAGCGCGAGCAGCGATGCACACGCGAACGCAGCGGCAAAGTTGTATTCGTTGTAGAGGATCTCGACGTGCAGCGGCAAGGTGTTGGTCTCGCCGCGGATGTGCCCGGACACCACCGACACCGCGCCGAACTCACCCATCGCGCGCGCGTTGCACAGAATCACGCCGTAGAGCACGCCCCATTTGATATTGGGCAAAGTCACGCGCCGGAATGTCTGCCAGCCGTTCGCACCAAGCACGACCGCGGCCTCTTCCTCCTCGCGGCCCTGCGCCTGCATCAATGGGATCAACTCGCGCGCGACGAATGGAAAGGTCACGAAAATCGTCGCCAGCACAATTCCCGGCACTGCAAAAACGATCCTGAGGTCGTGATCGGAAAGCCATGTGCCGAACCAGCCCTGCAGGCCGAACAGCAGCACGTAAATCAGCCCCGAAATCACCGGCGACACCGAGAACGGCAGGTCGATCAGCGATATCAATAAGGTTTTGCCGCGGAAATCGAACTTGGCGATCGCCCATGCCGCGGTAACGCCGAAGATCAGATTGAGCGGCACCGCGATGCCAGCCGCGACCAATGTCAATTGGATGGCCGATCTGGCGTCCGGCTCGGCGATGGCCTGGAAATAATAGGCGGCCCCCTTGCGCAGCGCTTCGACAAACACCGCAGCCAGCGGCACCAACAGCAGCAGCGCGAGATAGCCTAGCGCCAGCGTGGTCAGCGCAAGCGGTACCCACGGTATCTCTCTCCGATGTACGATCGGCGGATCCAACGCGGCGGCGGTTGTCATATCACACCGCCCGTTCCTGGGCATGCCGGCGACGCGCCCAGCCCTGTAATGCGTTGATCGTCAATAGCAACAGGAAAGAGACCACCAGCATGACGACCGCGACCGCGGTCGCTCCCGGGTAATCGAACTGTTCGAGTTTGGTGATGATGATCAGCGGCGTGATTTCCGAGACCAGCGGGATATTGCCGGCGATGAAAATCACCGAGCCGTACTCCCCGGCGGCGCGCGCGAAAGCGAGCGTGAAGCCGGTCAACAGCGCCGGTAAAATGGTCGGCAGGATCACGCGCACGAAGGTCTGCAACGGCGACGCGCCCAGCGAATGCGCGGCTTCTTCAAGTTCTTTCTCCATGTCCTCAAGCACCGGTTGCACGGTGCGCACGACGAACGGCAGGCCGATGAAGATCAACGCCACCAGCACGCCGAGCGGCGTGAACGCAACCTTGACGCCGAGCGCCGCAAGCGGCGCGCCGAGCCAGCCGTTTTCGGCATAGACCGCGGTCAGCGCGATACCGGCGACCGCGGTCGGCAGCGCAAACGGCAGATCGACAATCGCGTCGATCACGCGCCGGCCCGGAAAACGGTATCGCACCAGTACCCAGGCGACCAGCGTTCCAAACACCGCGTTGATCGATGCCGCCAATAGCGAAGCGCCGAATGAGAGCTTGTACGACGCGACAACGCGTGGCGAGCTGACTTCCGCCCAGAACCCGGGCCACGTCAACGTAAACGTTTTGATGAACGTTGCTGATAGCGGGACCAAAACCAGCAGTCCGAGATACAACAGCGTATAGCCGAGCGCCAGATGGAACCCCGGCAATACGCTGTGGCGTTTGAATGTCAGCCGGACGGCAGTCATGTCGGTCCTAAGAAATACGGGGCGAGTCACGCTCGCCCCGCTCCCGCAAATCCGGCTGGAGGAGGGGATCAGCCGGATCTGGGAAAACACCCTTAACCAATGCGAGCACAGAAATTCAGGGCAATTTATTTTCCGGGCCGATAAATCTGATCAAACACGCCGCCGTCGGCGAAATGCGTGATCTGCACTTTTTTCCAGCCACCGAACACATCATCGATTGTAAACAGATTGATCTTGGGAAATTGTGTCGCGTACTTGGCAAAGATTTTGGAGTCTCGGGGACGATAAAAATTGCGCGCGGCGATTTCCTGGCCTTCCTCGCCGTACAAATACTGCAAATAGGCTTCGGCAACCTTGCGTGTGCCGCGTTTATCCACCACCTTGTCTACTACTGCGACCGGCGGTTCGGCAAGGATGCTGACTGACGGCACAACGATCTCGAATTTGTCCGAACCGAGTTCCTTGACCGCCAGAAACGCTTCGTTCTCCCATGTCAGCAATACGTCGCCAATGCCGCGCTCGGCAAAGGTCGTGGTCGAACCACGCGCGCCGGAATCGAGTACCGGTACATTCTTGTAAAGTCGTGCTATGAAATCGCGCGCCTTGGCATCATCGTTGCCGTTCTTCCTGAGTGCGTAGCCATACGCTGCCAGATACGCCCAGCGTGCGCCACCCGAAGTTTTGGGATTGGGCACTATCACCGATACGCCAGGCCTCACGACATCATCCCAGTCCTTGATATGTTTAGGATTGCCCTTACGCACCAGGAACACGATGGTCGAGGTATATGGCGCACTGTTGTTGGGCAACCGTGTTTGCCAATCTTTTGGCAGCAGTTTCGCCTTATCGGCAATCTCATCGATGTCATAAGCCAATGCGAGTGTCACCACATCGGCCTGCAGGCCGTCAATGACTGCGCGCGCCTGCTTGCCGGAACCGCCATGCGACTGCTTGATCGTGACCTTATCGCCGGTTTTCGCTTGCCACTCCTTGGCGAACGCGGCGTTAAAGTCCTGATACAGTTCGCGCGTTGGATCATAGGAAACGTTGAGCAACTCCACATCGGCGGCCTGCGCCACACCTGTTGCAAGCAGCAGACCGGCGAACGCTGCGTGGGGCCAGAACTTTTTAAACATCTTCATAAAAACTCCTTGGGTTATGTGTTTATTGTTTGCCTACCAGCCGAGTTGAAAGCGGGTGAAGAGAACCCGTTCCGTCGCGCGGTCGGTAACGGTATTGGTTGTAGCGTTGAAAACGCCGGCGCCGCCGTCGAAGGTGGTTATGTCATAGCTGGCCTGAATCTTGTAGTTGCCGGTCAGATACCAGTTGATGCCGATGCCCAAGTCGCGCGCCTTGCCCACCGCCGCGGCCGGAGAGGCGAGCGCGGTGTTGAAAACTTGCGTCTGGGTGGTGGCCCCCGGCGCGCCGACGAACGACGCATCGTCGAGGTTGTACACGTTATAGCGCGCCACCAGCTCGACCGCGCCAAAGCCGTCGCTGCCGATCCTGAACGGCTTCTTGGGTTTCAAGCCGTTGTAGCTGACATCATCGCCGGTAATCGCCCATGAAAAGAGTGTCTGCCACGCGTTGCTTTCGAGCGTTCGGGTATTAGTGAGCGCGCCGGCGGTACGGGTCACGTCCTGCTCGACGTGCACGTATTCGCCGAGCAAGCCGAACGGCCCGTAGTACCAATAGCCTTGCGGCGACCAGCGCTTGATGTCGCTGCCGACCACGGTGTTGCCAAGGTACGCAAAGGGCGCCACCGTGGCGGGAGTGATCGAGATCACGCCGGCGGTGGTGTTGCCGACTTCGGCGTTTTCGTAGGCGATGCCGACACCCAGGCCCTTCAACGCGTCGGTGTCGCCGTTCTTGAACGGCGAGGTAAATACGCGCGCGACCCAGCCTTTGGAACTGTTGTTGTCGCCGAGGGTGCCGGCGGCGCTGGTGGCAGAACCGCCGCCGAGCGAATTGCCGTTGACGACGGCAAGCTGGTAGTCGGTGGTGCCGCCCAGCACGATACCGAACAACTGGACACCGTCGTCGTAGTTGGGCGTCAGGCCGGTGGTAAACGCGGTCTCGACGAAAGAGGTATTGGCCGAGGACTGCAGGCGTTCGAGGCCGAACGGCTCCTTGAACTGGCCGGCGCGCACCTTGAACCAGTCGTAGAAGGCGGCGTCGACATAAGCGTCCTGCAGCCCCGCCGCGTTGTTGTCCCAGCTCGGCGTGAGATTGAAGGTGAAGTACTTGCCGAACTTGCCCGTAATCGCCAGCCGTGCGCGCCGGATCAAGAAATTATCGACTGGCGAACCGGTGTAGCTGTAATTGCGGTAGTCGGCCTGAATGTAGCCATTGACCCGCAGCTCATTCTCCTTGTCGCCCGACTGCAAGGCGAAACCTTTTTTGTCGAGCACTACCACCGGCGTGTCCTTCTTCTTCGCCTCGGCGTTTTCCTTGTCGATCTCCTGTTGCCGCTGCAGAATCCGGATTTTCTGGTCGAGGTCTTCGATCTGCTGTTTCAATTGATTGATCTCGTCATCGCTGGCGGACCACGCCGGTTGCGCCAATGCACCCGCGAGCAAGCCAGCGGTCAGCCATAGTTTTTTGCCGTTCTTCATCCGTAGAGCTCCCTAGTTTCCGGGGCCCTCCGGATATCTGGTCAGGCTGCCG